>Ga0134124_10000143_pt1 | contig 64899 bp, 66 predicted proteins | sample KB304_FD_96880 | JGI IMG/M metagenome (GOLD analysis project Ga0134124, IMG submission 96880) | Terrestrial soil microbial communities without Nitrogen fertilizer from Kellogg Biological Station, Michigan, USA - KB3-0-4 | ecosystem: Environmental > Terrestrial > Soil > Unclassified ...
CCCTCCTTTGGGGCGCCCTTGCGATCGGGAGCCCCGCACGCCTTGCGAGGACGTGCGCCGGTCTTGCGAAGACCGGCTGCGCCCCCCTGGCGCTCCATCCGTCGAGCTTGCGCGAAGCGCGCAAGCTCTTCCGCAGTGCGCATTGTCGGCGCACCGGCCTCGTCGCTCCGCACGCGTCACTCGAGATGACGCGCGCCTCGCTGCAAGACGCGAAAAATATAAGAAAAAGCGAGTGGGGATAAGTTTTCGTGATTATCCCTTTAAGACACGTACGCTTGTAAAACGAACCATTTTTTTGCTTTCTACGGTAGTTACGCTTGCCAACTCCGCAAGTAGGTGCTAGATGGTTTGTCGGCAATACCCAGTTGGAGGGCCGACAAATGTCAGAACACGAGTTGATGCCCGCGATCACCCTCATGGAGCGCAAGGTTGATGAGGCGGAACGGAAAGCGAACGAGTTGCTCGGCGCGCTGAATGTATTGCGCGGCGAGGCTGGTATGCCGCCACGTCCAGGCGGTGGTGGCGGTGGCGGTGGCGGTGATGTTGCCGGTGTCGTCCCGACGCAGATCAAGCCCGACACATTCTTGGGCAAGAAGCAACAGACGGCGATCCGTGAATTTCTGGAAATCCGGCGCGCTCAAGGACTCGGGCCGGCGAAGCCGCGTGAGATTTACGACGCGCTGCACGCTGGCGGCTACCAGTTCGAGGCCAAGACTGCCGACATCGCACTGGTTGGCCTGCGCGCGCTGCTGCGGAAGCGCAGCGAGACGTTCTACCAGTTGAACAACGGAACCTATGGCCTCGTTGCTTGGTATCCCGACCTTAAGCGTTCGTCGAAGTCGGCTGCCTCATCCGGCGACGACGCTGACGACGAAGAAAACCAGGAACAGGAAAAAGAAACGACGGCAAGCCCGAAGGCCGCCGCCGCTTCTTAAGAGTCACCGCTGAGGGTTTCGGTCTGGAAAACAGAACCCTTCGGCAAAACCACAACCCCGTAGGAACGGAGGTGCGTCGTGTGGCAAGCGACCCGTAGATTAACGGCTAGTTGAGCCGTCGAACTGATCGCTCACCGTTAAGGGCTGGTCGCGTGATGCGGCTGGTCCTTAATGCGTCACCCCTAGCATATAGAGGCGAGTCCGTCTAGATTCTACCCATGCTCACGCTGACAGAAGCGTTAAGAACGGGACAGGTGGACAAGTTCGTCCGCCAAGAAGAAGCGCGCGGCATTGGCCCCGCTGATCGCCGGAAGTTAGATGCTGCCATTAAGCAGGCAGCTACACCGCAGCAATCAAAAGGTCGAACATCGCGTTCGTCATCGCGCGGTGGTTCGCGCGGAAAGTAAACTCCTTCACGTAGCGGTCCATGTACTTTGAACTGACGTGAATGTGCGTGGACTTGATCGAGTCCTTAAACAGCTTCCAGAACCCTTCAATCTTGTTCGTGTGGTGCCACGCATGTGCGTGCCGGTCATAGCGCGAGTATTCGCCAGCGGCGTGGTTCACGCGGCCGTGCCGGTAGCCTTCGCGAAACAGTAAAGCATAGCCGCCGTGCTCATCGGTAGAGACAACTGAATGACGCTTCACCTTGCCGAGAACAACATCGCGGATTGTTTCCTGCCGAGTATTCGGCACGGGCTGCGCGTACATCTTGCCGCGTTCCCCGCGCTCGGTCATGCCGAACACGATGGTTTTGCCAGCCGCGCCACGGCCACGCTTACCGGGCCGATAGCCCCCAACTAAAGTTTCGTCCATTTCGATGTGGCCTTGCAGGGCTTCAAAATTGTCGGCTCGCGCCATAAGCAGGCGGATTTGCTGGCCCATGCGCCACGCAGTTTTGTAAGTGACGCCAAGCGTGCGCTCCAACTCCTTGCCGCTCACGCCGTGGCGTGTCGCGACGAATAGATAGATCGCATAGAACCAAACTTGCAGCGGCGTGCGGCTGTCCTGAAAGATCGTACCGGCGCACGGGTACACATGGTCGCCGCAGGAGGCACAAGAGAAGGCGCGGCGCTCGGAAAGCTTATGGAAGGTGCCCTCGACCCCGCACTTGCCACAGACATGCCGAAGGCCGAAGCGGACCTCCATAATGTGGGTCAGGCAAGCGTCATCGTCCGGATACCGGGCGAAGAACTCGCGAACCGTCAGTTTCCCAAGCTTCTTTTCGGACATGGCGACCTTCCTTGATCGCCAATATGGCAAATCCGAGTACGTGCGTCAAGGGGATAATCGCGTAAGTTTTTTGCGAATTAATTTTCGCTGACGCCGACGAGACTTAAGTGAGGGTCGGAAAACCTTACGACGAGCGTCGCAATTTCCAAACAAAAACCCCGCCGGCGAACGGCGGGGTTTTGCATGTCAACCGAAAGCGGGGCGATCAGATCGCCATCTTCAGTTCCTTGGTAGCGCGGAAGGCGACCTTCTTCGACGCCTTGATCTTGATGGCTTCGCCGGTGGCCGGGTTGCGGCCCATGCGGGCGGCGCGCTTGCGCACCTGCAGGATGCCCAGCCCGGCGATCTTCACCCGCTCGCCCTTCTTCAGGTGCTTGGTGATCAGGCCGACGAGGTCCTCCAGCATCTGAAGGCCCTGCTTCTTGGTGAGCTCGTGCTGCTCCGCAAGCGTTGCGGCCAGAAAACGGGTGGTGACGGGCTTGCTGGCTTTCGGTTTCGCGGGGGCGGCGGCTGCGTTTGCCATGGACGTCTTTTGCTCCTCGTTGCGCACCATGCGCTTTTTAAGTCACCCAGCAGTAAGAGATTCGCTGCGCGCCGGAAAGAGTCCGACGCAGGGAACCTGCAATTTAGTCACAGAAATAGGGCTTTTGCGGCGGCCGACAGACAAAAAAGGCCGGCATTGCGCTACCGTTGCCGCTGCATGCCGTTTCGGATATGGAGAGTCCACGCGCGCCCGTAGCTCAGCTGGATAGAGCGTTGCCCTCCGAAGGCAAAGGTCGGACGTTCGAATCGTCTCGGGCGCGCCAGTTTTCCCAGATCCCGAAAGTGCTCGTCTCAGTGCCCGCCCGTCGTCAGGCGTGCTTGAGCTTCTTTTTCGGCTTGGTCATGTACACGGCCAGGACCCAGGCGACCCAGAGCGCCACGAAGTAGAGCACGAGAAACGCGATCAGACTCGCTTGCTTCCCGAACTCGTACTCGACTCCCATGCCGAGAAAGTAAGCGACGACGTCGCCGAGCAGCATAAACAATACGTACCAAACGATCAGCATCATAGCCGCAAGACCTATGTTCAATCGTCGACGCCCCGCATCAGGCATAGCCCGCAATGGGGGGCAAAAGGATAAATTCGTCATATAAATATCCTTATTTTTGGGCGTTTCGCCGCCGCCCTCGCCGCTTTTGACCGATTTGCTGCCCGTAACGGCTTTCCGCTAAGGTTTGCGGCGATTTGAACCGTGGCCGCGCGGGGGAATGGCGTGTCGCGCATCTTCTTGAGCCACTCGAGCGCCAACAACGCCGAAGCCGTCGTCCTGTACGACTGGCTGACAAAAGAAGGCTGGAAGGACGAGATTTTCCTCGATCTCGACCCGGCGCGCGGCATTGCCGCCGGCGAACGATGGGAGCGCGCGCTCAACGAAGCGGCGGACCGCTGCGAGGCGGTGCTCTTTCTCGTCTCCAAGGCGTGGCTCGCCTCACGCTGGTGTCTGAAAGAGCTCAATCTGGCGCACCGGCTGAACAAGCGCCTGTTCGGCGTGCTCATCGAAGACCTGCCGATCGGCGACATGCCGCCCGACCTTGCCGAGACCTGGCAGCTCGTGCGCCTCGCCAGCGGGCGCGACCACGTGATGCTCGATGCGCGGCTGCCGGTGACGCACGAGGAGGTGCACGTTACCTTCTCGCGTGAGGGCCTCAGCCGGCTCAAGAACGGACTGGAGCAGGCCGGGCTCGAGCCGAAATATTTCATATGGCCGCCGGCCAACGATCCGCAGCGGCCGCCCTATCGCGGCCTGCTGCCGCTGGAAGCGGAAGACGCGGGCATCTTCTTCGGGCGCGATGCGCACATCATCGAAGCGCTCGGCCGCCTGCGCGGCATTCGTCAATCGGCGCCGCCGCGGCTCTCGGTGATCCTCGGCGCTTCAGGCGCCGGCAAGTCGTCGTTCATGCGCGGCGGCCTGCTGCCGCGGCTGACGCGCGACGATCGCAACTTTTTGCCGTTGCCGCTGGTGCGGCCCAACCGCGCGGCGCTCACCGGCGACGGCGGCCTGCTGGTGTCGCTGGAGAGCGCATTCCGCACGGCCAACGTTCCCGTTGCGCGCGCGCGATTACGCGATGCGGTGGAAGGCGGTGTCGAGCAGTTGCGGCCGCTGCTGACGTCGCTGGTCGAACGCTGCACGCCGCCGAGTATCGATCAGGGCGCGACCAAGCCGCCGACCTTGATCCTGCCGATCGACCAGGGCGAAGAGCTTTTCGCCGCGGAAGGACAGGAGGAAGCTGCGGCCTTCCTCAAGCTGCTGAACGACCTGTTGCGAGCCGACGCGCCGCCGTTGATCGCGCTGTTCACGATCCGCTCGGATTCGTATGAGCGCCTGCAGATGGCGAACGAACTGGAAGGCGTGCGGCAGGAGACCTTGAGCCTGCCGCCGATGCCGAAGGGCTCCTACGTCGACATCATCAAGGGACCGGTGCGCCGGCTCGCCAACAGCCCGCGCTCGCTCGACGTCGAGGACGGTCTGGTCAACGCCCTGCTGCTGGAGATCGAACAAGGCGGCGCCAAGGATTCGCTGCCGCTGCTCGCCTTCACGCTGGAGCGGCTTTACCTCGAATATGGCGGCGCGCGCCGGCTGCAATTGGCCGACTACGAAAAGCTCGGCCGCATCAGCGGCTCGATCGAAGCGGCGGTGGAGCAGGCCTTGAAGGCCGCCGACGCCGATGCGGATATCCCAAAAGACCGCGCGACGCGGCTCGAACTGCTGCGCCGTGGCATCATTCCGTGGCTGGCGACGGTCGATCCGGAAACCGGCGAACCGCGCCGGCGCGTCGCGCTGATGTCGGAGATCCCGGCGGATTCGCGCCGGCTGATCTCGCACTTTGTCGAGCAACGACTGCTCGCCACCGACCGGCGGCAGGACACCAACGAGCAGACCATCGAGCCGGCGCACGAAGCCTTGCTGCGGCAATGGAAGCTGCTGCGCGGCTGGCTGCTGGAAGACTCCGGCCTGCTCGGCATCCTCGATGGTGTGCAGCGCGCCTCGCGCGAATGGGTCACCAGAAGCAACAGCACGGCCTGGCTCACGCACGCGCGCAACCGCCTGGAGGCGGCGGAAGAGCTCGGCAAGCGGCCGGATCTCGCCAACCAACTGACGACAATCGATCGCGATTATCTCGCCGCCTGCCGCAAAGCGGAGACGGCTGCGGCGAACCGCAAACGTATCGCGCGCACGTCGATCTATCTGCTGCTGGTCGGCGTGATCACCGGCCTCCTCGGCTGGATCAATCAGGACGCCATCAAGCAGCAGGCCAATTGGTGGTTCACCATGCGGCCTTACATGAACGCCGAGGTGCGGCCGCATGTGCTGTCGGGCGATGCCGAGCGCGCGCTGAAGCCGCGCGAGACGTTCAAGGAGTGCGCCAAGGATTGCCCGCTGATGGTGGCGATCCCGCCGGGCGAATTCGACATGGGAACGCCGACGGGCGACCCCAATTACCAGCGCGGCGAGGGACCGCAGCATCGCGTCACCATCGGCAAGCGGTTTGCCGTGTCCAAGACCGAGGTGACGTTTGCCGACTGGGACGCCTGTGTTGCGGTCGGCGCCTGTCCTCACGTTTCCGACGGCGGCTGGCAGCGCGGAAAAAATCCGGTGATCAATGTTACTTGGCTCGACGCCAAGCACTACGCCGACTGGTTCTCGCGCATGACCGGCAAGCCCTATCGGCTTCTAACGGAGGCCGAGTGGGAATACGCCGCGCGCGCGGAGTCCAAGACGATCTACTCGTGGGGCAACGAACTCGGCACCGGCAATGCCAACTGCAACGGCTGCGGCACGCAATGGGACGGCAAGCAGCCGTCGCCGGCCGGCTCGTTTCCGCCGAACGGATTCGGACTGCACGATATGCTGGGCAACGTCTGGGAATGGGTCGAGGACTGCTATCACCCCGACTATAACGGCGCGCCCACCGACGGGAGGGCCTGGACAACCGGCGACTGCAACAACCGGGTCGCGCGCGGCGGCTCCTGGGTGGGTCTAACGCTGGCGGCGCGGCCGCGGTCGGCCTACCGGGACTGGCGCCCGCTGGACGGCCGCAGCTATGGCTTGGGCTTCCGGCTGGCGCGCGATTTGGAGTGAAAAAGCCGTAATAAATTGCGCTTATTTAATGTCCGGCACGCCGGCGGCCTCGTTGACAATATTGAGCAAAACACCGACCTTCCATGCGTCGTCTCTTTCCAGAGGGATACAACTCAATGTCGCAAGCGAAGACTCGCAATATCGTTGTGCTCGCTACCGGCGCCGCGGTCGGACTTTCCGCAACCGCCGTCGTCATGAACCAGAGCGCGGACGGCACCACGTCTGTGCAATCGGCGCTGCGTGACGGTGCCGCTCAGTCGCAGGCCGGGGTCGACCGGTCGGAATGGCTGCGTATGGCCTGCACGACCAAGCCCAACGGCAGGTGCACGAACGACTAAGCGCGTAAAAGAATGGCCGGCAGATTCGCCGGCCATTTTTCCAGTCGTCATATCAATTCCAGAGGACTTCCATGTCGAGTGGGAAGACACGCAATATCGTCGTGCTTGCGACGGGCGCGGCGGTTGGACTGACTGCAACGGCGGTCGTCATGCATCAGACGTCGGATCGCGCCACGGCGGTTCAATCCGCGCTACGCGACGGCGCCATGCAGGCTCAGTCGCAGGCCGGCGCCGACCGGTCCGATTGGCTGCGCATGGCCTGCCCCAGAGGCCAAACTCGCTGCACAAACGACTAGCTTCCGGTGGAAACACCGGCCACTTCTTCGACCGTCATCTCGATTCCAGAGGGGGCTTCCATGTCGAATGAGAAGACACGCAATATCGTCGTGCTCGCGACCGGCGCGGCGGTTGGACTGACTGCAACGGCGGTCGTCATGCATCAGACGTCGGATCGCGCCACGGCGGTTCAATCCGCGCTACGCGACGGTGCCATGCAGGCTCAGTCGCAGGCCGGCACTGAGCGCTCCGAATGGCTGCGTCTGGCGTGCCGGACTGGCAGTAGCTGTAAAGACCCTTGAGGCAAAATGAGTGGCCGGCAGAGTTGCCGGCCATTTTTATGGCCTGTCTGTAAACGCCGCATTCACGCGGCTGGTCCCTTTGGTTCAGTGATTAAGACTTGGCGGGCCCTATGGCGGATTCCCGCGATTTCGATCTCGCCAAACTCCTCAATCCGATTTCCACGGCAGCTTTTTTCAGCGACGCCTGGGAAAAGCGCCCACTGCATATTTCGCGCAACGCTGCCGATTACTACGCGAGCGTCCTGACGATCGATCAGGTCGATCCGCTGCTGACCGTGCTGCCGCCGAACGGCGTGCTGCTCACCAATGCGGACGCGGCGACGGCAATCGACGTCACCGATATGATGCGCGCCGACAAGAGCGGCGAGAACGCGACGCTCGACGTGGTCAAGGCGTGCCAGCTTTTTGCCCACGGGGCGACCATCATCGTGCGGCATGCGCACAACCGCGTCGCGTCCTTGATGGCGCTGGCGCATGCGCTGGAAGCCGAGCTCGGCTCTCCATGCCAGATCAATCTCTACATGACGCCGGCAGGCGGCAAAGGCTTCGACACGCATTACGACACGCACGACACTATTTTGCTGCAGCTCGCGGGTTCAAAAGAGTGGACGGTCTATGACTCGCCGGTGCGGCTGCCGCTGGAGAAGCAGGAAGCCGGTAATGCGAAGCTTCCGGTGGGCGACGTCAACCTGACGTGCACGCTGAAGGCCGGCGATCTGCTCTACATCCCGCGCGGTTTCCTGCATTCCGGCCGCTCTTGCGACGACACCTCACTGCACGCGACCGTCGGCGTTAAGGCCTATCGCTGGGCCGACGTGCTGCTGGAGGCCGTGTCGGACCTGTGCCTTAACGACCCCGCTTTCCGCCACGCACTACCGGTTGATTTCGGCCGCGGCAGCTTCGACATGGACGCAGCGCGCAAGACGTTCGACGACCTGCTGCAACGCGTGCGCGACAAGACCGAGCTTGCGCCCGCTCTGACGCGGCTGGCGGATCAGTTCGTGGTCGGACGCTCGGCCTTCGTGCCGGGGCAGATCAAACAAGCGATGCAGGCAGGCCAACTCGCGCTCAACGATACGGTCGGCGTGCGGCCGGGGCTGATCTACTCGATGCAGCGGCAGGGCGACATGGTGCGCATCCGGGCACACGGGCGCGACGTGCAGCTTTCCGCGGCGGCGGCAGATGCCGTGGCGTTTGCGCTCAAGACGGCACGCTATCGTGTGCGCGATTTGCCGGGCGATCTCGGCGACGAGGACAAGCTCGTCATCGCACGCCACCTGATCCTGGAAGGCCTGGTGCAGAGACTCACCTGAAGGCGCCGTACAGCGCGTCGAGCTCTGCCGCGGCGAGCGCACGAATGGCGTCAGGAATCTTTGCGGTGTACGGCTCGAACACCCGCGGGGTCGCGTCTTTCGAATAATATTGCGCATCGACCTGCATGCGCGCGATCTCCGGCACGCCGCAGGGTAGATCGAAACACTTGGCTGCGGTGAGCCACGCCGCCTGCGGCAACTCGCGATAGTCGATTGTCGCTGCGAACTGCGCGCGATGCGCCTTCGCCGATTGCAGCAGCGCCGAGAGTACGGCAGCGTAGAACTGCGACGCGTCGAGATTCGGCAATCGAGACGGCGGAATTTGCAGCAGCGCCTCGGCAACCTCCGGCGTCTCGTGCCATTGCTGCCAGCCCGGCGCCTTCGCCAAGAGCGATGCCAGCACCTCCGCAGGCTGGCGCTTGATCCAGAGCTTCGGCGTCGCCGGAAAGGCGCGCTGAAACAGGGTGAACTTGCGCACGCCCCAGCTCGACACCTTGAACACGTAGTGCCGCTCGTCGCCGAGCCGCCGCCGCCCGAGCGCACGCACGATCAGGCGCAGCATCTCGACGCACAGTTCGTCGCTCACCGCATGCGGGTTCGCGAGCAGCAGCTGATTGACGATCTCGGGCTCGGACACGACGACGGTGCCCGGCACTTCCTTGAGCAGCCGCGCGGCGAGCGTCGAGCCGCAGCGCGACGTATGAAAGATGAAGCCGGCCGGATCGAGCGACGGCGCGCTGTCCAGCTCACGCAGCACATCGATCCCGGTCTTGACGAAGCGGCTCTGCGCCCCCTCGCTCGCCGCCCAGCGGTCGACGGTTCTATCGAAGAATGGCTCGGTGAAACGGATGCCGCCGAAGTCGCCCCAGAAAACGGCCGGCGCTCCCTCATCGAAATTGAGGGCGATCGGCGTCCAACGCTCCATCTCAGCCGGCGGGGCGGTCATGGTCGCTGGAAGCGGTAGCAGATTTACGCCGCCGGCTGCAGTCCCTGAGCGCTATTTGCGCGCCACGCCGTTCGCCTTCACCACCACCTTAATGGCGCCGTCGGTGTGGTTCTTGGCGTAGGAGATGGCGGTCGGCAGGTCTTCGAGTGCGAAGGTGTGCGTGTGGATGAGACCGGCGTCGAAACGTTTCTGCTCGATCAGAGCGGCGGCGCGGTGGGTGGCGCTCTTGCCCTCGCCGCGAATGCCGAACAGGTAGATGTTGTTCATCACCACGTGCGCGATGTCGACCTTGACCGGCTCATGCATGAAGGCGGCGAGGCACACCTTGCCGCCACGGCTGACCATGTGCGCGGCCGTGTTCGCTGCCTCGGGCGCGGCCGAGCTTTCGACCGCGTAGTCGAGGCCCTTGCCGTCGTTGAGACGCTGCGCCTCCTTCACCGCGTCGACGGATTTCGCATTGATCGTGAAATCGGCGCCGAGTTTTTTGGCAATCTCAAGCCGGTTGTCGGCGATGTCGACGGCGATCACCGGCTGCGCGCCGAGCGCCTTGGCGACGGCCGTAAACATCAACCCGATCGGCCCGAGCCCGATGACCGCCACGCTCTCACCGGCGAGCAGGCCACCAAGCTCGGTCAGCCCATACATTGCAGTGCCTGCGGTGACCACCAACGCACCGACTTCGTCGGTCACGCCATCCGAGATGCGCGCCAGCGTGTTGACGTGGTTGACCTGGTATTCGCAGAAGCCGCCGTCGGTGGTGAAGCCGTTGGCGCGGTGGCCCTTGTCGTGCGCGCCGTAGTTCAGGCCGTAGTTGAGGCACGAGGTGTACATGCCCTGGCGGCAGCGCTTGCACTGGCCGCAGCCGGCGTGAATCTCGCAGGCGACGCGCTCGCCGATCTTGAATTCGTCGACCCCGGGCCCGAGCGCGACGACGGTGCCCATGTATTCATGACCGGGGGTCCAGTTCTTGTTGAACGGCAGACCGCCTTCGACCAGCGCCGGCGGACCGTGATAGATATTGTCGAGATCGGTCGCACAGATCGCCACCGCGTCGATGCGGACCATCACCTCGGAGCGATCGGGTACCGGCACCGGCTTGCGCGTGAAGACGAGTTCTCCCGGATTACCGAGCACCCAGGCGCGCATGCTGTCGGGAATGGCAAAGCGCGGATCGAATTTCACAGCCGGTGCGTGCATGCGGAAGGCCCCTGACTAAAGCCGTGCAGGTACGGCGCCGGCAGAGTCGGTGCGGCATTGCGCCATGACCTTGATGTAAATCAAGGAGCCAGCACAAAGACTTAAACAAGGTGTCCCCACGCGCATCAGGTTCGCCGACTGCGACCCTCGAGCCCTCGCTCGCGCGCTTTAGCCTGACGGATCGGCGCCGGCCGCTCCGTTGCATTTTCAACGGCACAGCTTGCGCGCTCGGCTCTCGATCTCGGCCGCGCGCGAAGGGGGAGACAAACAGATGAAACGATTGTTGAGCTTACTCGCAGCCTCAGTACTGCTCGGCGCTGTCGCGCAAGGTCCGGCGCAAGCCGCCGATCAACCCAGCAAGATCAAGGTCGGAATCCTCCTGCCGCTCACCGGCACGTTCGCCGCAGTGGCGGAGACGCAGAAGCAGGGCGCCCTGCTCGCGGTTGACGTCGTCAACAAGCGCGGCGGCCTCAATATGCCGTGGGGCAAGGTGCAGGTGGAAGGCGTGGTCGACGACGACGAGGCCAAGCTCGACGTCGGCGTGCGCCGCTACCGCTACATGATGTCGGAAGGCGTCAAGGGCGTCGGCGGACAGACCTGGTCGCCGCTCGCTTACGCCATCAACGCCATCGTCTCCAAGGAGCCGATGCCCTACTTCCCGGTCTGCGTGATGGCCAAGGAAGCATTCCAAAAGGGCAAGGTCGCCGAGTCGACCTTCGCCGCCGCCTACAGCCCGTGGACTGTCGGCTATATGGCCGGCCAGGCCGCGGTGAAGACGCTCGGCAAAAAGAAAGTGTTCTTCCTCGCCCGCACCGATAGCTGGGGCTGGGACATGCGTGACGGCGCCTACGCCGCGGTGAAGGAAAACGGCGGCGAGATCGTCGGCTACGACGAGGTCGCGCTTGGCACCAGCGACTTCACCACCACGCTGCAGAAGGTGAAAGCGGCCAAGCCCGACGTGTTCATCGCCGCGCAGTTCGCCGCCGACTCGGTCGCCCTGCTCAAGCAGGCGCACCAGATGGGTCTCGGCAAGGAGATGACCATCTTCAACGCCTTCATCACCAACGTGGTGGCGAAGGGTCTGCCGCCGGAAGCGCTGCAGGGCGTCTACGCCATGCACTACTTCTATTACGACCTGTCCGGCTTCGAGGATAAGGCAGTCGCCAAGAGCGCGGCGGAATTCACCGAGCTGTTCCAGGCCAAGTACGGCAACCCGCCGGACGCCTACGCTACCATCGCCTACGTCGCCTACAGCGAGATGTTCCGCGGCTTCGAACAGGCCAAATCGTTCGACGCCAAGGCCGTGTCGGCGGCGCTGCTGGCCAACGGCGGCAAATTCGACACCGTCAAAGGCCCGGCGAATTGGCGTGAAGATCACGCCGCCTCCTACAAGTACGCGGCCTGGCTGGTGAAGGGCAAAGGCCCCGGCGAGCAGAAAAACCCGTGGGATCTGTTCACCGTCATGGGCGCGGTCGGCGGCGAGGCTGTGCTGCCGAAGCTGAAAGACATCGGCTACTGAGCCGCGCGACCGGGCGGCAGCGCCCGGCGCCTCATCGACGCAAATGCCCCGACGCGTGCGTAAACGGCATGCGCCGGGGCTCTTTCCGACAGGGACAAAAAAACGTGAGCGCGCCGGAAATCATCAGGACGGAGAACGTCACCAAGCGGTTCGGCCCGATGGTCGCGGTCGACAACGTGACCTATTCGCTGCGCGAATATGAAGTCGCCGGCATTATCGGCTCGAACGGCGCCGGTAAGACCACCTTCTTCAATCTGCTCACCGGCTTCTACCCGCCGGAGGAAGGCCGCGTTCTTTATCGCGGCGAGGACATCACCCGCCTCACGCCGCAGCAGCGCGTAGCGCGCGGGCTGATGCGCACCTTTCAGCTCACCGCCGCTTTCGACAACCTGAGCGTCGTCGACAATTTGGTTCTGTCCTATTTCCGCGCGCACGAAAAATCGGGCCTGCTAAATCTCCTGTTCAACACCTGCCGCGCCCAGCGCAAGCAGCCGAAGGTGCTCGAGACGCTTGAGACCTTCGATCTCGCCGACGTGCGCAACCGGCTGGTGAAAAACCTGAGCCTCGGCGAGAAGCGCCGCCTGGAGATCGCCATGGCGATCCTGGCCGAGCCAACCGTGCTGCTGCTCGACGAACCGCTCGCCGGCCTCGCCGAATCCGAAATTCAGGCGGTGCTACGCGTACTGCGCGAGCGCGTCGGCCGCCAGACCATCCTCATCGTCGAGCACAAAATCTCGCACGTGCAGGAATTCCTGAAGCGCCTCACCGTCATGCACGAAGGCCGCGTCATCGCCGACGGCCCCTGCGAGGAGGCGCTGCGTCATCCCGAGGTGCGCCGCAGCTACTGGCAGATCGAGACGCCGGCCGAAGGAGCCGTGTCATGAGAGCGACCGGCAATATCCTCGATGTGAACGACCTCAACGCGGCCTATGGCGAGTCCAAGGTGCTGTTCGACATCGCCATCAGCGTGAAGCCGAACGAAGTCGTGGCCTGCGTCGGCCGCAACGGCGCCGGCAAGACAACACTGCTCAAATCCATCGTCGGATTCCTCAAGCCCGTTTCCGGCACAGTGGTGGCGGGCGGCGAAAACCTGGTCGGCCTCACGCCTTATGTCGTCGCCGGCAAGGGCATCAAATACATTCCGCAGGACAAGAAGGTGTTCTCCGACCTGACGGTGCGTGAAAATCTCGAGCTCGGCAGCTACGCCAGCAAGGATTACGGCTGGGACAAGGTCTACGACTACTTTCCGAAGCTGAAGATCCTGCTCGACCGCAAGGCCGGCTACCTCTCCGGCGGCGAGCGGCAGATGCTGATGGTCGGCCGCGCCATCCTTGGACATCCCAAGCTGTTGCTGGTCGACGAGCCGACAGAAGGGCTCGCGCCCAGCATCGTGTCGCATCTGAAGGATGTGTTCCGCGATCTGGCCAAGACAACCGCGCTGATCATCGTCGAGCAGAACCTGCCGATGATCTGCGCCATCGCCGACAAGATCTACGCGCTGAGCGAAGGCCGCGTGATGGCCGAACTCACCGAGCGCGACCAGATCAAGCCGGAAGTATGTGAGAAGTATCTCTAAAGGAACGCCGCGATGAACCTGGTGCGATGGTGGTCTGGACTGGTGGTGGCCTTCGTGCTGCTGGCGCTCCTGCGCGTCTACCTGCCGCTGCCTTTCGCCATCGAGATCCTGATCTTCTCGATCTACACCATCGGCTGCAGCTTCTTGCTCGGCCGCGTCGGCTTCATCTCCTTCGGGCAGCCCGCTTATCTCGCCATCGGCGCCTATGCCACCGCATTCTATCTGTCCTACTTCGGCACCAATCCTTATGCCGGCCTCTTGGTCGGCCTCGTCGCAGGCTTTGTCGGCGCGTTGGCGGTCGGCCCGCTGCTGGTACGGCTGCGCGGCGACTATTTCGCGCTCGTTAATCTCGCACTGGCGGTGATCATCTATTACCTGATGCAGAAAGTGCTCGTCGACATCACGCACGGCGACAACGGCCTCGAGTTGCTCACCAAAATGGACTCGACGCCGGTGCTCGACATCAGCCGGCCGGGCCACCTGTTCATCTTCGTCTTCATCGTCGCCGCCATCGTCTGGGTGTTCTACAAATATCTCGACGACACCATTTATGGTGCCTGCTGCCTTGCCGTGAAGGTCAACGAGGACAAGCTGCGCTTCCTCGGCTACGACGTTTTCAAGGTGCGGCTGACCGCTTTCGTGATCGCCAACACCACCACCGCGCTCGCCGGCGCGCTCTACGCCATCCACCAAGGTCTTGTCAGTCCGGAGATGTCGAGTCCGGCGCGCGCCGCGGATCCGGTCGTGGTGACGATCCTGGGCGGCGCCGGCACGCTGTACGGCCCGCTGATCGGCTCGATCGTCTACACCGGCATGAAGGACATGGTCAGCAAGATGATCGGCAACTGGGAGCTGATCGTCGGCTTCACGCTGGTCGTCATCATGCTGGCCGGTGAGAAAGGCATCTGGGGCACGCTGGAGCCGCGGCTCAGACGCCTCGCCTCGCGCGTCACAGGCGGCAAATTCGGGGAGGCCGAGTGATGCTCGACATCCAACTGCTCACCTCTGGTTTCATTTTCGGCCTGAGCATGGGCAGCATCTTTTTCCTGATGACCATCGGGCTGTCGCTCTGCTTCGGCGTGATGCGCGTGATCAGCCTCGACCAACTGCTCTACTACACGGTCGGCGCCTACATCGCCTATTCGGTGAGTCTGGTGATCGGCAATCTGTGGATCGGCATTCTCGCCGGCATCGTCATCAGCGCATTGTCGGCGTTCCTGGTCGAGCGGCTGGTGTTCCGCCGCATCTACGAGCGCGAGTTGCCGTTCAGCATGATCACCTCGTTCGGCATCCTGATCGGCGGCGTCGGTGTGGTGAAGCTCTTCTGGGGCCTGGTGCCGCGACCGGTGGCCATGCCGATCGATGCGCAAGTGTTCGTGCTCGGCACCGAGATTCCGGTCTATCGGCTGGTGGTGATCGCCTTCGCCGGGCTGGTCTATGTCGGCATCTGGCTGTTCCTCAACAAGACCATCGTCGGCAAGGCAATTCGCGCCGGCATCGAGAACGTCGAGCACGTCGAGGGCCTCGGCATCAACGTGTCGCGGCTGTTCACGCTCATCTTCATCATTGCCGGCGGATTGTCGGGACTGGCGGGCGGACTGCACGGGCCGCTGATCATGGTGGAGCCGCAGATGGGGCTCGAAGTGCTGGCCTTCGCCTTCATGGTGGTGATCATCGGCGGGCTGGGCAGCATCAAGGGCACACTGGTGTCGAGCTTCCTGGTCGGCCAGGTGGTTTCGATCGGCTCGCTGATCTACGCCCCGCTCGCCGCCATGGCGCCGTTCGTCCTCATGCTGCTGATCCTATTGGTGTGGCCGACCGGGCTGTTCGGCAGCCCGATGCTGAAGAAATAGGCCAACCCGTGCTGACGAACGCGCGCATCGTGCCTGTCGAATTCGGGCACTGCGACCCGTCCGGCATCGTGTTCAATCCGAACTACTTCATCTGGTTCGACCTGTCGGTGCATGCGCTGCTCGCCAAAGGCGGCCTCAGCCTGAAAGGGCTGATCGCCGGCGGCTTGGATGGCATTCCAGTGGTCGACTACAAGTGCAAGTTCTTAAGTCCGGCGCGCTGGGGCGATACGCTCACCATCGAGACGCAAGTGACCGCACTGCATCGCTGCGCCTTCGACATCGCGCACAAGATCACCAATGCCGGCGTGCCGGCGGTGGAGTGCACGGAAACGCGCGTGTGCACGGCGTTGGATGCCGAGGCGGGTCGCGTGAAGGCCTGCCCTGTACCGGCGGCGCTGGTGCGGGCGTTTACGGCCGATTAGGCAAAAGCGTAGCGACTCCTCGTCATTGCGAGCTAAGCGAAGCAATCCAGGGCTGCGTGGTGCCAGCCTCTCGGGATTGCTTCGTCGCCCCTTCGGGGCTCCTCGCAATGACGACACACTTTAAGCAACCGCGCCCGACTTCTTCAGCGCCGTAATGCGCTCGCTTGGCAGCTTGAGCAGCTGCCCCAGCACCGCATCGGTATGCTCGCCGAGCTGCGGCGCGGGCGTCGAGGGGGTCGCGCCCATATCCGACATCTTGATGGGATTGCCGGGCAGCCGCACTTTGCCGACCTGCGGGTGGTCATATTCGACGATCATCTGGCGCTCGACGACCGGCGGCTCGGCGAAGGCGCCGTCGAGATTGTTGACCGGCGCCGCCGGCACTCCCGCGTCCCGCAGCAATGTGAACCAGTCATCCACTGTGCGCATCAAAAAGATCGCTTCGAGTTGCGGCAACAGCTCGGTGCGGTTTTTCACGCGCAGCGCGTTGGTGGCAAAGCGCTCATCATTAGCGAGATCAGGGCGGTCCAGCACCTCGCACAGCTTGCGCCAGAAATTCTCCTGCCGCGTCGCCACCACGAGGTAGCCGTCCTTCACCGCGAAGGCCTGCCACGGCACAGTGTAATCATGCGCCGAGCCGGGCGGCTTGGGAATTTCGCCGTTGGTCAGCCACATGGTGCCGATATAACCGATGAGCGTCAGCATGCAGTCGAACATCGACAGCTCGATGCGGCGGCCCTTGCCGGTGCGCTCGCGGTCGAAGAGCGCGGCGAGGATGCCCTTGCACGAGAAGATGCCGCCGCTCATGTCGGCAAGCGGAATGCCGACACGCACCGGCGGCCGGCCCGGCTCACCGGTGATCGCCATGTGGCCGCTGATCGCCTGGATGTTGATGTCCAGCGCCGGCAGGTTTTTGTAGGCGCCTTCCGAGCCGAAACCGGTGACCGAGCATTGGATGATGCGCGGGTTGAGCTTCGACAGCGTGCCGTAATCGATCTGCAGCCGCTCCAGCACGCCGGGGCGGAAATTGTCGACCACCACATCGCTGACTTTGACCAGATCGTAGAAGACCGCCCGCCCCTCCTCGGTCTTCAGGTTGATAACGATGCTTTGCTTGTTGCGGTTGAGCGTGAGGAACAGGCCGCTCAGCCCTTTGTACGGCGCGACCGATGGATTGCGGCCGAGGTCGCCGTCCGGGGTCTCGATCTTGATCACCTCGGCGCCGAGATCGGACAGCACCTGGCTGCCATAGGTGCCGGCGATTATCTGTCCGAGCTCCAGAATGCGCACGCCGCTGAGGGGGTAGGACATAATCAGAGCCCGAGACTGTGGGCGATGATGTTGCGCTGGATCTCCGACGTGCCGCCACCGATGTTCGCAAGCCGTGAGTCGCGGAAGAAGCGCTGCATCGGATATTCCATGCAGTAGCCGTAGCCGCCGAGGATCTGCAGGCCCATGTCGGAGACGGCCTTGTAGGTTTCGGCCGTGGTGAGCTTGAGCACCGCGGCGTCGGCGCGCGAGGCCTTGCCCTGCGACATCAGCCAGGCGAAGCGGTAGACCAGCATACGCGAGATATCGAGCATGGCCTTCATGTCGGCGAGCTTGTGCGAGATCGCCTGGAATTTGCCGATGGTCTGACCGAATTGCTTGCGCGTCTTGGCGTACTCCAGCGCGTAATCGAAGGCGGCCATGGCGGCGCCGGTGCGCGCGGCAGACAGGCAGAGGCGCTCGTACCAGAGATAAGCGTCGACCGCTTCCCAGCCGTGGTCGACTTTGCCCAGCACCATGTCGTCCGGCACCTTCACGTCGTTGTAGAACACCTGCGTGGTGCCAATGGCGCGCTGGCCGAGCGTCTTGATTTTGGTGACCTGGATGCCCGGCAGCTTGGTGTCGACCAGGAAATTGGTGATGCCTTGCTGCTTCTTGCCGGTGGAGGAGGTGCGCGTCACCAGCAGGCAGTAGTCGCTGATGTCCATGCCGGAGGTAAACACCTTCTGGCCGTTGATAAGGAAGCCGCCGTCGGTCTTGGTGGCGCGCGTGGTCAGCGAGGCGGCATCGGAGCCTGAGCTCGGCTCGGTGAGACCGAGACAGAACGACAGTTCGCCGCGCAGTATTTTCGGGAGCAATCGCGATTTCTGCTCGGGCGTGCCGTGCTCTATCAGCGCGTAACCGCCGTAGGTGAGCGTGCGGAACACCCAGATGCCGAGCTCCTCGAAATGGCGGCCGGCTTCCTCCAGCAGGATGGCGAGATCGATGGCCGAGCCGCCCATGCCGCCGTATTCGGTCGGCAGGCTGATGCCGAACCAGCCGTGCTTGGCGAGCGCGTCATAGGCTTCGCGCGGGGGCTTGGCCTCCTCGTCGCATTTCTGCGCGTATTCGGGCGGGCACACTTCGTCGAGCAATTCGCAGACGTGGCGGCGGAGATCGTCCTGCTCGGGCGTGAAACTGAAATCCATAACGCTTACCTCTTGTCGAGATTGGCGAGATCGAGCACGCGCTTGGCGCGCTGGAACATGGCGTAGTCGACGAGCTTGCCGTCGACGGTGATGGCGGCAACGCCCTGCTTTTCGTTCGCGGTGAACTCGGTGACCACCTTGCGGTAATAGGCGGCTTCGGCTTCCGGCACCGCGTAGGCGGCCCGCACCGGCGCGATCTGCTTGGGGTGGATGATGGTGCGTCCGATATAGCCGAGGCGCGCGGACAGCCGCGTGTCGGCAGTGAGCGCCGCTTCGTCGTTGAGATCGCTGAACACGCCGTCGAGCGGATGCACGTGGCTGCCGGCCGCGCGCGTGTCGAGCAACAGTTTCTGCCGCGCGTACATCAGCTCAGTGCCTTCGATCGACCAGGAGCAGCCGAGATCGGTCTGCAGGTCGCCGTCACGTGCGCCACCAAGGCAGGTGGCGGTGACGCGGGGCGACGCCTTGATGAGATCGAAGCCGCGATAGATGCCGAGCGCACTCTCGATCTGCAGCACGATTTCGACCGAGCCCGCCGCCATGCCGCGCTCACTCTCGTAGCGATCGAGCGTGGCGGCAAGCGCCTTCACGTCTTCCACCGTTTCCGCTTTGGGCAGCATCACGGCGGCAAGACCTGGACGCGTCACGGCGTCGAGATCGCCGGGGAGGAAATCAGTCGAGGCGCCGTTGACGCGCACCCAATTCATCGGGCCGTTCTTGCCGACGGACTCGTCGATGGCCGCTGCAACCAGTTTGCGCGCGTCGGGCTTCGAAGCGATCGGCACCGAGTCTTCGAGGTCAAGGATGACCGCCTCGACGTCGGCCGTCACAGCCTTGCCCATCACCTTGCTGTTGATGCCCGGGGCGAACAGGGCGACACGGACCGGCTTCATCGGCTAACCTCCCGGATGCGCGAGAGAATTTCGTTAAACCGGCGGGCCCTGCGCGAAGGGCCGCCGCCGGGAGGCCGGCCGCTTTTCCCACCAGGATTGCTTTGCGGCCGCCGCCGCGTTCGGTATACTAACTAGTTAGTTTCTTTGCAATCGACAGCGGAGCGCGGGTGGTGGCACGGGCAGGCAAGAGCGGCGGCGGCACGCGCAAAGGCGCGCGCGGCCCGGCGCGCGCCGGCCGCACCCGTACCGCCGAGAAGCCGAAACGCAGCGCCTCGCAGACGCGCGATAAGATCATCCAGGCGGCGATCGCAGAATTCGCGTCCAAAGGGCTCGACGGCGCGCGCGTCGACGAGGTGGCGGCCCGCTCCGGCGTCAACAAGACGCTGCTCTATCAGTACGTCGGCAACAAAGACGACCTGTTCACCGCCGCGCTGGAAGCCGCCTATCTCTCGATCCGCGAGCGGCAGAAGGAATTTCTCGCCGAGCGCATGGAGCCGGAGGCCGGCGTGCGCAAGCTCGTGCATCTGCTGCTGTCGATCTGGGTCGAGCATCAGGAATACGGCAAGCTGCTCGCCAGCGAAAACTTCCATGGCGGCAAACACGTGCGCCGCTCCAAGCTGATCGGCGAGATGTACGGACAGATCGTGGCGACGCTCACCGACCTGCTCGAGCGCGGCGCCGCGCAAGGGGTGTTCCGCAAGGGCATCGATCCGGTCGATCTCTACATCTCGATCTCAAGCCTGTCGGCCTATTACGTCGCGCATCAGCATACCTTGAACGCGATCTTTCACATCGACGTGCTGGGCCCGAAGCGGCTCAGGCAGCGCGAAGAGCATATTGTCGAGATGGTGCTAAGGTTTGTGAGGGTGTAGCAGAGCGGCATCATTGCGCAATCCAGGGCTGCTCGGTGCAGACCTCCCTGGATTGCTTCCTCGCCCTCACGGGCTCCTCGCAATGACGGTCACCTCGGCTTGCGCTTGAGCAAAAACGCCTGCACGGCGTCCTGCACCACCTCGCCGCGCTGATTGATCACCTGCAACTGGCGCTTCATGACGCCGCGGTCGGGGTTCGAGGTCTCGCGCTTCTCCAGCACCTTGAGCTTCACGTGCACGGTGTCGCCGATCTTGGTCGGCTTGGTGAACTTCAGCGAGTCGAACCCGAGGAAGGCGATCAGCGTGTCGTCGTAGAGGTGGAGCTGGAACACGAGGCCGGCGGCGATGGCGTAGATCAGCGGGCCGTGCGCGATGCGCGTACCAAATTGCGTGGTCTTGCAGTACTCCTCGTTGATGTGCAGCGGGTTGTAGTCGCCCGACAGGCCGGCGAACATCACGATATCGGCTTCGGTGATCGTGCGCGCGGGGCTTTCGAACTCCTGCCCGATCTCCCACTCTTCCCAGTACAGCCCTCGCATTGGTGTCATCCCTTCCTGCTCTCGCGCGCCGGTCTGGCCCGCCGCGATCCTCCGAAAAGCCCTTGTAAAATAAGGCCTTTCGACGTCCCTGCCGTTGGACGGGCCGCGTACGCCGCACCGTTGTCCAGCTATAGACTAACTAGTTAGTTTATTGCAATATGCGCCAACCCCGTCGCACCAACAGCGAGCCTAAGGACATTAGCCATGAAGATCTGGTGGCAGAGCAGCACGCCCATCCATCGCCTCAACGACTACCGCAACTCGCTCACCGACCAGCTCAACAGTCTCAAGCGCGCCGACACCGAGATCGACATCAACGGCGTCGACAACGGCTCGATGGACCTGCACTACAACGCCGTGGTGGCGATGAACTCCTTCGCGCCCGGCGGCGTGCTCAACAAGATCATGCAGGCCGCCGACCGCGGCTACGACGCGGTGGCGATCGGCTGCTTCCTTGATCCGGCGATGACGGAAGCGCGCGAGGTGGTGAAGATTCCGGTGTTCGGCCTGGGCGAAACCTCGATGATGCTCGCCTGCATGTACGGGCAGAAGTTCTCCGGCGTCGCCTTCCATTCCAAGCAGGCGCAGTACTACGACCGCAAAGCCTTCGAGTATGGCCTCACCTCGCGGCACCTGCCGTTCGGCGATCTCGGCATCGACTTCACCGAAGTGCAGAAGGCCTTCACCGACCCGGCGCAGATGACCGAGCGCTTCGTCAAAGAAACGCGGCGGCTTGCCGCGCAAGGCGCCGAGGTCGTGCTCGCCGCCTGCGCCACCGTCAACGCCATCATCCGGCGCGAGAAGATCACCGAGGTCGACGGCTGCCTGGTGCTCGACTGCAACGCGGTGCTGCTCAAGACCACCGAGGCGATGGCCGAGCTCAAGCGCGACATCGGCCTCGTGCAGAGCCGCCGCCTGCTCTATCAGGCGCCGACGCGGCAGGCGCGCGACGCCTGGAGCGAGGTCTATAATTTCCGCTCGAGCCCGCAGCTCTCGGCCTGAGCGACTGAAAAACAAAAAACTCTCGGAGGAAACAAACATGATCGGCTTGCGCAAAATAAGCCTGCTGCTGGCGAGCGGCCTCGCGTTGCTCGCGCCCACGATCGCGCGCGCGGACTATCCCGAGCGGCAGATCACCATGATCGTCTGCTTCGGCGCCGGTGGCGGCACCGACATCGCGGCGCGCCTGATCAGCGAGCCGCTGGCGAAAGCGCTCGGCAAGCCGGTGGTGGTGGAAAACCGCGTCGGCGCCGGCGGCAATCTCGGCATCCAGGCGGTGGCGCGCGCGCCGGCCGACGGCTACACGCTCTTGGTCTGCTCCAGCGCCTTCGTAGTGAACCCGAGCCTTTACGCCAAGGCCGGCTACGACCCGGTGAAGGACTTCACCCCGGTCATGCTGCTCGGCGGTTCGCCCAACGTCTACACGGTCAGGAGCGACTCAGCCATCAAGACGATCGACGACTTCGTCGCCTACGCCAAGGCCAATGCCGGCAAAACCAACTGGACCAGCCCCGGCGTCGGCACCACGCCCTATCTCGCCGGCGAGATCCTGAAGATGCGCAGGGACCTCGACATGCAGCACGTGCCCTATCGCGCCGTGCCTGCCGCGGTGACCGCCGTGCTGTCCGGCGACGCCGTGATGATGACGGCGAACTACGGCTCGCTCTCGGCGCAGATCGAATCGGGACAGTTGCGCGCGATCGCTTCGACCGGCAAGACGCGCTGGCCGGACATCCCGAACGTGCCGACACTCGACGAACTCGGCATCAAGGATGCCGAGACCGACACCAGCTACGGCCTGTGGGTGCCGGCAGGCACGCCGCAGCCGATCATCGACCGGCTGAGCAAGGAGCTCGCCGTCATCCTCAAGCAACCCGACGTGATCGAGCGCTACCGCAAATCGGGCGCGCCGGTAATCGGCGAAGGGCCGGCGGCCTTCAAGGCGCGCATCGACCGCGAAGTGCCGATGTACCGCGAGATCGTGCAGAAGGCCGGCCTCAAGGTTGAGTGAGACGTACTCGGCGTGCTCCCTCTCCCCATAGCCCGTCGAAGACGGGCGTGAACGCCCTTTTGTGGGAAAGGGTTGGGGTGAGGGGGCAAGTGCCTCTCGATAAGCTGTAACCCCTCACCCGGCGCACTTCGTGCGCCGACCTCCCCCCGCGGGAGAGGTGAAGCGTGCATCTCTGATCGCTCGTGTCCCGCCTGATGACAAGGCGGACGCGAGCGCGCAAGATTGGCTGCCTCCCTCCCACGGAATGAGAAAGCGACAGACGACATGACGGACACGTTTGCGGGCAAAGTGGTGCTGATCACGGGCGGCGCCCGCAATCTCGGCCGTGCCATGGGCGTGGCTTTCGCAAAGCGCGGCGCCTCGGTCGCCATCAATGCGCGCGCGGGTGGCGCGGCGCTCGACGAAACCATTTCCGCGATCGAGAAGGCCGGCGGCAAGGCGGTGACCTGCCTCGGCGACGTCACCGACCGCCCTGCGGTCGACAAGATGGTCGCGGACATCACGACGCGTTTTGGCCGCCTCGACGTGCTCGTCAACAACGCCGTGGTGCACGCGGCCAAATCCTTCCTCGACCTCAGCTTCGAGGAATGGCGCAAGACCATCACCGTCACGCTGGACGGCGCGTTTCATGTGACGCAGGCGGCGCTGCCGGCGATGATTCAGGCGGGCGGCGGCAGCATTATCAATATGGGCGGGCTGATGGGTCATATGCCAATCCCCAACCGCACCCCGACCGCGGCGTCGAAAGCGGGCCTTGCCGGCCTGACGCGTGCGCTCGCCTCCGAGCTCGCCGCGCACAACATCAACGTCAACTGCGTGGCGCCTGGGCCGTCCAATACGGTACGCACGACGCCCTTCACCTTCGACATGAAACGCATCCCAATGGGCCGCTTCGCCGAGCCGAACGAGATTGTCGCTACCGTGTTGATGCTGTGCGGCTCCGAGGGCCGCTTCATCACCGGACAGACCATTCACGTGAACGGCGGCCTGTTCATGAACAACTGAGCGCCGACGCAACGACCCAACGTGCGCGGAAACAAGGAATGTGGAGGACGAGATGAAACGAATTCTGTCGGCCGCGCTGGCGGCAGTGAGCATCGCCGCGGCGCCGGCAGCTACCGCGGCGGGGTATCCCGACCGGCCGGTCAAGGTGATCGTCGGCCTCACCGCCGGCTCGGGCGTCGACGTGATGGCGCGGCTGGTCGGCGCCAAGCTTGGCGAGGCGCTGGGCCAGCCCTTCGTGATCGAGAACCGCCCCGGCGCCGGCAGCAACATCGCCACGCGCTTTGCGGCGACGCAGCCGAACGACGGCTACACCGTCTTCGTTGCCACGGTGGCGAATGCCATCAACGCCACGCTCTACAAGCAGCTCCAGTTCGACGTGCTGCGCGACTTCACCCCGGTGATCCTGGCCGGTACCGCGCCCAACGTGCTGCTCGTCAATCCTTCGGTGCCAGCCAAATCGGTCGGCGAGTTGATCGCGCTGGCGAAGGCTACGCCCGGCAAGTTCACCATCGGCTCGAGCGGCACCGGCACCTCGCCGCAAATGACTGGCGAGCTGTTCCGCCGCCGCGCGGGCATCGACCTCGTGCACGTGCCCTACAAAGGCGGCCCGGAGGCAACTACCGCGCTGATCGGCGGGCAGATCGATACGCTGTTCGCCATCGCCTCGACGGCGCAGCCGCAGATCGAGGCCGGCAAGGTGCGGCCGCTCGCCGTCACCAGCAAGCAGCGCACGCCGCTGCTGCCCAACGTACCGACCATGAACGAAGCGGGCCTGCCGGGCTTTGAGGCGGTGACCTGGTTTGGCTTCGAGGTGCCGGCCGGCACGCCGAAAGACATCGTCGACAAGCTCAATGCCGAGATCGGCAAGGTGCTGGCTATGCCGGACATCAAAGAAAAGCTGGCAAAGCAGGGCATCGACGCCGGCGGCGGCACGTCCGAGGAATTCGCCGCCTACATGAAGGACGAATTCGCCAAGTGGGGCGCGCTGGTGAAGGAAACCGGCATGAGCGCCGATTAGAGCATCGATAGGCCGTTTTCCGCTCACCGCTCCTCCCAGGAGAGAGAGGTGAAGAAGAGATGCAGCGGCTACCAAATTGCCCACCGTGGCGGTCTGCGCCATCATGGCTGCCTCTGTCGGAGGGAAACCATGCCGATCTCACGCCGTACGCTGATCGCCACGCTCGCTTCGACCGCGACGATCGCGCTGCTGCCGCGACGCGCCTTCGCCGCCTATCCCGAACGGCCGGTGCGGTTGATCGTACCCTTCGCCGCCGGAGGCAATGCCGACATCGTAGGCCGCCTGATCGGCGAGGAGATCAGCAAAGGGCTCGGCCAGCCGGTGGTCGTCGACAACCGCGGCGGCGCCGGCGGCAGCATCGGCGCCGAGGCGGTCGCGCGCTCCACGCCTGACGGCTATACGCTGCTGGTCGGCTCCAACGGGCCGCTGACGGTCAATCCCTTCGTGCAGGCGAAGCTCGGCTACGATCCGCTCAAGGACTTCGCGCCGGTGGCGCTCACCAGTTACGCGCCGCATTGCATCGTGCTCAACAACAAGGTCGCGGCCAAGACCATCCCCGAGTTGATCGCGCTGTCGAAGAAGGAGCAGATCAGCATCGCCACCAGCGGCGTCGGCAGCGCCTCGCACATGACGCTGGAACGATTCAAGGCGGCGACCGGCGCCAATGTCGTGCACGTGCCCTATCGCAGCGGCGGCGCGCTGATGCCGGATTTGATCGGCGGCAGCATCCAGGCGGCGATGACGGAGTTCTCCACCGCATTCCAGCTCCATAGCGGCAAGCAAGCGCACATTGTCGCGCTCGCCTCGCTCAAGCGTTCGGCGCTTGCCGCCGATATCCCGACTTTCATCGAAGGCGGCGTGAAGGATTTCACCGCTTCGAGCTACATCGGCATCCTGGCGCCGACCGGCACGCCGACCCCGATCCTCGCGCAATTGCAGAAGGCAGTGGCGAGCGGCCTCGTCGAGGGCAGCGGCGCGGTTGGCAAGCTGCGCGGCATGGGCACCGAGATCGCGGCAGCAGAGCAGCAGACGCCGGACGGCTTTGCCGCTTTCATCCGCGCTGACTACGAGCGCATGCGCGAGGCGGCCGAGCTCGCCGGACTGGAGCCGAAATGAGCGTGAGCCTTCCGCGCGGCGGCTGCGACTGCCATTGCCACATCTTCGGTCCCGCCGCGCGTTTCCCTTACGCCGAACCGCGCAGCTATACGCCGGACGACGCGCCGTTTCCGGCCTACATCGCGCTGCTCGACCGGCTCGGGCTCGACCGCGGCGTGCTGGTGCAGCCCTCGGCCTATGGCCGCGACAACCGCGCCATGCTCGATGGGCTGGCGCGCGCGCCGCAGCGGCTGCGCGCCGTCGCGGTCGGCGGCGCCGAGCTCACGCGCGAGACGGTGCAGGCCTGGCACGCGGCCGGCATCCGCGGCCTGCGCGCCAACGAATTCCGCCGCGACGGCAAGCCGTATTATCAGAACGGTGTCGGGCTCGCCGAGCTGATGCCGTTAATGCCGATACTCGTCGAGTTCGGCTGGCACCTGCAGCTCTGGATCGACGCGCGCGATCTGCCGTCCATGGCCGATGCGCTGGCACGCGTGCCGGTGCCGGTGGTCGTCGATCACATGGGTCGCATGGAGCACCATCACGGCACGCAGCATCCCGGCTTCCAGGCGCTGCTGCGCGGCGTCGGCGAGGGACGGCTGTGGGCGAAGGTTTCCGGCACGTACCGGCTCGGCGCAACGCCACCGGATTATCTGGAGGCAAAGCCGTTCCACGACGCGCTCGTCGCCACCAATCCGGCGAACCTGGTGTGGGGAAGCGACTGGCCGCATCCGCGCCCGGAAGGGCCGGTGCCGGACGCCAAGCATCTGCTCGATGTGTTCTGCGACTGGACGAGCGCGGCAAACCGCCAGGCGATCCTCGCCGACAATCCGGCGCGGCTATACGATTTCCCGAAGCTCTAATGTTTGGCGCTAGTACCGGTGCAACTCGTAGCCGGAGGGCACGCGGCGCGGCTCCGGCACGTAATAATCGCCCATCTGCACCATCGGACGCGGATTGAACACGATCGACGTCAGCCGGTCGCGCAGCGCCTTGGCCGAGGTCGGCTTCACCAGGAATTCGTTCGCGCCGGTGCGCAGCGCGTGCAGCACCATCGAGCGGTGGCCGCGGTGCGTCAGCATGATGATCGGCAAATTGGGGCGCGGGAAGACTTCGGGCGAGCGCACGATACGCATCACCTCCAAGCCGTTGAGCACCGGCATGTCCCAGTCGAGCAGCATCACGTCCGGATCGCAGGTGCGGATCGACTCCAGCGCGGCGAGACCGTCGGTCGCTTCGATCACCGACTTGGCGCCGAGATTGGTCAGCATCATGCGCGTCATGCGACGCATGTAGGCGTTGCTGTCGACGATCAGGATGTTGAGACGCTGAAGCAGCTTATCGATGGACTTGTCGTGCATTGGCCAACCGGACGCGGAGGGATGACAGCCCGGAGCCTAGTTCCAAACCATGGCTGGTTCGCTAAAATCGATTGTTCAATTTGTCGGAATTAGGAACAGCATACCGCTGGCGAACTTGAATAAAATTCGCAGTTAACGGAGCGTTGCGCATGAAACTGCCCGGCCCCGACCATCCGATTACGATCGTACCGAACCTGCGCCGCGTGCGCGTCACCTTCGCCGGCCGGACGATCGCCGATTCAAAGCGCGCGCTCACGCTCACCGAAGGCGGCTACAAGCCGGTGTTTTACATTCCACGCGAAGACGCCGACATGAGCCTGCTCGAGCGCACGGCGCATACCAGCCACTGCCCCTACAAAGGCGACGCCAGCTACTACAGCATCGCGGTCGACGGCCGCCGTTCCGAAAACGCCGTGTGGAGCTACGAACAGCCTTACCCGGCAGTAAAGGATATCGCCAGTCACCTCGCCTTCTATCCGGGCCGTGTCGATACAATCGAAGAAAGCTGACCGGCTTTCGCGCCATCGACTGAACGCTTTGGCAATCTTCCCAGGCGATAGTTCCGCCCGCCTGGAGACTGCCCGTGGACACTAGTAAAACGTCGGTGAAATGGGGCTTGGTCGCGCTCGGTACGCTGATCGCGGCAAGTGGGGTCTATTTCGTGGCGGTCGGCTTCGACCTGATACCGCTGCCGAGCAAGGTCAATGGCCCGCTTTGGCTTTCGGTTTTCGTCGGCCTGATATTCGGCTCGGCCGGCGTCTCATTGCTGGTGCGCGGCGCCACCGGCATGGACGACCAGGGAAGCGACCTTCCGGCCAACACACCGCGATGGGCGGCAACGATCTATTGGCTGTCGTCGGTCGCCGCGGGAGGCGGACTGGCCGCACTCGGCACCTGGGTGGCGTTCGGCGCCGGCACGCGGCACTTCTCGATGTCGGGCTTCTTCTCCGGTCCGCTCAACGAAACCATCGGACGCAGCGTGTTCGGCTTCGGCACCATCATCGCCTGGCTGGTCGTCGCGGTGCTGGCCTGGGCCGGCGCGAAGAAAGTGTTCGCTCGAAAGATTTAAAGCAGCGCGCTCAGTGTAACCGCGGCGCTTTCAAGAACTTGGCGCGGTCGGACGAATTCACGCACACGTCGAAAGTGACGCCGTCGCGATAGAGCGTCAGCGGCACTTCGACGCCGGCGGTACCGAGCGACCAGACCTTACGATAGAGTTCGGCGAGCGTAGCGATCTTGTCGCCGTCGACCGCCAGGATGACGTCGCCGGTCTTGAGCTCGGCGCGCGCGGCCGGCCCCTTCGGCGCGATACCGACAGCCACCACTTTGTCCTCGACCTCCGTCGAATAGATACCAAGCCATGGCCGCACGGGTTTGTTGACGCGGCCGAACCTGCGCAGGTCGTCGAGGATCGGCGACAGAAGATCAATCGGCACGATCATGTTGAGAAATTCGTTCTTGCCCTCGCGCGCGCGTTCGAGCTGTAGCGAGCCGATGCCGATGAGCGAGCCGTCGGCCGCGATGAGCGCGGTGCCGCCCCAGTTCGGATGCGCGGGATAAGTGAAGATCGCCTCTTCCAACAAGTACTCCCAGTAACCGGCGAATTCCTGTTTGGCGGCGATGCGGCCGGCAAGCGAGCGCGTCGTGCCGCCGGCGCCACCCACTACCACGCGCTCCCCGGCCTGCGCCGCCTGCGAGGAGCCAATCGGCAGCACAGGCAAGTCGAGCTGGCCAAGTGCCTGCACCAGCCCGAGGCCGCTTTCCTGGTCGAAGCCGAGCGCGTGGCCTTCCACCACGCGGCCCTCGCCGGTGTGCAGCCACACCGTCTCCGCCTCGGTGATGAGATAGCCGATGGTGAGCACCAGGCCTTTGTCGATCAGCACGCCGTTGCCGGCGCGCTCGACGCCAAGCGTCTCGGCGGTGAAGGCGTCGGCCGGTATGAGAGAGTGCAGACCGACGACCGACGACAACGCACGTTCGAGATCGAACGAATAGTCGCTGGCGCGCGGCTGCGCCGCCGGCGGGACTTTCCACTCGGTTAGCGAGGTCATGGGGTCACTCTCATCGGCCAGCCCACGCCTATCATACGCCGTCTGCAGGGCGCGGGAAGACGGCTGCCGGCCCAACCGTGTAAGGTGCGGCCTATGCTTCCGCTCTCGATCCTCGATCTGTCGCCGGTCGCCTCCGGCTCGACGCCGTCGCAGGCACTGCGCAATTCGCTTGAGCTTGCCGCGCTCGCCGACCGGCTTGGCTTCACCCGCTACTGGGTGGCCGAACATCACAACATGCCGGCGATCGCCTCATCCGCGCCCGACATCATGATCGGGCAGATCGCGGCAGGGACCGAGCGCATCCGCGTCGGCTCCGGCGGCGTGATGCTGCCGAACCACGCACCGCTGATGGTGGCCGAGCGCTTCAAGGTTCTGGAGGCGCTGTTTCCCGGGCGTATCGATCTGGGCTTAGGCCGCGCGCCCGGCACCGATCCGGCGACCTCCTATGCGCTGCGCCGACGGCAGGGCATCAGCGAGGAGGATGACTTCCTCGAACGATTCAACGAGCTGATGCTGTTGGAAAATCGCGGCTTCCCGGCCGGGCATCCCTTCGCCAATGTGCGCGCGATGCCGTCGGACGTGGCGCTGCCGCCGATCTTCCTGCTGGGTTCGTCCGATTACAGCGCGCAGCTTGCGGGCCATATCGGCGCGGCCTTTGCCTTCGCGCATCATTTCGCGACCTTCGATGCCGCAGAAGCGATGCGGCTCTACCGCGACAACTTTAAGCCGTCGCCGGCGCACGCCGAGCCTTACGCGATCCTAGGCACGCACGTCGTCTGCGCCGACAGCGACGCCGAGGCCGAGCGCTTGGCGTCAACCGTCGATCTCAACACCGTACGCCGCGCCAAAGGCGAATATCTCCCGCTCGCCTCGCCGGAGGAAGCGGCGGCCTACGACTACAGCCCGGTCGACCGCGCACGCATCGCACAAGGCCGCGCAAGACTTTCGGTCGGCGCGCCCGCTACCGTGAAGGCGCGGCTCATGCCACTGCTCGAAGTGACGAAAGCGGACGAGCTGATGGTGACGACGATGATCCACGACCACCGCGCGCGGATGCGCTCGTACGAACTCTTGAAACAAACATTTTCCTGATACCCCTCCCTATGGGACAGGCAAAAAGCTCATGCTAAAAACCCGCTGGCTTCAGGCTTCATAACGTCATCGATCAATTGACAGTCAGGGAGGTTCCATTGGGCCAGCACGTCTCGCTCACCGCCACCGATCACCACAAGCTCGGCGGCTATCGCGCCGATCCGCAGGGCAAGCCGAAAGGCGGTATCGTCGTGGTGCAGGAAATCTTCGGCGTCAATCGTCACATCCGCCACATGTGCGACCGCTTCGCAGAACTCGGCTACGCCGCTGTGGCGCCGGCCGTGTTCGACCGCTTCGTACGCGATTTTGACAGCGGCTACACGCCGGATGAGATCGCGCATGCGCGCAGTTATCTCGGCAATCTCAACTGGGATCATATGATGGCCGATATCCAGGGCGCCCTGACCGAGCTGAAAGGCGTCGGCCCTCTCGCCGTCGTCGGCTACTGCATGGGCGGCACCGCGACGTTCCTCTCTGCCTGCCGCATTCCGGGCCTCGCAGCCGCGGTCGCCTATTATGGCGGCGCCATCGGCAAGTTCGTCGACGAGCAGGAGAAGTGCCCGCTGCAGATGCACTTCGGCGAAAAGGACGAAAGCATTCCGATGGATGTGGTCGAGGCCATCAAGACCAAGCACCCGAAGGCGGAGGTCTACGTCTATCCCGGCGCGCCGCACGCCTTTTCCAATGACGACCGCGCCAGCTTCCGCAAAGAAGCGACCAACCTCGCCTGGGGCCGCACCAAGGACTTCTTGGCGAAACATATGAAGTGACGCTCTACGTCTAAACGGATATGGCCGGGACTAACCCGGCCACGTCACGTAAGGCGTATCGGCGTGATCGTTAGAACCACCGCTCCTTGACGACGATGGTGTCACCGGGGCGCAGCGGGAAGGCGAGCGGCACCTCGCTCTTCATCTGCTGCCCGGGCGCATTGCGCGTGAGCTCGACCTTGCCCTTGAAGGCGCGCGGCGCAAAGCCGCCTGCAATGGCGATGGCCGTCTCCGCCGTCATGTTGGCGATGTAAGGATACTGGCCTGGATTGGTGACCTCTCCGAGGATGAAGAACGGCCGGTAGGTCTCGATTTCGACCGTGACGTGCGGTTCGCGCACGAAGCCCTTCTTCAGCTTCTCGGTGATCGCCGACGCGAGCTGTGTCGTGGTGGTGCCGCGCGCCGGTATGCTGCCGACCAGCGGCAAGTTGACGTTGCCGCCGGCGTCGACGGTGTAGCCATTGGTGATGCCATCCTGGCCGAATACGACGATGCGCAGCCTGTCGCCACTGTCGAGCGTGTAAGGCGCGTTGGCCGGCGTTACCGAGGCATAGGAATTCGGCGCGGCCATATAGGGACCGCCTTGCACGGCCGCAGGCGCCTGCACATAGCCGGGCTGCTGATAGACCGGGCCGTTAGACGGCGCGGACCACGGGCTTGTGAACAGGCCGCGGCCGCCGTCGCGCCGCGGCGAAGGCTGCGGCGCCGGCTGGTAGGTCGGTTGCGCATAAGCCTGCTGTGCCATTGCCGGAGACGTCGAATAGAGATTGCGGCTGCCCGGCGGCGGAGGTGGCGGCGGCCGATAGGCCGGCGGCGTGGGCTGCTGATATGTCGACTGGTAGGACGGCTGGCCGTAGCCGGATTGCGCGTATTGCGGCTGGGTGAACTGTGTCTGCGCTACCACCGGGACCGGCTGCCCAGTCTGCGGATCGATCACATAATAAGCCGGCTGCTTCTGCATGCAGGCGGAAACCGCCAGCGCAGCGACAAAAGCCAACAATAAACGAGCGCTTCGCATTCTGATTCGAAACCCGGCCAGGGCGGAAATCGAACCCGATTAACGCTTTATATGGTTAAGAAAGTATCAAGCCCTACCCGGATGGCGCGCTTACCATCCCCTGCAGGGGGGGTCGCGAGCGGGGCGGGGTGATTGCGAAGCAAGAAGATCACCCCCTCCCGACCACGGCCGCTTTGCGCCCGTGGTCGACCTCCCCCTCCAGGGGGAGGTGAAGAGAGCAAAGCCTACGCGCTCGCCCCCTGCGCGACTTTCACGCCGGTGCCGATCGGACAGGACACGCCGGTGCCGCCGAGCCCGCAATAACCGTGCGGGTTCTTGGCCAGATACTGCTGGTGATAGTCCTCGGCAAAATAGAACTCCGGCGCATCGACGATCTCGGTGGTGATCGCACGATAGCGGCGCTTGCCCAGTTCCTGTTCGTACATCGCCTTGGAGGTTTCCGCCGCCTGCTTTTGCTCCGGCGTGAAGGTGTAGATGCCGGACCGGTACTGTGTGCCGATGTCGTTGCCCTGGCGCATGCCTTGCGTCGGGTCGTGGCTCTCCCAGAAGGTCTTCAGCAGCGTCTCGTAGGAGATCTTCTGCGGATCGTAGACCACCAGCACCACTTCGTTGTGGCCTGTGCGGCCGGAGCAGACTTCCTCGTAGGTTGGATGAGGTGTCGTACCGCCTGCGTAGCCGACCGCGGTGATGTGGATGCCGTCGCCCAACTCCCAGAACTTGCGCTCGGCGCCCCAGAAGCAGCCGAGCCCGAAGATCGCCTTTCCGAAGCCCTCCGGATAAGGACCTTGGAGTGCGCGGTGATTGACGAAATGGCTATCGGCGGTGCGGATCGGGTTAGCGCGGCCGGGCAGTGCCTGACCCGGCTTGGGCATTGCAATCTTATTGAAGCCGAACATGCGTTGGTTCTCCTCAATCGATGTCCGCAATATAGGACGCTCCGCGGTATCGCGGAACGGCCCGGACGATCACGTCTCGATCAGGCTAACAAACGCACCCTTCACAGGGCCGGGAGCGGCTAGCGCGCGTAGCCGATGAGCGGCTTTTTCCTGCGGCCGAGCACCAGGAGCACGATGCCAAACCCGCCGAGCAGCGCCCAGCTCGGCGCCGCCAGGATCGAGACCATTACCGGGTCCCACAGGACACCGCCGGCATAGGGCTCGAGCGCCGGCTTGAGCTTGGCCAAGCTCGCAGCATTGATCAGCTCCCACAGCGTGCGGGCGCTGGTGAGATAGACGTTGTTCGCCGCGATCGACTTGGTGCCGTCATAGACACCTAAGATAAATGCGGCGGCCAGACAGATCAGGCCGATAAATCGAAATAAGAAACGGATCATGGATCGCTGATGAAGTGGCTCGTCGCCGCCCTACGGGGACACCGATTAACCCGCGCGCGCCGGCAATGCAATTCCCGCCGGGCGGACCTGCCTTGAGCTTGCCGCCCCGGTTCCGTAACGTCGGGAGCCGGGCATTCCGGTCTTGTATATGGAGTTGAAATGCCCCCGAAACGCACCCGGCCGACCTTTACCGACCAGGAAGCCCTGCTATTCCACTCGAGCGGCCGGCCCGGCAAGCTCGAAGTCGTGGCCACCAAGCCGATGGCCACCCAGCGCGACCTGTCGCTCGCCTATTCGCCCGGCGTCGCGGTGCCGGTGCTGGCCATCGCCGAGGATCCAAGTCGCGCCTACGACTATACGGTGAAGGGCAACTTCGTCGCTGTCATTACCAACGGCACCGCCATCCTCGGCCTCGGCAATCGCGGAGCGCTGGCGGCAAAGCCGGTGATGGAAGGCAAGGCGGTACTGTTCAAGCGCTTCGCCGACATCGATTCCATCGATCTCGAAGTTTCCACCGAGGACCCGGACGAGTTCATCAATTGCGTGCGCTATCTCGGCGCCGGCTGGGGCGGCATCAATCTGGAGGACATCAAGGCGCCGGAGTGTTTCATCATCGAGCAGCGGCTGCGGGAGTTGCTCGACATCCCGGTGTTCCACGACGACCAGCACGGTACCGCGATCATCTCCGCGGCGGGTCTGATCAACGCGCTGCATCTGACCGGGCGCGATATCAAGACCACCAAGCTCATCTGCAATGGCGCGGGCGCCGCCGGCATTGCCTGTCTCGAGTTGCTCAAGGCACTCGGCATGCCGCCGGAAAATATGATCCTGTGCGACACAAAGGGCGTGATCTACCAGGGCCGCACCGACGGCATGAACCAGTGGAAGTCGGCCTACGCGATCAAAACATCGGCGCGCACGCTGACCGATGCCTTCGAAGGCGCCGACGTCGCCTTCGGACTGTCGGTCAAAGGCGCGTTCACGGCGGACATGATCAAATCGATGGCGCCGAAGCCGATCATTTTCGCCATGGCCAATCCGGATGCCGAAATTAGCCCGGAAGAGGTGGCCGCGGTGCGCGACGACGCCATCATGGCGACCGGACGCTCGGACTACCCGAACCAGATCAATAACGTGCTCGGCTTCCCCTACATCTTCCGTGGCGCGCTCGACGTCCGCGCCTCCGCCATCAATATGGAGATGAAGGTCGCCGCCGCGCATGCGCTGGCGAAACTCGCGCGCGAGGACGTGCCGGATGAAGTGGCCGCGGCCTATGGCATGCGGCCGAAATTCGGACCCGACTACATCATTCCGGTGCCGTTCGATCCGCGACTGATCTCCTATGTACCACCGGCGGTCGCCAAGGCGGCTATGGATACCGGCGTCGCGCGCAAGCCGATCGTCGACATGGACGGCTACCGCCATCACTTGAACGCACGACGCGATCCGATCGCCGGCACCTTGGTGCAGGTCTATGCGCGGCTCCGCCGACAGCCGAGGCGCGTCGTGTTCGCCGAGGGTGAGGAGCAGCAGGTGATCCGCGCGGCGGCGAGCTTCGTGCATCAGGGCCTCGGCACGGCGCTGTTGGTCGGACGCGAGGATCGCGTCGCCGCGGCGGCGCGCGAGGCCGGCATCGAACTCGGCGAAGGGCTTGAGATCGTCAACGCCCGCATGTCGACGCGTAATGGCCTCTATACCAATCATTTGTATGAACGGCTGCAGCGCCGCGGCTATCTGTTGCGCGACGTGCAACGGCTGGTGAATACCGACCGCAATCATTTCGCCGCCTGCATGGTCGCTCTCGGCGACGCCGATGCGATGGTGACAGGCGTCACTCGCAACTTTTCGGTCGCGCTCGAGGACGTCCGCCGCGTCATCGATCCCAAACCAGGGCATCGCGTGATCGGCGTTTCGCTGGTAATCGCACGCGGACGCAACGTGCTGGTGGCGGATACCGCGATCACCGAGATGCCAACGGCCCAGGAGATCGCCGAGATCGCCATTGAAGCGGCCGGCGTCGCACGGCGTTTCGGCTACGAGCCGCGGCTGGCGCTGCTCGCCTTCTCTACATTTGGCCATCCGCCCGGCGAACGCTCGGCGCGGGTAATCGAGGCGGTGCAGATCCTCGACCGCATGCGCGTCGATTTCGAATATGACGGCGACATGGCCGCCGACGTCGCGCTCAACCCGGAGCTGATGGGGCCCTATCCGTTCTGCCGCCTCTCCGGCCCGGCCAATGTGCTGGTGATGCCGGCGTTCCACTCGGCATCGATCTCGACCAAGATGCTGCAGGAACTCGGCGGGGCCACCGTGATCGGTCCGCTGCTGGTCGGACTCGACCGCCCGGTGCAGATCGTCCAGCTCGGCGCCAAAGACAGCCAGATCGTCAACATGGCGGCTCTGGCGGCCTATAATGTGAGCGGCTAATACCGACCCGTGAACTTTTCGAGGAAACGCATGACGTCCAAGACCCTGTCCGGCGTGATCGCCGCCGTTGCCACGCCGGTCGACGAAAGCGGCGCGCCCGATCTCGCGCGCGCGGTCAAGCTGGCGCGCTTCCTGCTCGACAACGGCTGCGACGGGCTCAACGTGCTCGGCACCACCGGCGAAGCGACCTCGTTCTCGGTGACCGAGCGCAAGGCGGTGATGGACGCTTACAAGGCGAACGGCCTGCCGCTTGGCAGGCTGATGGTCGGGACCGGTGCCGCAGCGGTGTCAGACGCCGTCGCGCTTACGCAACACGCGGCCGAACTCGGCTTTGCCGGCGCACTGGTGCTACCGCCGTTCTATTACAAAGGCGTGTCGGACGACGGGCTCGTGGCTTATATCGATACCTTAGTGGGGGCAAGCGTGGCCAAACCGATCCCGCTTTATCTCTATCATTTCCCCGCAATGTCCGGACTGCCGTGGCATGTCGCGCTCATCAAACGGCTGCTGGATTTGTATCCGACCCGCATCGTGGGCCTAAAGGACTCCTCCGGCGACATGGCTTATGCGCGCTCCGCCGCCGCCGTGAAGCCCGGCTTTGCCGTCTTCCCGTCGACCGAAGCCTGCCTTATCGAGGCACGCGATGGCGCTTTCGCTGGCTGCATCTCAGCGACAGCCAATCTCAACGCTGATTTGTGCGCTCGCGCATGGACGTCCGGCGATAGTGCAGCCCTCGATGCGGCCGTTACAATCCGAAAACTGTTCGACGGCAAGGCGCTGGTGTCCGGCGTTAAGTCGCTCCTCGCACATATCCATAGCGATCCGGCGCTTGCCCGGGTGAAGCCACCGCTGGCGCCCTTCTCGGCCGCCGACCGGGCCGCGGTGGTGGCCGGGCATGACGCCGTTAGGGCCAAGCGGGTCGCGTAAAATCCCTTAGTTTTCAGGCGTTGACGGGGGCGGCCCTCCTCACTATAAGCCTCCGACCGTGGCGGTGCGCTCTGTCGATCCGCCCTACTTCTTAGAAATTTCGGCGACCGGGACGGATTTTCCGTTGCAGGCGCCGTTCGTTAACGAGAGACCTATGGCCAATACCAAGTCCGCCCGCAAAGCCACGCGCGTGATCGCTCGTCGCACCGAAGTCAACAAGTCGCGGCGTTCGGTGCTGCGCAACTCGGTGCGCAAGGTCGAGGAAGCGATCGCCAGCGGCGACCGCAACGCGGCCGTGACGGCATTCAAGGCCGCGGAGCCGGTGATCGCGCGTGCAGCGCAGCGTGGCGTCGTGCACAAGAACAACGCCAGCCGCAAGGTTTCGCGGTTGAGCAAGCGGATTGCCAAACTCGGCAAGTAAATTCAGAATAAATCGTGTCCGTCGCGCCCGCGGTATCGGGCGCAATTTTTTTCTTCGCAATTTGTGACAATCGTGCTCGAATGCGTGTAGGCGTTGCCCGCGCGCGCGGTGCGTTAGAAAATTGTCATCGCGCCGTAACCGAAATTTGCGCGCGCAGATTTTGCGGTGGCTCTGCACGCCGCGCATTTCGGAAACGGTTCATTTAGCCCCGATTTACCGCCGTTTCTCTGCATAAGCTAGGCTTGCTTATCGCGCAAAAATTTGGGCGAAAAAATAACGGGTTAACGTCTATGGCGTTTCGAGGACCTGAGAATCGCGCAAACACGCCGCGCTTTTTTTCTCATCGGCAAAAAAAATATTCAATCGCGGCAGAATAAACACAGCGTCGCGAGTCAGAGATTCCTGGCGACTCATCAACGCCTTGTTCACCTTGATGCAAGCTGAAGCGTCAGCATTCGCGTGTGTTCCATAGCAGGCACATTTTTGCAGGTCGCTTTTATCGTTGCCCCTCGGGCCTCGTCGTGTATTTTTTCAAACGCGCGAGCAACTCCGCGAGCGCCTCTTAGAGAAAACGTCTCTGTCGAACTCACTGCTAGGGTGAGAGGGGATACGTTTGCCCGAAGCAGACCGTCGTCTGGAACCGGGCGGAGGCACTGAGTGAGTGTTAAGCGCGCGAATGGCGGTCGACCGAGAGAGCGATCGTTATGCTGGGAAAAACCCGGGTGTGGAACCCGGAGCACTTTGAGGGGGCTGGAATGACGCACAGGACAGGCGGGTCGGTACTCGACACCGTTTTCGGCTTATCGAGTTCATATTCGACGTCCGCATCTGTCACGCGTAGGGGCTCTTCTATTCTTCTTTCGAATGCGCGTTCGGCGCATGGCTATTTCTTCAGCGTCAGGAGGAGGCAAAGCGCTCCGCTTATGCGGGTCTAAAGCGCGGCGTCTCTCGATACCGTGTTGATTGAACCGCCGGCGCAGAGCGCCTCGCGGCATATCACGATCCGGCTCAATCGAGTGAAGTTGCGTGCAAGTTTCGGCGCGTTGGGCGAGTTTGTTTCCGCCCTGCCGTGAAAACCGAGTTCGTGAAAACCATCAAAACGGATAGAGACAAGAACAATGTCGAACGCGGAGCAGGAGAACTGGGCGAGAGTGAAAGGACGTTTGCGCGCCGAGGTTGGCGACGACGTCTTCTCGAGCTGGTTTGCGCGCATGGATCTCGAGGCGATCGAAGACGGCGGCGTGCGCCTCTCGGTACCGACACGCTTCCTCAAGAGCTGGATTCAGTCGCACTACGCTGAAAAGGTACTCGCCTGCTGGCAGAGCGAGGACAACAGTGTCGGCCGCATCGAGCTGATCGTGCGCTCGGCGGTAATCAAGTCAACGGTGCCGGCCAAGAAGCCCGAGGCTGCGGCTGAAACCGGTCACCGCTTTGGTGGCGTCAATGGCGCCGCACGGCCGATGGCGCCGCACGACGGTCACGGACACGAGGCGCTCGGCGGCTCGCCCCTCGATGCGCGGCTCACCTTCGAGAGTTTCGTGGTCGGCCGCTCCAACACCCTCGCGCACGCCGCCGCTAAGCAGGTCGCCGCGGCGCGCCGCACCGATCCGGTGATGTTCAACCCGCTCTACATCCACGCCGGCGTCGGCCTCGGAAAGACGCACCTTCTGCAGGCTATTACCTGGGCCGGAAATGCCATCGGCGAGCGCAAAGTGCTCTATCTGACCGCCGAGAAGTTCATGTACGGCTTCGTGTCGGCGCTGCGCACCCAGACTGCACTCGCCTTCAAGGAAGCGCTGCGCGGTATCGGCGTGCTGGTGATCGACGACCTGCAGTTCCTGCAGGGCAAGTCGACGCAAGCCGAGTTCTGCCACACCCTCAACGCGCTGATCGACGCCGGCCGGCAGGTGATCATTGCCTCCGACCGTCCGCCCTCCGAGCTGGAGAGTCTGGATGACCGCGTCCGCTCGCGGCTCGCGGGCGGTTTAGTAGTCGAGATGGGCTCGCTCGGCGAGGAACTGCGCTTCGAAATCCTCAAAGCCCGTGTCATGGCGGCGCGCGGGCACCACCCAACTTTCGACGTGCCACTGCCGGTGCTCGCCTACATCGCCAAGACCGTCACCCATAACGGCCGCGACCTGGAAGGCGCGCTCAACCGTTTGCTCGCACATAACAAGCTGACCGGCCAGTCGGTCACGCTGGAGATGGCCGAGCGCGAGGTGCGCGACCTGATCCGCCCGCAGGAACCCAAGCGGGTCAAGATCGAGGACATCCAGCGCGTGGTGGCCCGGCAATATAATGTGAGCCGCTCCGACCTATTGTCGTCGCGGCGCACGGCCAACGTCGTCCGCCCACGGCAGGTGGCTATGTATCTCGCCAAGACGCTGACGCTGCGCTCGCTGCCGGAGATCGGCCGGCGTTTCGGCGGACGCGACCACACCACCGTGTTGCACGCCGTGCGCAAGATTGAGGGCCTGGTCGGCAACGACATGGCGCTGGCCGAGGAGATCGAGATCCTCAAGCGGCAGCTACAGGACTAGGTCGGCGGACCGATACCGCCACCCCGAGGTCGCGCCGACAGGCGCGCCTCGACGGTGCTGCGGCGGCCAGGGTCTGTGGACGCCTGGGGAAATACCGCCGGGTCCGGACGCCGCTCTTGCCTAAACGCCGCCGGCTTGTCACCTTTCATCCCCGGCCTCGCCTCCGCGATGCGCCGGCTTGCCGTTGCGCCTTCCGATAAGTTCCTTTTTCCAGGGCGCCGGAGCGGGTCTCTTCCATGAAGGTTACTGTCGAGCGTGCCGAACTGCTGAAATCGCTGGGCCACGTGCATCGCGTGGTGGAGCGGCGCAACACCATTCCGATTCTCGCCAACGTGCTGATCAAGGCCGACCGCGGCAAGCTCAGCCTAAAGGCAACCGACCTCGACCTCGAGGTCACCGATTCGATTTCCGCCGAGGTGTCGCCGGGCGGCGCCACCACGGTGCCGGCGCACATGTTCTATGAGATCGTGCGCAAGTTGCCCGAAGGCGCGCAGATCGTCATCGAAGGCTCCGGCGACCGCGCCGTGCTGGCGATCCGCGCCGGGCGGTCCCGCTTCACGCTACAGACGCTGCCGGAAAGCGACTTCCCCGATCTCGCCGCCGGCGAGATGACGCATTCGTTCAAGCTGGCGGCGGCCGACCTGAAACGGCTGATCGACAAGACGCAGTTCGCTATCTCTACCGAGGAGACGCGCTATTACCTAAACGGCATCTATCTGCACACTGCCGGCAACGCCAAGGCCGCGACGTTGCGCGCGGTCGCGACAGACGGCCATCGTCTGGCGCAAGTCGAATTGCCGCTGCCGTCAGGTGCCGCCGGCATGCCGGGCATTATCGTGCCGCGCAAGACGGTCGCCGAAGTGCAGCGCCTGATCGAGACCGGCGAAGGCGAAATCGCCATTGAGCTCTCCGCCGGCAAGATCCGCTTCACCATCGGCAACGCGGTGCTCACCAGTAAGCTGATCGACGGCACCTTCCCCGACTACGGGCGCGTCATCCCGGTCAACAACGACAAGAGCCTCACAGTCGACAAGAAGGATTTCGAGGCCGCGGTTGATCGCGTCTCCACCGTGTCGAGCGAACGCGGCCGTGCCGTCAAGCTGTCGATCACCGGCGGACGGCTGGTACTGTCGGTGACAAATCCGGATTCTGGCAGCGCCACCGAGGAGCTCGAGGTCGACTATGGCAGCGACCCGCTCGATATCGGCTTCAACTCGCGCTACCTGCTCGACATCGCCGCGCAGATCGAAGGCGAGGTCGCCGTCCTCAAGCTCGCCGACCCCGGCTCACCGACGCTGATCCAGGACAAGGACGCCAAGGGCGCACTTTACGTGCTGATGCCGATGCGGGTTTGATCTCCCGCACTCGCGGCGGTAAGGCTCGCAGATGACCGCCGCTTTCATCCGCCGCCTGACGCTGGCGAACTTCCGCAGCTATCACGCTGCGCAAGTAACGCTGGAGCGCGCCGGGCCGGTGGTGGTGACAGGCGCGAACGGCGCCGGCAAGACCAACCTCATCGAAGCGATCTCGCTGCTCGCGCCCGGCCGCGGCTTGCGCCGCGCCACCGTCGAGGAGTTGGCCTTCGCGGAAGGCGACGGCGCTTGGGCAGTCTCCGCCGAGATCGAGGGCATGCTCGGGCTGGCCACGCTCGGCACCGGCATCGATCCTCCGAGCGGCGACACGCCGACATCGACGCGGCGCTGCCGCATCGACCGCGAAGCGGTCTCCTCTGCCACTGCCTTCGCCGATCACTTGCGGGTCGTGTGGCTGACGCCGGCGATGGACCCGCTGTTCAACGGCCCCGCGTCCGAGCGGCGGCGTTTCCTCGACCGCCTCGTGCTCGCCGTCGACGCGCAACATTCGAGCCGCGTTTCCGCGCTCGAGCGTTCGCTGCGCTCACGCAACCGTCTGCTCGAGGACGCGCGCAGCGATCCGCATTGGCTCGACGCGGTCGAGCACGAGACCGCGGAAGTCGCGGTCGCCGTCGCGGCTGCGCGCGCGGAAACGGTCAACCGCCTGTCCGGCGCGCTTATCGCAGCGCGCAGCACCGCGCCCGAATTTCCGTATGCCGAGATCGCGCTCAACGGCTGGATGGAAGCGCTGCTGCCCGACCATCCGGCGCGCGAGATCGAAGACCGCTACCGTGCGTTGCTGCGCGACAACCGCTCGCGCGACGCAGCGGCCGGGCGCACGCTCGACGGCCCGCATCTGTCCGATCTCGCGGTCATGCATGCCGGCAAAGGCGTCCCTGCGCGCGATGCTTCAACCGGCGAGCAAAAGGCGCTGCTGATCCGGCTGGTGCTCGCGCATGCGCATCTGGTCAAAGAGATGACCGGCTTCGCGCCGCTGCTGCTGCTCGACGAGGTTGTGGCGCATCTCGATCCCGGCCGCCGCGCCGCGCTCTACGACGCGCTCACGACGCTTGGGGCGCAAGTCTGGATGACCGGCGCCGACTCGGTTGCTTTCGGCGACGTCGTCAGCCGCGCCGACGTTTTCGTCGTGCGGGGCGGCGCCGTCGAGCCCGCGCGATAACGCCGCGGCGTTCCCTCAATCGAGCGAACGTGAAGACCGAGACGGCCGGAACTATATGCGGATCAACGCCTTGTTCAATGAACGGAGAAAGGCTGAAGGCTAACCATGCGCCCGGAGAACGCAGCCGGCGATTTGCAGCAAGATTTGACACGGCTGTTTGACAGCATCCGTGGCGATCTTGATCGCGTTGAGCTGCTCTCTGCAGTGCTGGGAGCCTTTAATCGTCCAATTCCGGATTACGAGCCCCGTTTCGTCCATTTACAGCATCACGTTGTGAATGCACAGGAACTACACAACTAGCGCGCGGCGCCCTAGCGGCACCCCGCTGCCATCATCTGAATAACGCCGCAACGTATACGCATCGCTTTTAGTCCCGCGTGCGACAACAACGAGCCGTCCGCGAAGCGGGGGGTCCGGAGCGATCTTTCGGCAGGCCAAACAGAGACAAAAAAGAGCATAAAAATCGGTCCGGTTTTCACTAGGCGGACGTTCAAAAATCATCGACGAATCAATATATTAGGCGTACAAAATTGCCCTGTACGGGCCACCGTTTTCGTGTCAGACAAACCGTCAACTCCGATTCATTTTTGCCCGTTCTGAAGGGTCTCCCGAATGGCTGAAGCGGCCCGCCAAACCCCGTCCGATTCCTCCGACTATGGCGCCGAGTCGATCAAGGTCCTCAAGGGCCTCGACGCCGTGCGCAAGCGGCCGGGCATGTATATCGGCGACACCGACGACGGCTCGGGCCTGCATCACATGGTCTACGAGGTCGTCGACAATGCCATCGACGAAGCGCTCGCCGGCTACGCCACCGAAGTGGTGGTGACACTCAATCCGGACGGCTCGGTGACGGTGCGCGACAACGGCCGCGGCATCCCGACCGACATCCACAAAGGCGAAGGCGTGTCGGCGGCCGAGGTCATTATGACCCAGCTCCATGCCGGCGGAAAATTCGACCAGAACTCCTATAAAGTCTCCGGCGGTCTGCACGGCGTCGGCGTCTCGGTGGTGAACGCGCTGTCGACCTCGCTCAAGCTCACCATCTGGCGCGACGGCAAAGAGCACGCCATGGAATTCCGTGACGGCGTCGCGGTGGCGCCACTCAAGCTCGTCGGCGATGCGCAGGACAAGCGCGGCACGCAAGTAACCTTCCTGCCCTCGCCCAAGACCTTCACCATGATCGAATTCGACTTCCCGACGCTGGAGCACCGGTTGCGCGAGTTGGCGTTCCTCAATTCGGGTGTCAATATCGTGCTCTCCGACATGCGTCACGCGGTCGAGAAGCGCGAGGAGATGAAATACGAAGGCGGCGTCGAGGCCTTTGTAAAATTCCTCGACCGCAACAAGTCGCCGCTGATCCCGACGCCGATCATGATCAAGGCGGAACGCGAAGGCATCACGGTCGAGTGCGCGCTGTGGTGGAACGACGGCTACCACGAAAGCGTGCTCTGCTTCACCAACAACATCCCGCAGCGCGACGGCGGCACGCATCTCGCCGGCTTCCGCGGCGCGCTGACGCGTCAGATCACGCAATATGCCGAGACGGTCGGCACTTCGCGCAAAGAAAAGGTGGCGCTTACCGGCGACGACTGCCGCGAAGGCCTCACCTCCGTGCTGTCGGTAAAGGTGCCCGATCCGAAGTTCTCGTCTCAGACTAAGGACAAGCTGGTGTCCTCGGAAGTGCGGCCGGTGGTGGAGAACGTGCTCAACCAGGCGATTCAGGACTGGTTTGAGATCCATCCGCAGGAAGCCAAGGTGATCGTCGGCAAGGTGGTGGAAGCTGCCGCCGCGCGCGAGGCCGCGCGCAAGGCGCGTGAGCTCACGCGCCGCAAGGGCGCGCTCGACATCTCCTCCCTGCCGGGCAAGCTCGCCGATTGCCAGGAGCGCGATCCAGCAAAGTCCGAACTGTTCATCGTCGAGGGCGACTCGGCCGGCGGCTCCGCTAAACAGGGCCGCAACCGCGAATTCCAGGCCGTGCTGCCGCTGCGCGGCAAGATCCTTAACGTCGAACGCGCGCGCTTCGACAAGATGCTGGGCAGCCAGGAGATCGGCACGCTGATCACCGCGCTCGGCACCGGCATCGGGCGCGACGAATTCAACCCCGACAAGCTACGCTATCACAAGATCATCATCATGACGGACGCCGACGTCGACGGCGCGCACATCCGCACGCTGCTGCTGACGTTTTTCTTCCGGCAGATGGATGAGCTGATCAAGCGCGGCCACATCTACATCGCGCAGCCGCCGCTGTACAAAGTCAACCGCGGCAAATCCGAGCAGTATCTTAAGGACGACCGCGCGCTTGAGGACTATCTGATAGCGACGGGCCTGGAAGAAAGCGTGCTGCGGCTCGCCTCCAGTGAAGAGCGGGCCGGTCCCGATCTGCGCAAGCTGGTCGAGGAGGCGCGCGCCATCCGCAACATCCTGAAAGGCCTGCACAGCCGCTATAACCGCAAGGTGATCGAGCAGGCGGCCATCGCCGGCGTACTGACGCCGAAAGTCACCGACGACCTGACGACTGGCGCCGCGGCGGCCGACTACATCGCCAAGCGGCTCGACGCGCTGGAAGACGACACCGAGCGCGGCTGGAAGGGCTCTTTCGACGAACACGGTTTCCATTTCGAGCGTACCGTGCGCGGCGTGAAAGAAGTGGCGGTGATCGATCAGGCACTGCTCGGCTCGGCCGATGCGCGCAAGCTCGACGAATTCGCAGCGTCGCTGCAGTTGATTTATCCGCGTCCGACCCCGCCGGCCATGCTCCGCCGCAAGGACGAGACCACGCCGATCTACGGGCCGGTCGGCTTGTTCGAGGCGGTGACGGGCGCCGGGCGCAAGGGCGTCGCGCTGCAACGCTACAAAGGGCTGGGCGAGATGAACCCAGAGCAGCTTTGGGAAACCACGCTGGACACCAACGCGCGCTCGCTGCTGCAGGTGCGCGTCAAGGAAGTCGACGAGGCCAATGTGCTGTTCGACCAGCTCATGGGCGACGTGGTCGAGCCGCGACGGCAGTTCATCCAGGACAACGCGCTCTCCGCCAGCGTCGACGTGTGAGCGCCGGCGAGGCGCCGCACCGATGAGTGGCTTGCCGGCCTGGATCGGCGGTGCGCTCGGCCAGAAGCTCGAGCACGTGTCGCGCGCTGCTTTGCGCGAGCGCGCGCAGGCCGCGTCGGAAGCTTACCGCGCCTGCGGCACCAGCGAGATCATCCGCTCCGACCTCGATGCGCTGGCCTACGCGATGGTGCGCATGCCAGCGACCTACGCCGCCGTGCGCGCGTGCCTGACGCAAACCACTGACCTGCTGCCGTCCGATTTCGCGCCGGAATCAATCCTCGACATTGGGGCCGGACCCGGCACTGCCACGTGGGCATCCCTTGAGACTTGGCCAACGCTGCGGGGCGCGGCCTGGATCGACCGCAATGCGCATCTGCTGGCACTGGGACGCATGTTGCACGCAACGCCGGGAGCGCCGCAGGTTGAACTGGCCGTGACCGCGGGCGATTTCGCCGGTGCGTTAGGCAAGGGCACCCCAGCCGACGTCGTGCTGGCAAGCTACGCCCTCACCGAAATCCCACCGGCGCAGGTGCCCGCGCTGCTGTCGCGGCTGTGGGAACTGACCGGCCGGCTGCTGGTCCTGATCGAGCCCGGCACGCCGCACGGCTTCAAGCGCGTGCTCGGCTATCGCACGCAGCTCCTGGCGCAGGGCGCGGAGATCGTAGCGCCCTGTTCGCATCACCAGGTCTGCCCGCTGGCGGGTAATCCGCGCTGGTGTCATTTCGGTGTGCGACTTAATCGCACCAAAGAGCACTTGATCATCAAGAATGCCAAAGTGCCCTACGAGGACGAGAAGTTCATTTATCTGGTTGCCGGAAAGGGGTTTGGCCCCCTTGCGCGCGGACATCGCGTGCTGGCGACGCCGCATGTCAGCAAGACGAGCGTGACATTCGATCTCTGCGCACCGGCCGAGGTCGAGCGGCGCGTCGTCGCGCGGCGCGACAAGGACGCCTACAAGGCGGCCAAACGCTACGATTGGGCCGACGCCCTGCCGTAACCGGCTACGACGTCAGCTTGGCGCCGATGGTGAGCCCGATGGCGATGGCGCCGAGGAACAGCACCAGGAAAATGCCGAACAGCCACTTGGCGATGGTCGCCGACGCTTCTTCCACGCCGGTGAATCCGAAGATGCCGGCGATAATAGCGATCACCAGAAAAACAAAAGCCCATTTCAGCATCGCACGACCTCAGCATCCGTTGTTTGCCGGATAATGTGCGAGCCGCGCCGGAGTTCCATCATTCCAGCGCGGGCTTGAACGGCCGCGTGCCGCGCGAACGCGGATCGCGCGCCGGCCAATGCCCGGCGTCAACTTGCGCGAGGAAGTCGCCGACCACCCGGTTGAACAGGTCTGGCTCTTCCAGGTTCACGACATGGCCGGTCTTGGGAAACATCACCAGCCCGGAAGCCTGCAGCGCGTCCTTGAGGAACAGCCCCGGCTCGATGCAGCGGTCGTCCTCGTCGCCCACCACGATCAGCGCCGGCGTCGCCAATTTGCGAATGGCGGCGTCGAAATCGTAGAGCGACGGCCGTCCGCCCTGGAAGCCGCGCGACATGTTGGCGGAGCCGCGCGCGTCGTGCTCAGAGAGCATGCGGGCAAATTCGGCAAAGCCGCGCGCGTCCTTGATCAGGAAGGGGACGCGGGCGGGCCCGAGGCCGTAGCTCTTGGCGACCCCCGCCGAACCCTCGCGTTCGAACTGCTCGCTCAGCGCGCGCGAATGCTTATGAAAGTCCTGCGTGTACCAGCGCTCGCTGCCGGAGCCGGCGCCGGCCAGCACCATCGAGCGCACGCGCTGCGGATGGTTGAGCGCGACCTGCAGCACCGTGTAGCCGCCCATCGACAGGCCGATGAGGTGGGCGCGCTCGATCTTGAGCTGATCGAGCACGGCGACGCAGTCGCGCATCACGTGCTCATAGCTATAGGCGTTCTGGTCGGCGGGCACGTCGGAGGGCGTATAGCCGCGCGCCGCGTAGGAGATGCAGCGATAGCGCTTGCCGAATTCGCGCATCTGCGGCTCCCAGCTGCGGTGGTCGCCGGCGAACTCGTGCACGAACACAATCGGGGTGCCAAATTCCGTTTTTTGCCCGACTTCTTCGTAATAGAGCCGCACGTTGTCGGGTGTGGTGACGTAAGGCATGGGCGCTCCCCGGTACTTTCGGGCGCCATGCGTAGCAATGTTCCCGCCAAAACGAAACGGCCGGCGCGAGGCCGGCCGTCATGCAAACTTGCGGTGCGGACTCAGCGGCCTGCGAGGCCGAGGTCCATGCGACGGCGCCAGGCGGTCTGGCGCAGGCCCAAGAGACGGCTTGCCGTGGTCTTCGCCTCGGCGCGGGAGGACGCCGCGCAAGTGCGGTACTCCAGATCGGAGACGCGCGACACCAGCGGCTGCCGCTTGAACAGGCGCGCGAAGGTACCGACGCCGCCGTTGAGCTTGAGCTCGGCGAGCGCATTGGCAACGTTGCGGGCGTGCCCGAAGGCGATGACCCGGCCGGTCATGGTGTGGCGGACTTCATACACGCCCGGCCCGATCGGGGCCTCGACGTGATCGCCGGTCTGCGCGTCGGGAAAACGCTTCCAACTGCTCCAAGTCTGCACCATGAAATCCTCTCGTCGGGTCCGAAAAATCAGCGCTCGCAAGAACGTCAGAAGTAATCTTTGGTTCCATCCGGTCAACGGCCGCTGTTGATAATGGGTCGAATTCGCCCCGAAGTGGGTTCAAAACGCGTTCACATAAAGTTGAGGTGCGGCGTTTTGCGTCGTTTTTTACGCAAAATCGAATTTCGCGCGTATGATTTTACCTGCCGCAAGGTCAGTGGCCGGGCATCACCAGCACTTTGGGCTTGGCCGGCAGGCTCGTCTTCGACACCACCAGCGACGGCACCGCGGCACTCTCGACGTCCCACTCCTGGCGCGCGCGCGCGAGGAACCGCTCCAGCGTGTACATGCTGAAATAATGCATCGGGATGATCAGCGGCGCCTTCAGCCCATGCAGCACCTCGAACATGCCTTCGAGATCGAGCGTCAGAGTTCCGTCGACCGGCACCATGACCACGTCGACGCGACCGATCTCGCTGAGCTGCTGCTGCGTCAGGGTGTGATGCAGATGCCCGAGATGAGCGATGCACAGGTTGGCCATCTCGTAGACGAAAATCGAGTTGCCATGCCGCTCGGTGCCGCCATCCCACGACCGAATGTTGGTCGGCACGTTGCGCACGCGCACGTCCTTGTACTGGACGTCGATGCGCGCCGGCCGCTCCTCGCCCGCCCATCCGCGCAGAACGTGCTTGATCGCGGGGTCGGGACGATCGGTAAAGTGGGTCGAGTGGGCGTGGTTCATCGTCACGATGTCCGGCAACACCGGCGGCCGCACATAGTCGTTGAAGTCGGTGGCGACGCGGACGAGCTGCGGACTCTCAAGCAAAAAAGTCGAGTGGCCGATGTAGCTGATGCGCACCTGGTCACGTTCGAGTGCGGCGGGAATGGGCCGCGGCGTGCGCGAGGCGATGAAGCCGGGGCAGCTCTCGTTCATCTCCGGCGGTTTTGCCGGCGTGGGCGCGGCGCCTTGCGCCGACGCATGGCCGGCGAACGCAAGCCATGCCAACGGAACGGCAGCCAGGAGTTTGAGCGACGCGCCCTGCATGAGCCTCCCCCGAAACGGGGAGACAAATCTGGCACGGTTCGGCCGAGCCCGCTACGGGGCTCGCGCGTTCGCAGGATCAGTCGATGTAACGGCGCTCGCGTACGGTGCGGTCACTCATCGAGGCGATCACGCCCTTCGGGGTCACCACCGTCCAGCGGCCGTCCTGCCGCTTGACCTGCTCGACGCGGCCGAGGCCGGGAAGCTGCGTGCCGATGGCCACCTCGAACATGCGGCCGTGGCCCTGCACATAGACGTAGCCGTCATAGACATCGACGATGCGCCAGCCGTCCAGCACCGGCGGCGGAGCCGGCGGCGCTTCAACCGCGGCGACGCGCTGCGCCGGCTTCGGCAGCGGCACCGGCGCGGGCGGCACCGCCACGGTCTGCGGCGCGGAGATGGAGCCGGTGATCTCGGCGCTGTCACGCGCGAGCTTGTCGCTGATCTTGGCGATCTGCGCGTTGGCCGATTTCGCAGCCGTATCGACATTCGCTTTCAGCGCGGCAATTTCCCTGCTGAGCTTGGCGACGGTCTGCTGCAGCGCCTTGCTCTCGTCTGTCTGCGCGACGTGGGCGGGCTGCACCACTTGAACGACGGCCTGCTTCGGCGTGGAGGCAAAGCTACCGCTTGCCGCGGCGCCAATGATCGCACCGAAACCGGCGGCCAAGGCCACCGAGGCGGCAAGCAGCGCGGTGCGCTTCTGGCGCGGCCTGAGTTTGATCTGCATAAGCGGTGCAACGCTCTGCTGCAGGCGCTGAACGAAAGGAAGGACAATCGGCGTGGCCTCTGCCGGCGCAGCTTCCGCCGGCGCGGCAGCATCGGCAACGGCAGGCGCGGGCTGCGGCTCGACCGCCGGGGTCGCGGGCTCGGTCACCGCCGGCGAGATCGACGGCGATTCAACCACCGGCAGAGCGCTGGCGGTGTCCGCCTTGGTCTCGGTCTTTTTCTCGGCGTTGGACTGTTGGTGCTCGGGCGTATCGGCCATGGGCGCGCTCCTCGCGGTCGGTGTTCACCAATCGGTAACCACGCTTGGTTACCAACTGGTTACCGGTCGCGGGATCAGGACCAATTCCAACCCCGTCATTGCGAGCGAAGCGAAGCAATCCAGTCTTTCTTCGGGGCTCTGGATTGCTTCGGCGCTAACGCGCCTCGCAATGACGATAGAGCGTCTACAGGCCGAGCCCGTTCTCGTCCGCCAGCGCCTTGAGCGAGACCGCCGGGCGTGCCCCGATATGCTGGATCACTTCCGCCGCCGCCAGCGCGCCGAGCCGCGCCGAGGTGCGATGGTCCTTGCCGCGCGAATGTCCGACCAAGAAGCCGGCCGCGAACAGATCGCCGGCGCCGGTCGCATCCGCCACTTTCTCGATTGGCATCGCCGGCACCATCTCGACGCCGTCGCGCGAGACGACGACGCAGCCCTTGGCGCTGCGCGTCACCACTGCGAGCTTGGCGTCATTAGCGAGCGCCTTCGCGGCCGTGTCGAAATCCGACGTCTGGTACAACGAATGCAGCTCATGCTCGTTGGCAAAGAGGATGTCGACCGTGCCCTTGCGGATGAGATCGAGGAATTCGGCGCGATAGCGATCGACGCAGAAAGCATCCGACAGCGTGAGCGCGACACGGCGCCCCGCCTTGTGCGCGATCTCGGACGCCTTGAGGAATGCCTGCTTGGCGTGCGGCGGATCCCACAGATAGCCCTCAAGATAGACCACCGCGGCCGCCGCGATTGCTGCCTCGTCGATGTCGCGCGGATGCAGGTCCTGCGCGGCGCCAAGATAGGTGTTCATGGTGCGCTCGCCGTCCGGCGTCACCATGATGTAGCAGCGCGCGGTCGAAGGCCCGTCCGATGCCGGCGGCGTATCGAAGGCGACCTTTGCGGCGCGGATATCGTGCGCGAAAGCTTGGCCGAGCTCATCGTCCTTCACTTTGCCGACGAAAGCCGCACGGCCGCCGAAGCTCGCCACGCCGACGATGGTGTTGGCTGCCGAGCCTCCCGAGCTTTCCGTCGCCGGCCCCATGGCGTCGTAGATCGCCTGTGCCCTCGCCTCGTCGATCAGCGCCATGGTGCCCTTGTGCATGCCCTGCGCGACCAGGAAATCGTCCTCGGCGCGGGCGATCACGTCGACGATGGCGTTGCCGATGCCGAGCACGTCGTAGCGGGGGGCGGTCATGTCGAGAGTCCTTCGGGGTTGAAAGCGCGGGCACTATAGTCGGCAAAAGCCTTGAAGCAATCGTGTGACCCCCTCCTTACTCCTCCCCCTTTCAGGGGGAGGAGAGCGGTTGCTGCTTGCTCCTCCCTCCCCCTGCAAGGGGGAGGGTTGGGGTGGGGTCAATCTTCGACTCATCCGATACTATGACTGCTAGCAGTACGGGCGGAGGCCCACTGGAATGGCATTTGCGCGCAACATCGTGACGGTCGGCGGCGGCACGCTCGCCTCGCGCGTGCTCGCGTTTGCGCGCGACGCCTGGATTGCCGCGCTGCTCGGCGCCGGGCCGTTTTCGGAAGCCTTCTTCGCGGTGCTGCAGGTGGTCAATTTCTTCCGCCGGCTTCTGGCGGAGGGCGCGCTCAACAGCGCCTTCGTGCCGCTATGGCTGAAGCTGCGCACCGGCGACGATGGCGAGGCCAATGCGGCGCGCTTCACCCTGCGCACGCTGGTGCTGATGGGCATCGTCACCGGCATCATCGGCCTCGCCGTGGTGGTGGTGGCGCCTTATGTCGTTGCGGCGATTGCGCCGGGCTTCGACGCCATGCGCCGCGACCTGGCGAGCCTGCTGCTGATGATTGTTGCGCCTTACATCGTGCTCGCCGGGCTGGTCGCGGTGGCCGCCGCAACGCTGAGCGCGCAGGGACGCGTGCTCGCGGTGTCGGTCGGCACGGTCATGTTCAATCTCGTGCTGCTGGCCGCGCTCGCGCTCATCATGCGCGAGAGCGAGCACGTCCGCATCGCGCTGTGGCTCGCCGTGGCCGTGGTGGCGGCCGGTTTCGCGCAGCTTATCGTCGCCGCCTTTGCGCTGATCACCGGCGCGCGCTGGCCGCGGCCGCGCGTGCATGTGCCGGATGAGACGGCAACCTTTTTCAAGCGCGCGCTGCCCGGGCTGATCGCCACCGGCATCCCGCAACTCAAGCTGATCGCGGGTGCCGCCGTGGCGTCGGCCTCGCCCGCCGCCGTCGCCTGGCTCTATTACGCCAACCGGCTCTACGAGCTGCCGCTCGGCGTGGCCTCGATTGCGATCACCGCGGTGATCGTGCCGTACATTGCCGCGAGCGTGAATGCCGGCCCCGATGAGGAGGCCGCCGCGCAATCGCGTGCTTTCGAGATCGCGCTCGGTCTGTCGCTGCCGGCGGCGGCCGGCTTCGCGGTGCTGGCATGGCCGATCGCCGGCGGCCTGTTCGAGCACGGCGCTTTCACCGCGCAGGACACCGGCGCGGTCGCCTCCGCGCTGATGGCGATCTGCGCCGGCCTGCCCGGCCACGTGCTGGAGAAGACGCTCGGCGCCGTCTCCTTTGCGCACGAAGACACGCGTACGCCGATGTGGACCGCGCTATGCGGTCTGGCGGCGGCGGTGGTCGGCAGCGTGCTGCTGTTTCCGCAGTTCGGCCACGTCGGCGTGGCCGGCGCGATCGCGCTGTCGGCCTGGGTCGGGGCGATCCTGCTCGGCATCGTGCTGGCGATGCGCGGCTGGTTGCGCCTCGAGGTCGCGACCTCGCGGCGCATCCGCCTGATCGTGCGCGCCACCATCATGATGGCGCTGATCGTCGTGCTGATGCTGCTTGGGCAGCACCGCATTTTTCCGGGCCTGCAGAATACGACCGTCGGCCGCGTTGCGCTGCTGGTCGTGCTGGTGCCGCTCGGCGTCGCGGTTTATGCGGCCGCCCTGCACCTGTTCGGCGTCCTGACGCTGAAAGAGCTGCGCGCCGCCCTGCGCCGGACTTAGTTCGCTCCCCCTTGCGCCGCAGCGGCCGGGCGTGGCATTGGACGCGCAACCATAAGGAAGCGGCTATGGCCTTCAAAGAGCGCGTGTTTTCCGGCGTGCAGCCGACCGGCAACCTGCATCTCGGCAATTATCTCGGCGCGATCACCAAGTTCGTCGCGCTGCAGGAGCGCTACGACTGCATCTATTGCGTGGTCGACCTGCACGCCATCACGGTCTGGCAGGACCCGGCCGAGCTGCCGAAGGCGACGCGCGAGGTGACCGCGGCCTTCATCGCCTGCGGCATCGATCCGAAGAAGCAGATCATCTTCAACCAGAGCCAGGTGGCCGAGCACGCCGAGCTCGCCTGGGTGTTCAACTGCGTCGCCCGCCTCGGCTGGCTCAACCGCATGACGCAGTTCAAGGAGAAGGCCGGCAAGGACCGCGAGAACGCGTCGGTCGGCCTCTACGCCTATCCGAACCTGATGGCGGCCGACATTCTCGTTTACCGCGCCACGCACGTGCCGGTTGGCGACGATCAGAAGCAGCATCTGGAGCTGGCGCGCGACATCGCGCAGAAGTTCAACAACGACTTCGGCGCTTCGATCCATGCGCACGGTTTCGGCGACGCGTTCTTTCCGCAGCCGGAGCCGCTGATCCAGGGGCCGGCGACGCGCGTGATGTCGCTGCGTGACGGCGCGAAGAAGATGTCGAAATCGGAGCCGTCGGATTATTCGCGCATCAATCTCACCGACGACGCCGACGCCATCGCGCAGAAGATCCGCAAGGCGAAGACCGATCCCGAGCCGCTGCCGAGCGAGGAGAAGGGCCTGGAGCCGCGTCCCGAAGCCGACAACCTGGTCGGCATCTACGCCGCGCTGAACGGCACCAGCAAAGCCGACGTGCTGCGCGAATTCGGCGGCGGCCAGTTCTCCACCTTCAAGGCGGCGCTCGCCGAACTGTCGGTCGCCAAGCTCGGCCCGATCGGCGCCGAGATGAAGAAACTCACGCAGGACCCGATGTATATCGACCAGGTGCTGGCCGACGGCTCCCGCCGCGCGCAGGCGATCGCCGCCGAAACCATGAAGGCGGTCAAGGATATCGTCGGTTTCGTGCGCAGCTAAGCCCGGAACCGCGCATTGCCGCGCCGAATCCTCCAAATGATGCAGGCGAAAGACAGCCCGCTTGTCGGCGCGGCGGCCGGCGTGGCACCATCGCGGTCTCGCACCTGCCGGGAGCGACGATGAAGCGCCAAAGCTACGAGAAGGGCCACAAGCGCAAGTATCTCGTCGTCATCGACGACACCGAGGAATGCGACCGCGCCGTCTATTGGGCCGCCAAGCGAGCCGGGCGCACCAAGTCGCAGATCGTCATGCTGCGGGTGATCGAAACCGCCGACCGCAATCAGCAGTGGCTCGGCGTCGCCGATATCATGAAGGCCGAGGAGCAGGAAGCCGCCAACAAGGAGCTCGATAGGTTCGCCGCGCGCGCCAACGAGATCGCCGGCGTGAAGCCGGATCGCGTGATCCGTGAAGGCGTCATCGCCGAGGAGATCGTCAAGCTGATCGAAGACGATGCCGACATCGGCATCCTGGTTTTGGCGGCAGGAACCGGCAAGGAAGGCCCGGGCCCGCTGGTGTCGCATATCGGCAAGATGGCCGGTACGTTTCCGATCCCGGTCGCGATCGTGCCGGGGCACCTCGACGACGCCGATATCGACTCGATGGCCTGAGTTCCGGCTGCTTTTTCGGCCCGGTTGACCTTAATCAAGCGGAAGGCCATCTATCCAGGGTAAGTCTTTGCCGTCCGCGGGCCTTGAACCCGTTTGAGGAGCGAGAAGAAATGTTTATTCAGACCGAAGCCACGCCGAACCCGGCGACGCTGAAATTCCTGCCCGGCCGCGAGGTGCTCGCGACCGGCACCCTCGACATGCCGACCCGCGAGGCCGCCGGCCAATCGCCGCTGGCGCAACGCCTGTTCGATATTCCGAACGTCGGCGGCGTGTTCTTCGGCTCCGACTTCATCTCGGTGACCAAGACCGACGGCGACTGGCAGCAGATCAAGCCGGCCGTGCTCGGCGCCATCATGGAGCACTATCTCTCGGGCGCGCCGCTGGTCGCGGCCGATGCACCGGCCGGCGACGCCGATGAGTTCTTCGACGAGAAGGACGCCGAGACCGTCACCATCATCAAGGATCTGATCGAGACGCGCGTGCGCCCGGCGGTGGCCGGCGACGGCGGCGACATCACCTTCAAGGGCTACAAGGAAGGCATCGTTTTCCTGCACATGAAGGGCGCCTGCTCGGGCTGCCCTTCCTCCACCGCGACCCTCAAGCACGGCATCCAGAACCTGCTGCGCCACTTCGTGCCCGAGGTGAACGAGGTGCGGCCGATCTAGTCGCAATCACGGCCCTCAATCGTCGTTATGGCCGGGCTAGTCCCGGCCATCCACGTTTTTGGGCCAAAGAAAAAGACGTGGATGCCCGGCACAAGCCCGGGCATGACAGTGTAGATTGCGCCCACCATGCGCGTCCTTGCCATCGATACAGCGCTCGAAGCCTGCTCGGCGGCCGTGCTCGACACCGAGCACGCCGGCATGGTGGCGCATGAATCGCAGCCGATGGCGCGCGGTCACGCCGAAGCCCTGATGCCATTGATCGCGCGCGTGCTCGACCGCTCGCAATTGGCGTTCGCCGAACTCGACCGTATCGCGGTGACCACAGGCCCGGGCAGTTTCACCGGCCTGCGCGTCGGCATTTCGGCCGCGCGCGGTATCGCACTCGCGTCCGGAAAACCTGCCGTCGGCCTGTCGACGCTCGCCGCTTATGCCGCGCCCTTCATCGCCGCCGACGATACGCTGCCGGTGGTGGCAGCGATCGATGCGCGGCACGAGCACGTTTATCTGCAAGTGTTCGGCCCGGGCGGCCGCACCATCGTGACGCCGCGGCTGGTGTCACTCGCCGATGCCCGGCGCATGGCGCTGACCGGCGGCCCGCGCATCGTCGGCACCGCGGCCAATATCATGGCCGCGAATTGGCCGGGCGGCGAACGTCCGCCGGCCTTGGTCGAGCAGCGCTCAGCGCCCGATATCAACTGGGTGGCACGCCTCGGCGCAGCCGCGGTCGCAACCGGGCAGCCGCCGAAACCGCTCTATCTGCGGGCACCCGATGCGCAGCCGCAGGACGCCGCGCAACTCGCTCGCCGATGAGTTTCTTTTCGAACTTATTCGCGCGCCGAGAACCGGCGCTGTCGGAAGCCAGCGCGCGCGATGCCGCACCCATCGCCGCCCTGCACAGCCAGTCGTTCCGCCGTGGCTGGAGCGACGAGGAAGTCGAGACGCTGCTCGTCGACCGCCACGTCATCGGCCACCGCGCGACCATCGGTTCGACCTTCGCGGGCTTCATCCTGTCCCGCCTGATCGAGGACGAGGCGGAAATCCTGTCGGTGGCGGTCGCGCGCGCCTGGCAAGGGCGCGGGCTGGCACGCCGCCTGCTCGACCTGCATTTGCGCCGCCTGGCCGGGCTCGGCGCCCGCGCGGTATTCCTGGAGGTGGACGAGCACAACGCGCCGGCGATCAAGCTTTACCGCCGCGCCGGCTTCCACGAAGTGGCGCGGCGACCCAATTATTATGCGCTGCCGGGCGGTAAAACCGCCACGGCGCTGGTGCTCCGCCGCGACCTCTGAAAGCTAGATGGCCGCCGCCGCCCGATATGCTATAGGGGCGCCGACCCATCAGACCGAGCCTTGCCCCTTGAACACGCCCGAGAAACACCTCTCCGAGCGGAGAAACATCGAAGCCCTTTGCGTCGAAAAGGGCATGCGCATGACCGAGCAGCGCCGCGTGATTGCGCGCGTGCTCGCCCAGTCCGAAGACCACCCGGACGTCGAGGAACTCTACCGGCGCTGCGCCAAGGTCGACGACCGCATCTCGATCTCGACTGTCTATCGCACCGTGCGCCTGTTCGAAGACGCCGGCATCATCGAGCGCCACGATTTCCGCGAGGGCCGCGCGCGCTACGAGACCAGCCGCGAGACGCACCACGACCATCTGATCAACCTGCGCACCGGCGAGGTGATCGAATTTCAGTCGGACGAGATCGAAAAGCTGCAGGCCGAAGTCGCCCGTCGGCTTGGCTACAAGCTGGTCGACCACCGGCTCGAGCTTTACGCCGTCCCGCTGGAAGAAAAAAAATAAAACCTATGGCGCGCGGGCTGATCGTCGCCGTCGTGTTCTTCACCATGACGCCGCTGCTGATCGCGACGCAGTGGCTGCTCACCAAGCTGCGCCTGCCCGGCTGGGGCGTCATAGCGGTCGCCTATTATCGCTTCCTCTGCCTCTCGCTGCGCATGCGCGTGCGCATCGTCGGCGAGCCCGTGCGCGACCGCGCCGTGTTGTTCGTCTGCAACCACGTCTCCTGGGCCGATATCCTGGCTATCGGCACCATCATGCCGGTCGCCTTCGTGTCGAAGAGCGAAGTCGGCAACTGGCCGCTGGTCGGCCTCGCGGCAAAATTACAGCGTACAGTTTTCGTCGACCGTTCGCGCCGGCATCAGACCGGCGACGCCATCTCCGACATCGTGCAGCGGCTGGCCTCCGGCATCCCGGTGATGTTGTTTGCCGAAGGCACATCGAGCGATGGCAACCGCGTGCTGCCGTTCCGCTCGGCGCTCATGGGCGCCATCAAGGAGGCAAGCGCGCGCGCCGAGGCGGGCATCCTGATTCAGCCGATGTCGATCTGTTACACCGGGCTCAACGGCATCCCGATGGGGCGGCAGCACCGGCCAATGGTCGCCTGGTACGGCGATCTCGATTTCATGCCGCACATCAAGGAACTCATGCGCACGGGTGCCCCTGACGCGGTGATCAGTTACGGCGAGCCGATCGCCGCCGATGGCGCCACCGACCGCAAGGCGATGACCCGCTCGCTGCAGGGCGCCGTGCGCGCCATCACCGCGGCTACTTTGCGCGGGAAGACGCTGCCGATCCACGCCGGCGTCTTAAAAACACAATAAAGATCAATGACCTGGATGATCGGGACAAGCCCGGCCATGACAGGTTAGATTGCCCTGCCCAACAAAAACGAGCGTGATGAGCAAGACCCGCAAAGTCCACGTCAAGTCCTTCGGCTGCCAGATGAACGTCTACGATTCCAATCGTATGGCGGACACGCTGCTGCCGGCGGGTTTCAGTGAAACCGCGACGCCCGACGACGCCGACCTGGTCATCCTCAACACCTGCAACATTCGCGAGAAGGCGGTCGACAAGGTCTATTCAGAGATCGGCCGCATCCGCGAGCTCAAGCACGCCGCCGCGGCCGACGGCCGCAAGATGCTGATCGCGGTCGCCGGCTGCGTGGCGCAGGCGGAGGGGCAGGAGATTCTCCGGCGCGCCGGCGCGGTCGATCTCGTCGTCGGCTCGCAGAACTATCATCGCCTGCCCGACATGATCGCGCGCGCCGAGCTGGGCGAGCGCGTCATCGACACCGAATTTCCGGTCGAGGACAAGTTCGAGGCGCTGGCTCCCCCCGCGCGCGAGCAGATCGCCAAGCGCGGCGTCTCGGCCTTCGTCACCGTGCAGGAAGGCTGCGACAAGTTCTGCACCTTCTGCGTGGTGCCCTATACGCGCGGCGCCGAAATATCGCGGCCGGTCGAGCACATCGCCGCCGAAGTCGCGCGGCTTACGGACGCCGGCGTGCGCGAGGTGACGCTGATCGGGCAGAATGTGAATGCCTATCACGGCAACGACGCTGACGGCCGGCCGGCGACGCTCGGCGGCCTGCTGCGGCGGTTGGCGCGTGTGCCCGGCATTCTGCGGCTGCGCTACACCACCAGTCATCCGGGCGACATGAACGATGAGTTGATCGCCGCGCATGCCGAACTGCCGGAGCTGATGCCTTATGTGCATCTGCCGGTGCAGTCGGGCTCCGATCGCATTCTCGCGGCGATGAACCGCAGACATACCCGCAAGAATTATCTCGGCCTGATCGCGCACATGCGCGCGGCGCGGCCCGACCTCGCCTTCACCTCGGATTTCATCGTCGGCTTTCCCGGCGAGACCGAAGACGATTTCCAGGACACGTTCACGCTGCTGCAGGAGGTCGGTTTCGCCGGCGCCTATTCCTTCGCCTATTCGCCGCGGCCGGGAACGCCGGCGGCCGACATGGAGACCCAGGTTGCGCCCGACGTCGCGACCGGGCGGCTGCACCGCCTGCAGGCGGAGATCCTGCGGCTGCAGCGCAGTTTTAACGCACAATTCGTGGGCCAAACGCTCGAGGTCCTGCTGGAAAAGCCCGGCCGCCTCCCTGGGCAATTGGTCGGCAAAACCCCATATCTACAGACAGTTCAACTGATGGCGCCGCCCGAACTGATCGGTACTTTGCAGTTGGTTGCCATCACCGGGATGGGAAGCAACACGCTGTTCGGCCGCCTTGCCGAAACGGCCCCGATGCCGGCTCTCGAAACTGCAGGAGCTTGAGATAGCTTTGCGTACATCGGATCCCGTGATCCCGCCTGCTGCCGCCTCCGAGGAGACGGCCACCACGCAGATCGTGCTCGCCTTCGAGGACAACAAGCTCGCTTCCGTCCTGTTCGGCCAATACGGACAAAACCTCGCGCTGCTCGAACGCCGGCTCGGCGTGGTGGCGGAGCAGCGCGGCAATCACGTCACGCTCGACGGCTCGCGCGGCGCCTGCGAGCAGGCGCGCCACGTGCTCGAAGGTCTCTACGAGCAGATCAAGCGCGGCCACGATCTCACATCGGGCGACGTCGAAGGCGCGATTCGCCAAGCGATCGCGCAAGGCTCGCTGTTCGATTTCGATCCGGCCGCGCCGCGCCCGGCCTTCGAAGAGATCAACCTGCGCAAGCGTCCAGTGCGTGCGCGCACTGCCGCGCAGGATGCCTATATCCGCGCGCTCAAGCGTCATCATCTCGTGTTCGGCACCGGACCCGCCGGCACCGGCAAGACCTGGCTCGCCGTCGCGCACGCCGTGCAGATGTTCGAGCGCAAGGAGGTCGACCGCATCATCCTATCGCGTCCGGCGGTCGAAGCCGGCGAACGACTCGGGTTCTTGCCGGGCGACATGCGCGAGAAGGTCGATCCCTATCTGCGCCCGATCTACGACGCGCTCTATGACCTGATGGACTCGCGCATCGTCGAACGCGCGCTCGAAGACGGCGAGATCGAGATCGCGCCTTTGGCCTTCATGCGCGGGCGGACATTATCCAATGCCTGCGTGATCCTCGACGAAGCGCAGAACACCACATCGATGCAGATGAAGATGTTCTTGACCCGGCTGGGCGAGAACAGCCGCATGATCGTGACCGGCGATCCGAGCCAGGTCGACCTGCCGCATGGCCAAGCCTCCGGCCTCGCCGAAGCGGTGCGCCTGCTGCAGGGGGTTGAAGGCATCGGCCACGTCGCCTTTACCGCCGACGACGTCATCCGTCACGAACTGGTGGCGCGCATCGTCGCGGCCTACGACCGCGCTACGCCGCCGCGCGAGGACAAGCGATGATGAAGGCCGCCGGCAGACCGGCCGCCGCACCCGCCGTCGATATCCGCATCGAATCGGAGCTCTGGCAGGCGCAGCCGCAGGCGGAATCGACCATCCGCGCTGCCATTGCCGCGGCCGCCTCTTTTTCCGACCCCGGCGGCGAAGTGAGCGTGCTGCTCACCGACGATGCCGAGATCGCCCGCCTCAACCGCGACTGGCGTCACCTGGATAAACCCACGAACGTGCTGTCCTTTCCGGCGCCGGCGCAGGGCGCCGGCAACCTGCTGGGCGACATCGTGCTGGCCTACGAGACTGTGGCGCGCGAATGTGACGCGGAGGACCGCCAGTTCCTCCACCATCTCGCCCATCTCGCGGCGCATGGTTTTCTCCACCTCATCGGCTACGATCACCAGACCGATTCACAGGCCGAGGAGATGGAAGGCCTGGAGAGCCGCATCATGCTGCGGCTGAACATGCCGGACCCTTATCGCGCACACGAGCGCTGACCTTTTCATTCGACACCCGAGCCCATACCCAAGCCCATGCCCGACACCGATCCATCGTCCAGTTCAGCGCAGACATACGAGCCGCGCCACCTGCCGGTGCCGGTCCCGTCTCGCAACGGCAACGGTGAAGGCTGGTTCGTGCGCACCTTCCGCGCGCTGTTCGGCTTCAAGCCGGGCTCGATGCGCGCCGACCTCAAGGACGTGCTCGACGAGATGCCGCCCGACGAATCCGGCTTTTCGCCGGAAGAAGGCCGCATGCTCAAGAACATCCTCGGCCTGCGCGAGCGGCGCGTTGGCGATGTCATGGTGCCGCGCGCCGACATCATCGCCGTGCAGCAGGACATGCAGATCGGGGATTTGGTGCGCACCTTCGAGAAGGCGGCGCATTCGCGGCTCGTCGTCTACAACGACACCCTCGACGATCCGGTCGGCATGGTGCACATCCGCGACCTGATCGGATTCATGACCGCGCGCGCCGCGGTGGCGCCGGAGAAAAACGCCAAGCGCAAGAAGCCGCTGCCCGCGGGCCTCGACCTCAAGGCCATCGATCTCGCCATGCCATTGTCGGCAGCCAAGATCGTACGCGAGATCCTGTTCGTGCCGCCCTCGGCGCGGGTGATGGATCTGCTCGCCCGCATGCAGGCGACACGCATCCATCTCGCGCTGGTGGTCGATGAATATGGCGGCAGTGACGGCCTCGTCTCGATCGAGGATATTGTCGAGCAGGTGGTCGGCGAGATCGCCGACGAGCATGACGAGGATGTCACGGCGGCCGTCGTGCGCCAGGCCGACGGTTCCTATACCGCCGATGCGCGCGCCAAGCTCGAAGACGTCGTCGCCATTATCGGTCAGGAATTCGACATCGGCGACGCGTCCGACGAAGTCGACACGCTCGGCGGCTATCTGGTCACCCGCGCCGGCCGTCTGCCGCTGCGCGGTGAAGTCATCCCGGGACCGGGCCTGTTCGAGTTCGAAGTGCTCGATGCCGATCCGCGCCGCGTCAAACGCGTGCGCATCACGCGGCTGAAGGAGCGGCGTGAACGCACGCGTGAGCGCAAGCGCGGCGAGCCCGACGCGTTGCTTGCCGGCACCACGCCGCCCGTTCTGCCGATTGACGAGACCCCCGCGCCGAAACCGGGGTCGGACACGCGCAACCCGTGAGCATCACGCGCATCGCGCACGCCGTCGTGCTCGCCGATGGATGGCAGCGCGCAGCAATCGCGTTCGGGGCGGGAGCGCTGTCGGCGCTGGCCATGGCGCCGTTCAATTTCTGGCCGATCCTGCTCGTCACGTTTCCGGTGCTGGTCTGGCTGGTGGACGGCTCGGCCACCGGCCGCTGGAGCGGCGCCGTCGCCGCCGCGGTTGCCGGCTGGTGCTTCGGCTTCGGCTATTTCGTCGCCGGTCTCTACTGGATCGGCTACGCCTTCCTGGTCGATGCCAAAACCTTCGGCTGGCTGCTGCCGGTCGCCGTCTCCGGGCTGCCGGCCTATCTCGCGATCTACACCGCGCTCGGCCTAGCCGCCGCGCGCCTGCTGTGGTCGCGCGGACCGGCGCGCATCCTCGCGCTCGCCGCCATGCTGACCGTCGCGGAATGGCTGCGCGGCCATCTGCTCAGCGGCTTTCCCTGGAACACCTTCGCCTATGCCTTCGGCGAGCCCTTGGTGCTGGCGCAAAGCGTATCGCTGGTCGGCGTCTGGGGGCTGACATTTCTGGTCGTCGCGATGTGCGCAACGCCCGCCGTGCTCGCCGACGACAAGGCCGACACGCCCTATCCTTATCGCGCGCCGGCAATGGCGCTGCTCGTGCTTGTCGCGCTCGCGGCTTACGGCTCGGTGCGGCTTTGGACCAACCCGACGACCTACGCGAAGGACGTCAAGCTGCGCATCATGCAGCCGAACCTGCAGCAGGACGACAAGTTCAACTACGCCGCCAAGGACCGCGTGATGGCGCACTACCTGCGCCTGTCGGATCGCGCCACCGGCCCGCAGTCGAACGGCGTACACGACGCAACGCATCTGATCTGGCCGGAGGCGGCGTTTCCATTTTTCCTCACGCGCGAGCCGGATGTGCTCGCTCAGATCGCAGATCTCTTTAAACCATCCACCACATTGATCGTCGGCGCGGTGCGCGCGGCGCCGGATACGACGCGGTTGCGCGCCTATAATTCCGTCTACGTGATCGATCCGGACGGATCGATCCGCGGCATCTACGACAAGGTGCATCTGGTTCCGTTCGGCGAATACCTGCCCCTGCAAGGCTTGCTCGAGCGCATCGGTCTGCAGACCCTCACCAAGCAGATCGGCGGTTTCCTGTCCGGCGATCGCGCGCGCAGCATGGATATTCCCGGCGCGCCGAAAATGCTGCCGCTGATCTGCTACGAGGCGATCTTCCCCGGCGCCGCGGTGCCGCCGGGCGAGCGGCCGGGCTGGCTGGTGAACCTCACCAATGACGGCTGGTTCGGTATCAGCACCGGGCCGTATCAGCACCTGCAACAGGCACGCATGCTCGCCATCGCCGAGGGCCTGCCGCTGGTGCGCGCGGCCAACACCGGGGTGTCCGCGGTGATCGATCCGGTGGGCCGGATCGTCAGTACATTGCCGCTCGGCACTGAAGGCATTCTCGACTCCAGATTGCCCAACCCGCTCGCACGAACCGTCGCGTCGGGTACGAGTGGTTACACACTCATTCTCTTCATAGTTGTAAGTTTACTGCTGGTGAGTCATCGTCGATTTCGTGCGTAAATTGAAAGATTGTGCATCCCCCGGCACAGGTTGTTATGCGCGCAAATAGTTTTGGGACTGCGCCTTTACGGTAACAATCCACCGTTACCCGCCAAGACCATGGGACTGTTCAAGTAATCCACAATGAACAGATGGAAATCGGAATTGCGCTGTGGGAACATCGGCATTGCGCAAGGTGCGGCAGTCGTGAACATTACCCTCGCCAATGGCGATATAGGAGTGGTTTATGGCTAAGAAGGCGCCCAATCCGATCGACAAGCACGTAGGTTCACGTGTTCGTATGCGCCGGATGATGCTGAGCATGAGCCAGGAAAAGCTTGGCGATGCCTTGGGCCTGACCTTCCAGCAGGTGCAGAAATACGAGAAAGGCACCAACCGCATCGGCGCCAGCCGGTTGCAGCAGATCTCGAATATCCTGCAGGTGCCGGTGTCCTTCTTTTTCGAAGGCGCCCCGCATTCGCCCGGTCAGACCAGCGGCATGGGCGAAGCGCCCTCGCCGGCCTATGTGTCCGACTTCCTCGCCACGTCCGACGGCCTGTCGCTGACCAAGGCCTTCATGCGCATCAAGAGCAGCAAGCTGCGCCGCCGCATCGTCGATCTCGTCGAGCAGATTGCCGGCGAGGAATAAGCCTCACCTTCGCGAGCGTCCCAAACGCGGTGTGGTTACTGCCCACGCAGCCCGCATCTTGACCTTGCACGTCCCCACTGCAAGAACCTCCCCCGACGCGTAGCGGCAGGGCCGCAGAATCGCGGTATCGGAGGAGTTTGGCGGTGGCTCACAGCAATTTTCTGTTCACCAGCGAGTCGGTTTCGGAAGGTCATCCTGACAAGGTCTGCGATCAGATTTCCGACGCAGTGCTCGACGCGTTCCTGGAGAACGACATCAAGCTCGGCATCGCCGACGACAGTCAGGTCAATACCCGGCTCGGCTGCGAGACGCTGTCCACCACCAACAAGATCGTCATCGCCGGCGAAGGCCGCGGCCAGGCTCCGTTCTTCCACAAGCACGGCGACAAGACCGTCTTCATCGGCCGCTGGTTCGCCCTGCTGCGGGTCTACGCCGCCTTTCTGGCCGGCATCCATGCCATGCCCTTCCGCCGGTTCTTCCTCTACAACGCGCTCGGCGGCATCTGTTGGGCGATCTTCTTCGGGGGCCTCGGCTTCTC
>Ga0134124_10000144_pt1 | contig 64873 bp, 52 predicted proteins | sample KB304_FD_96880 | JGI IMG/M metagenome (GOLD analysis project Ga0134124, IMG submission 96880) | Terrestrial soil microbial communities without Nitrogen fertilizer from Kellogg Biological Station, Michigan, USA - KB3-0-4 | ecosystem: Environmental > Terrestrial > Soil > Unclassified ...
ATGGGGCGGAACTGGTTCAACGATCGATCCGCCGGCTGGCTCGGTTTATTCGGCAGGCTCAATCCGCGCGGGTCGTTTGAACAGGCTCAAGCCGAACTCACGACGATAGCCGGCCGCCTCGAGCAGAGCTACCCGGACACGAACACCGGTCGCGGAGTGTCGGTGCTTGCGGGGCTCGGTCTCGATTCCGACGATCGAGTCAGCCTGCGGAATTTTCTCGGGCTTCTCCTGGCAGTTGTTGCACTGTTGCTGATGATAGCGTGCAGCAATGTTGCTAACCTCTTGCTCCTGCGGGCAACATCACGGCGCAGGGAGATCGCCGTGAAAATGGCTCTGGGAGCCACTCGCGGTCGGATCGTAAGCCAGTTGCTGATCGAAGGACTATTGCTCTCGGCGCTTGCCGGAGCCTTAGGTCTGTTGCTCGCTCCGTGGACGGCTCAATTGATAGTTGCGTTCCAGCAACCGGCCTATGGACTTCGCGGAGTCGATGCCGGTCTGGACGCGCGAGTCTTTGCCTTCACTGCGGTATTGTCGGTCCTGACTGCGGTTGCTTTTGGCATAACACCGGCACTGCAAGCCTCGAAGACCGATCTGGTGACTGCTCTCAAAGACGGCGCTCCGGGCTCCGGTTATCGAAGGTCCCGCCTGCAGTCGAGCCTGGTCGTCGCGCAGATAGCCCTGTCGCTGGTGTTGCTGATTGGAGCGGGGCTGGCCGTGCGCACGATGCGAGAAGCGCTGACAATGGATCGCGGGTTTGACAGCGACAATATGGCATTGATGTCGATGGATCTCACCATCCGGGGCTACAGTGAATCGCAGGGCCGTGCGTTCTATGAAGAGCTTCTCAAGCGAGTCGACGCCGTGCCGGGAGTCATCTCCTCCAGCCTCGCCAAGACCGTTCCACCAAACGACTGGAGCGACAGGCTCTCGGTTTTTCTGCCGGGAGACGAGCCGCCACCGGAGGTCTTGCGCGCACGCGACGATTTGGGCTTGCGAGTTGACGCGAACCGAATCGCGCCCGCCTACTTTCGAACGCTCGGCATTCGGATTCTCGAAGGACGCGAATTCACCGCCGAAGACAGAGTCGGAACGTCGCCCGTTGCCATCGTGAATGAAAAACTAGCGACGCAGCTTTGGCCCGGCGAAAGCGCGATCGGCAAGCTGCTGTCTGTGCCTTTCTGGCATGAACCCCGGCCTCCGGTTCAGATCATTGGAGTGGTAAGGAATACAAAGCATCGATCGTTGCTCGCGGATACGCCGCTGCTGGTCTACCTGCCGGAGCTGCAGGTCTACGATGGAAGAGCCACGCTCGTGGCGCGGACGACGGTTGATCCGGCGTCGCTCATTCCGGCGATTCGCGATGAAGTGGCCGCTCTCGATAAGGACCTCTCACTCTTCGGGGTCAAGACTATGTCTGAACAGATCGATAGCACGCTCTGGCAACAACGCACCGCCGCCGGTCTGATCGGAATCTTCGGCGTGCTTGCGCTTGGGCTGGCGGCGATCGGCATCTACGGAGTGATCGCTCACTGGGTGGTCCAGCGGACTCGTGAGATCGGCATTCGAATGGCGCTTGGAGCGAGCGCGGTGGATGTGATGCGGATGATTCTGAGGCAGGGCCTTGCGCTCGCGTTGATCGGAGTGGCGGTGGGGCTTGCGGGCGCCTTCGCGCTTACCAGGCTCATGTCGTCTGTGCTTTATGGGGTAAGCGCAACCGATCCGATCACATTCGCGCTTTCGAGCCTGTTGCTGGTGGGAGTGGCTCTGGGAGCCGGTTTCGTCCCTGCGCGCCGGGCGACGAAGGTTGACCCGATGATTGCGTTGCGGTGTGAGTGAAGGACGAAAAGGGGAAAAGGACGGAAGGGAACGAAACGGTAAAGGGACAAAGGGACGGAAGGGACCTAAGAAACGAAAGGGCGAAGTTGTGTTCTCACCTTTTGTCCCTTTGGTCCCTTTTGTCCTATTCGTCTCTTTTCTTGATTCCACTAATTTGAAAGCCTCGGTCCCCATCTCTACAATGCTCGAATGACCGAGCGAGGGACGGGACGGAGAGTTGGGTACCTCGAACTCCTCCGAGTCAATCATGACTTCCGCCGCCTCTTCATCGGACAACTGGTTTCGCAAACCGGAGACTGGTTCAACTCTGTAGCTCTATTTACTCTGCTTCTCAGGCTCTCCGGATCGGGCGAGGCTGTCGGCTACATCCTGATCATCAAACTTCTGCCGTCTTTCTTTGTCGGACCTCTTGCAGGCGTCGTCGCAGATCGATTCAATCGCAAGACGATAATGATCGCAGCCGATGTCGCGCGCGGAATTCTGGTGCTCGGCTTTTTACTGGTAAGGAGTCCGGAACAGGTCTGGCTGGTCTACGCGCTGGCTGGAATCGAAATAGCGATAGCTACGTTTTTCGACCCGGCGAAGTCCGCCGCGATTCCAAGCATCGTCTCGCGAGATGAATTGATTTCCGCTAACGGGCTCTCGAGCGCTTCGTGGTCGGTAACCCTCGCGTTAGGGGCTGCGCTCGGCGGAATGGTTACCGAGATGTTCGGGAGCAACACCGCGTTCGTGGTGGACTCCCTCTCGTTTTTCGTATCGGCGGCATACATCTCGGCGGTGCAGATTCGTTCAACATCAAAGCGTGATCGCGCTAGGCACCTTTCAGTGGCCGATGCGACGGGCGTCACCGACATAATCGAAGGCGGCCGGTACCTGAAATCGAACCCGCGCGTCATGGCTCTTCTGCTGGTCAAGAGCGGTTGGGGGCTTGGCGGTGGAGTGTTGCTGTTGCTTACGATCTACGGCAAGCAAATCTTTCCGCTGGGCCGCGACGGCGCCGCGTCGATAGGTCTCCTGTACGCGGCGCGTGGGTTGGGCGCGCTGATCGGGCCAGTGATTGCGGGTGCGATAACCAGCGGAGCGCCTCGCACCATGCGCCAGGCGATTTCTATCGCATTCTTCGTGTCGTGCGCTTTTTATCTACTGCTCGCGCATTCAACCGTGTTCGCCGTGGCGTTGCTCTGCGTGCTCGGCGCGCATTCGGGCGGGAGTATTCAGTGGGTATTCTCGACTACATTGTTGCAGATGACCGTGCCCGACAGATTTCTCGGACGAGTCTTCGCGCTCGAGATGGCATTGTTGACTCTAACGATGTCGGTCTCCACTTACCTGACCGGATTGGGAGTCGACTATCCCGGACTGGGCGCGCGGCGAATGGCGACCGCGCTCGGGCTCTCCTTCGCGGCGCCGGGCGTCGCGTGGTTGATGCTGCAGAGATGGCTAGACAGAGGCGATGGTACCGGCCGAGAATCCTCCTCAGTCGAGGCTGCAACCGAGCCTTCGCATCCAATATAAGGCGCAATGTCTCAAAGAGGACACCTATTTTGGACTGCGGCGGCAAGGTACTCCGCGACGCCGCTTTTGCTTACCTATCGATTCAATCACCAGGCAAAGCGGCGTCGCGGAGTACCTTGCCGCCGCAGTCCAAAAGAACGCATGTGCTTGACCGCACGGCGGTGACGATGTAAGCATGCTCATCGGTTCGGAGTTGCCGGATCGTGATGTCCGGGTCTCGCAGCTTCTCTCCAGCAAAGACAGCCCTTAAGTTGAATCGGTTGAGACTAACGTGAGCCGCAGGCCCCGGAGCGACCGGTTATTCGAAACCGTGTTCGAAACAATGATGGAGGCGACCCATTTGAGGTTACGGTTCCAGGAGGATTTCAATGCTTAGACGCCACTATGCTCTCTCGTTGATGCTTGCGGTAATTGCAAGCTTGATATTTGTTCCGCGCGCTTTGAATAGCATCCGCGGGTTTGACAAATCCGTTTCCCCCGCATCCATCAATTCGCAAGATAAAGCAATTGGCGTTACAGGACCTCACGTGATTACTCTCGCGCCGTGGGGACCGACTCAACAGATGGTCGACGCGGCGAAAGCCGGCGTGTTGAGGAGCCCGGCTGTCCTGAAGCGCATGGGAACTTCGCGATTCCGTTTGATCTCGTTCGTGTTGATCGACGGTGGAAAAGTCAATGGGAACATAGTGCCTCCCGATAGTTATCTAGCAGTTCTATTCGACTACACTCACAATCTGTCTTATGCGGCCACCGGACGATTGGAGGGCTCGATTGTTCAGGTGTCGCCGAACTCGACTCAGCCGATCCCGAGCGATGAAGAGTTTGACGCAGCGGTGGCGGTGGTCTCGAGGCATCCAAAGTTCGGTCCCGGAATCGCCGACGGCACGTTCCATGTCTATGCTCCGATGCCGCCGCTGGTCGACGAAAATCAACCGGTTGGCAGAGTCAATCGAACATTGTCGGTGGGGCTTCAATCAAACGACGGTAGCGGGTCGCAGATCCTCGGCGTCGACATGATCTCGGAAACCGTTGTTGGTTATCCGAACAACGCGCCTACTGCTTCGATCGCTACACCCAGCTCTTGCGGAGTTGCATCCAGCGGCGGCGGCAGCAGCAGCGCCGGGACTTACAACCTGATCATATCGCGAGCCGGAGTCGAGATCTGGAATCTTGTAGTGGTCACACCATCGATCTCATCGGGAGGAGTACACAACAACGGCTCAGGGCTCGAGGTGCAGAACGTGAACTATCGCGGCCAACGCGTCCTGACACGCGGCCACATACCAATTCTCAATGTCAAATACGACAGCGGCTGCGGGCCGTATCGGGACTGGTTGAATTCCCAGAGCAACTTCACCGCGAATGGATCAGATCTCGCGCCGGGGATCCGTTTGTGCACAAGCCCGCCACAGACGATCCTGGAGAGCGGAACCGACGCGGGCAATTTTAGCGGCGTCGCGATCTGGGATGACCGCGAGAACGTGCAAATGGTCGCGGAGATGAGCGCGGGTTGGTACCGCTATCTGATGGAATGGAACTTCAGCGATGACGGAGTCATCAGGCCGCGGTTCGGGTTCGGAAGCACCTCGAGTAGTTGCGTATGCATCAATCGCAATCATCATGCCTATTGGAGGTTTGATTTCGACATTGGCAGCGCTGCAGGCAATCTTGTGACTGAACGCCTGCCAAACGGCCCGCTGGTAATCGATAAGGAAGGAATGCAGCCAAGGCTCTACGGGCCGAATCAAACCTGGACGATTTCAAACAGCTTGTCTCCACTATCGTGCACGCTGGTTCCAGGACCGCACGACAGCAACTACGATAAATATGGCACGGGTGACGTCTGGGTTGTTGTGAATCATTCGAATGAACTGGATGATGGGGTGAACTGCACGTCGGGTTGCTCGACGTCGATAAACATCGCCCCATTTGTAAACGGCGAGTCAACCACGAATGCTGATGTTGTGGTTTGGTACGGCGCGCACTGCAATCGCTTCGACGCAAGCAATCCACTCAATTTGATCGGGGACCACGTCCTTGGCCCCGACATCGTGCTTAAAAACTATTGAGCTATCTTCACAGGCTGATCTCATATATCGGCGGCGAGACAAACAATCGCCGCCGAGTGATTTTTCCCGTGCCCTTACCCATTTCACTATCCAAACATTCGGCGAGAGCTGAGAAACGGCAGGTAAGAAATTAATGAGGAGCGCAATCAAACGCGCGAGCTATCTCCTTAGCTCGCTGTTGCTGCTGGTCGGAGTGATCCTGTGGCTGACATTACCGAATGTCTCCTTCACTGCTTCGAGCACCTCAGCCGGCAACCGGCTTCTGGCCCTGGACTCGCAGCGGCAGGCAGCCATGGAGAAACTGCGCGCTCAATTCAACGCCGGCGCGCCTTTCGCCGCGGAAGAACAAGACATCCTGAGCAGGTACGGGGCATCGCAACCGATCACGGACCTTGAAGCCGACGTCCTCATCTCGCGAGCTTTGTACGATTATTATGTCGCCGACCAGCCCTTGAGCAAAGAGCAGCAAGACCTTCTGTCGCGCTATCAGCAATCAGTTTCGCGACGCGATCACGACATCGCCGATCGCAAGGCGCAACTCCTGAAGGCTCGCGAGCAGGCTGCCGCCGCGGCGGGGCCTCGCACGACGCCGCTCGTTGCGCCGGCTAACGACACGTGCGCCGGCGCCGAAGTAATTCCAGCCACCGGACCGTTTCCATACCTGACTACAGTGACCGCGGACATCACCGATGCAACCAGCGCCGGCGATCCTCCTCTCCCGACTTGTCAGACCAGCGTCTCGCGAAGCATCTGGTACAGATTCACTCCAAATGCGACGGCGACGTACATCATATCTTCCTGCGCCGACGTCCCGACGGGAACCACTGTCGACGATACGGTGATGGCGATCTACACATCGTCGACGGGCAACTGTGGCGGGACTTACACACAGATTCCCGACGCTGCGGATACCGATGGCTGCGACGACGATTCGTGCGCGTCCGAAGCCTTCCAGTCGGTCATCACGACCAGGCTCAATGCCGGCACTTCCTACTTCATAGTAGTTTGGGAGTTCGGCGGCATTCCGCCGACGGCCGGCAACACGGCGGTACAGCTTCAAGTGAGTCAGCTCCTTCCGCCGCCCAACGATTCGTGCGCGGCTCCGACCGCGCTAACACTCAACACCGCCGTCAACGGCACAACGGTCGCGGCCTTAAACGACTACCAGCTTTCGGGGGCCGCGTGTTTCACGGGCGTCGGACAAACGGCTTCTACTGCAACTGGCCGCGACGTTGTCTATTCATTCATCGCGCCGACGGCGGCCAACTATTCTTTCAGAGTCACCGGCTACGACTTCAATAAGAACCTTGTGCTCTACGTTGCGAGCACATGCCCAGCCGGATTACCGCCGGTTACGGTAGGGTCATGTCTTGGCGCTTCGAACCGCGATCCGGCTAGCACGGCCGAGGAAGTCAAATGTTTGGCGCTCGCCGCAAGTCAGCAGGTCTTCGTCTTTGTTGATGAGAATACACTCACGGCGGGAAGCCCATTCACTATCGAAGTGACGCGATGCGATCAGGAAACTGAGCCAAACAATACTCCGGCGACCGCCAACGCAGTGACTCTCCCGGTCCAGGGGATCGAGGGCTCGATGTCACCCGCGGGAGATGTTGATTTCTATGCGCTCGGCACGGTGGCAGCCGGCTCGCGAGTATTCGCGATGGTTGACGGCGTCGCCGCCAATGCCGAGGACTTTGATCTGCGATTGACGACGACGACGGACACGCTGCAGTACGACGATAACTCGAATGACGCGCAGTTCGGATCCGGGTCTCCCAACATCGACGGCACGCCGACACCGGGCGTCGCCACCCCGCTCTTTCTTCGCGTCAATAATCTGGCGGGAGCGGCCTCCGAGCCTTATCGACTATACGCGGTCGTGCAGCCGCCGGGCAGCAATCCGGGTTGTAACAATTGTTCCGCAACCACGGAGACCGAGCCTAACAACAAGCTTGACCAGGCGAACGCGGCTACGAACAACTACTTCTATGGAAACCTGTCTGGTCCCGCTCCTTCGACCGATGTCGATATCTACAGGTTTCTGGCGCAAGCCGGGACCCTGGTGTACCTGGGATTGGACGCGGACCCGTTGCGCAACAACACCCCGATAAATGCTCAGCTCGAGCTGGTTGATTCGGGCGGCGCAAGCCTGATGTTGGTGAACGACGTGCACCAGGCTTCTTCGACCACATCCGGCGCAGGCTCGTTGACCGCGACGACACCGTTCTCGCCGGGTGAAGCTCTGGTCTACCGAGTGGCTACGTCCGGGACCTATTACGCGAAGGTTTCAATTGGCAACTCGTCGGCCGGTTCAACCGGCGCCGGAGATTATCTTCTTTCGATCTCCGGCGCCGTGGCTGGTGTTCTGCCGTTCGTGGATGTGTTTCCGAACAATCCGTTTTTCGCGTCGATCGCGGAAGCATATTTTTCGGGGCTAACGAACGGCACTACTCCGACGACTTATGACCCGACAGCCCTGGTGACGCGAGAGCAGATGGCGGCGTTCATCGGCCGCACGATGGATCAGGCTCTGATGCGCAGCAGCGAACGGGCGATAGCGGATCAGAATTGGACGACTCAAGGTGGAAGTTCTCTCGCGCTGACGACAGTAGGAGCGTCACCACAAGCAGTCAAATCAGACGGAAAAGATCTTTGGGTTGCGAATCAAGGTAACGCCACGGTGTCGCGAGTGAGAGCAAGCGATGGAAAGTTGCTCGAGACCTGGACCGGCGCCCCTACGGCGTCGGCCGTTCTTGTCGCGATGGGCAAGGTATTCGTTACCGGACGGACACCGCCGGGCAATCTTTACCAGATAGATCCCACACAGACGGCGGGCCCGGTTACTACTCTGACCAGCAGCCTGGGAACCGGCCCCGGAGGAATAGCCTTTGATGGACAACATATTTGGACCGCCAACTCAGGAGTAGGACCCGGTACAGGATCAGTATCAATAGTCACGGTCAGCCCTTTGAGTGTAACTAATGTAACCGCCGGATTCGGCAATCTGAGTGGGATCATTTATGATGGAGCAAACATCTGGGTAGCAGATTACGGGGACGATACACTGAAGAAGCTGGATGCCGGCGGAGCCATACTTCAGACGGTATCTGTCGGCTCTTTCCCGGAGTATCCGGCATTTGATGGAACAAACATCTGGGTGCCGGATCGAACCCAAAACAGAGTAACTGTGGTTAGGGCGACCGGGGCCCTCGCCGGCACCGTAATCGCTACGCTCACCGGCAATGGGCTGGACCAACCTCTATACGCAGCGTTCGACGGAGAGCGAATCCTGGTCACGAATCTGGGGGACAGTTTCTCACTGTGGAAGGCATCGGACTTGACCCCCATCGGCTCATTCTCCACGGGCGCAGGCACCGCGCCCGGTGGCGTCTGCAGCGACGGACTCAACTTTTGGATCGCGTTATTCAACACCGGAAAGCTCGCACGCTTCTGAAGCCGATGCGCAATGACCTCATAGACGAAGGCCCGAATCGGTACGAGGACTTTTGGCGACGGGCTGCCATCTTTGAATTGAAGTCGAGAAGACAAACGCACTGGGAAAAAGAGCACGTAGTGGGGTATTAGCGTGTTGGCGGCAACCCAGTAACTCTGCGTCCTCCGCGGTTTTCTTGATTAATGGTGAGAATCAACCGCAGAGGACGCCGAGGACGCAGAGGGTCAACGCGATCGTGGAGGACCAACACGCTATGACCCCACTACCAAGGAGCATTGCTGCTCGTTACTGTGACAAGTGATCATGAAGGGATGTAATAGTCATTGAAGGAGACCAGGGAAATGAACAGACGCACCCGCAGGAGAGCATTGCTGCTGGCAGCGGCAATGGTAATTATCATAACGGTATCGACGCGTTTGAAGGCGGACACGGGCACTTGCGGAGGCGCAAGCCTCACCCTGCCCTTCACCGATGTGCCTGGTGGCAGCGTGTTTTTCTGCTCGATAGCGGAGGCATTCTTCTCCGGATTGACCAACGGCACGACTCCAACGACCTACGATCCTTCGGCCAGCGTGCCGAGAGAACAAATGGCCGCTTTCGTCAGTCGAACGATGGATCAATCGGTGAAGCGAGCAGGCAAACGAGCGGCGCTCGATCAGTTCTGGACGACCCAGACCTCAAACAATCTTGGGCTCACAACCGTGGGCAATGGTCCCGCGTTGATCAAATTCGACGGATCGGATTTGTGGGTTGCCAATTTCCCGGACGGCACCGTCTCGCGAGTGAAGGCGAGCGACGGACGAGTGCTTGAAACCTGGACGGGCGCGACCGGCGCCCTGGGCGTGCTTGTGGCGATGGGTAAGGTGTTCGTTACCGGCCAGTCGAGCCCGGGCAAGCTCTACCAGATCGATCCCACGCAAGCAGTGACCGCGGTAACGACGGTCACCAGCAGTCTGGGGAATACAACCATTGGAATTGCGTTTGATGGGCAGCGCATTTGGACCGCAAATCTCGGGGGCTCGGTGTCGATTGTTACACTCAACCCTCTGAGCGTGAATACGGTGACGACGGGATTCGGCGGTTGCACCGGTCTCGTTTTTGATGGAACGAACATGTGGGTAACAAACAACGGAGACTCCTCAATCAAGAAACTGGATTCGAACGGCAACATAATCATGTCTGTTTCCGTGGGCGGCGGTCCTTCACACCCCGCGTTCGATGGAACGAATATCTGGGTGCCAAACGGCAACTCAAACGGCATCAGTGTGGTCCGCGCTACGGGCGGGTTGGCGGGAACGGTGCTGGCCACTCTCACCGGAAACGGGTTGAACACACCAACTCAGATAACCTTCGACGGAGAGCGAATGCTGGTGACTAATCAAAGCAGCGGTGGCAGCGTGTCGTTGTGGAACGCGTCAGACCTTACACCGATCGGTACGTTATCGACCGGAGGCGCCGCCTTCGGAGCATGCAGCGACGGATTGAACTTCTGGATCACGCTCGCCAGCACAAACAAGATCGCGCGGTTCTGATCCGATCCACCCTTCTTTCTCGGACAGGTCTCCAGGAGCGGCTCTGGAGGCCTGTTTCGTGTCAGAGCTTGCTTCAGCTAATTCCCCCCTTACTTCGGGGCCGGGGCTGTACGAAGGTAAGGCAGTCCTCTGCGTCCTCTGCGCCCTCTGCGGTTGATTCCCAGCACTGATTAAGAAAACCGCAGAGGGCGCAGAGGACGCGGAGGATCGGCGCGATCTCTAGCGAGCAACACACTCTGTACTTCACCCTTTCTTTTCGAATCGTGTTGACTCGCCCCTCAGCCGGATGCTATTAAGTTTCCCAACATGAAAAGCTTTTGAGTCCAACCTGATCCCCACCGACGCCTCGCGGCTTATGCTTCGCGGCGGCCAGTGGAACGGCCGAGCGGCAATCCGCCTGAATCGCGGATGGAACCCTGCGCGTCGTCCACCGTTCTCATTCACCGTTTCTCAATCGACAATTCGAAGGCAATTCAATGCAAGCTGAAAAAAGAGAATCAGTTGTTGTCGAGTCCGTGCTCCAAGAACGGCAAACCGAACGGCAAACCGAACCGCAGACCCGCTTGGGCATAGCGGGCTGGGCGAGGTTTCTTCGCGAAGCGGTCGTCGGGTCGAAGCAGGACTTCACCGAAGGCTCGATCGGGCGCGCGATCTTTCTGCTCGCAGTGCCGATGGTGCTCGAGATGATGATGGAGTCGCTGTTCGGCATCATCAACGTCTTTTGGGTAGCACATCTCGGCGCGACGGCGGCCGCAACCGTAGGCATAACGGAGTCGCTGCTCACGATGGTCTTCGCCGTAGCGCTTGGCTTGAGCATGGCTACTACTGCGACTGTCGCGCGCCGCATAGGTGAGAAGGATCACGAGGGCGCTTCAGTAGCCGCGGTGCAGTCGATCATCCTCGGGGTGCTTGCGTCAATCCCGGTCGCGGTGATCGCGATTACGTTCTCGCCTCAGATGTTCAAGCTGATGGGCGCGTCCGAAGCGGTGACTGAACTCGGCAGCGGTTATGCGCGAGTTATTCTCGGCGGAAACGTTGTGATCATGCTTTTGTTCCTGATCAACGCCGTGTTTCGAGGAGCGGGCGACGCTTCGATCGCGATGCGCGTGTTGTGGATAGCGAATGCCATCAACATCGTTCTCGACCCTTGTTTGATCTTCGGACTCGGGCCGTTTCCGAAGCTTGGCGTGACAGGCTCGGCCATCGCAACGACGATCGGGCGCGGGACCGGGGTGTTGTTTCAGCTCTGGTTCCTGTTCGGCGGAAAAGGGCGCGTAACGATCAACTGGAAACAGGCGCGAGTGAACTTCGAGGTGATGCTGAGGATGGTCAGGATATCGCTCGGCGGAATGTTCCAGTACCTGGTGGCGACCGCGAGCTGGGTCGGGCTCATGCGAATGGTGGCGATGTTCGGTGATTCGGCGCTTGCCGGCTACACGATTGCGCTGCGGATAATCATCTTTGCGATTCTGCCGTCGTGGGGCATGAGCAACGCGGCGGCGACGCTGGTCGGCCAGAATCTCGGGGCGGCGAAGCCCGCGCGCGCCGAGCGATCGGTATGGGTGACCGGGTTTGCGAACATGTGTTTTCTGGGGCTGGTCGCGGTCATCTTCGTCACGTTCGCGGAGCGGCTGATCGGAATATTCACTACCGATCCGGCGGTCGTGCCGTATGGAGTAGCCTGCCTGAGGTTCATAAGCTACGGATACATTTTCTACGCGTACGGTATGGTGATGGTGCAGTCGTTCAACGGCGCCGGCGATACGAACACGCCGACTTTGATCAACCTTGGCTGTTACTGGGTATTTCAGATTCCGCTGGCGTATGCGCTCGCGGTCCCGCTGGGGTTCGGGGCAAAGGGAATTTTCGTCGCGATCACGATAGCCGAGTCCATGCTTGCGGTTGTTTCGGTGCTGGTCTTTCGACGAGGAAAGTGGAAAACGCAGAAGGTGTGAAACATCACTATAGACACGTAGGCCACCCGCATCCGTGTGAATCCGTCAAATCCGCGTCATCCGCGGTCTATTCTGGTGTGGCGCTTGGGAATAGACCATGGATGACGCGGATTTGACGGATTCACACGGATAGAGTAGAAGCAATGTCTTGATCGTCCAGCCTAAGGATGAAAGCTAACAGCAGTGGAAAAACCAGCGAGTAATGCATAGCGATGCCTTTACTCAAATCTATGCAGCGCGGAGGTACCGATGTCCACCCGCAGAAATAAAGAAGATCTAAACTCAGTTTTCAGAAAAAGCCTCTATCAATCACGGCAAGCACGTATCTCACTGGCGAGCACAGGCATGCTTTCGGCTTCCCGTCTCCTTGCGTGCCTCTGTCTTCTACTATTCGGATCGTCTATAGCCTCGCCGCAAGACAAAAAGATGGAGCTGCCGGAATTGATCTCGCGCCACCAGGAATCAGTCGGCAGCGCGGCCGCTCGCGGAGCGATTAAGGGACGGTTCGCGGCCGGGACTGTGAAATACGCCTCGCGCATGGGCGCATCGCCCAACGTCGAAGGCACGATAGGATTGGTGTCGCTGAATCCGAAGCTGCGATACAGCATCAAGTTTCCATCTCAACAGTATCCGGGTGAACAACTGGCGTTTGACGGTAAGCACCTGGACGTGGGAGTGCTGCCGGGTGGGAGACGCACCGCGCTCGGATTGGTCGCGCTGCAACAGGATCTGCCGTTAAGGGAAGGTCTCCTGGGAGGCGTGCTTAATACAGGTTGGCCGCTGCTCAAGGACCCGGTAAACGCCCGGCTCGAGTACAAGGGCACAAAGAAAATTGACGGGCGGCTCTTGCACGCGGTTGGCTATCGCCCACAAAAGGGTTCAAGCGATCTGAAAGTCACCCTGTATTTCGACGCGGAAACATTCAGGCATGTGCGGACCGAGTATGAGTTCATAATTGGCGCACGGATGGGCGTCGGGCCAAACGACTCGACGAAGATACCTGAGAGCCGCTACGCGTTCAGTGAAGACTTCGACGACTTTAAGACAGTTGATGGATTGACGCTTCCTCACAGGTGCAAGCTACAACTCTCGGTGCAGGCATCGATGACCGCTATTCTGACGGACTGGACGCTCACGTTCACGCAGATGATTCACAACCAGCCAATTGAAGAAAACGTGTTTACGTTGAAGTAATGCTGCTTCACGATTAGTTTCAGGCAACCGATAGCTCACGAGTATGACTAATGTCGTGCCTACCAACAGGGCGCACCTGGGACGCCTCCAATGTGGCTACTGCGGCTGTATGGCCATCAAGCGTGACGAACTCCACTTCGTACGCTTCGCCATCCTCATAGACGTGGACTACAGTGCCGACATCGCCAGGTTCAAGTTTTTCGGCGGGCAGTGTTGCCGTCAGTACAACTCTCTCGTGTTCTTTGATCATAGAACTAAGCCTCGCAGGGATATGCGGTAACCAAACGCGGAGCGATTTCTCCGCTGTCCACTATCCAAATCGTTCTAACCATTGGTGTCTTCCCGATTGGTGTTTCAATCAGCCCGTCCACAATATACTTCTTCCCATGTTTTGACTCCAAGCTTTGAGAGACAGAGGACTGTTGCGCCAGGCTGCGAAGAGCCGCCGCGCATGTCTTCCAATCGTCCGCTTGAAAACCAAGGCCGATGAAGAAGTCCGCCTCGCCTCCATTGTCTGGGTGCTCACGGTTAAGTAGATAGTCAGTGATCTTCTCACGATCAACCCGACAAAGGTTGGCGTTCGGAAGCTTCATTCAATTAGTTCCTATCGAGCAAGTCACACCCAACGACTGGCTGGCAAAGTATCGTACAGGCAATCACTCACTTCTGCACTATCTTCGCGCAGTGTAGAATCAATGAGTCACCAATCAAGGGTTGGACGCTTTTGGGAAGTGACCAGTGTTCGCAATGAACGACAGATACTCACGACAAATTCTTTTTCGCCAAATAGCCGAAGAAGGACAGGAACGGATCAATCATTCGAGAGTTGTCATTATCGGCTGTGGGGCGCTGGGCGCCGTAGCCGCCGAAACGCTGGCGCGCGCAGGGGTCGGTCATCTGGTTATCGTCGATCGCGATTTCGTCGAAGAGTCCAACCTTCAACGCCAGATCATCTTTGAAGAAAGCGACGCGCTCGAACGATTGCCCAAAGCCATTGCCGCGGCTACGCGGCTCTCGCGAGTGAATTCGGACATTCAAGTAGAGCCGATAGTCACCGACGTCAACTTCGAGAACGTCGAAGAGATCATCACCGGCTCGAATGTCGTAATCGACGGAACGGACAACTTCGAAACTCGCTTCCTGATAAACGATGCGTGCCTCAAGTCGAAGACCCCGTGGATCTACGGCGCGGCGGTTGGGTCTTACGGGCTGACGATGACCGTTGTGCCGGACAGCTCACCCTGTCTTCGCTGCGTGCTTGAAGCGATGCCCGAACCCGGGTCCGGTCCGACTTGCGATACAGCGGGCGTGATAATGCCGATCGTCACCACGATCGCATCCATTCAAGCCGCCGAAGCAATGAAACTGCTCACCGGTCACCCTGATAGTCTTCATCGCTCGCTCATCAGAATCGACGTGTGGGATTTTCAGTTCAACAGGCTCGATCTGGAAAGCTTCAGTCCTGAAGATCGTTGCCCGGCATGCAGCAGGGGAGAGTTCGCGTTTCTGCGCGGCGCAGGCAGGCAGGTGACGACTACGCTGTGCGGCCGAAACGCGGTTCAGATCGCGCGTTCCGGCGTGGGCGCGATGAATTTCGCCGCTCTCGCCGAGCGCCTGAAGCCGGCCGGTGAAGTTGCGTTCAACGACTTCCTGTTGCGCTTTCGAGTAGACGGTTTCGACATAACGGTCTTTCGCGACGCTCGAAGCATCATTCGCGGGACATCGGATCCCGCAGTCGCTCGCGGCTTGTACGCGCGGTATATCGGTGCTTAGTCCGTAGTCCGTGGTCCGTAGTCAGTAGCTGAGATCACGGTGCCGAAGACTACTGACTACGGACCACGGACTACGGACTACGGACTTCTTATTAAATGCACGCAGGTCTAACCAGTTCGGTAGCGATAGCAGGCGAGGTATTCGAGCGCGACTTCATGGGCGCGGGCGAAGTGATCGTTCAACGCGTAGGTCATAGCCGCGTTCAGCATGTCTTTCTTGCCAATGGCCGCCCTATCGCGCGATTGCGATGGCGCGGCCACAGGCGCGCGGTCTATGAAGTGGACGGAAAAACCTGGGATATCAATGTAGGCGCGCTCGATAAGCGGATAGCAATCATCTCTGACGACGGAGGCGAATCGTTCTTAGTCGAACGCTCTCGAGCCAACCCCAACAAAGAGCGGTTGCGCGTCGAGATGGCTGAAGGCGACAACTTTTGCCTGATGCGTTCCTGGGACAGCAGGCTCCGATCTGAAGCGTCTTTCGTCGTTCACAAACAGTTCTATTCTTCGACGCTGCTGGTCCTGCATTTCAACATGCGAGAACGCACGCAAACCACTGCGCGAATCGTAGTCAACCCGGTGATGAAGTGGGAGGCCAGATTCATTCACCGCTTGCTTGCGTTAATAGTGTGCCGGATAATCCTTGAACGCCGGCATTCAGGCTCTCGTCCACTGAGGGTCAAGGAAACAAAAGTGCGTCGCTTCGCGAGCAGCGCCCGGGTGCGTGAGCGCAAGCGGATGTGACTGGGGTTGGCAGTGGGTCCAGTTCAGAGTTCAAGCTTTAGGTAGTGGGGTGATAATGTGTTGCTCGCTCACATTCGCGTTTCTCCTCTGCGTCCTCGGCGTCCTCTGCGGTTCATTCCGGAACCACTGAGCAGGAAAAACCGCGGAGGACGCCGGGGACGCAGAGGACTGCTTGCTGGCAACACGCTAATACCCCACTACCAAGCTTTAGCTTGCCGTTTTTCAACCGATAACGCTTAAGAGCAAGCTAAAGCTTGAACTCTGAACCTCGGCTCGAACTCTGAACCTGCGCTTCGGCGCGGATCGTGGTAAGCTACAGAGACTTTATTTTGGGAGTTGGATGGGGTTTTAGGGATATGGCACAAACTAGAGGTAAGGCGGGACGCGGAAACAAAACGCCAATAATAATCGGCGTAGTGCTGGTCATCTCGGTGGTGGTAGTGGGGAGCGTGATGCTCTCAACCGGACGTGGCGGCGGAGGCGGCGGCAAGCCTATTACCATTTCGCCAATGCCCTCGGTGACCGAAGACGTTCAGCAGAGTCTCGAAGCATTCCGCGGCAAAGTGGTCATCGTAGACTTCTGGGCAACGTGGTGCGGTCCATGCCGCATGGAGATTCCCAGCTTTATCGCGCTTCAAAACAAGTACCGCGATCAGGGCCTCGAAATCGTCGGCGTTTCGATAGATCCGATCTCTCCGCGAGGCAACCCCGGCGGCGCGCCCGCGGTGGCGCCCTTCATGAAGAGCAACGGAATCAACTACACGATTCTGATGGTCAACAACCCGGTGGCGCTTAGAGGATATGATGTCAGCCAGGGCATCCCGACTACGTATGTGCTTGATCGCAGCGGGCGCATAGTGAAGACCTACATCGGCGTGAAGCCAATCTCGGTGTTCGAGAACGATATCAATTCGTTGTTGTGATTTGCTTTTCGCGCTCACGGCGCGGAATCGGACTCAACGCTCAGCTCGAAGGCGGAAGACGATAGAGGAGTTCGATCAGTTCTCCCAACCTGTACACAAACGTCTTGATGATTTCGCGCGCGCTCATCTCACCTTCATAGTATCAAAGTTATTATCGAAGCACCGCAGCAAACCAAGCCCGGAATGGACTGAACGTGCCGATGCAACAAGTCCTTCTATTCAACGCGAGGGTCGTACTTGCAAACGAGATCCGGCTCGGCGGGGTGCTCGTTCGTGATGGGCGTATCGCTCAGATCTTCGCCTCCGATCAGAAGCCCGCGGGCTTGAGCGCGAACGAAACTGTGGATCTCGACGGTGCTTATCTTTCCCCGGGGCTGATCGACATTCACATTCATGGTTCTGCTGGCGTCGACGTGCAGGCGGCCGGCGAAGCGGATCTGACAAAGCTGTCCGAGTTTCTCCTCGCAGAAGGTGTGACCGGTTACTTTGCGACTTTCGTTCCGACGGACGAGCGCGGTTACAGAGACGCGATCGCATCAATCGGCTCTTACGTTGAGAAACAAGACGATGCGGCCGGCGCGAATCGCGGCGCTCGAATACTGGGCATTCATTTCGAAGGGCCCTTCGTCAGCGAGCACCGTTGTGGGGCTCTTCAAACTGAGCACTTCAGAAGCTACGACGGCGATCCGAGATCGATCGAAGTTTTCACGAGCAACCCACGCAACACTCAGGCAAGTCTCACGCGGTTGATGACGCTGGCTCCCGAAATTCACGGCGGGCTGGATCTCACTCGCGAGCTTACCCGCCGCGGCGTTCGTGTATTCATCGGCCACTCGCAAGCCGATCCCGATGTGTTACACCAGGCAGCACGAGCCGGGGCGCGGCACATAACCCATTTCCCGAACGCGCTACAGCCTCTTCACCACCGGCAGCCGGGCGCGGTAGCCTGGGGGCTGGTTCAAAGTGATGTCACGCTTGATTGCATAGCGGACTTTCATCACGTGCATCCGCTGATGCTCCGGCTGATTTATCAATCGAAAGGCGCCGACGGAATGGCTTTGATCAGCGATGCAATCATGCCCGCCGGACTGGGCGACGGCGAGTTCTCGGTGTGGGGAGAAAAGATAACGGTGCGAAATGGACGCACCTCACTCGCGCGGGGCGCGGCCGAAGACACAATCGCGGGTTCGGTGATCACGATGCGAGAAGCGCTGAAGAACATAATCGGTCTTGGGGTGCCGGTTCACGAAGCGGTTCGAATGGCAACGCTGGGTCCCGCCCGCGTTGCGGGCATTGACTCTGACTGCGGATCAATCGAAGTAGGAAAGCGCGCGGACTTGATAGTGTTTGACGATGACCTGACGGTGCGGTTCGCAGCAGTTCAAGGCAGGTTGGCTGGCGCATAAGGGCTCCTGTTTGAGGGTGCGCAACAGAGGTTCGCGCATACCCACCTCGTGAGAGACTGTGTGAAAAGTTCGTAGTCCGGCCTTCAGGCGGAAGTTTGTATCTGTATTTACGCCGGATTACGAACTTCCGCCTGAAGGCCGGACTACGAACTTTTCACACAGTCTCTGACGAGGTGGGTATGCGCAAAATCGTGACCCGCACCCCCTACATGTCTTATTTGATTCGTTTTGTTATTGTTCTTGATCTTCACGAGACACATCAATCGAGCGCTGAAACTTAATGAACAAGCGGGCACTTCTTTACACACTGCTGGCGGCGCTGTTTCTGGTCGCATCGATCTACCAGGCGCGGTTCATCCAGCGCCGGCTCGAATATCTGATACACCCCGAGAGCTTTGTGTTGAATCAGATCTCTACTGTAGCTTCGGGGCGAATCACACATGTCAGCAACACCGCGGAAGCCGCCGGGATTCACAGAGACGATGTTTTGATCGCCGTCGAAGGCCGGCCCTACGTCGGACAAGCAGCCCTTGACGACGCGCTCTCGAGCAGGCGTATTGGCGATCCGTTGACCGTTACCATCCGCCGCGCAAACATCCAGTCGTCAGAGCCGGAGTCCATAACCTTTGCCATCGATCACGTGAAGGGCGATAGCGGCGACGTGCCTAATCTGGGGCAATGGATTTTCGTGATCGTCATCACGATGGCTATGCCGATCTTTTGCCTGCTTGTGGGTTTCTGGGTAACCGCGCTCAGACCGCGAGACCCACTGGCCTGGTTGCTTTTAGGATTGATGTTGAGTTTCGCGCAGACGCCCACCGGATTCGATCCGCTTGCGTGGACGGGGGCGCTTCGCGACGCCGCCCTCGCATATCACACCGGCCTCAGGACTTTGTGGTCCGTGTTCATGCTTCTCTTCGGCATCTACTTCCCGGAGCGGCTGGCGCTGGATCGTCGTTTTCCCTGGGCGAAGTGGATCCTCATCGTGCCGCTTGCACTTGTCGCCGTTCTGGCAGCCCTGTCTGAGATCGGCGAGGATCGGAGCTTCGCCTCGGTGCAATCGCTGAATCAACTCCTTGAGCGCGCCGGCGTTTTTATCGCGGTCCTTCAGATGGCGGCAACCGGTTTGTTCTTCACGTTCATCGGCATGAAGATGGGTTTGGCTACGAGGCCCGACGCGAGGCGCCGGTTGCGAATTCTTCTCTTCGGCGCGCAGATCAGTCTGACGCCGATCTTCATTCTCGTAGTCATCACACTTGTGCAAGGGAGGCCTGCGCTTTCGGGCGTGCAGTGGTGGCTCCTGCTGCCGGCGACGCTTCTATTGTTTCTCTTCCCGCTGACACTGGCTCACGTGATCGTTGTGCAGCGCGCGATGGACGTCAGCGTAGTGATCAGGCAGGGAGTTCGATACGCCTTCGCAAAAGGCGGAGTGATGACGCTGAGTTTTCTGATACTCAACGCGATTGTCTTTTTGATGATTTGGGAGATCAAGAAAGAATCGACGAGCCCGCTGGAGATAAGCGCGATTCTTTTTGTCGGCGTGTCGCTCATCGTCGCGATCGGAAGGCTCGGCCAGTGGCTGATCAAATGGACGGACCGGCGCTTCTTTCGCGAAGCTGTTAACACCGAGCAGGTGCTGAACGAGTTGAGTGAGAACGTTCGAACGATGGTCGAAACAAAACCGCTTATCGAAACCGTCACGCGAACGATCAGCGAATCTTTGCACGTACCGCGAGTCGCTTTTCTGCTTGGTGAAGACGGCATGTATAAGCCTACTCATTCGCTGGGGTATCCTGCGCCGCCGTCGACTGTGTTTCCGTCAACCGCTCAAACCGTCGAGCGGATGAAAAAAAAGAAGCAGCCGATAACGGTCTACATGGATGATCGGGACGGATGGGTGGAGCGAACAGCCAGCGGTCTTGAACGCGACATGCTCGAGGCGCTTGACACCGAGTTGCTGCTTCCGCTCGGAGTAAAGGACGAGCTATCGGGTTTCATAAGTCTGGGTCCGAAACAATCCGAAGCGCCGTATTCGCCGACGGATCTCAAGCTGCTTCAATCGGTGGCGACGCAAACCGGGCTGGCGCTGGAGAACAGCCACTTGACCGCGGCAATAGCTTCGGAGGTGGCTCAACGCGAGACATTGAATCGCGAAGTGGAAATCGCTCGAGAGGTGCAGGAACGATTGTTCCCGCAGAACCTTCCGAAGGTCGAGGGCCTTGATTACTGCGGCGCGTGCCGGCCGGCGCTCGGAGTCGGCGGGGATTACTACGATTTCCTGCTGTTGCCCAACGGCGTGCTCGGCATAGCGATCGGAGATGTTTCGGGCAAAGGTATTGCTGCCGCGTTGCTGATGGCCAGCCTTCAGGCGAGCTTGCGCGGGCAGGCCATCCGAGGCACCAACGATCTTGCCGACATGATCAGCAATGTAAACCGATTGGTGTATGACGCTTCGGCGTCGAACCGTTATGCGACATTTTTCTATGCGCAATACGAGCTGGCGACGAGGCAATTGACTTACGTTAATGCGGGTCACAACCCTCCGATGATTTTGCGAAAACAGGACGGCGAGTGGCAGATCATCAGGCTTGAAGAAGGCGGCGCGGTGGTCGGCTTGCTTCCGAGCTTTCCTTATACACAGGCGACGGTCGAGCTTGCAAAAGGCGATATGTTGCTCGCGTTCACCGACGGAATCAGCGAAGCGATGAATCCCGACGACGAAGAATGGGGCGAAGAGAATTTAATTGAGACCGCTAAGGCTTACGACGGCTTGCCGGCAGCCGATATGATTTCGCGAATCGTCGAAGCGGCCGATCGATTCGCCAACGGAGCTAAGCAGCACGACGACATGACGTTGATGGTTGTTCGGCTGGTGTGATCCATCGTCCGTCTTGTGAGGGCGGAGTGAGCCATGCCCGTATCAACGAGCCGAGACGGTGAAGAAACCGCTTTGCGAGCTTTGCGGTACTTTGCGAGCTTTGCGTTCAACGTATCTCTCTTTCTCGAACGGATTCCTTACGCAAAGCTCGCAAGTACCGCAAAGCTCGCGGCGTCGGGTGGTTTCCAAGGGCGACCGCCCCTACAACCGGTCCGTGTTGATCCGCCAAATCCGCCCAATCCGTGGCCTACTCTTTGCGACCTCTCATGGCCAGGGTTTCCAAACTTGTGGTACCCTCACCCGACTCCGTGCTCGCAATCTTTAAGGAGACCTAATGTCAAACTCTAAACAGTCGACGCCGGTATCTCGACGTGAAATGTTGAAGCTCACTGCGGCAGGCGCCGCTGGTCTGACCTTGCTCAAGCGAAGCGCCGGTGCGCGGACGCTTTCGCCCGGGAACTTTCTTGACGCGACAACCGTCGAGCGCATCGCCGATCGCGACGCAGCCATTCATCCGCCGCTGCTGATCGATCTTCAAACGCACGTCTGGTGGCGAGCGGGCGGAGTCTCAAAGATGAACGCGGCCGGCGAAGCGTTTTTGAAAGGCCTGGCAGGCTATCGATCAACATACGTTGGTCACGCGGTCCCGATAGCCGACATGGGCAGAGTTACGTTCTTCGATGAATTGTTTTTGAAGAGCGAGACTGACATCGCGTTTCTGAATAGCTTCGGCATGAAAGCGGCTTATGACGGCGTCGATCTGTTTCCGCCTCGCGAAGCCGCGATGATTCGCTCGATGGCTCCGGCTCGCGTGCGCGTGCTCGGCTGTGTTGATCCCCCGGACGGCCAATCGGCGGTCGAGTCGTTGATATATCAGTGCGAGAATTTGAAGATCGATGGGTTGAAGCTTTATCCGCCCGGCATGGACGCGCGCGGATGGCACATGGATGACCAGAAGAACACTTATCCGCTTTACGAAGTGCTTAGGAAACACGGCGTGAAAAACGTATGCGTTCACAAGGGCATTCCCGGTGCTTTCATCGAGCAGTACTGCCATCCCGGCGATATGACTCGAGCGGCGGCCGACTTTCCGGACTTGAACTTCATTGCTTTCCACAGCGCTTATCCTTACGACGCGGAGCTGGCGGAACAGGCAAAGAAGGCGAAGGTCAAGAATATCTACGCCGAGCTCGGCGCGCTTGCGCAGGTGATGGCCAATGATCCGCAGAGGTTTGCTCATCTGATGGGGCGATTGCTGGATGGCCTCGGCGCCGATCACATTCTCTGGGGAACTGACAGCCCGATTCTTGGCTCACCGCACTGGCAGATCCAGGGCTTTCAGGCATTCAAGATCCCTCCGGAGATGATCGAGAAGTTCAAGTATCAGCAGCTTACAGCGGAGGCGAAGGAGATGATCCTTACTCACAACGCCGCTCGCGTGTTCAACATTGACATCAAAGCCGCGCGCAAGGCTGTCGACAATGATTTCCTCTACAAGCTTCGGCAAGACGGAAACCCGCTGCCGGTAACGGTCGATCCAAACAAGCTTCGAAGGCAGTGAGCGGCGCCTTAGTTTGATTTGGAGTGCGGCGGCAAGGTACTCCGCGACGCCGCTTTTGTCTGGTGAATGAGTTGATCGGGAAGGGAAAGCGGCGTCGCGGAGCACCTTGCCGCCGCACTCCAAATTCGGCGCCGCCAGGTAGTGAATTTCGCTCGGCGCAGAGTGCGATGAAAGTAACACGACGTGACATATTGCGAGGCGCCGGCACCTTTGTCGGCGCTTTTCTGCTTGGCGAAACCGCAATCGGCGCGGCCAAACGCAAACATTCGCGGCGCGTCCGCATCGCGCAAACAAAGCATGCGACAAGGAGAGAGCGCGCGGTCAAGAGCCAGCGCGTCGTCGATGTGGGGCCGCTCTCGGGAGGGAAGCTCTACGAAGACGTAATCACCTATTACAATCTCGGGGAGCATCGCACCGCGACCGACGTCGACCTTCGCACCTCGCGATGGCTGGCCGAGCAGCTTCGCGGCGCTGGGCTACAAACTACGTTTCAAAGCTTTGGGCTGAGGCAATTCTTTCTTCGTCAGTGTCGCTTCTCGATCGGCGACAAGCCGATAAGGTGTTTCCCGCTTTGGTATCCTCACGCGACGGGTTCAACCCCGCTCAATGCGCCGCTCGCGGTGGCTGATAAAAGCGGCCGGCAAGGATTGCAGGGGAAAATTGCGGTTGTGAGATTTCCCTTCGACGCCGGCGCGGCCATAACCGAACGATCCGGACACGCTGAAATCATTCAGGCGGCGGCGAAGGCCGGAGCTTCAGCGGTAGTCGCCATTACGGAAAGCGCCACCAAAGAGATCATCGCATTGAACTCGCCCGGCGGCGCCCAACCCTGGCCGATTCCAGTTGTATTGGCCGGAGAGCGCGATGCGTCTTTGATTACGGCGAGCGCGGCTTCCGGTGAGCGAGCGATGCTGCTGCTGGACGGGGCAGACGATCAGGACGCGGCGGCTCGAAATGTGATCGCGAGGCTCGACCGCGGTAAAGACTTGATTGTCGTGTCGACTCCGCAAAGTGGATGGTTTCGTTGCGCGGCCGAGCGAGGCGCGGGCATCGCGATGTTCCTGGGACTCGCGCGATGGGCGAGCCGCCGTGTCTCCGGGTCGAGCTTCTTGTTTGTTTCGACTTCCGGCCACGAGCTGGGAGGCCTCGGGATGAGAGCGTTTCTGAAAGAGCTTGCGCCGCCGCCGAGCCGCGTGTTGTGCTGGTTGCACCTTGGGGCAGGCATCGCGGCTTACTCGTGGGAAGAAGCGGCCGGGGGCTGGAAGCGGCTCCAGGAGCCGGATTCACGGCGTTACCTCATGACGAGTCCGGTGTTTGTTCCGCTGTTGACGACGACATTCGCCGGTCAGCCGGGGTTGACCCCGACGACGAACCACGCGGTCGGCGAGTTCGAGTTCATGCTGAAAGCGGGATATCGAACTTTTGGAATCGCGGCCGGGCATCGCTTTCATCACACGCCGGCGGATAGTCCTGAGATGACCGGCCCTGAGATTCTGGAACCGGTGGGTAGAGCGCTATTAGAATCGTTGGAAGCGATCGAGCAGCAATCTCGGTAATCCGTCAATCTGCGTCCAAGTCAGACCCCTAGCGGTTACCATCACCATGTAGACACTACTGCACTACTGCGTAGTTCGGAGAGTTATATTACGTTGCGCTTGACGGGCACGCCGGTTTCGTTCTATTGTCTGTTTGTCACTTGAGAAGTGGGCAGTGAACCCGCGCATATCCTCACTAAATACTTTGGTACTGCATCGAAGACAGTTGCCGACGGTTCTTCCCAATGCGGACAGGAGGTTCTGGGAACATGAAACTTGTAACAATATCGCTATTGCTTCTGCTCATAATTGTCGCCATTGCGTGGTTGATCCCCTCTAATGCGGCCCAGACTCCCATCCAATCGTCATCTGATCAGAAGACCGACGCGACCCCGATTCAGGTGGGTGTAATGAGTGAGAAACAGAGGATTCATAGCAGGCTACTTGAAAGCGAGGGGGATCGATACAAAGCGGTTCGCAGGCTTGATGAGTTCGTTGATGGACAGCCAAGAGGAGCATACATTGAACCTCCATTGGAGATTACTAGCCCAGATGTTCCCAGACTGAGTTTCCCGGACTTTATCAAAGCTCTTATGTGCGAAGCCGACGCGGTCGTCACTGCCGTCGTGACGGATCGAACTTCCCAACTGACCGAGCAGAAGAAGTTTGTCTTTACTGACTACACAATGTTGGTGAAGGAGATATACAAGGGTCACTTGGATATCGCTCCCAATACTGGCATCACGGTTATGCGTCCCGGAGGCAAGGTATCAATTAACGGTCGAATAGTAACCGCCATTGATTCATCCTATCAGCTTCTCGAATCCGACAAGCGATACTTGCTGTTTCTGCGATACATTCCTGAAACCGGTGCTTACAGGAGCGAAAGGAAAGGCACCTTCCTTATCGATAGCGAGAGCGTGATCCCGCAGACCGAAGAATTTGTGCCCGGATTATCGACGAACTCAAGTGGATCGCTAGTCAGCATTCGGCCCGCTCTGTTGTCCGGGTGTGAGCCGAGGAGGAAATAAGAATGCTCAACATGCGCTCCAGTGGTCGAGCCTGGCACAGCCGTGCAGTAGTGGTGAGCCTGTGTATTCTCGCGGCACTGCAGTCGACGATTCGATCCTCCCCCACCGACTGCCCGGTTACCTCTGGCAACGGGTTTCATCAGTGCGCGAGAGTTTATTACTCCGTAACCGGTTTTGGCGCGGGTGAGTACGGCCAGATTCTCAATGCGCTCGATGCCTGGACCGCGAGTAATCACTTCAACAATTCCGTGGTCGAGTACATACAAGGATCGCCTCCGCCAAATGCAACGCTCTACGCGACCTTAGCAATTCGAACCGGTAACATCCCAACCCAGGGCGTCGTGGCGGAGACGACCAAGGACCCGCAGACCGGTGTCTCCCAAAGCACGATTATCACCGTAAATCTGAGCGCCACAATTCCGGGAACTAACCCGCTCCAACTGGCGCTCGATCCGAATCAAGGCGGGTACAATACGATTTTCAAGAAGTTGATGCTTCATGAACTAGGCCATACCATGAGCCTCAAGGACGTAGATAAAGGCCCGGGGACCTGCTATGGGCAGACAGCGGGGCACAGTGTGATGAACAGCATTTGTGGAGTTAACGATGGACTCAGTAACGTGCCAAAATCCGTACAGACTTGTGACACGCAGGCGGTTAACTCATCAACCTTATATTTGTCGCAAACGGCATGTCGCTTCTCCTGCGTTGACCCTGAATGTGAGATTGATAATGCATACGGCATGTACCAGGAAATCAGTGACTGCAATGCCGCGTGCAATGCGTGTCAATGTACTCCCCCGCAGATATGCTATCACAATGTCTGTATCTCACCCGTTGTGATAGATGTAGAGGGAAACGGATTCAACCTAACCGACGGCCCCGGCGGAGTCGATTTCGACATCACGGCAACGGGATCGAAGCAAAGGATTTGGTTGGACTTCTCCCGGCTCCGACGATGCTTGGCTCGTCTTAGACCGAAATGAAAACGGAACGATAGACAACGGCGCGGAGATGTTCGGGACGTTTACGCCTCAGGTCCCGTCTTCCAATCGAAATGGATTCATTCCCCTCGCCGTGTTTGATGACGTAGCGAATGGTGGTAACGGGGATGGATTGATCAGTGATCAGGATGTCGTCTTCTCATTGTTGCGTCTATGGCAAGATATGAATCACAACGGCATTTCGGAGCCCGGTGAACTTCATACCCTACCGGCGCTCGGTGTTGAAGCAATTAGCCTTAACTACAAGGAATCGAGGCGCACAGACGGGCACGGTAATGGGTTTCGATATCGTTCTAAAGTGTATGATGCACGAGGCGCACACGCTGGAAGATGGGCGTGGGATGTCTTCCTTGTAAGATGAAACTCAATCGCCGAAGCGCTACCAACCGTATCTAGAAGTGTTCCGCTGAGCAAGCGCCGCGAATACGGCGCGATCGATCCGCAAGACTTGAGCCTGAACTCAGGTTTCAAGCCGGAAACCTGAAACCCATTCATAAATTCCTTGACACCAATCGGCTCATAAAATAGGATAGAAGCGCTCGAATTCTACACTCTGCCGCGGTAGCAGACCTCAAAGGAGAAAGGCTCGTGACCAAGAAGCTAACCCTCCCCCTTCTCGTCGTCCTTTGTCTGGTTTCGCTTATCTTCATAAGCTCGAGCAGCGCCAATTCCGGAAGCTCGAAAGCCGTCACGTTTTCACGTGACGTCGCGCCGATCTTCTTCAAGAATTGTGCTGAATGTCACCGTCCGGGTGAAGCAGCGCCGATGTCGCTGTTGAGCTACAAAGATGCGCGGCCCTGGGCCCGTTCGATCAAAGAGAAAGTCGTCACAAAGCAGATGCCTCCGTGGCACGCCGATCCGCACTATCAGGAATTCGCAAACGATCGCCGCCTTACGCCGGCCCAGATCGACACCATCACCGCGTGGGTCGATCAGGGTGCAAAGGAGGGCGACCCGAAGGACCTGCCTCCCGCGCCGAAGTTCACCGAAGGATGGACGATCGGAAAGCCTGATGTAGTTCTCCAGATGCCCGATGAGTTCACGCTCGATGCCACCGGGCCCGACGAGTATCAGTACTTCGAGATCGCGACTAATTTCAAAGAAGACGTTTACGTGCAGATGGCCGAAGCGAGACCGGGGAATCGCAAGATCGTCCATCACATCATTGCGTTCGTTCAGCCGCCTCCATCAAAGGATGGCAGAGGTGGCAAGGCGGACAAGTATGCCAACCTCACAAAGGCCGACATTGAGAAGTTCCGCGAGGAGCAGGAGAAAAAATCGATCTTCCGTCGCGACGGATTCCTCATGCGAATGAAACCGGGGATGCCGGTTTACGACGACGGATGCGCGCTGCCCAACGGCGGAAACGGCGAGACGCTGGATCTGAAAGCAGAACAGGGCAATATGGACTTTCTCACGGGGTTCGCTCCGGGAATGAACGCGGGAATAATGGAGCCGGGAACGGTGAAGAAGATCCCCGCCGGCTCGAAGATACTGCTTCAGCTTCACTACTCGAAGGCGACGGGCAAGGTCGAAAAGGATCGCTCGTTGATCGGTCTGGTGCTTGCGAAGACGCCTGCCGATAAGAATCTCTACACACGGCCGATCGCTAATACCTACTTCCAGATTCCGCCGGGCGCGGAGAATCATCGCGTCACGTCCTGCTGGACGACGAAGGATGACATTCACCTTGAAACTTTGATGCCGCACATGCATCTGCGTGGCAAGGCGATGCAGATCGCGGCCTATTACCCGGATGGCCGCAACGAGATTCTGCTTGATGTACCCAACTACAGCTTCTCGTGGCAAACGGTTTACTACTTGAAGAAGCCGATCGCGATTCCGAAGGGAACGAGAATCGTGGTGACGGGCTACTTCGACAACTCGACAAAGAACAAGTACAACCCGGATCCGAGTCAGGCGGTTCGATTCGGCGAACCGACCTATGACGACATGATGATCGGCTGGATCAACTACACGGTCGACAAAGAGCACTTGAAAAACGAAACGGCGATCAACAGGTAAGTCCGACAAGCTGAAGCTTGTCGACCTGCACTGTTGATAAAGCGGGTAGGTTGGAGAGAGCCGACAAACTTTAAAGTTTGTCGGACTCATTAGGAGATCAAAACGATGAAAAGAGTGCTGTCAATTTCACTCGCGCTGGTAGCTGCCGGTCTTGTTGTGTTGTCGACTACTATGGCTAGCTCGGGCGTCAAGAAAGAGGTGACCTTCAACAGGGACATTGCTCCGATTCTCTATAAGAACTGCGCTGAGTGTCATCGGCCGAACGATATCGCACCGATGGCGTTGATGAGCTACAAAGAAGCCCGGCCATGGGCGCGCTCGATCAAGGAGAGAGTGCTGACCAGGGACATGCCACCCTGGAGCCCCGATTCAAAGTACGGCGAGTTCACAAACGATCATCGGCTCGCTCAAAGCGATATCGACACGATAGTGGCCTGGGTGGATCAGGGCGCGAAGGAGGGCGACGCGAAGGACCTGCAGTCCGTGCCGGAGTTCACGTCCACGAGCGGCTGGCGATTGGGCAAGCCCGACGCCGTCTTCGATATCGGAAAAGAGTTCACCGTCGAGCCGGGTATGCCCGATACGATTCAGAACTTCATCGTTCCGACCAACTTCAAGGAAGACAAGTGGGTCACCGCCGCTGAGATCCTGCCCGGCAACCGAAAGGTGGTACACCACGTGATTGCTTTCATCCAGACTCCTGAGATGATCGCGCAGTTCCAAAAGGGCGAAGGCCGCGCTCGCGCACTGATGCAGAGCGACGTCTTTTATCGCGATGGCACGCTGATGAAGGTAAAGGCGGATGCGCCGGTAATCGACGATGGTTGCGGGAATCCGAACGGCGGGTCCGCGTTCAAGCGGCCGAGCGCAAGCGAGGGTGGTGATGCGTTTGGCTTATTCCTGGCAGGCTACGCGCCGGGCAAAGGCATCGATGTGTTCCCGGCAGGCACCGCCAAGAAAGTCCCCGCGGGCTCGATGCTCGTGTTTCAAATGCACTATTCAAGCTACGGCGGCAAGTTTGAAGGGCAGCAGGGTGACCGCACCAGGCTTGGGCTGCACTTTACAAGCAAGCCCCCCGAGCGCTCTCTAAACACGGTGGGAATCCAGAATCACTACTTCAAGCTGCCCGCGGGAGACGGCAATCATGAAGTGACTGCTTGCTATACGTTCGACGCGGACGTACACCTCACGAGCTACATGCCGCATATGCATCTTCGCGGAAAAGACATGAAGTACGATGTTGTTTATCCGGACGGGCGACAGGAGACTCTGCTGTGGGTGCCCAAGTTCAGCTTCAACTGGCAGACGATGTACTACCTGAAGAAGCCGGTGGCGCTGCCTAAGGGGACGAAGCTGATTGTCACCGCTCACTTCGATAACTCGGAGAAAAACAAGTTCAATCCGGACCCGAAGAAGACGATTCGGTGGGGCGATCCGACGTATGAAGAGATGATGATCGGCTGGATGGAATATTACGTCGACGGCAAGCCTTCCACGGAGAGGGCTGTGGCCGGCGCTACCGGTTCGCAAAGGTAGCGTAAGATTCGGTAGTGGGGTATTAGCGTGTGCCAGCAAGCAGTCCTCTGCGTCCCCGGCGGTTCTTCCTGCTCAGTGGCTCGGAATCAACCGCAGAGGACGCAGAGGACGCCGAGAAGAAACGCGAATGTGAGCGAGGAACACACTATCACCCGCTACGCAAGACTCAGTGCCGCTGCCGACAAAAAAGGAGGCGGCGGCAAAGCTCTAATTAAGCACTTGTTAAGCACTTGGCGCGAGAGACGCGCTTCAGGGAGAAATGATGAAGAAATTGGTTTTGTTCTCAGCAGTATTGATAGCAGCGGCCGCGATATGTTTCGGGGTTTCGCCTGCGACCAGCGCCAGCGGCCCTGGTAAGAAGGAAGTTACTTTTAACAAAGATGTCGCGTCGATCCTCTATAACAATTGCGCCGAGTGTCACAGGCCGAACGACATCGCGCCGATGTCTCTTCTCAGCTACAAGGAAGTTAGGCCGTGGGCTCGATCCATCAAGGAGAAGGTGGTGAACCGCGAGATGCCACCGTGGAGTCCCGATCCGGCTTACGGTCAATTCACGAATGATCATCGGCTCACTCAGAAGGACGTCGACACGATAGCCGCGTGGGTCGATCAAGGCGCGAAGGAGGGCAGTCCTAAGGACCTGCCGAAGATGCCGGAGTTCGTGAGCGCGGGCGGGTGGGAGATCGGCAAGCCCGACGTCGTGCTTCAAATGGGCGAAGAGCATGTCGTCAAGCCGGATGACCCCGACCAATACATCAACTATTTCATCCCGACGAATTTCAAGGAAGACGTTTGGGTGCAGGCCGCCGAGATTCATCCAAGCAACCGCCGAGTCGTCCATCACGTGATCGCTTTTATTCAGACTCCGCAGATGATGGCGAAGCGAGCCGATGAAGCAAAAGCCAGGGGCGAAAAACTTGGCAAGCGAGCCGCGGGCGGGTCCGGGCTGTTTTATCTGGACGGCAATCTTCGACGCGTGAAGATGGACGCGCCGGTTGTCAACAACGCCTGCGATCAGAAAGTAGCGGCGGGCGGCCGTCAGCCGGGTGGTAACGGCGAAGGCGAGAACGAAGGAATGCTGCTCGCCGGTTTCGCGCCGGGGACGGGCAACACTGCTTATCCCGCGGGAACGGCGAAACGAGTTCCGGCCGGGTCGACGCTGATGTTCCAGATGCATTACTCGGCGTTCAGGGGTTCGCTCAAAGAATCTGTAACCGATCGCACGAGCATCGGGCTGATCTTTGCCAAGCAGCCGCCCGACAAGATGGTGCTCACCAGCGCTGCGGCTAACATCATGTTCAAGATTCCGGCCGGCGACGGGAACCACGAAGTCACGGCCTGCCAGACTGTGCCGCGCGATATTCAGGTCATCAACTACATGCCTCATATGCACCTTCGCGGGAAGGACATGAAGTATGAGGCGATCTACCCCGACGGAAGGCACGAGACGTTGTTGTGGGTGCCGAAGTTCAGCTTCAACTGGCAATCGGTTTACTGGCTCAGGCAGCCGCTGAACATCCCGAAGGGCACGAAGCTGATTGTGACCGCTCACTTCGATAACTCGACGAAGAACAAATACAACCCGGATCCTACGAAAGACGTTCGATGGGGCGATCCGACCTACGACGAGATGATGATTGGCTGGATGGACATCACGATCGACAATCCGATGAAGACCGTGAAGCCCGATGCGGCGAGAGCCAGCGGACAGAAGTAAGCTTCATCAAAGCAAGCCGCAGAAAAATGCGCCGGTCACTCTCTACGTGATCGGCGCATTGGAGTTCGGACATTTTGCCTTCTCAATCTCTTGCCTTGCCAACTATCTGTGAGCAGCCAACAACCCCGAAGGGGTTTCGTCCCAAAGCCCAGGGTTGCGGTACTCCGCTACCCTGGGGAACGGTGTCGTGCCGAGACTACCCAGTTCGTTTGGCCCAACCCTGAAGGGGTTGCGGCCTGCCATCGCATCATCACCCACTGCCGCCGCATTCGTCGTACATCTACCTCGCGAGCCACGCCGCAACCCCGTTGGGGTTGGTTCCACCCCGTTGGGGTTGGTGCAACCCCGTTGGGTAGTCTCGGCACGACGCCGTCCCCAGGGTATCAGAGTACCGCAACCCTGGGCTTTGGGTCGCAACCACTTCGTGGTTGTAAATGTCCAAACTCCCAAGCCTCAAATGGCAGTGCGCCCTCCATCGACGGCGAGCTTTGCGCCATGAATGAAACTGGCACGATCCGTCGCCAGGAAGACAATGGCCTCAGCGATCTCGTCGGCTGTAGCAAGACGGCCCGCCGGCGCTTGGGCGGCCAGTTGCTCGAGGCCCTCCCCCATTGCGTCAGTGCCTTCCGTGCGCGTAGGTCCGGGGCTCACCGCATTGACGCGGACGCCGCTCGGGCCATATTCGGCCGCCCACGCTTTGGTCAACAGGTTGATGGCAGCCTTGCTCGATCCATATAGGCCCATTCCAGCGGCCCCGTAATCGGCGACCATCGTCGAGACATTGACGATTGCCCCCTTGCCTCTCTTCGCCATCAGCGGAGCAAGTTCCGCGACGAGGAAGTACGGCACCTTGACGTTGAGCGAATACACGCTATCAAAAACTTCCTCCGTCGTTTCATGCGTCAGCCCGAACGGGAAGACCCCCGCATTGTTGATCAGAATATCGACATGGTCGTTTCCGAGCGCGACCGCTCTTCTCGCCACTTCGCGCGCGCTCGACGCGTCTCGAAGGTCAGACGAAATAAAATCGGCTTTGCCTCCTGCGGCACGGATTTCCGCAACCGTCTTCTCGCCGCGCTCCGCATTGCGGCCGACAACGAAGACATGGATACCAAGCTGAGCCAGTTGATTGGCTACAGCCCGGCCAATACCGCTCGTTCCTCCTGTAATAAGTGCTGTCGACGAATTGGCAGGCATTTGCAATTCCCCCTTTCATATTGTTGGCGCCATTGTTCTAATCCATGCTTGACGCAAATATTATTTGACTGTTGCCGTCGCCGGCGCAACAACGAACCCGAGCGTTAAGAAACATCACCGGGATGTCGCTTAAAGATAGCGACCGAACTTTCCGGTAGTGGGGTATTAGCGTGTTGCCAGCAAGCAGTCCTCTGCGTCCCCGGCGTCCCGCGGTTTTTCCTGCTCAGTGGCTCGGAATCAACCGCAGAGGACGCCGAGGACGCAGAGGAGAAACGCGAATGTGCGAGCAACACACTGTCACCCCACTACCAACTTTCGCCACGCCGGTTCACACTCTGGAACTGCGATGCAGCGGACAGCGCTTCGCAGCACCGAGTCAAAGACTCTCTGAACAGTATTGAACTACTACGGCGCTTTTGCGTTAATTCAGGAGTGCCCACCAAATCTCGAGTAATAGTTTCAAGGGTTCCTAAATGCGCCATCATTCGTTCGGGCATCAGAACGGGGCACCCTGGTCCGTTTCTGATTCATCGCGTTTCCTCCTTCTGAGCTTTCGATTCTTATCTGCCACGGTACTGCTAATACTTTTCAGCCTCGTGTCCGCCGCGGCAGAGACGCCAAAGACTTCTCAATCGCAAGCCGCGACTCCGGCCCAGTCCGCGGATTCAGATAAGCAGGGTCAGGCTCTGCGGATTCCGCGCGTCTCCACGCCGCCGAAGATTGAAGACTACCTTGATGGCCGGTCACGCTCGGAAGACTTAAAGGTCACGGGTTTCAAACAGCGCGAGCCCCAGGATGGCGTGCCGATCACTCAGGAGACCACTGCCTATTTGTCGTATGACGATAAGCATCTGTATGTGATCTTTGTTTGCAAGGATGAGCCGGGCAAGGTGCGCGCTCACATGAGCAAGCGCGAAAACACCGGTAACGATGACGCGGTTGGAATCGCAATTGATACTTTTCACGATCGGCGCCGTGCTTACCTGTTCGCGACCAATCCGCTCGGCGTGCAGCTCGACGGCATCATCACCGAAGGCCAAGACGATGACATGAGTTTCGACACGCTGTGGCGCTCCGACGGCAAGCTCACCGCGGATGGTTATGTAGTCTGGATGTCGATACCTTTCAAGAGTCTTAGATTTCACAACGCGGACGTGCAGACCTGGGGCATCGGATTGCTGCGATCGATATCACACACCGGGGAGAACGCCTGGTACCCCTACATTACACGTCGCGTTCAGGGCTTCACGCAGCAACTGGCGGATCTCGACGGATTGGAAAAAATCTCGCCGGGGCGCAACATTCAGATTATTCCCTACGGCTTCTTTGCGCGTGCCCGGTTCCTCGATACCGTAGCGCCGCAACTGAAGACCGACACCGAGTTTCGCGGCGGCGTTGACGCCAAGATAGTGCTTCACGACTCTCTTACGCTCGATGCTACTGTTAATCCCGACTTCAGTCAGGTCGAATCGGACGAACCGCAGACGACGATCAATCAGCGTTTCGAAGTTTTCTTTCCTGAAAAGCGCCCGTTCTTTCTCGAGAACGGCGGTTATTTTATAACGCCCGAAAACTTGTTCTTCTCGCGTCGCATCGCCGACCCGCAGTTTGGTTTGCGCCTTACGGGCAAGGCGGCCGGATGGGATATCGCGGCGCTGGCGATCGACGATCGAGCCGAGGGCAGACAGTTTGAAGACGGCGACCCGCTTCACGGCCAGCGAGCCGGCATCGGGGTTGTTCGCATTCAGCGAGAACTGCCGAATCAATCGAGCATCGGCATGATTGCAACCAGCCGGGATTTTGCTTCGAGTTCGAACCGAGTATTTGGCATCGATGGCCGGTGGAAGCTAAACAAGACGCTGGTGCTGACGGGACAGGCGATCAAAAGCTACACGCGACAGCTTGATGGAGAACATCTCGATGGGTCGGCATTCAACTTCAGCGCGAATCAGCAAACTCGTCATTTCCAAAACTTCTTCAACTATACGGATCGCAGTCCGGAGTTTCACACGGACCTTGGCTTTGTGCCTCGCACCGACATTCGTGATCTCAGTAACTTTGCCAGCTATCGTTGGCGGCCCAAGAAGGGGCGCGTCCAGTCCTTCGGACCCAATCTGTACACTGAAGCGATCTGGGATCACAAGGGGAACCTGCAGGACTGGCGAGTCAATCTTCCTTTCGCCGCAGACTTCGCCGGCAACACGAGCATCTTTATTCGACGCGCGGAATTTGCGGAGACCTTCGCCGGGATTCGATTCCGCGAGCACACCAACGATCTAAACTTTTACTCGGGATACTTTAATTGGCTCTCTGTGTTCGTCAACTTAACGACTGGCGTCGGAGTAAACTTCTTTCCAACTCAAGGGCTCCCATTCAGCGCCAATGTCTTGAGTGCCCAGCCCGGGTTTACGCTGCGGCCGTCGTCACGATTCGCTTTCGACCAGACCTACATTTACAACAGGCTCGCGACGCGCAAGGATCACCTGCCCGCCGGCGATTTGAAGCCGGCGGTGATCTTCAACAATCATATCCTGCGTTCGCGGGTCAATTATCAATTCAGCCGGGCGCTGTCACTGCGCGCTATTCTCGACTACAACTCGGTGCTGCCCAACGAAAGACTCGTCGCGCTCGAGCGCGACAAGCGATTAACTGCCGACTTCCTGATGACCTATCTGGTAAATCCCGGCACGGCTTTGCATGTCGGCTACACGGACGGATATCAGAATCTCGCGTTAGCGCCGACGATGCCGCCTTCGATAATACGGACCGGTGCGCCAGTGAATTCGACTGGCAGACAGGTGTTTGTAAAGGTGAGTTATTTGCTGCGATTCTGATGAACACCTGTAAGGGCGTCCCTCCGTGGGCGCCCCTCTTTGCGAGCTCTGCGGTACTTTGCGAGCTTTGCGCAAGGAATCCGCTCGAGAAAGAGAGATACGTTGAACGCAAAGCTCGCAAAGCCCGCAAAGAGGGACGCCCTTACAGGTCGACTATTTCGCTTCGCGCACTTCCCCGGTAGGCCCGAACACATATTGCCTTTCGTCTGCGTCCGGAGGTCTGCTGACCGTCAGTACGTCGATGAACCTGCCTAATAGCTTCCTCATGTCCGCCGCCATCTGGGGCGTCCTATCGTAGAGGTTTCTGATCTCGGAAGGATCATTCTTGAGATCGAACAATTCGAAGCTGTAGTAATCGCGATTATAAATCAGCTTGAATCCGTCCTGTGTGATGACCATGTACTTCTTCAGTTCCGGATCGACGTTTTGCTCGGGCCGGACGAAAGGCGAGACCTCCTGCGTCGTCTGTTCCCCGTAGATCGGCGGATGTACAAACGGCTGGCCACGCATCATCGGAACCAGGCTGACTCCCGCACATTCCTGCGGATAGTCGAGACCCACTGCGTTCAGGATAGTCGGGCTGAGATCAACCGTGCTGACGTAGTCACCGATCGATCGCGGCGCCGCGCCGGGCAGATGAATTATCAACGGCACGCGCATTTGTTCGTTGTACAGTTGCGATGAATGCTTGTAGACGCCGCGCTCGCCGAGTGATTCTCCGTGGTCGGCCATGATTACGATCATCGTCCGGTCGAGCCTGCCTGACTTCTCGAGCCAATCAAACAATCTGCCAAGATGAAAATCCAGGTAAGAGATCTCACCATCGTAAAGATCGACGATCGAGTCGCCGAAGTGGAAATCTTCGTGCGGCTTGTAGGGCCGGTGAGTGTCGGTCGAGTAAAGATAAGCGCAAAAGGGCCGATCCTTGTCGATGGCTTCCAACGTCTCGAGCGCCGAATCGATTGACGCTTCAAAGGTGCCGCCGTTCGGGTCCTGCACGATCTTCATACCTTTTACGTGCCGGCGCAGAGTCGCAATACGACGCGGGAAGAGAAGAGCTTCATAGCCGCTGCCGGCCATGATTTCAGGCCAGCCCTTGAGGTGCGCGTCCCAGTAATTGCCCTGGGTAAACTTGGGCAGCGCTTCGAAGGTGTTGGGCGCCGGCGTGAAAGCGTTTTCGAACAGGGAGGAATTGGCCGCCAGCTTATCAAGATTCGGGCTGGTCTTTCGCGGATAACCGTAGGCGCTCAAGTGGTCCGCTCGGAGCGCATCGATAAAAACGTAGATCACGTTGAGACGCGTGGCCGCCGGGTCAGGCGGTTGATGAAGAGCAGCCAGCTCGCGCTTTCGATCTTCGATGTCTCGCGCCGTGAGCCCGCCTCCAATGCAATTGTGATCGATACCGTCGCCGAGAATCTCAGGGCTTCCCGGGTTGATATCGCCGCGCCGATCATCGCAGTCGCCGCCGCCAAGAAACCCGGAGTAGCCGTCGCGGTCGAAGTCCAACACCCACTGCGCGAGTCTGAAGTACTGCTTCGCCTGCGTGGTGCGATAGAAGATCTGCGTTTTGAGATTCTGGTTCCGGTCGAAGCGTACAAAGGTGAAAGCAACCGCGGCTATCAGCAGAACGGCGGCGGCGAGCGCAGTTAACTTTCTCAGCCTTGACGCTAAACGAAACCCTCGCCGCCAGAAGAGAGTTCCAATCAACGACATTCCAAGCGCGGTGTTGAACACGAACAACGAACGGTGAATAGAAGTGCCGTAAAGCTGAGGTTCAAAACGTGAGTCCACGTAATAAGCCCAGAGTATCAGCGCGATGAGCGCCGCAAGCCAGAGAGCGCGAAGCAGGCTGCCCGAATGACTGACCGCGCGCGTTGTCGCCCACAAGAGCGCGCAGCCTGCGACAAAGGCAAACAGTATCAGGTAGGACGCTGCTCTTTCGTGATTCAGGAGCGGCACGGTCAGTAACTCGAACTTCTCAGCCTCGCGGATCATCTCGAAGACGTGTCCGTGGATCTGAGGTTGCCAATTGAGAAGAATCGCCGCAAGCGCGCAGACTCCGGTTCCGGCTACCAATTTGTGAAAGGGACTTGCGGTTTTCTTCCTTGCGATGACGGTCTGTATCGACCGTTCCAAGAGCAACGCTGTGTGGGCAAACATACCGACCGACAACCCGATCAACAATCCTCCCAGAACGTTCAGGCTGAAGTATGAACAGAAGACTGCCCGTTCGAGCGAGGACTGGAACACCGGTGTGAGCCGGACATTCACATCCGCCAGCTCAAGTACTCCGAGGAGGACCGATGCCGCCGAGCCTGCAAACGCGTATCGGCATAGAGACGCAAACAACGGAGTTTGGGTTTCTGCGGATTGGGGAGTCTGCGCGGAACTTTCGGCAGAAGCAGCCGAAGATGTGTGAGTCGACAATCTGACAGCCTCTCAAAAAAGATTGGATGAGATCGGACTCCTATCGTAATGAGCGAGTTCAAAGAGTGTCAATGTGCCGGCAGTGTTCGGATTCTGCGTTGCGTAATAACCTCCGCGTGCTTTGCGGTCCTTCGCGCGCTTTGCGGTCCTTTGCGGCTTTGCGTTGAGTATTGGGTATTGGAGGAGCGAGACAGAATACTCAGCGCAAAGCCGCAAAGGACCGCAAAGCACGCGAAGGACCGCAGAGCACGCGAAAGGACTGACCATACGTTACAAGTCAGCAACTCAAGCCCTGACCTGTGCGCCAAGTGGAGAATTCCATTCGACCTCACTATACTCAAACGTCCGCCGAGTCGGACCTTGAACGAAATGGCAAGCGTGGGACTGGAAGAAGATCGCCCCGATGTTCTCAGCATGCGCAGATCAGCGCTGAAGGAAGGCTGGCCGATAGTCCTGGCGGCCGCCGGCGGGCTTGTCTGTTACGGCCTCTTCGTCAATCGTGGACTTGGACTCTCCGTAATCGGTTACAGCGTTGCGCCGTCCGAGCGAGTGCTGCAGGGCGAAATTCCCTACCGCGATTTCCTTTTCAACTACACTCCCGGCATCTTGTGGGTGAACGCGCTCCTGATGAAGGCGTTTGGCACTACGCTCATGGCCACTCGCATCGGGCTCTTTGTATTCAAGCTTGCCACGCTCTTAACGCTGTACCACCTGGGCCGAAGGCTGACTAACCGATGGATAGCGCTAGTGCCGGTCGTGCTTACGTTAGCCTGGTTGGGTCATCAGCAGATTTTCAATGTCTTCCCCGATCAGTACCTGATGCTGTTCGCCCTGGCGGGCCTGCTCTGTATGCTCAACTACGATAGGACAGGGGGGTTGCGCTGGCTGGCGCTGTGCGGCGCGGCAACCGGGACGGTCTTCCTATTCAAGTACAATGTAGGCGTGCTTCTTGCGGCATCTTGCATAGCAGCGGTCTGCTTGAAAGAGCTGATGACCTTTCGCCGGCTTGCAGGGGCGGCGAAAGCAATCACGTTTTACGTCCTTGGTTTCGGCATCGTCGCCGGAGCGCTGCTCGCGTATCTCTTCTACCACCACGCGCTTGGGGCGATGGTCTCACACTTCCTGCACCACGCGGCTGAGTATAGCGAAACGCGGTCGGTCGGTCTTCCAACGCCTGACGTACTTCTGCCAGCCTTTATATTGTTACCGCTACTGGTCATAGGTCTGGGGATACTATTCGGGGCCGGGCGAGCGTTTGGTGTCTATTGGATTGCTGTGCTGATAGTTGAATCCTGGTTTGTGCTTGAGGCTACCAGAGGAAAAGTATTCAGCGACTCTGTGATCGCATCGGCCGCTTATTTTCCGCCGCTCGTGTTTGTTGTCGCGCTGGCGCTCGCAGCCTGGCAATTGAGGAATAAACGACGGGTTGAAGACTGGTGGCGTGACAAGGGAGCCATCGTTATCACTGGCTTCTTCGCGCTGGCGGTTTACCTGGAAGTCTTCCCGCGAGCCGATTACTACCATCTGGTCCGCGTGCTTCCGCCTGTATTCTTGTTCCTTGTTGTCTTGCTGAATCGCAGCCTTGCACCTCTCGCTGACTTTCTGCGGAGATATGTGACTTCCCACCCTTGGCCGCCCCGGAACGCGTTGCTGATTCTCGCGACGCCAATTGTTTTCTTGTGCGTCATCGGCGTGCACGATACATGGCAACCGCAATTCGATTCGGCATTTCATTTCAGAGACAACCACGAGCTTGCCATCGAGCGCGGTCGCGGAATATTTGTCGAGGAGAAGCAGGCTGAGCTCACCGAGGGGCTGGTGCGAGTGATTCAAGATAACAGCTCGCCGGACGATTATATATTCTCATTCGCGCAACGAGGCAGCGGTCTCTATTTTCTAGCCGCGCGGCGGAACCCGACTCGCTTTCTCTGGTGGAGATCGGTGGGAATCAGCGGCGAAGAAAGGGAAGCGGTGAGAACAATGATCAGCAACCGCCGGGCGAAGCTGATCATCCTTCAAGACATCGACGCGAACAAGGAGATTCAGGATTTCATCAGCTCTAACTACGAGCATATTGGCGGCGTAGCGGACATCGCGGTTTACAAGTTGAAGGACCTCGAAGCGCAAGCCCAAGCAGCGCAAGCCCAAGCAGCGCAGGCCCTGGGAGCGCAGGCATCCCTGCCTGCCTCCTCTCGCCCAAATCTCATCCACGCGGAGATTCCCGCGGCCCCTCAGGAGCGCAGGTGACGAGATCTCCGCACCCTGACACCAGAAGGTCCAGAGAGACGGTGGTTGGATTAGTCTGCGCCTGTGCACTATTGGCCGTAGCGGCGGGAGTCTATGCGCTGCTGTTTAATCGCGCGAACGTCCTGTCGCACTCGATAGGCTACAACCTCTACGCTTCTGAAAGAGTGCTCGACGGCGATGCGCCCTACCGTGACTTTCATACGCTTTACCCGCCCGCGATCTTCTATCTGAACGCCATGCTGTTCAGGTGGTTGGGCGTTTCTCTCTACACTGCGCTCCTGGGTGTGTTTGCGTTTAAGGTCGCCACCGTTGGCGTCATCTATTTGAGCGGCCGTCAACTGATGCCGAGAGCCTGGGCTCTGTCGAGTGCGCTTGGGTCGCTGTTGTGGCTAAGGCCCAACGGTCCCTTCAAGTCAGTGCCGATGCACTACGGTGCTCTGTTCCTTGCAGCAACGCTCTTCTTTCTGTTGAAGCATGAGAAGCGCAATAAGCTCGCGCTCATCTTTTTTGCGGGAGCGTCACTCGGCCTGGTTGCGTTGTTCAAGCACAACATCGGAGCTTATGCGTTGCTGGGCTCGCTCGTCTTTCTTGCGGCCGAAGACCGCACATTGACCTACCGGCTCAGTCTCGATTTACGAAGTTATCGTCGCGTCCTCGTGCTGTTGATCGGTTGCGCCGTCACCGTTCTTCCAGTGCTCGCTTATATGCAGGCTCGCGCCGCTCTTGCTCCAATGGTGAGGACAATCCTGTTCGGTCCGGGTGAGTTTTTATTGAACCGGCTGGCGGTACCTCTATCTCCGTTGGCGCCGGCGGTCTTCGTCATAGCGCTCGCAGCAGGCGGCTACACCGCGCACAAGCTTCGAAGCCGCCAGTCACTTGGACTCGCTGTCTGGATCGTATTGATCGCAGCCGTAGCCACATTCGTGCTGCGCGGCAATCAGGCGGATGTGAATCAGATCATCTTTTACTTTCCAATGCTGGTATTGATCTGCGCGCTGATCGTGGTTGTATTTGCCAAAGACGCCGCGATAGCCGACCGCCGCGCGCTGTTGATTCTCTTCGTAATCTCGGCGGCGGCGTTAATGGAACTCTTCCCGCGGTTCGCCCGCGAGCAGTCGATCGCCGCGATGCCTTTTGTAATGCTGGTTCTTTTCTACTTGCTGTTTGTCTTGCGATCGCCGATCAGGAAACTGATGGGAGGAGCGTTGCAGTATCGAACCGCGCTTGCGGTAATTCCGCTGACATTTTTGCTGATGGAAGGGCGGGTGTTCTTCAACACTTATTTCGAACGTGATCTTCACTTCAAAGCAAACACTCAGATAGGAGTCGAACGAGGCCGGGATGTTTACTTCCCGGCTTCCACTGCATCGTTGATCGATGAGGTTGTTAGTTATGTTAAGCAGCGCGTGCCTGTCGACGGTTACGCATTCGCTCAATCTGACGCGGGAACGTCATTCTTGTTCCTGTCGAATCGGAGGAATATCTCGAACGCGCAGTTCTGGATTGGGGTCGGCGTCACTCAGGAGCAGCGTGCAGCGACGCTCGAGCGAATTGACAAGACCCAGACTAAACTGATAATCACCAGCGACGACATTATGGCGGCAGAGAAGTACATACCGATGCGCGAGTATATCGAGCGGAATTTCAAGGAAGCCGCGAGGTTCGAGGACATCGTGATTCTGGAAAGATGATTTCTGAAAGATGCTACGCCCGGCCGTGCTTGTTATGACCGAGAGAAGAGAAGAAACCCCTCAAGACGACATCCGACTCGACAGTTTGTTCACCTGGGTCTGGCGGGGCAAATGGCTGATCATCCTTCTCGTCGTAATCGCGACCGGCTCGTCGTTGGTGATGGGATTCCGGCAGCCCGAGCTCCATACGGCTACAGCGCTCATCGAGGTCGGCCGGGTTTGGAGCAAACCGCTTAGAGATATTTATATAACGGTCGAGACTTCAAATAGCCCCGGCTTCATTGAAGACGTTGCGGCAAAGGCGGGTTTGAAACCGGGGCAGCTCGCGCGAGGCGTTCAGGTTGGCGCGGTTGAATCGGGCGTACCGCACGCACTATATCCGATTCTAATTCGCGTCACCGGGAAGTCGGAGAGCGCGGACGACTCGGTGAAGTTTGCGCAGGCGGTCGCCGATGAAATAGTTGCCCGGCATGAGAAGTTGTTTGAGGAAACGATCGCGCCTCATCTCGAACGCCAACACCAGCTCGAGCAGCGGCTGAAGGAACTTGGAACGTCGTCCGCCGATCGCGATTTTGCGATCAAGCTCGAAGGCGAACTCGAGGAAGTTAAGGCGAACAACACGTCGCCTGTTTCTACAGCGAAGACTCATTTGGTAGAGAAGATAGTAGCAAGCCGAGCGGCGCGTCCCGGAATCTGGCGAGGCGCTGCGACCGCGGGCTTGATCGCTGCTACGGTCGGAGTTGTGGTTGCGAGCCTGATCGGTTATCTCCGGCCCGCGCGATCGATGTGAACTGATATCTTCGTAAGGGCACCGCCTCAACACGCGCGCTATGAAGACCCTGGTTAGAGAACTCCTATTCCCGCTCATCGCTGTCGTCGCGGCGTTCCTGGTCGGCGGCGTTATCGTTTGGATGGTCGGCGACAGTCCGCTGTTGGTTTATGAACTGTTCTTCACCAGCGCGTTTGGTTCCGTTGACGGCATTGGCTACACGCTCTTCTACGCGACGCCGTTGATTTTCACCGGCCTCGCGGTGGCGGTCGCGTTCAAGTGCGGCTTGCTGAACATCGGCGCTGAAGGACAATTGATCGCGGCGGCTTTTGCAGCGGCGTGGGTAGGGCTTGTGCTTCCGGGCTGGCCTGCTTTGGTGGTGACCCTGCTCGCGATGCTCGCGGCGGTGGCAGTCGGCGGAGTGTGGTCAGGCATACCGGGGTTGCTAAAGGCGAAGTTCGGCGCTCATGAAGTTATCACCACGATCATGATGAACTTCATTGCGGCCGGCCTGGTCAGCTATCTGACGCAATATCATTATCGCAAACAGGGCGACCCGATACTCGAGACGTTGCCGATCGCGGAGAAAATAAACGGCGCAGTTGTAGGACCGCACATTCCCCGAATGAGCGTTCTGCTGGCGCCCCTTGGAATTAACTTCCCGGATCGCTTGCCGTTGAACATGGCTTTTCTGTTGTCGCTTGCCGCATGCGTAATCGTTTATGTTTTCCTGTGGAAGACGAAATGGGGCTATGAGCTGCGCGCAGTCGGCATCAGCCCGGCGGCGGCGGAATACGGCGGCATCTCGATAGCGCGCAACATCGTGATTGCGATGTTTATCTCCGGAATGCTTGCGGGAATGGTTGGGATCAACGATGTGCTCGGTTACCGCTATCGGTACTATCACAACTTCTCGGCGAACTACGGCTTCACCGGAATCGCAGTAGCCTTGCTGGGCAGGAATCATCCGGCGGGAGTGCTGCTGGCCGCGATTCTGTTTGGAGCGCTGATCAGGTCGGGGCTCTTCATAGACATCTTCACGGACAATGTATCGAAGGATTGGGTGGTGATCCTGCAAGCGATCATCATTTTGTTCGTTGCCTGCGAAGCAGTATTTCGCGGCGGCGCGAAGAGATTCATTCGAGGAACGGTTTGAGCGTTCGCGGGCTTTGCGGTCCCTGGCGAGCTTTGCGCGAACGTATCTTTCTTTCGCGCAAAATTCGCCAAGAACCGCGAAGCTCGCTAAGAAAATCAGAACGCAATGCTTAAAACCATCATCAACCTGTCACTTCTCGCTTCGATGGTTAGATACGCCACGCCGCTGACTCTCGCCTCTCTGGGCGGAATGTACTCGGAGCGCGGAGGGGTAATCAATATCGCGCTCGAGGGCATCATGCTCGCAGGCGCGTTCACTGCCGCAGCGGTCACGGTAAAGGTCGGCAATCCGTGGATAGGATTGATGGCGGCCGCTGCTGCGGGGTTGTTGGTCGCGCTGGTTCACGCGCTTGCTTCGATCCAGTTCAAAGCGGACCAGGTAGTCGTCGGAACGGCGATCAACATTCTGTTTCTCGGCGTTCCGCCGCTTGTATCGGGCGCGTTGTTTGAATCAACCGGCTCGACTCCTCAGCTTCCACGCGATCAGACTCTTCCGGAGTGGCACATTCCGCTGATCGATCACGTTCCTGTTCTCAAGCAATTGCTTTCGGGGCACACGCCCATTTCGTATCTTGCGTTCGCTCTGGTGCCTGTCAGTTACTATGTTCTCTTTCGAACGCGATTCGGGCTCCGGCTGCGCGCGGTAGGCGAGAACCCCGAAGCCGCAGACACCGCAGGCGTGAGCGTGTACCGAATACGTTATGCGGGTGTTCTGCTGAGCGGATTGCTCGCGGGTATCGGCGGAGCTTATCTTTCAATCGCGCAGAACTCCCTGTTCACACGCAATATGACTGGAGGCCGGGGCTTCATCGCATTGGCGGCGTTGATATTCGGCAAATGGCATCCGGTTGGCGCGTTTCTCGCATGCCTTCTGTTCGGTTTGGCTGAAGGTGTTTCGGATCAGATGCAAGGGGTCGTGCCGATTCCGGTGCAGTTTATTCAAATCATTCCCTACGTGTTAACTATGGTAGTGCTTGCAGGGTTCATAGGTCGGGCGACCCCTCCTCGCGCGATCGGCACTCCTTACATAAAAGAGAAATAATCAATGTCGATTTCACTTTATGACCGGGCATCCGAGGCCGCTCGATATGTTCTTGCGAAAGCTCAAGGGCGTTCGCCGCGTGCGGCGGTCGTGCTTGGGTCCGGTCTCGGCGGCGTAGCAGATGCAATCAACGACGCGATCGAGATTCCCTATGACGAGATTCCGTACTTCGTCGCGTCGACTGTTCAGGGGCATGCCGGCAAGCTGATTATCGGCTCGTGCGATGGAGTCGAAGTCGTGTTGATGAAGGGGCGAGTTCACTTCTACGAAGGCTATTCGATGGAAGAGGTGACCCTGCCGGTTCGCGTCTTCAATGTGATGGGAATAAAAAGTCTGGTGCTGACTAATGCGGCGGGCGGCGCGGCGCCTCATCTTAAGCCCGGCTCGCTGATGGCAATAACCGATCATATTAATCTGATGGGCGAGAATCCGTTGCGCGGCCTAAACGACGAACGCTTTGGTCCTCGTTTTCCGGACCTGACTTCGGTTTACACGCCCGCTTATCTTGAAGCCGCGCACGACGTCGCTCGAGAAATCGGCGTCGTCCTGGCCGAGGGCGTGTACATGGCCCTGCGCGGCCCGTCCTACGAGACGCCGGCGGAGATTCGAATGATGCGCAAGCTGGGCGCCGACGCGGTAGGGATGTCCACCGTACCCGAATCGATCGTGGCTCGTCATTGCGGCATGAATGTGCTCGCGATTTCGTGCATAACAAATGTGGCGGCCGGTCTGACCGCCTCCGAGATAAATCATACCGAAGTGATGGAAGTCGGCGAGCAGGCGGGTAAGCAACTCGCCGAGTTGATCGTGCGAGTTATTCCACGCCTTGTAACCGCAAACACTTAATGAACAGGCGGTAGATGCAGTCCTCGGCGTCCCTGGGAGCGCAGGCATCCTGCCTGCGTCTTATCGCGCGGATCCCAAGCAGGCAGGGATGCCTGCGCTCCCAGGCCGCCTCTGCACGCGTCGCCCTGACGCTGTTTGCGGCTGATGGTACAATACCAACGCTATGATAATGGGAATTAGCGGCGGGACGGGCTCCGGTAAAACCACGGTCGCGCAGAAAATCATCTCGTCTGTCGGCCGAGACAACGTCGTTTACCTCCAGCAGGATTCATACTATCGCAACCTTGGCGACATGCCGCTCGATTTGAAACACCGCGTCAACTACGATCATCCCGATGCCTTTGACACGGAGTTGCTGATAAACCACCTCGAAGCCCTGCGCGCCGGCGAAACCATCGAGCAGCCGATCTACGATTATCCCTCGCACTCGCGTCGGGCTGAAACTTTTCACGTCGAGCCGCGGCCGGTCATCATAGTTGAGGGCATCCTGGTTTTTGTGAACTCACAAATGCGCGGCCTGATGAATCTGAAGATCTTCGTGGACACCGACCCTGACATCCGTTTCATCAGGCGGCTGGATCGTGACGTTCACGAACGCGGCCGTACTCTCGAATCAGTCATCACGCAATACACGACTACCGTGCGGCCCATGCATCTTCAATTCGTGGAACCGTCGAAACGATACGCCGACATCATCATTCCAGAGGGCGGGTTTAACGACGTCGGCATCGATCTGATAACCGGAAAGATCAAGTCGTTCCTCGCGCAGGCCGGCGGACAAGACGCGATGGTTGTGAGCCCAAATGCCGGCGAAGGTGAGCGCACCGAGCTGCCGAGCTGAGCGAGCAGACCGGAAGGAAAGCAGTTGAAATGATCAGTGTTGATGAAATGATAGATTTGGCAAAGGAGGCGCGCCACTGGGCTCACGCTCCCTATTCGAACTTCAGTGTGGGCGCGGCGCTGCTTAGCTCTGACGGACGCGTGTTCACCGGGTGCAACGTCGAGAACTCGACTTATGGGTTGAGCATGTGCGCCGAGCGCGTCGCGATCTTTAAAGCGATAAGCGAAGGCGCCACCGAGATCGCGAGGGTTGTCGTGGTCACCGACCATGAGAACATCGCTCCCCCGTGCGGCTGTTGCCGGCAGATGATCTGGGAGTTTTCGTCGGGTAATACTGAGGTTGTTCTGGCCAATCTTTCGGGAGACGTTCGCTCCTATCGAATAACCGAGCTTCTCCCTGAAGCCTTCGACGAGCGCTACCTCGAAGGTGTAAGCTAGCAATCACTTCCTGGGTAATTTCCATCAGGAGAGAATCCAATGAGTAACGAAGAATTCGAACGGCACATAGAGTTTACACTACAACAGCAGGCTAAGTTTGATACCAACCTCGCGAAGCATCAACAGCAAAACACCGAAGACTGGACGAAACAAAGGGAGCGGAACGCCCAAGTTGATCGCAGGATCGAACAGTTGGTGGCTTCGCTGAGTCTTATGAGAGAAGCAGTCGTCGGACTTACGCACCACGTCGAACGCCACGACCAGGAAATGGCCGAAATCAGGCGCGCCAATGCCGAACGAGTTGAGCGAGGCAAAGAAATCGACGCCAGATTGAACGCTCTTATGCTAGTCGTCGAACGTCACATCAGCGGTCATCAATAGTCATCTACAATACAACGTCTTGCTGGATCACCGGGTTGAAGATCGCAAGCGGCCGGATCGACTAACTCGCAACAGACTGGCCGCGAACGATTGAGACGTACCTGTGCGTTGTGCTGTGCGGTCGTAGTCAAGCCTTGAGAGGAGATCCATTGAGAAAGATACTCGCGCTGACGATCCTGGTCCTCATTCTAGCGCTCGACTTCGCGCCTTCCATCGGGCAAGCGGCTGAACGAGTCGACCTCATCATACGCGGAGGGACCGTCGTCACGATGGATGGCGCTTCGCGTGTGATCGAGAACGGCGCGGTTGCTGTCAGGGGCGAACGAATAGTGGCAGTCGGCGCTACTTCCGAGATCATCGCCAGGTACACTGCCGCTCGAACGATCAACGCGGCCGGCAAAGTCGTGATGCCCGGCCTGATCAACACTCACACTCACGTGCCGATGGTCTTGTTCCGAGGGATCGCCGATGATCTCGTGCTGATGGAATGGCTGCAGAAGTACATCTTTCCCGCTGAGGCGAAGAACGTCGACGAGCAGTTCGTTCGATGGGGCACTCGGCTTGGCTGCCTCGAGATGATTCAGGGCGGGACCACGACCTTCGTGGATATGTACTACTACGAAAGCGCTATCGCCGAGGAGACCGCGAGTGCCGGCATGCGAGCCGTCCTGGGTGAGACAGTGTTGGATTTCCCCGCGCCCGACAACAAGACGTGGGATGCGGCGATAGCTTACGCTGAAAAGTTCATCGCGAAGTGGAAAGGGCACTCGCTTATCACGCCGGCCATCGCTCCTCACGCGCCGTACACTGTCTCGACCGATCATCTGAAACAGACTCATTCGATTTCTGAGCGGCTCGGAGTGCCTCTCATAACTCACATCGCCGAAGACCAGGCCGAGGTCAAAACCATCCAGGAGCGTTATGGCGCAAGCTCGGTGGCTTATCTTGATCGCATCGGATTGCTGGACGAAAGAGTGATAGCGGCTCACATGGTTTGGCCGACGAGCGACGACATCGGCACGCTGGCTAAGAGGCACGTGGGAGTCGGGCACTGTCCACAGTCAAACATGAAACTGGCTGCAGGAGCCGCTCCTGTGCCGGCGATGCTCAAGGCCGGCGTCGCCGTAGGACTTGGGACGGATGGCGCGGCGTCGAACAACGATTTGAACTTGTGGGAAGAGATTGATACCGCGGCCAAGCTTCACAAGTTTACCAGTAAGGATCCGACGGTGATCAACGCTCGCGAGGCGTTGGAGATGGCTACAATTGGCGGCGCGCGCGCGATCCACCTGGATAAGGAGATTGGATCACTCGAAGCCGGCAAGCGAGCTGATTTGATTATCGTAGACCTGGAGAGCGCTCATCAGACGCCCGTCTACAATGTCTACTCCGAGCTGGTGTACGCCACAAAAGCTTCAGACGTGGAGACGGTAATAATCAACGGAAAGGTCGTTATGCAGAATCGCCGAGTGCTGACCATCGACGAGCGTTCGGTGCGAGTGAAGGCAAACGCATATCGCGACCAGGTTAGAAAGAGCCTTACGCCCCATTAGCATCCTCGCAATCCACGTGATCGGCAAACATGGCTTCGATCCTTGGGTCGGTTCAAGGGTGATGAAGAAGCGATGAGCCAGCATATCGAAGAAATCTATGCGGAGAGACGACGACAATGCGAGGTAGCGGAACAGGAAGCCAACGAAAAGGACGTTGACTGAGACGATTGGATGAAACTCTACGTTCTGGACACCGATCTTTGCGGATTTGCGCAGCAGTTTCGACGCATAGCTCCGCGTCATCAATGGCGTCCCTTCCGCTTCAAGGTTCCATCGCGGCTTTCCTTCACGTGAAAGCCGATCTGACGGCGCGGCGTTTTCGGTGGAGTTAAAAGCTGGCGGATGGCTTCAAAGACGGCTTGAATCTGTTTGTCGTGGGTAGCAATGTGCCGCTCCAGCTCAGCCAGCTTCTCACTGAGTTGACGGCTGGAAGCGAACATCTCGCGCAAATGCACGAATGCCCTCACAACAAATACGCTTGCTTCAACGGCGCGATCGCTGCTTAGTACATTAGCAAGCATGATCGCGCCATGCTCTGTGAACGCGTAGGGCAAGACAGGAGAGAATTTCAGCCGCCCGAGGTGGTCACAATTTGTGACCACCTCGATTTTCTCTTTCTTGCTCAGGCGGAACATGAAATCCTGCGGAAACCGTTTCTTATTACGTTTCACGGCCTGGTTCAGGGCCTTAGTCGTTACACCATATAGCACAGCCAGGTCAGCATCTAAGATCACTCTCCGGTCGCGAACAAGCAGAATCAGTCGCTCGATTCGCTCCGGTGGAATTAGGCTCTGGCTTGTACTCATAACTCAGAAATCAACCACCAAGCAGAACTCATCCAGCAAACCACTATCCGCGCCGTGTTATCACAATCCAAGCTTCGGCCAAAGCTGGTCGATTCGTTTCTTTACTTCTTCACTCATCTTGAGCTCCAGTGGCCACGCGCGATCGAAGCCTTCTGACTTCCACTTGCGTGTTCCGTCGATTCCCATCTTCGAACCGAAATTCGGCAATCGCGCCGAGTGATCCAGTTGATCAACCGGACCGAGCATGAATTGAATGTCTCGCTCCGGATCGATGTTGTTCAACACCCGCCACGTGACTTCATTCATGTCACGGACGTTCGTGTCTTCATCGACTACTACTATGCACTTGGTGAACATCGCCTGCGGGAGCGACCAGATGCCGTTCATGACCTTTCGCGCATGGCCCGGATAGTCTTTTCTGATCGACACGACCATGAGATTGTGAAACACACCCGCAAACGGCATGTGATAGTCGATGACTTCGGGAAACTGCCGCTGCATCAGCGGAAGGTAGATCCGTTCGATCGCCTCGCCCATCCAACAGTCTTCCTGTGGAGGCTTGCCTACGATTATCGTCTGGTAAATAGGCTTCTTGCGATGGGTGATGCATGTCACGTGAAAAACAGGAAACTCATCCGCAAGCGAATAGTAGCCGGTGTGATCGCCGAACGGTCCCTCGGTGCGTAACTCGTCGCTGTCGACGTAGCCCTCGATCACGATCTCGGCATTGGCCGGCACCTCTACGCCGACGGTTTCGCACCTCACCATCTCGACCGGCCTCTCGCGCAGGAATCCGGCGATCATCATCTCGTCGAGATCCTCCGGGAGCGGCATGATCGCCGAGAAGACGGTCACGGGATCGGCTCCTATGGCCACTCCTACGTCGAGCCGTCCGCCGCCGCCGCGCTTCAGGTTCCTGTAATGCTGAGCGCCGTGCTTGTGAATCTGCCAGTGCATGCCGGTGGTCTTCTCGTCGTAGACCTGCATCCGATACATCCCGCAGTTTCGCTTGCCGGTCGCCGGGTTCTTGGTGAACACCAGCGGCATGGTGATGTAGCGGCCGCCGTCTTCGGGCCAGCACTTGATGATCGGGAAATCCAACAGTGAGAAGTCGCCCTCCTTCAGCACCCGTTCCTTGCACGGCCCGTCCTTGACGATCTTGGGAAACATCTTTCCAAGATCAGCGAGGCGCGGAATCATCTTGATCTTCTCGATTAATCCTTGCGGGGACTTGACGTCGGTGAGCTCAGTTATGCGTTCGGTGACTTCGGCGTAATCGCTGACGCCGAGCGCCAAAAGCATTCGTTCCCGGCTTCCGAGTGCGTTGATCAGAACCGGGACCGAATGACCGCGAACGTTTTCGAATAAGAGCGCGGGTCCGCCCTGCTTCGAAACTCGATCGGTGATCTCGGCTATTTCGAGCTCAGCGTCTACTTCCGTACGAATTCGTTTGAGTTGATTGCGTTTTTCGAGGAGGGAGATGAACTCCCTGAGGTCTTCGATAGCCATAGCAGTCCCTGTCGACAGCGAACGCAGAGCGTATCACGCAGGCAGAATGAAGACAAATTCCGGTGATGTTCGGTTAGCGGGCGTCAGGGCGTTGCTCGCTCATGATCGCGCCGCCTCTGCGTCCTCGGCGCCTCTGCGGTTTTCCTAATCAGTGCCGGGAATCAACCGCAGAGGACGCCGAGGACGCGGAGGAAAAGCCGCGCAGTTGACCTCAGCAATTGAGGCTGCTATGAATCTTAGGTCGCGACTGCCTTTCGATTCTTACCCGGAGAAGGTCTGTCGTGAAGTACAAGTCGAAGCTGTTCAGTCTCCTTACCCTGCTGATTCTGTCGTCGTTCTTGTTGATTCCTTGTAGATCCTCCGTGTCACATGCTCAACTGGAATTTCTCGTCGATGAATCCACGCATTTCATTCAGGTTCCCGCAGGCACATTCGGCTCGGGAACGATAACGCTCGCGGCCACGGTGTATCAGCCGCGATTCTTTCCCTCGGCTCCGGCCGCGATTTACATCCACGGGTTTGGCGGGCACCGGCTTACGGGTGAGGACAATCTCGGTTACTACATCGCAGCGACTGGATACATCGTCGTGTCTTACACGGCTCGCGGTTTCGGTCACGGCGAATCAGGAGGACGGGTGACGCTTGCGGGTCCGGATGAGATGGAAGATCTTCGGCACGTGATCGACTGGCTGACTACCGATCCAGACCACGTCATCGGTCCGCGTGTGACCAGGGTAGGCGTGCTGGGCGGGTCTTACGGAGGCGCGCACTCTTTCCAGATCGCGTCGGACCCTCGAGTCTCGGCGGTGATTCCCCTGGTGGGCTGGACCGATCTCGAGGAGGCGCTCTATCCGAACGGCGCAATCAAGTACAAGCTCGGCATAGCGGAGTTCTATTCCGGCCTGGATCAAAGCGTAGGCCGGGCGCCCTTTTATAACTTCACGCAATTTGAGTTTGACTTGTTCGACGGGGCTGCCGAGGGCCGGGTAGCGGGCAATGTAAAGCAAGCGCTTCGCGACCGCTCGATTGCACATATGAATGCGGACGGGCAGGAAGTGCTCGATCCGTCGCGAAAGCCGCGGGTCCCGACATTCATCATTCAGTCGTGGGATGATTACCTGTTTCCTTCGACGCAGGTCATGGACGTTTTCCCCCAGATCACCGCTCCAAAACAAATTTACTTTGGCCGGCATGGACATCCTCCAGGAGGCAATCGATACGAGGGTGAGGATTACTACATCGCGACCCAGGTGATCAGTTGGTTCGATCACTATCTGCGCGACCTCGGCGGGACGAACTCGCTGCCGGTGACCAGCGCGCCGGCGCCGCTTTCCGTATTGCCGTTCACCGCAAGCCAGCTTCCTTCCAATAATATTTCGTCGAGTCCGCTGTTTCTAAAAGCTGGTGGAATCCTTTCGCGCAAGAAGAAAGGCCCGGTTCAGGAGGAAACCGCCGGCGGCATCTTCCGGCCCGAACGCATTCGAAGCTCGCATCTTGGAACGGAGATCCCGAGTCAGGCCGATATGTTCAGCGGCCACGCCGAAGCCCTGCCCGGATTGCCGCAACATTTCGAATACACGTTCGCGCCGTGGGAGACAGAGACCGAAATGCTTGGAGCAAGCGAGTTCAGCTTGTTTGTCAGCAGCGCTACATCTGCTGACGTGGATATCGCGGTTCGAACTTTCGACGTAGCGCCGGATGGATCGGAAACCGAAGTGACGATTGGTGCGATGCGAGTGCTGGGCCTTAAGCCGGGTGAAATACGGCGTGTCACGTTTCGTGATTTTGGTGACGATTGGGTCTTCGCAGCGGGTCACTCGCTAAGGCTCAAGTTGTCAAACATCGACTTTCCGGATTTCAGACCGCCGGGCGCGAATGACAACCTTCGGTCGGAAATCACGATCCACACCGGCAAAGCATTCCCGTCGAGTATGTGGCTCCCGGTGCGAACCCGGTGAGTAGTCGGCCGTGTGAATTTGAGGAACACATGTAGGGGCGGCCCTCCGTGGCCGCCCCTGTTTGCGCCATCACAGTGTATCGACAACCAAACAGGGGCGGCCACGGAGGGCCGCCCCTACATTTTGCGTTCAAGGTTGGCCGGTCGCTTGCGCGGCGTTTGCCTGCTCGCGCAAATAGGCGGTGACGGCTCGAAGGGTGCCGACAAAACTTTGAACCTGCTGTTTCAACTCAGCGGAAGTGACCTTTTTCATAGTGGTCGGCACCGCGAAAAGCGTCGCGTCGGGCGCGAGCTGCAAGCTCTCAGCCGAAGTCGTTATTCGGGCTCCCGCACCGCTTGATGAACTCGTTTCGATCTCAGAGCGCAATGGGAGTCCAGTCTCCTGATCGACGTAAACGATGCTGTCAGCCTGTGCAGTCCCAACCTTGGTATGAGTGTCTGCGGCTGCCCTGAAGCGATACTTGATCGCGGTCCGGCCGTTTATCGGTTCAGTTCCCATCTGCTCGTATTGGGTCCTTTCCTTGACGCGAGCGATTATCGAGGACGGGCTCATCACCGCGCCTAACTGAAAGCCGAGTTCATTCGGATCCAGTTCCACGTATTGGTTGCGCGCCGGAAAGATCAAATACTTCAGTGGTGATTTTTCAAGATAGATTACCTCGCCGACCGGATCGGGCAGCTTAAACGAGATCCGGCGATCGGCTCCCATTCTTGCAAACGAAAACTGCAGCGGAGGAATGTTAGCTTGCGGTGCGTTGCCGGTCGGCTGGATAGTGATCGTCGTAGTCACGCTGTAGTTCTCCGGCTCTCTGGCTTCGAGGGGCGCACCGGCTGAGGGCGCAGGGGCGGAGTTAGCGTTCGCACTCGCCGCTGTTGCAGAGTTCGAGTTCAATGTAGCGCTTGTGTTCGTGCTGTTGGTCGTGCATCCGGCCAAAGCAAGCGCGGTGAACATCAGGCCGGCAACTAGCAACGTCATTATGTATTCTCTGCTGGCTCTTTCCTGTGACATAAGTCTTCTCCTTTTGGCTGAACAAGCTAAAAAATCCGGCTGACGTCCACCTGAACTTCCGGGTTCCGTACATCGCCAATGATGTTGATAGGCACGGAGAGTCGGTTGTTGGTCTCGAGTATTGTGACGAACAATCCAATCGTCGAGCTCATCGATTTGACACGCGCTGTCGCTTCCGGGGATAGGATAACCGTTGCCGCATAATTGACGGTCAGGGCGGAATCTATCCTGAAGCTTCCAGTTGGGACCGTCGCATCCCCCAGTCCGTCGAGCTGGTCTATGTGCAGTCCAGTCGTGTTTACAGTGCCTCGAGAAATATTAAAATCGGTTTGCAGACTGGCCACCGAGGTCCCCGGGCTCATATCTCCAATCTGATCGAGCTTCAACGCGCTGGAAACACGCTCGCTCAGGTTAACGGTACGGATGACGAGGTCAGTAGCCGTGAGCCGGCCGTCTCCGGTCAAGGGCGAGTCCTTGTTCGCATTGATCCCACCGTCGATCGCCAGTGCGCCGATAGTCACGTTCTGAGTCTCGAGCAGGCCGGGACCAATCGACCCGCTAACCGACACGGTGGCGACGTCACTACCAAAGATCTTGAGATCGAATGGAAACGTCGCTCTCAAGTGATCGGCTTCGCCGTCCTCCTCAGACTGCACGCTGAGGTCGCCTTTTGCCTGAGTTCCCGCACGCGTCCTTTCATCGGCATAGGACGCAAGCGCGGCGTTCAAGTTTATATTCTTATAAAGGACGCCCGATGACTGAGGCTCTGTGCGATCCACAAGTCGCACGGAAGCGCTCTCGATCCTGAGCTTCCTCAAGCTGGTAGCGGATACATTGCCTTCGAAGAGAGCGGCTCCGATTGAGAGCGGACAAAGAGCCCCGCTGACTAGCAGCGAAGATATTGATTGCCGTGAAGGGATTCTTCCCAGCGTGGTCCAATCCCAAACGCCGTTGGAATTCTTAATCAGATCAATCTGCGGCGACTTGAGTGTTATTGAGTCGATGGCTATTTGGCGAGTTTGCAAATATCGAATGATGTCGATATGAGCGCGCACCTCGTTGGCTCTGAGAAACGCGCCGTCGCCAAATTGTGGGTCCTCGGCAGCAGTCATTCCGGAAATTGCCAGATAAGGACCGCCAATCAGACTCAGACGCAGCGATGCAATCGTGACCTTGCGGCCGAGCGTCTCGGATAGTCTGGCTTCGACCTCGCTCTTAAGTGGGGAAAGAGGCACAAGAGGAGTCGCGGCTACCACGACCGCTATGATTGCGATCAGTAGCAGCAGCTTGCTCAAACAGCCTCTCTTTTTTGCCATGTAGTCTCCAGCGCGAAATGTTTGCCTGGGTGTGGAGGTCTTTGCGAACCCGAATAAGTTTCCTTGAAACGTCCCTCCGCGCGCCGCAGTTCGCACGGGAACCTCGCACAGCTTAATGCAGATCGGGCTTCGATGTCAGGTTTCGATACGCTATTCTCGCCCCGCGAGGTGTTTATGCAAGCTGCGCGCCCCCGCCCGGGCCTGGGCGGCCACACAGGGCCGGACAGTTGTGTTTTCGAGTTCTGCTTTACACCACTGGGCTTTCCTCCTAATATCAACCCGCAATCAAGAATATCCTGGAATTCAATTCAGAACCGATTGAACCAGACATTTATCAAACGGGGAGTAAGCAAATGAACGACAGCAGGAGCACCGAACCAGTTGCTGTGCTGATCGAATTGCTCAGATCTTCGCTGACGCCCAGCGGTGCGCAATCATTCGGACATCTCGTACTGTACACATCATTCGGAGTTGTGCGCGGGCGGACTGGATTGGCTTTCACGCAAGAAGCAAAAAAGAACGATGACGCCGAAACGGGATGGCCCGGTGCGGTGATCGCGCTCAACGAGGTTACCGTCGAACACTATTCTAATCACCTCGCGAGCGCGACTTTTGACAGGTTGTACGTCAAGCTATCCGACGTGCAGGGCTTCGCATTGGTCGGCAATCAAGGGCAGGGCTAGTAGTCATGCTCACCTGCACGGGCGGCTCTCCGTGGCCGCCCCTCTTTCTGGCATGACATTTCGCTTCGGCAAGAGGGGCGGCCACGGAGGGCCGCCCGTACAGGTGTTCATCGGATTGACGTATCGGAGTGAGGTTGTTAGTTTCTTGGTAACCGGAAACGCAAAGGACTGGAGGAAATATGATTAAGAAAGCTTTTGTTATCGGAACGGTTCTTCTCATGGCCGTCGTTGCTCTCGCAAGAGAGGGCAAGGAGGTCAAGCTGACTGGCTATGTCATCGACAACGCGTGCTCGGCGCGCGCAGCCAGTGAGAATGGTGCTGAAAAGGTCAAGAACCACACGGTCAAATGTGCGATGATGCCCAGTTGCGCCAAGAGTGGTTACGCCGTGTTCGCCGACGGCAAGCTCTACAAGCTTGATGAAGAGGGGAACAAGAAGGCCGCCGACATCCTGAAGAACACCAAAGCCGAAAAGGGTGTGCAGGTTTCCGTCGAGGGAACCGCCGACGGCGAGACGCTCAAAGTTAAGAGCATTTCAGAAGTTGCCGGCGGCTAGATCGACAACCACGTAGCACAGACTTTAGTCTGTGTCAGGTTTAAGGCGGGGATGCACTGAAAAAAACCCGGCCAGACACAGACTGAAGTCTGCGCTACTTTACTCTCATAACCACCAACGTAAGATCATCGTGGGGCGCCACGTCCCCACACCACTCAGCCACGCTTCGCACTATCTTCTGGCTAAGCTCCTGCGTCGGCAGGTGCATGGACAGGTCGATTACCTGCCGCAGTCTTGATTCTCCAAACTCCTGATCATCGGCGTTGCGAGCTTCAGTCACGCCGTCGGTGTAGGCTACAAGCAGATCTCCGCTTTGGATCTTGATCGTCTCCTGTTCGTATACGCAATCGCTGAACGCGCCAATGATCGGGCCTCCCGTGGTCAGCAGCCTGAAGTCTGTCTCTTCGTGCTTGCCCTCATCTCCTTCTTCTGCGAGCACCTCGTGGTGCGCGCTCGTCCCGGAGAATCCTACGCTCTGAACCTTAACCGTGGCGGCAGCTCGAATCAGCATCGGGGGATTATGCCCGGCATTCACGTAGGTCAGCAGGTTTGTTTGCTCATCAAACTGAGCGTAAAAGAACGTAGCATAGCTTGCCGCGTCGGTTGATACGTGCAGCAACCGGTTCATCGAAGACACAAGCTCGGTGAGGTTTCCATTCACTGTAGGAGCCTGGCTTCTTAACGAAGCTTGTACGGTGCACATCAGCAACGCCGCTGAAATTCCTTTGCCCGCGACGTCGGCTACTGCAATGCCAACCTTACCCTTGTCCAGCAGAATGAAATCGTAGTAATCACCACCGACTCCGCGCGCGGGGTGACAAACTCCCGCAAGCTCCAACGAAGCCAACTCAGGCGGACACGCGGGAAACAATCTCTGTTGCACCGTGGTCGCTATTGCAAGCTCGTGTCTCAGCCGCTCCTCAACCGCGATCTCCTGCACAAGCTCGGCGTTTTGAATCGCGAACGCCATCTGCAATGCGACCGCCATGAGCAGATGCCTGTCGTCCCGAGAGTAAGGGAGGTCTCCCAGACGCGGGCCAAGCGAAACAACACCCAGCAGTTGATCCTTGGTCGCAACCGGAAGCAGCAGCGCCGAGCGAACGCGGCGCAGAGTCGCGTTCTCGCGTCGACGCAGATCGTTCATCGCGAGCTCCGTGTCCAGAAGGTCCTGCGCCCACGGACTGTAACGATCAAAGTCCACCGGAAGCGGAGTAGTGAACCTGCTCATGCGTTGGACCAACTCGCCATCCGCTGACAGAGTCAGGCTCGGGTCTCGTCCGGAAGTAATCAATCCATCGCTGCCGATCAGGGACGAGATCGCGGAGGTGTAATCCTCCGTCTCCTGATCGCGCAGGAATATCGTCACGTTCTCCGCGTGGAGCGCGTCCTGGATCTTGGCAACCGCGCGTTCCAGCAATTGCTCGACGGTCGAGACCTTGCGCATCTCCAAACCGAGTTCTGAAAGGACCTGTTGGGCATCATAGGCTTCGCGAAAGAACCTGCGATCTATGATCGGCATTACACGCTGGTTCAGGAACGTGAGGCCCGCGATCGCCAGCGCGGTGGCGGCCATCGTCACGACTATGTCGGCGCGTTGCCCGAGGTTATCGATCGCAACCAATCGCGTCCCCGTCAACAGAAAACTCAGAACACCGAACACGACCAGTGCTTGTACGATGATGAATCCGCGTGAGACCAGCAGGTAGCGGACGCCGCGCCGTAGGATCAGCCTGACAGGAATAACCTGATGACGAACGATGGCGTACGCGAATGAAAGCGGAAAGAGCGGAAACGCCAGCAGAGACGCTACCACGAGCCGTTGCCCGAGCCTTGGATATTTCTCAGGCAGGTTGAAAAGTATCGCGAGCCCGATCGTAATAAACATCGGCAGGAATCCCGCGATGCTGCCCGCTACTACCACGCGCATCTTTCGTCGCGAAGCCCTTCCAGCTTGCCGATAGTTGAACAGCAGGGATAAGAGCCCCCCAACAATGTACGCTACCGCTACCGCGATGCAGATCAAGGTTATCGCGGGAACACGAAAAGCCGGTTCGTCGTTGGGCGAGAACGCCGCCAAAATATTCAGCAGAGTGAAATAGGGAAAGATCGTGAGGAGCTGCGGCAAATACAGATAACCCTCGAGCCGTGGCACTCTTTGGAGCAGGACTGATGGTTCCGGAAAAATCTGAAAAAAGTGAAAGAAGATCGGCCACAGGAACAGCGACGCCAGGTGGACGGTGAGCAGGATCCCAATCATCAACGGAGTCTCGCCCGCGTAGTTCGGGTCGATGGCGAAAAGCGCACCCGTGAACATCCCGAACATCAACGCGAGCAGCAGCGCCTTCTTATCGTGCGCCTTCAACATGAAGACGATCAGCCCGGTCAGCAGAAAAATGTTTGGTATGACGAGATAAAGAGCGCCGGTGATCACCCATATGATCAGCGGAATCGGTTGCGACACCAGCGTGATCTCGACAGGAAAGCCGTTGCGTCTTATCAGTACGGTGTAAGGTCTTCCCGGCTCGATCTGATGAAATACATCGGATATGTCTGAAGGTCGATTGATCTGTTCGCCGTCGAGGGCGAGCACCTCATCACCCAACCTCAGTAACCCCGCAGGCTCGACGCTTCGAAGCCCGACTACCCTAACGGACGGGCCAACACGACGAGCTATCCAACCTGGATCGCTGTCCATTCCGAGGGGCGCGAACGATCTGTAAAACCGCGTTCCGCCGTACACCAGCAGCAACGCGAAGAAGATCGCGCCCAACGTGAATTGTAGCTGCTTCTTCATAGCCGCCCGTCCATCGAAAGGATGAATATATCATAGCCGCGAGTCCTACCGTGACCGAGGTTGGCTGCCGGTGTCATTGGGTGTGCAACTGCTCCCTCTGCGTCCCCTGCGTCCTCCGCGGTTTTTCCTGCTCAGTGGCTCGGAATCAACCGCGGAGGACGCCGAGGACGCAGAGGAGAAACGCGAAATGTGAGCGAGCAACACACTATCACCGCACTACCCGTATCCGAGGCGCATTGAGTAAGCAAAAGAAGGTGTGGTATCAATGCGAACCGTCGCAAAAAGATCGGAGACCTGGTGAGCTTTCCAAGAGCGAGTGGCATCCTGTTGCACCCAACGTCGTTGCCTGGAAGTTTTGGCATCGGCGATCTCGGCCGCGAAGCGTTCGCTTTTATCGATTTCCTTGTCGCAAGCAAACAGAGACTGTGGCAAGTGTTACCGCTTGGCCCGACTGGATTTGGCGATTCGCCCTATCAGTGCTTCTCCGCCTTCGCGGGCAATACGCTTCTGATCAGCCCACAGGAACTGATTCAAGCGGGACTGTTGAGCGAACACGACGTGAGTGATCCGCCGCGGCTTCCGGCGGGACGTGTGGACTTCGGACGGGCAATAACTTACAAGAAGGCGCTTCTCGATCGAGCATTTGAGAATTTTAGGGGCCTCACCCGCGGCGCGCTTTCACATGAATTCGCCGGCTTCTGTCGCCAGGCGGCATCGTGGCTTGAAGACTACTCGCTGTTTCGCGCACTGAAGGATGCGCACGGCGGCGTGGAGTGGACGCGATGGGAACCGCCGTTTGCGATGCGCGATCCGGGCGCGCTTGCGCACGCGCGCGAGGCGTTGCGTGACCGAGTCGAAGCTGAGAAGTTTTTTCAATTTATCTTTTTCAAGCAATGGTCGGCGCTCAAGGCTTATTGCCGAGACCGGCAGATAAAGATCATCGGCGACACTCCGATCTTTATCGCTCTTGATTCAGCCGACGTCTGGACTCACCCCGAGATGTTCAAACTGGGCCCCGACCGGCGGCCGGTGGTCGTCGCCGGCGTTCCGCCCGATTACTTCAGCAAGACCGGCCAGCTCTGGGGTAATCCGATTTACAATTGGGATGCGATGCGCGCAACCGGATTCAGATGGTGGATCGACCGGTTGAACGCCGCCTTTCAGACAGTAGACATACTCCGCATCGATCACTTCCGGGGATTCTGCGCGGCCTGGGAAGTTCCCGGTCAGGACAAGACCGCGGAGCGCGGCCGCTGGGTCGAAGTCCCCGGCCGGGAACTTTTCACTACGCTGCGAAATACGTTTGGCGAGTTGCCGATCATTGCCGAAGACCTCGGCGTTATTACTCCGGACGTCGAAGCGCTGCGCGACGATTTTGGATTTCCCGGGATGCGAGTGTTGCAGTTCGCGTTCAGGGGAGACAGCAACACGATCGATCTTCCGCACAACTACATTCGAAACTGCGTGGTGTATACGGGCACCCACGACAACGACACAACCGTCGGCTGGTTCCACAGCAAAGCAGGCGCGGGTTCGGCTCGCGATGCGGGGCAGATCGCGCGCGAACAGGAGTATTGCCTGAAGTACCTGAACACCGACGGCCGCGAGATCCATTGGGACTTGATACGCGCGGCCTGGGCTTCAGTGGCAAACACTTCGGTTGTGCCTCTCCAGGACTTGCTGGGGCTGGGCTCGCGGGCTCGAATGAATCTGCCTGCAAGCGAGGAGGGAAACTGGCGCTGGCGCTTCAGGCCCGGAGCGCTGAGTAAGAAGCTTAGTGATAGGCTCGGCGAATTGACTGAGCTTTACGGGAGATAGGTTCATTCCATTTTCGATTTGTCATTTTTCATTTGCCATTGGCCTGTGCCGAATGATCAATGACAATTGGAAATTGGAAATTGGAAATTGGAAATTGGAAATTGGAAATTGGAAATTGGAAATTGGAAATTGGAAATTGGAAATGGAAATGGAAATTGGAAATTGGAAAATCGAAAATGGAAAATGAAAAATCGCGCGCGCCGGCCACTCACGCTACCTGGTATGGGTCAGTTCGAGGTTCAGAGTTCAAGCGTTAGCTTGGTCTCGAGCTTTATGGTTGAAAAACGGCAAGCTAAAGCTTGAACTCTGAACTGGACTTTCAAACTGACCCACGAACCGCTACTTCAACTGTTCGATAACACGCTGACCCATTTCGCTTGTGCTGAGCGGCTGCTCACCCGCCTGCGCCAGATCAGCCGTGCGATGGCCTGCATCTAAAGCCATCTCGACGGCCTTCTCAATCGCCGCCGCTTCTTCTTCCAATTTGAATGTAATCCTCAGCATCATTGCCACAGAAAGAATCGCGCCGAGCGGATTTGCAATGCCACGCCCGGCAATGTCTGGCGCCGAGCCATGCACAGGCTCGTACAATCCCACGCGTCCCCCGATGCTCGCCGAGGCAAGCAGACCGAGCGAGCCGACGACCGCGCCGGCTTCATCAGACAGGATGTCGCCAAACATATTCTCCGCAAGCATCACGTCAAAGCTCGCGGGCCGCGCCACCAGCGCCATCGAGCATGAGTCTACATATTGGTGCTCGAGCTCGATCTCGGGATAATCCTGGGCGACTCGCGTCACCGTCTCGCGCCAGAGCCTCGAACACTCGAGCACGTTCGCTTTATCGACTGAAGTCACCTTGCGCCGGCGAGAGCTGGCCAGCTCAAAAGCGACACGGGCGATTCGTTCAATCTCGGGCTCCGAGTAGCGCATCGTGTTGATTGCTTCCCGAACACCGTTGACGTCCGAAACGCGGCGTGGCTCGCCAAAGTAGAGACCACCGAGCAACTCGCGCACGATCAGGATGTCTGTGCCTTTGATTACCTCCGGCTTCAAAGGCGAAGCGCCCGCGAGCGAACCGAAGAGACGTGCCGGCCGCAGATTGGCGAATGCTTCAAGCGCGCGACGGAGCCTGAGTAGTCCGGCTTCGGGCCGAAGATTCGTCGGATACTCGTCGAACTCCGGATCGCCGACCGCGCCGAGCAACACCGCATCGGCTTCGAGGCAAGCGTCCCGCGTGTCTTCCGGAAACGGATCGTTGTGCTTTCGAATCGCGCAACCGCCGATGTCTCTGAAGGTGAACTCGGTCTCGTGCTTAAACGCTCGCGCTACGGTTTCGAGGACGCACACAGCTTCAGTAGTAACCTCCGGCCCAATCCCGTCGCCGGGCAGCACGGTTATTCTCATTTTCATATCGGGTAGCTTTGCGCGGTGGGTTTTGCCAAGTCAAGGCTGGGAGCGCAAGCATCCCTGCCTGCGGGTTGTATTCCTGTAGGCCGGTTATTTCGTTCGCGAGACTGGCAGGCACGGATGCCTGCGCTCCCAGGTCACACCGCCCAGCGTGAGTCATCGCTTGACTGAAGTTGATCGTCGGTCGTCTGAAGCGCGACGCTGTCTTCGATGGCTTCGGCGGAGTGACTGAATCCTGACGGAATGATTACGCCTTCGTCGTTACGCACGGTCAACTGGCTGTTGGCAATTTGCATTCGCCACGCGCCCTTGATCATTCTGATGAATAGATCTCCGGTTGCCACTTCCGTGCGAATACGTTGGCCCTTGTTCATGCGCAGCTTCAGCGGAGAGCGCTTGCCGGCGTGGATCTTGCTGCGTACCAGCGTAGCTGTGAATCGTCTTTCAATTGAATCCCAACGGTACAGCGTCATCTCTATTCCTCTTCCCTCCTGCTGTCCGGTCTGTGCGTGGTGCGTATCCAACGTGCAAAGTGCGCAGACTCAGCGGTGTAAGCTTGTTCGTAGTACGGCCTTCAGGCGGAAGTTTGTCGCTTGCGATTGCACTCGATTACGAACTTCCGCTTGAAGGCCGTACTACGAACTTGCTGCTTATGCGGCGGTCGCCTCAGCCGATTCGCTCGATATGATTCGAGTCAGATGATGATCCTCGATAACCTTGATTTCGTCGGCGAGCGAAACGAACCGCCTGTAGATGCGGTCAAGCTCGCGCCGTGAGAATTGATACCCCAACTGTTCGCAGCGCAATCCGAGAGCGTGTCTGCCCGAATGTTTGCCCAGCACCAGTGTGCTCTCGGGCACGCCGACTGATTGGGGCGTCATTATCTCGTAAGTCAGCCGGTTCTTGATCACGCCGTCCTGATGTATGCCCGCCTCGTGAGCGAACGCGTTGCGTCCGACAATAGCTTTGTTGGGTTGTACGGCGACGCCCGTGACCTCAGTCAGCAACTGGCTCGCGTGAAAAAGCTCACTGGTGTTGATTCCGGTTTCAAACGGCATAACGTCATTGCGGATTCGCAGCGCCATCACGATTTCTTCGAGCGAGGCGTTCCCGGCGCGTTCGCCGATGCCGTTGATTGTGCATTCGACCTGGCGGGCGCCGGCTTCGATGGCCGCTATTGTGTTTGCGACCGCGAGGCCGAGATCGTTATGACAATGAACCGAGATCGTTGCTCGCTCGATCCCGCGCACTCTTTGGCTGATTGTTTCGATGATCCTGGTGAACTCGCGCGGCATGGTGTAGCCGACGGTGTCCGGGATGTTGACGGTTGAAGCGCCGGCGTCGATTACCGCTTCTACAACCGCGCACAGGAAATCCAAATCGGTGCGGGTGGCGTCTTCGGGAGAGAATTCGACGTCGTCGCAAAACGAGCGCGCGAGCGCGACCGACTCGCGCGCCTGATTAAGCGCCTCTTCGCGGGTGATCTTCAGCTTGTACTCGAGATGAATATCCGAAGTAGCCAGGAAAGTGTGAATTCGGGGACGAGCCGCCTTTTTCACCGCCCCCCACGCGCACTTGACGTCGTCTGTCGTCGCGCGCGCAAGGGCGGCAATGATCGGGCGCCGAATTCCCTGGGCGATGGATTCAACGGCTTCGAAGTCGCCGTCGGAAGCGATTGGGAACCCCGCTTCGATGACGTCGACGCCGAGCCGATCGAGCTGCCGCGCCATTTTCAGCTTCTCCGGCAGGTTCATGCTGCACCCGGGCGACTGCTCTCCATCCCTCAACGTCGTGTCAAAGACGCTCACTCGCGAATGTGCCATAAGATAGTAATCTCCTCGTGAGGTTAGGGGCACATCCTAATGGCCGGGTCCGATCAAAGTCAAAGTTATAATTCTTGGGTTAGCATAAGC
>Ga0134124_10000146_pt1 | contig 64525 bp, 60 predicted proteins | sample KB304_FD_96880 | JGI IMG/M metagenome (GOLD analysis project Ga0134124, IMG submission 96880) | Terrestrial soil microbial communities without Nitrogen fertilizer from Kellogg Biological Station, Michigan, USA - KB3-0-4 | ecosystem: Environmental > Terrestrial > Soil > Unclassified ...
CATTCGTTATGGACCAATTGAGATTGACTGTCCCTCCTTCGGCAGGGAGATCAATCGTAGTCTGATTCACTTGGGCACCGTAAGTGCCGGTAAAAGTGGTAACTGGAGTGGGCAATGGAGCAGTACAGGTTCCGCTGCTTGTCCCGACAGGAGATCCGCTTCCGTTACAGGTCCATTGGTAGTTCATTGAAGTATCTGCCGGTGAATTCGTGTACGCTCCGCTTGAGCAGGTTTCTGCAATCGCACCACAGACACCGTTGACTGTAGTAGGCGCACTGTATACCGCGCTGCAAGAAACACCCCCACTCCCACCGCAATTCCAAAGCCAGCCTTCTGTAACTTCGTTGACACCGCCATTGAGTGTCCCGCACGGACCAATGTACTCATCAGATCCGTCATAGTAAGAACAGTTGAGATAAGGGGTGCTTGATGAACCGGAGGCACACAGATTTGTGTTCGGCGCAGAGGCCCATGATTGGGTGGTGGCGGTCCCACAGGCAGCGACGGTGGCGACGGTGACAGTTGGAGTAGCACAGATTATACTGGTATGCTCATCATCCACATGAGGACTGTACTCATAAAAGCTCGTTCCTATTACCGCTTCACCACCTGTACAGCCGGCTTCCTTGTAACCTCCATACAGCGTTTGCCCCGCATTGGACGGCGAAACCCAACGAGCACCGCTAAAAGTAACGCTGACACCCTGTGTAGGAGCTGCACAAAAAGCATCAATATGCTCGTCATCAATTCTGTCTCCCCAACCCACCATGCGTGTTCCTATCATGATTTCTCCCGCAGGACAGACTGCAAATTTGTAATCACCCCACAAATTCGTCGTGGCATTCGATGCCTCTACCCAATGGCCGGCCCCGAAAGTTATACCGGGTACCGATATACAATAAGCATCTTCATGTTCGTCGTCCACATTCTCACTGTATTCATAGGATCTGCTCCCCACCATGACTTCCCCCGCAGGACAGACGCTTTCTTTATTAAAATGTCCGAAGCTGGCCCATGCATTGGGCGCCTCGACCCAATGAGGAGTTGACGCTTTTGCATCATGTGAAAATATCACCAGCCAAAAAACTGTGGCGATGAATATACCTCCGAACAGAACACCGAGGAAAACAGTTTTCTTGGGCAAATAAAAAAACCATCCCCGATGCGATAGCGATAAGAATAAATTCTGTTTGTTTATAGATTTTTGTTTATGCTTCTTTATTCAGTATAAAGAGAATCGAAAAAACAGGCAATGGGTTTTTATACTTACAAATCTTTATAATTCCCGGACAATCTCTGGATATTCACCGAATAATTATTGAGAGCATAACAAGACCAACCAAGGTATCGCATAGCCGCATACGTCTCCCACTTTATGCTCGTCTTTTTTCCGTTACAGGGACTGGTAATGGTTGTTTTTCCGCTTTTTGTCGCCCCGTCATTAGCAAGCTTGGAAGCCATCGCCATGACGCCATCTGTCAGATTCCATGGGTCTGGAGGATTATGGCCGGTTCTTGAAGCGATCGTACTCGCATAGCCTTTCCAAGTGTCTGACATGAACTGGGCCGCCCCCATAGCACCACCAGTCCCCTTATAACTCGAGGGAGGACAGGAGACTTTCAGTTTCTTATAGTTATAGTCGAGCGAATCGGCTATGTCCATGAAAATTCCGAGACGATAGCTGCTCATCCTGCTCTGTTTATAATCGCACCCTCCGACCGAGGCCCCCAACCGTGACTCGACCGACAACATTCCGAAAAGAAAACCCTCCCGGACTCCGGTCTTATCGCCGGCAAACTGAATGGCGTCTTTGATATTTTTCGCGTTGTAGCTCTTACCCAACAATTTATTCAAATCGCCGTTCAATTCGTTCAGCTTGGATTTCAATTCCGCAACCGTCGCCTGAGCTTCGCCAAGATCCTGTTCCGTCTCTATCTTGTCCGTTACCAATGCCCGTTTCTGCCGGTCCTGAATGACCAAGAGCTCTTCATGATCCTTTTTCGTATCAAGAAGAGACACTTTCTCCGTTTCCACCTTTTGCTTCGTGTCTTTGATCTCCTCGATCAATGCCTGGATTTTTTCCTGGGTTGAAAAAAGGTTGTCATGATTCTGAAAAAGAGTCAGTAGATCATCTTTCGAGAGCATGGCTTCAACAATCGTATTGTTTTCCGAATAATACAGCTCTTGAATGAGGCCGGTCAGCACCGTTCTTTCAAGCCGGGCCTGTTCATTCAGGTTATCGATCTCCGCTTCCTTTTGACTGATAGTCTGCGTGGTCTGCTTGAGCAGATTCTGAACGCGCAAGATGGCCTGCTGCGTCGATGTGAGCGATGAATTAATCTGACTCAGATCTTTCTCGATAGCCGATGCCTGTTCTTGGGCTTTCTGGTATTTTTTTTCATATTTATCGACAGCATCCTTCAAACACTGCGTATCAAGGGCATCACATTCGGCTTTGGCTCGCGGAACGGAAACGAAAAAAAGCGGGCTGAGTAACAGTCCCCCAAAAAGCACTATTCCGATGAGATTTTTTTTGTTTTTCATGTAAAAACAGTATACCATATTCACTTTCTGTAATCCGACTCTAATCACTTTTTCATGAATCATCATTTTTCTTGACACGTTTTTCATTTTTTGGCATAGTGGCTAGGTTGGTCGTGTTACCTAAGTTGACTCTTGGGATATCCCAAGGAAAACTTCCGTGGCGTGATCAATTTTTGCTTTTTCAGTTCCTTTCTCGAAAAACCAACAAGGAGTTAGGTAGTGTCTGTACCAGAACATGAAGCCCAGCGGCATGCGATCCTCACGTGTTACGACGACCGGATCGACGATGTCGTTGCGAGGGAAATCAAACGCTACAGGGATGAGGGAATCCTGCTGCGTGAAAAAGACATCATGCGTCCTCCCGGAGGCGTTCACCTGCTTGCCGGAAAAACCGACTGTCGAAAAACATTCTATGAGGCCCTCACAAGCCTTCTAGACCATGCCAATACGACGGTGTTCCACCTCTGGCCGCATACCAATTGCCGGTACTGCGGGAAACACTTCCAGGAAAAACTCGGCAATGGGAGCAAGAGCGACCTTCGCTTCCATGTAAGAAGTGCCGAAAAAATGCTCCATGGTGCGAAAGAGCATTTCTCCCATTCGAGCACGAACCGCATACCGGAACTTGATGTCCGCATCATTCTCACGGTGGACCAGCGCCTTGTCACCATCGACGAGGCGCATGACTTGCTTCCGCACGTTTCGGAACACAGTCATCATGGATCGCCCCTGATCCACCATGGTCTTGCACCGGGCTATCAGATGGATCAGCTGGACTCCGGCATGTCACTCAGCTGACTGCCGGCAAAAACAACAGGCGCCCTGCATCGACAGAGCGCCTTTTTCATATCTGAATTTCTATTCCCCTTCTTCCGCGGGAGGAACAACCATTTCTTTCGACTGCTTCATTATGGCACTTTCTATTTCATGAAGTACTTTCGGATTCTCTTTGAGAAACGCTTTGGCGCTTTCTCGTCCCACGCCCAGTTTCACATCACCATAGAGGAAAGAATTCCCAGATTTTTTCACCACAACATATTTCACGCCGGCATCCAGCAGGTCGCCCGCCAATGAGATTCCTTCATTGTACATGATGTCGAATTCAGCCGTCTTGAAAGGAGCTACGACCTTATTCTTCACTACTTTCACCTTCACCCGGTTTCCTACTACATCCTCCCCCTTTTTGATCTGAGCTGATCGTCTGATTTCTATACGGACGGAAGAATAAAACTTCAGGGCCTGTCCGCCGCTGGTCGTTTCCGGATTCCCGAACATGACGCCGATCTTCATCCGGATCTGATTGATGAAGATAACGACCACATTCGAACGCGAGATGATAGCTGTCAGTTTCCGAAGCGCTTGAGACATGAGACGAGCCTGCCGCCCTACATGCTGATCACCCATCTCTCCTTCGATTTCCGCCTTAGGCACCAATGCAGCGACAGAATCGATCACGATCACATCCACCATATTGGAACGCACCAGCGTTTCCACGATATCAAGCGCCTGTTCTCCGGTGTCCGGCTGAGAGATGAGCAGATCAGCCGTATTCACACCGATCCGCTTGGCATATTCCGGGTCCAATGCATGTTCGGCATCGACGTAAGCGGCGATTCCTCCGGCTTTTTGGGCGTTCGCCACGATATGAAGACAGAGCGTGGTTTTCCCGGATGATTCAGGGCCGTAAATCTCGACGATGCGCCCGCGAGGCACGCCCCCGATGCCAAGAGCGATATCAATGGAAACCGATCCGGTAGGGATGGCCTCCACATCGACTTTGCGCATATCGCCCAACTTCATGATCACGCCTTCACCGAATTTTTCCTCGATCGCGTTGACGACGCTTTTCAATTTGTCTTTCCCTTTATTTTCTGCGACTTTTACCTTAGCCATATTGATATTACTTATAATTCTTAGCGAGTCCTCAAGCGAAAGCTTGCTTTCATTTGGGACGAGTAACAGGATTTCAAGCGCTATGAGAGCGCTTATTTTTCTTGTTTACCATACTTACATACTATATGACATATCTAATTTTGTCTACCCGCCTTCGTAAAGACAACGCCGTCCGCCCTCTGTCCGACCGAACTCAAAGCCTCTTCTTCTTTTCCGTTAAAACGGACAAAAGTGTTTTCGCCATGGTTGCTCGTTATGGCGAGTTTATCCTTCGCCTCGAAATTTTTCGATTGATGCGGGGCAAGTATTCCGCGGAATACCTCTGCTCCATCAGCGTTCACCACGAGTTCCAACGGGCTTTCTTTGCTCAGCAGCTCCAACCGAAAAGTTTCTTGTGCTGACATTTGGGAAGTCGGATCCGGAAGAGTGACCGCATAATCAGCTTGGAGAGAGAGCGTTTCGGATTCCGCCTTACCGAATCGGTTCGTCGCATTTATCGTGACGGCATTCATACCGGGCTGAAGGATAAGCTTGTCCGAAAACTCTCCTTCATTACCCACGAAGACGGCTTGATTATTGATAGTCACCTGCGATCCCTTGTCAGTCTTTCCGCGAACGACGACTTCACTCGAAGAAAGCGTTTCTCCGTTGCTCGGTTCCAAGATGATGAGTCTCGGAGCGGCCGCAAAGCTCTTGAACTCCTTGTACAAATAAAAAAATGCTCCGCTGACCAGGAGAAAAATGAACCCGACGACTATCGAGCGGGACGTGATGACCAAAGATGCCGGCGAAAACACTTTTCTCTTTATCGGCTGTATATCCATTCCGAGATTCTCCTGGATGTTGCGTTCGCGTTCGTAAAGCTTAATGAACGCATGCTCATCGATATTCAGATACCGGGCATAGCTCCGCAAAAAACCCCGCACATAAACATCGGCGGGAAGCTTGTCGTATTCACCGTTTTCGAGGTACTCCAAGTATTTTGCTTGGATTCTCGTCGCCTTGGAAATTTCCTGAAGACTGGTGCGGAAATCATTCCGAAGCTTCTTCATTTTTTCACCCAACGTCAGTGACTCGACCTTCTTTCTTGTAAATCCTGATTGAACCATATTGCTTCCACTATAACACATCCCATCATTCCAAAAAATACGGGGAAGGAACCAAAAAAAGCCTTTTTCAAGGCCTTTTTTTGTCGTTATGGTTGCCATTTATCCCGCTCTGTCTGTAGAGCAAGATGTTCGTCGCCGTATTCCTTCTCTTCTTCCTCAGTCGCGACCGGTTCCGCATTGCTCAAGAGTACCTTTTTCTTTCCATCGACTATGCCGATGACGCCATTCTCTTCCAGCAGATGCATGAGCCTGGCCGCTCTCGGGTATCCGATTCCGAAGGTCGTCTGCAGGTTCGTCGTCGAGGCGCGCCCCGTTTGAATGACGATACGTTTCACTTCATCATAGAGATCATCCGCTTTCGATCCCTCATCGAAGGCATCCATAGCCTCGCTGATACCGCTGGAGGCCCCCTCGATATCATCACCTAATTCATCTTCGCCTAATTCCTGTTTCTGCTTGAAAAGGAACGTAGTGACCCGTTTCACTTCATCATCAGAAACGAACACACCCTGGATGCGTTTCATTTCTTTTCCGTCGGCGGCAGAATAGAGCATATCTCCGTTGCCCAAAAGCTTTTCTGCTCCGCCCGTATCAAGAATGGTCCGGGAATCTATCTGAGATTTCAATTGAAAGGAAATACGAGCCGGAATGTTCGCTTTGATGAGACCCGTGATGACAGTCGCTTCAGGCCGCTGGGTCGCCAATACGAGATGGATGCCTACTGCTCGGGACAAAGAGGCCAGCCGCACTACGAGACCTTCCACTTCTTTTCCATGCGTTGCCATAAGATCAGCCATTTCATCGATCATGATCACGATATACGGCATGACCGGAAAGAGTTCTGTGCTCACCTTACCTGTTTCTATATCCACCAGTGTCCGCTTTTCGCCGCGAGCCGAAGCCTCACGATAACCATGAATATCCTGAACGCGCGCCTCTTCCAGAATTTTGTAACGATTATCCATTTCACCTGCTGCCCACCGAAGAACATTCACCACTTTCTTACTCTCGACAACCACGTCCGTTTTCAGATGAGGGATGCCCTTATATCGGGAAAACGACACACGTTTCGGATCGACGAGTATCAGTTTCAGATCTTCCGGCGAGTTCTGATAAAGGAGAGAAAGAAGGATAGTGTTCATGCATACGCTCTTCCCTGATCCGGTACGTCCGGCAATCAATATATGCGGCATCTTCGCCAGGTCAGCCAAAATATGTTTCCCTGATACATCTTCTCCCAATACCATCGTCAGCTCGGATTTCCTATTTCTCCACTCAGGACTTTCCAAAACCGCTTTCAGACGCACCGTCGCCACTGATTGATTCGGCACTTCGATGCCGATAAGTGACTGACCGGGGATAGGCGCTTCGATACGAACTGATTTCGCAGCCAGCGCCAACGCCAGATCATTATTGAGCGTCGTGATACGCGACAGCTTCACGCCGAATGCAGGCCGGAACGTATACTGCGTCACCGTCGGACCGACCTGGATAGCTCCGGGTTCCACTTCGATACCGAAGTGCTTCAAAGTACTCTGGATGATCTGCTTGTTCCGTTCCGTGTCACCGCCTACCGCTTTTCCGGTCGTGGATTCCAAAAGGTCCGCGGGCGGCAGTTCCCACACATAAGTGCTGCGTCTCCGAGGCACTCTTCTTGGGCGGATAAAAGCCGGAACCGTCACCATTTCATCCTCCCCCTCGACATTTTTCGGCTCTTCATCTTCCTGATCCTTGAATTCAAGATTCCGGATATTATTGGCTTCCAGCTGTTTTTCCGCCCCGACCTCACTCTGAAGCGGCGTTATAGGAGCATCTGCAAGTGGTGAAGGAAGCTCTTCTTCGATTTCGGCTCCCTTTTCCTCCTCTTTCCCCTTTAAGCGCTCTCCGATCTTTTCAAATGTATGGATGAGAGACATGTTGAAAGCGGCGATCATTCCGATAGCGAACAAAGCCAGAAGGATGATAGTTCCCGCCACTTTGCTCGTAAAATTTCCCAGGATATACGCGAAAGCGAAGCCGATGTACCCGCCCCCAGAACCGTCCTCTGCCACTTTCAGCATTTCCTTGGTCGTATCCCCGCTATAGAGATGGAATAATCCGAGCAGGGAAAAAAGGCCGAGAATCAATCCGATGAATTTTATCGCATCAGCCAAAGTCGTCGTCCGGTGTTTCAAAAACATGACTCCGGCCGTAATGAGAAAAAACGGGAGCAGCCATTTGCCGAATCCTACGAGCATGCCGAGACTACCATCGAGCCAATCCCCCAAAACCCCCGCCCCTCCGAAAAAACCCAGAAAGAGAAGGATAGCGAAAACAAATAAAAAAACGGCGGCGATACTCCGCTTGGCATCACTATGCAATATTTCTTCCCATTTGAAACCGTCTTCTGCCTGCTCAACCGGCACCTTTTTCTTTCGTCCCATATTTTCTTTCGTATTTATTTTCCAATAATAGCCCCAGTATATCACAAAAAGAAAAGTCTCCGATACGAGGAAAGGAGCGCAAGAAACCCCCTCATGCTACTGATCCGACCAAGATGAAATTTCTTCCGCCGAAAAAATTCCCAGTTTCGCCCACTGAAGCACGCGTTCGTTCCAAGCTTTCCTTGAATACGGCGTCGATGATGCAGCGATCCCTTCGGGTAAGTACGTTTTCATATCATCCCGTATCACTTCTGTAAATTTTTTCTGCATACCTGGCTGGTTTCGTATTTCATCCATAGTTACCAATCCTTTTTCAATAAACAGCTTCTTCGTTTCTTCAAAAGAATCCATAAAAAACTTTTTTCTCTTATCTGAAAGAATATCTATCCAAGCCGTCAAATCCTTGAGTATCGCTTCTTTTACAAGCAGGTCGCCCGCCTGAAGCCGAACTTCGTAATCGTGTACGATTTTCAACAGCATGTTCTTTTCCCATTCGTCAAATTGTTGAACAATAACTTTCTTTTGAATTTCGAGGGAATCCGAAACATTTCCAGTTCTATTCGTCTCGCTCGAGTTTTCTGCTTTGATATCGGGTATGGCCGGCATAGCCTGTATTTCTTCCAGGATCTCCTGCGTCCTTTCACGATCTTTGTTCGCTTGCATGACGATCTTTTCAACCAGCTGAGAAACGGCCTCTTGGGGATATTGCGAACGTACCCCTGCCTCGGGATCCATTTCAGTATTTTTCCCAAGTCGAAGCGCCTCCTCTTCCGGAGATTCAAGGCGTAATTCCTTTTCTGGTTCTTCTGATTCTATTCGAGACATGGTGCTATTTTTACATTAAATGGTCTGCGTCGCAAGAGATTGGAAGCCGTATTCTTGACGAAGCTTTTCTTGCCACCGCCCGAATTCCTCGGCGCTGATACTCGGATTTTTTGCTCTGTATTGTCCGGCATCTGCCGAGACGATTTGTTCTGCTTTTTTTCTGAAATATGAATCGTCCACTTTTCCATCTAAAACATCCAACCAATAATGCTGATCCATAAGTCCGCATGACATTTTTTTCATGAAAGCCTGTATCACCGTTATTTTTTGGGAAAGGAGTCTATCCGAAAGGCTTCTCTCAACTAATTCAGCGTAGGCTTCTCGTGATGAAAATGACTCATAAATGGTCGCTTTATCCTCGAAGTGATTCATTCGTCCATAAAAACGGGCGAATCCGGGTGTCGGCATATCAGCGACAGCCAGCGTCAACGCGCGGGAGCGATCGCTTTTCGCATACATATCTTTCCCTTCATGCAGGCGTGTCCATTCATCTTCGTCTATCGTATCAAAGGCATGGAACATCTCGTGAGCAAAAGCATTTCTCACGTCCCCCTCTTTCCATCCGAAGAGATTATAGCCATTGGAAATATTTCCTCCGATATTTAAAAACATTTCCCGATTCGAACGTGTCTGTTTGCCGCCATGAAGATGCGTCATCACATAACCTCCGACGCTTGCCGATAACCTTTCCCACAAGCCGTGTTTTTTATAACGGATGTCTGACTGCAAGGCGACCGAAACCAAAGGAGAGTCTTTGATAACCAGCGGAGGTAGCTTCGCCAGCTCTTCAATCAATAGCTGCAGCCCCCTCTCTTTTTGAGCGAGTCTCGCTTCAGAACTTGAAAAAGTTTCTCTTCCGGGATCATTCAAACGAACATCGATACCATATAATTCCTTCAGATATTTCTGTTTCTCCAAAATTGATTTTTCCATGTCCTTGTCGAAAAACAGCTCTTTCGCGACATCCTTCGAAAGCGGCATCACCGATCCCAATGCCAAAGAGGCAGCCCCGGCTCCGGCAATTTTCAAAAACTGTCGCCTGGAACGCGCATTCATTTCGTGTATTTCTTTCAGCGCCTTGTTATACGATTCTTGATCATGCGCCATTTGTTTCGCGCGCAACTGATTGAGATCTTTCGGCTCACTCTCATAATCGACGACGTTCTCTGAAACAATGGGGCGCTCCGAACTTTGCTCATTTTTGCGAGCAACTTCCTCTTCTGTTGGAGGTACTTCTGGCGTATTTTTTACTGATTCAAAATCCGGCATATTTTCACTAAAAAAGAAAACGGGCCGTGACCCGTTTCGTATTACTCTCTTATTATAGCATAGAAAAGCCTCCATTGCAAGACGGTGTACGACGCGACTCATAATTACTGTGGTATGCTAAAGAAAATTATTTTATCTTTTCTTTATGAAGGTACCGACCAAAAAGGCGCAGCAGAAAGCCGACAGACTGATCCATTCAGCAGTCGGTTCTCTTTTCACACAACAGTATGGCCCAAGCCCATGGACACTGGAAGGGCGGAAATCCGGACTCTTCTTGAACAAAGAGCAATTGGAATGGCGGGGAAGCAGAGCTGGAGGGGCCTGCAAACTCTATTCTCCGAAATCCCGCAAGACGTATTGCCTCGTGGGATTCGGAACTTTTATCCATGTCATAGATAAAAATACGTTTTGGGTCGTGGGAGACGCACGAGGCCGCGCGGAAATTGTTCTTATTCAGCTTGATACCTTGAAGCCCGTAACAAACCCGGAACTCGCTTCCAAAAAACTCTATGATGAAAACAAGGCTTTTTTCAAAATAAATGGAAGATCAAAGATGGCCTACTCTTTTGCTCTCAATCTCGCTTCCGGCAGACACCCTCTCGTAAGGACCGGCGAAAAGCCTTCCGTCGACCCGAAAGAGATTCTCTACTTGTTCCGAACGACAAATAAGACGCTCCGCAAAGAGATCAGAGAACATGAAACGTGTCTCGCGGTGATCGACCTGACTAAGGACTCCGTCACTATCGTCCCGCAGAAATGGTTCAGTGATGGCAGATGGGATTACGGATATGTCTGGCTCGCCAGAGCGGTCCGCAAACCGGAAACCAAAGACATTTTCATCGAAGGTGTCCGTATGGGTGTCGCACATCTGGATAAGACCGGCTCAAAATTCAAAGACTGGGTGGCTGAATACGATTTCCATGCTATCGGAAATCTTGATCTCTCAGAAGATGTCATGCTGGAAGCAGAGGACAGTCTCTCGAGTGCTCAGATAAAAGAATTATAACGAGCATCTTACGCTTTCGTTTGATAATAAAAAAACACCTCTCGTGACGAGAGGTGTTTTTTGGAACAGAAAGTTTCAAATCTTATGCTTTCTTATTCACATCCAGACCGCGGTAGCCGGTTCCGGCAGGAATGAGACGTCCGATAATGACGTTTTCTTTCAAACCGCGCAAGCGGTCTTCCTTGCCCTGGACGGCAGCGTTGATGAGAACGCGAGCCGTTTCCATGAAGGATGCGGCTGAGAGGAAAGACTCCGTCGAGAGAGCCACTTTGGTGATGCCCAAGACCATCGATTCTCCCACGGCTTCACGGCCCTTCTTTTCTCTGGTCTCTTCATTCGCCTCCTCGAACTGATCTTTTTCAACAATATCTCCAGGAAGAAGAATGGTGTCTCCTGGATCAGCGACGCGAATACGGGACATCATCTGGCGGATAATGACTTCGATATGTTTGTCATTGATGCCTTCGCCCTGTGCCGCGTAGATCTCTTCGATTTCGCGGATGATGTAACGATGAACCGCTTCCTGACCCATGATCGTAAAGAGCTTTCGCAGATCGATATGTCCTTCGCAGAGAACCGTTCCCACTCCGACGAGATCCCCTTCTTTGATCTTGAGCGTCGCATTGGTCGGTACCTGATACTCGTACATTTTCTTATCGTTCGCTTCCACTCCGATCTTTATGACTTTCGTGCTGTCCTTCGCGATCGTTTTCACCTGACCGTCCACTTCTGAAAGGATGGATTCCGTCTTGGGAGCTCGAGCTTCGAAAATTTCTTCCACACGAGGGAGTCCCTGAGTGATGTCCGATCCCGCGACACCTCCGACGTGGAAGGTACGCATGGTCAGCTGTGTTCCCGGTTCACCGATAGCCTGAGCGGCTACGACTCCCACGGATGCTCCGAGCTGCACGAGTTCGCTTCTTCCGAGATCGATACCGTAACACATACGGCAGACTCCGCGACGTGACTTACAAGCGACCAACGAGCGGATCTTCACTTTCGGAATATTTTTGTTCTCGATAATCTTCGCTTGTTCCCGTGAAATGAGAACCCCCTTCTTCACGATCACTTCTTTCGTTTCAAGATCTTTGATTGCCTCGATAGCCGTACGGCCTTCGATACGGTTCGCGTAGCTTTGTCCGATGGCATCAGAATCTTCTCGGTAGAGGTAGGCGCCTTCAGTATCCTGACAGTCTTCTTCACGGACGATGATATCTTGTGCGACGTCGACGAGACGACGGGTCAGATATCCGGCAGTCGCCGTACGGAGAGCCGTGTCAGCCATACCTTTACGAGCACCGTGAGTCGAGATGAAGTATTCGAGAACGTTGAAACCTTCTTTGAACGAGCTCTTTACAGGCAGTTCAATGGTTTCTCCGGTCGGACCGGCCATGAGACCCTTCATACCAGTCATCTGAACGACGACAGATTCGGATCCACGAGCCTTGGAATAGATCATGGCATAGACCGGACCCTCTTTGTCGATCGTGAGACGGACAGCGTCGGTGATCTTGTTTTTGGTGTCGTTCCAGATTTCGATCACTCGGTTGCGACGCTCTTCATTGGTCAAAAGACCCATGTTGTATTGTCCCTTCACCTCAGTAATCCTGATTTCGGCCGCTTTCATGAGTTCCGGTTTTTCTTTCGGTACGATCAAGTCATCCATTCCCCAACTGATACCGGAACGGGAAACGCTGCGGAATGCGAGATCTTTCAGACGGTCAGCGAACTTGGCCGCTTCCTCTTGCCCCAGGCTTTCCAAGATACGGGACATGAGAGTCTTCAGATCTTTTTTCACAAGTTCTTCATTCACGAAGCGGATGCTTTCCGGCAGGATATCATTCACCATGATACGGCCGACGGAAGTTTCGATGATCTTTCCTTGGAAGGAAAGTTTCACAGCCACGTTCACATCGACAATACCGTTCTGATAGGCCAAGATGGCCTCATCCATGGTTCCGAAAGCCTTGCCGTATCCCTTTCCGAAATCTTTCGGTTTGATATGCGTGAGGTAGTAGATACCGAGCACCATATCGAGAGTCGCAGACACGATAGGCTCACCGGAGGCCGGCTTCAAGAGGTTCTTGGAAGATAGCATGATGGTAGCGCTTTCATGACGAGCCTGATCAGTAAGAGGAACGTGTACTGCCATCTGGTCACCGTCGAAGTCAGCGTTGAAAGCTGAACACACCATCGGGTGAAGCCGGATAGCCTTTCCTTCGATCAAGACAGGCTGGAACGCCTGGATGGACAAACGGTGGAGCGTCGGTGCGCGGTTCAGGAGCACATAGTGGTGTTCGATGATTTCGTCCAGGATTTCGTACGCTTCTTCCGTTTCGGCATCCACCATACGGCCGGCGGTGCGGACGTTATGCGCGTGCTCTTTTTCGATGAGCTTGTTGATGATGAACGGTTTGAAGAGTTCGAGAGCCATTTTCTTCGGCAATCCGCACTGATGCAGTTTCAACTTCGGACCAACGACGATTACGGAACGTCCGGAATAATCCACACGCTTTCCCAACAGGTTCTGCCGGAAACGACCCTGCTTGCCTTTCAAGGCATCAGCGAGAGAGCGGAGCGCACGACGCTGGCCGGTTGAGGCGGCTGTCGAAGCTTGTCCGCGACGGGCGCTGTTATCGAAGAGAGCGTCCACCGCTTCCTGTAGCATACGCTTTTCATTCCGCGTAATGACTTCAGGCGCACCGATCGACATCAGTTTCTTCAGACGATTATTGCGGTTGATGATACGGCGATAGAGATCGTTCAGATCGGACGTCGCGAAGCGGCCTCCATCAAGGGCGACCATCGGACGCAAATCCGGTGGGATGACAGGAATCATGGTCGGAAGCATCCACTCAAGTCTCAGTTCCGCTTTTGCGAATCCCTGGTAGACCTTGAGGCGTTGCAGCAGTTTTTTCTGATCCGCAGACTCATCGTTTCGCAGCTCTTCTTTCAGGACTTCCAATTGCTTCTTGATATCGATTTTTTCCAAGATCTTTCTGATGGCTTCGGCGCCGATACCGGCAGTAAAGATCTGTCCGAAACGGCTGGAGAGGTTGAAATAATCCACTTCTGACAGGATCTGATACGAACGGACATTCCGGATATCTTCCTTCGTCGATCGATACTGGTCCTTCAATTCTTCCAGATGCTTTTCAAGTTCCTTTTCATCTTTCGATGCCGATTTCATCTCTTTCTGCTTTCCCTTGTATTCCTTCTCGAGCGCTTCAAGCGATTGTTCCTTCAGCTTTTCATCAACGCTCATGATGATATAAGAAGAGAAGTAGATCACGCGTTCCAAATCTTGAGGAGAGATGCCTAAGACCAAACCGATCTTCGATGGCACACCGCGAAGGAACCAGATATGGGATACCGGGGTCGCCAGTTTGATATGACCCATGCGTTCACGCCGAACGATGGAGCGCGTCACCTCGACACCGCACTTATCGCACACGATTCCGTTGTAACGGATGCGCTTATATTTTCCGCAGTAACACTCCCAGTCCTTCGAAGGGCCGAAAATCTTTTCACAGAACAGACCATCCGGTTCATACCGCTGGGTGCGGTAGTTGATCGTTTCCGGCTTGGTAACTTCTCCGTGCGCCCATTCAAGAATCTGTTCGGGGCTGGCAAGCGTGAGCCGTACACTGTCGAAGTCACTGACTTTTGTAATATTTTCCATAGGATTGAATCTATAATTAGAATGACTTAGACAGTTTCGACATCTTCTTCCTCGAGAGGAGAAGGATCGGATTCTGTTCTTGCGCCCTTCAATTCGACATTGAGACACAAACCTTTAAGTTCATTCACCAAAACATGGAACGAAGCAGGCAGGTTCGGACTCTTGATAGGCTCACCCTTGATGATCGACTCATAGGCTTTGGATCGGCCCAATACATCATCGGATTTGATAGTTAACATTTCTTGGAGAGTATATGCGGCGCCGTAACCTTCGAGAGCCCAGACTTCCATTTCTCCGAAGCGCTGGCCGCCGAATTGCGCTTTACCGCCGAGAGGCTGTTGCGTGATGAGTGAGTAGGGTCCGATGGATCGCATATGCAACTTGTCTTCGATCAAGTGGTTCAGTTTCATTATATACATGACACCGACTGTCGATTCATTGTCGTATGGCTGACCGCTCTTACCGTCGATGAGACGGATCTTTCCGTGTTCCGGCAGGCCGGCTGCACGAAGTTCAGTCTTGATATCTTCTTCTGATACACCGTCGAGTGCGAGACTAGCCACTTTGTAACCGAGCTTCTGCGCAGCCCAACCCAAGTGGGTTTCCAAAAGCTGACCGATGTTCATACGGGAAGCGATACCGAGCGGGTTCAAAATGACATCCACCGGGGTACCGTCAGGCAGGTACGGCATATCCTCGACGGCAGCCACATGAGAAATAACACCTTTGTTTCCGTGGCGTCCGGCCAATTTGTCTCCGACCGAGATCTTTCTCATCTGAGCCACCGATACCTGGATCTGCTGGAACACTCCCATCGGCAATTTGTCTCCGCGTTCACGCGAGAATATTTTCACATCCACCACTTTTCCGTGTTCACCGTGCGGCAGATAGAGGGAAGAGTCTTTCACGTCACGGGATTTTTCACCGAAGATGACGCGGAGCAGTCTCTCTTCCGCCGTCAGATCGCCTTCGCCTTTCGGCGTGATTTTTCCGACAAGGATATCACCGGAAGAGACTTCTGCGCCGATGCGGATGATACCGTTTTCATCCAAGTTTTTCAGACGGTCTTCACCGATATTCGGAATATCACGAGTCACGACTTCAGGTCCGAGCTTCGTATCACGCACGTCGATAGAGAAATCTTCGATATGGATCGAACTCCATCGGTCTTTTTGCACGACACGCTCAGAAATGATGATGGCATCTTCGTAGTTGAAACCTTCCCATGGTACGAAAGCGACGGTCATGTTCTGGCCAAGAGCCAATTCGCCATGATCGGTTGAGGCTCCGTCAGCGAGGAGCTCCCCTTTTTCTACGATCTGACCCTTCGTGACGCGAGGCACCTGATTCATCGAAGTGAAGGCGTTTGATTTTTCAAAACTCTGAAGGAGGTATTCCGTATCGATATGATCTTTCTTCGCACCGGCAGGAGCTTTGGAACGGACGAGGATATGATTGGCATCGACAGCGATGACCTCTCCATCAAAAGTGGAAAGAACCACCTGACCCGAGTCACGGGCAGCCTTGTCTTCAATACCGGTTCCGACGATCGGCGATTCCGGAATGACACAAGAAACTGCCTGGCGCTGCATGTTCGAGCCCATAAGGGCGCGGTTCGCATCGTCATGTTCGAGGAAAGGAATGAGGGCTGTTGCAATGGAAATACACTGTTTGACCGAGACATCGATATAATCCAAAACTTCCGCTTCAATCGTTTCCGGATGTCCCTTCACACGGGCTTCCACCATCGGTTCGATGATATTGCGATGCTCATCCATCTGGATACGCGCATGAGCGATGATCTTTCGGTCCTCAACGATGGCATTCAAGTATTCGATATCGAGAGTCACGAAAGGTTTGACGGCGACTTTTTCTCCTTTCAGTTTATCAGCCACTTTCTTGGCATCTTCTTCGGTAAGAATGACGCCGCTTTTGACTCCGGCGGCCGCCTCAACCAAGATGCGTCCGAAGAGCTCTTCTTTCTTGGCAAGAACTTCTTTTTTCACGATAAGATATGGTGTTTCCAAGAATCCATATTCATTGACACGGGCATAGGAAGCCAAATGGCCTACCAGACCGATGTTCGGACCTTCAGGAGTTTCAATCGGACAGATACGTCCATAGTGGGAATGGTGAACATCACGGACTTCGAAGCCGGCGCGTTCCCGAGTCAATCCTCCGGGACCCATAGCGGACAGACGTCGCTTATGTTCAAGTTCCGCCAAAGGATTCACCTGGTCCATGAACTGAGAAAGTTGGGAGCTTGAAAAAAATTCTTTTACCGAAGCAGCCACCGGACGAGGGTTGATCAATTGTCCAGGAACGACTGTTTCCGGATCACAGGTACTCATTCTGTCCTTGATGTTACGCACCATGCGATACATACCGACACGAAGTTTATTCTGGATCAATTCTCCCACGGCACGGACACGACGGTTGCCCAAGTGGTCGATATCATCGGCACGTCCTTCCGGATCGTTATTGAGACGGATCACTTCTTTGACGATAAGGACGAGATCTTCGGTATTCAAAATACGATTTTCTTCCGTATCGGCACGATCGATACTCAAGCGCTGGTTCAAACGATAACGGCCTACTGATCCGAAGTCATAACGTTCGAAGTTGAAAAACATGGCATCGATCATCTGCTTGGCATTCTCTTCAGTCGCCAAATCACCCGGACGTAAGCGCTTGTACACTTCACGGTAAGCCTCCCCCTGATTGTGAGAAGGATCTTTTAAGAGAGTATTCTCGATGAATTTCACATCTCCGTTATCGATATCTTCGAATTCAGATCGCAATCTTTTTTCATCGAAACCGAAAGCCTTGAACAGCGCCGTCACGGGGAGCTTGCGCTTACGATCGATTTTCACGGAAATCACTCCATCCAAATCAGTTTCAATTTCCAGCCATGCTCCGCGATTCGGAATGATCTTTCCTCCGAAAAGCTTCTTCCCCTTCTGGTAGTCCATCGTGAAGAACACACCGGGAGAGCGTATCAACTGGCTGACGACCACACGTTCGACACCATTGATGATAAAGGTTCCACGTTCCGTCATGATCGGGAAATCGCCGAGATATATTTCCTGTTCCTTCACTTCTCCGGTCTTCTTCATCAGAAGAGTCGCCTTCGCCCGGAGAGGCGCTTCGTAGGAGATATTCTTATTCTTCGCGATCAAAGCAGGATATTTGGCTTCATCCAAATAATAGTCAGTCACGGTCAGCTCCAGATCCTTACCGGTGAAATCAGCGATCGGATTGATTTCGTTAAAAAGTTCTTTCAACCCCTTGTCCCAGAACCACTGGTATGAATCCTTCTGCACCTCGATGAGGTCAGGCAAGGAAACAGTGATCCGGTTATTGAAGAATCGACGTTTCGTAAGGGACGATCCCTTACTGATGGTATCTTTTACTCGCAATGCCTTGTCTGGTTTGGACATAAAAAGACCCTCATGTATTTTCTCCTTGTCGAATCGAAGGGTTCGACAAGTAGGATAAATGAGATTATCGGATAATTATTTGATTGTGGTTGGGGCAATTGCCTTAACCATTGCGTTGGAAAATGTTAGCTGCTCTCTATTCGCAACGATTCCAACTCGGTCTCGCCATAGACCTTTCACCCAAAGGCGATTCGAGACGAAAGTCTGTTACTTTCAAAACAAGTACGACTGATTGTAACAATGTTTATTTTTATTGTCAAATAAAAACCAAAAAATGGCTCGGAAAAGCCTTGTGTATACGAAAATAGAGGGTTACCTCTGTTTTTTGGTTTTTTCTCTCACACCGAAAGAATACACCTTTTTCACCGTCTCTGCAATCCGCATAGATGTGTATATCTCAGGCATCTCACTCTCGACATCGAAGTCCGAAATATCTTCCGGTTTCAAGCCGTTTTTTTGAAGCAGCTCCTTGATCGTCTCAAACAGTCTCCGCCCCATATCACGGCCCTCCTCCCAGCCCTGCGAATCAAGAACCATCCCCTCTTTTAAAAGAGAAAGTATTGATGCTTCTTTCGTAACCGAAAGCTTCAATATATATGGCATAAGAATAGAATCATTTTAATCGTTTCCAAAGTCTAACGAGTCTTTCCAAGTCCTTGGAGCAAGAGTGCCGTTCGGGGCTTGGGAATTGTTTTCCATTCCGCGGCTTGTCCAGTAGATTTATCGAATCTGAAATAATTTCTTATTTTTGAAATATCCGGCCATTCCGCATCCTGCCCATTCCTTCCCCTTTTTAGTTTCCTGGCTTTTCGAAAATCTTGAATCGGCTTGAGTCTGTCCAACACCGGAGTAAAATCTCGATAGTGACCGCCGAAATCCGCTGTACCGAATTGACCTCCTGCCTCTTCAATCTGCGGAAGTCCATTCAGTTGGTCTTTATAATCAAGTGGCTTGCTATTCAAAATTCCCGCTTGAATGATTCTTTTTTGCGTGCCATAAGTTGTAATATGCCCGCTTCCATCAACAATTGAATCTATCCATACTCGGCCGGATTTATCATATGAGATATTCCATTCTATGAATTTTCCATTCAATTTTCCGCCATATGTTTCAGTCCGAATGACTCCCAGCAGCGTATGATAATATTCTATGACTACAAATGGTTTACGATTGAAATCAGGAATAAAATCCTTCGGATATTCTATCGAAGACAGTTCTTCTTCCAGTTTTTCTACACCGCCGTAACTCTTCACGCTCATCCAATCAAAATAACCCGGCTGGTATTTCTGGACGCTTTTCAGCTCTCCCCCGTCATCATATTCCCCCATCACCTCATCCTTGAAAGTGTTCACGCTCTTGTAACCGCCCTCATCTTCATAAATATCTCTGCCTTCCTGGAATTCGTATTCCATCAACCCCCAATCCCGATTTGAAGCGACATTATCTACGTGTTTCTGTGTTTCAGCATCATACCTTACGGAAACCCCTTCCAAATAGATCATCAGCTCAGGACACGGCTTATTGGTCTGGGTATAATTTTCTACCGCCATTTCACCCTTGCTTAAAACATTATCGCTGTAGCGCATGATTCCTGCTCTCCAATTTCCATCACTGTTTGATTTATAAAAAGCCCGAGGATAGAGAATCCCATTTTCCTCAACATAACAAACAAATTGTAAATAACCGTTTCCTTTTCTTTTTTTCTCCGGAGAATCGTACTTGGACCGAATTACCCTTTCCGGTAAATACCATTTTTTCCCATCTAAATACAAAAAATTCTTTGGATCCAAGTCTGCGTCAGTCTCTATGATGGCTTTGCATAACTGAGCACTCTTTAATACTTCCGAGAATTCCTCTCTTTCGATGTCATCCATTTTTCGAGAAAGTTCAATCCGGTCTACGGACATCAAAGGAGTTTCAGCTCTATTGGGCGATGGAAGTATATATTCACTCATATTTTTATTTCAATTTTTTCCAATCGAAATTCCAGGGATCGGTTTTGCGTCCGGGAGCGATGTCGCTGTGGCCGACGACATCCTTGATAGGATATTTCTTTTTGAGCGAAGCGATGAGACCGTTAACCGCAGCGTACTCTGCGTCCGTAAACTGCGTATCCATTTTATTGATCATCTCGATACCGATGGAAAAATTATTCACATCGGTTCTGCCGTCCGGCATCTTGCTTACTCCTGCATGATACGCGATATTCTTGTCCTCAACCAGCCGGTAAATTTTCCCATCGCGATCAATGATATAGTGAGCGCTCACTCCGTAACTTTCGTACGTCTTCACGATGGTCGAAACCGAATAAGGATCTCCGCCAAGCGGGTTATATGAGGAATGGATCACGATGGTGTCGATTTTCCGTTGGCTCCTCGGAACCGCGAAACCCGTACTCATCAGTCTATCGGTGATTGCAAGGCTGTCTTTTGACGGAGCAGGTGCAGCCGGTGGCTTTTCTTCCTTATTCACCTTTTGCTTAACGGCATCATCGATTTGAGCCAGAGAATCTTTTGCCTTTTCTTCCACGGTATTCTTTACATCATTCGCCTTCTGTTCCAGCTGATCAAGCGAAATCTCTGATGGAGGCGTCTCCGAATCGTTTGAAACGGAAAAAGTCGACGTACGCATCCCAAAAAAGTAGTAGCCTCCGAAAAGGATGATAAGCAGTGAAAAGAGAAGTGAAATAAGTCCCATAATTATCGCTTTTCTCCATTATAGTACAAAACCCGCTCTTTCGGAGCGGGTTTTCGATACGACTGGATGAAACCGCTATTTCTTTTTCTGCGTCGGTTTTTTTACTTTCCCCTTTGCCAAGAGCGTGAGCGCCGAGCCCAAGGCCGCGCCGATGCCCATAGCCATCATAGCCGCTTTCTCAGGATTGCTCTTGATGTATTTTTCCGCTTTTCCGAAAGCGCCTTCCATCTTTTTCTTGGCTTTAGCTAACTCTCTTTCGGCAACTTTTCGGCTTCTTTCTATCTCTTGTGATACTTTGTCCTTCACTTCCTTATTGTTGAGTGCGCTCAAGACAGCTCCTCCGATCGTCATCGCTTTTTTCATTTTCGCTTTCATATGGTTTTCTTACTGATTAATTTTTTCTGAAGGCATACATCACCAACGCTATCAAAAGGACGAAAACTCCCATGACCATTTCTCCGAATCCGGGCCGCTGATACACCGCACTCATCATCTGCGCTAGTCCGTTTATCAGGAAGAAGACCCCGATGAATACTGAGATGAAAAGAACGATTCTTTTGATGATCGCATTCGTGAAGTCATGGGTCGCTTCGTGAATACTCGCGGAGATACCTTTTGAAACCATGTTCAGCGTCGATGAGATATTCTCCATCACAACGGCTCCCAAACCTTTCTCCTCTGCTTCCATTTTTTTCGTTTTTTTGCTTTCCATAATTTTCTAGAATCATTGTATCACGAGAAAACCCTTTTCCAAATAAAATATTGCTGTAAAATGAAAATATTTGATACTCAGTGAGTTCGTTCATTTCTGAAGTTGATAATATGAAATATTTATTTCTTATTGTTTTCTTTTGTTATTCTACGTTCTTCCATGTCGTTCCCATTTCGATGGCAAGCGTTTCTCCTGTCTTTTTAAGCGAGGTTCAGATAGCGGGAGAGAAGGCGGATGATGAATTTATCGAATTGTATAATCCCTCTCCTGACGTCATCGACTTGGGAGGGATGCAGCTTCGCCGCAGAACCCAAAGCGGAACAGAAAGTTCAATAAAGGTATTCGAGAAAAACTCCCTCATTCCTCCCAACGGTTTTTTTCTCTGGGGTAACAGCAAGGGAGTATTCGCTCTGCCGGTCGCCGATGCCCAGACAAGTTCTTCAGCGCTCTCTGAGAATAACAGCGTCGCTCTTTTTTCCTCCTCTGGATCACAGGGAATACTCATCGACAGTCTTGCCTGGGGAACCGGCTCACCCTTCGAACCGACTGCTCCAGTCCTATCGAATCCAGCCAAAAACACGAGCCTCGTGAGAGATCGTGGAACGTCCCTCTGGTCTCTTTCTCTGTCGCCGTCTCCGACCGGAAGTCATGCGAAACCGGAAACTCCTCCCGAACCCGACCTCTTACCCGCAGAACCTCCTCTTCCTGCCGCTCTCCATGTCCGTTTCAATGAAATTCTCCCAAACCCGAAAGGCGATGAAAAAGACGGGGAATTCATCGAGCTCTACAATCCCGATGAATTTCCCGTCCTCTTGGATAACTTCGTGGTGAAAGACGCCTCCCAAACCGGCCATTATATTTTTCCCAAACAAAGTCGCGTACCCGCCAAGAGTTTTTTGGTCATCCGGCGTCAAGTTTTCACATTTGTCTTGAACAATTCGGATGAAACGCTTTCTTTGCTCGATGCGGGAGGAAAAGAAATCGATCATGTTTCGTACGCCTCATCCAAAGAAGATGTTTCTCTTAATTACATTGACGGTACGTGGCACGGAAGCCGCTTTCCCACGCCTGGACTTTCCAACATTTTGAATTCTCTCCCCAAAACGACAGAAAAGGTTCCCAAGAAGGGATACATGGGAGTCCCGGTTTCATTTGATGCACACGGGAAGGATGCCGACGGAGACAAACTGAAATATACCTGGAATTTCGGCGACGGACACAAGAGCTATAAGGAAGCAACGACTCATACGTATGAAGGAAAAGGCACATATAGTGTCACTCTCGACACCAACGACGGGAGCGAAGATACCGTCGAAACTTTTTCTCTCGAAATCGGAGCCTACCCTAAAGTCAAAGTCCGCATCACGTCTCTTGTCCCTAATCCGGAGGGCAAAGACGGTGAGAATGAATGGATCATGCTCGTGAATCGGGACAAGAAATCCGTAAATCTCAGAGGCTATAGCGTCGCAACCGGCTGGAAAAAACTCATCAATCACCCGATTCGGGAAGATTTCATTTTACAGTCTCATGGAGAGCGAAAACTCACGAGAATATTTTCTCTGTTCACGCTTCCCAATATCAAGGGCAAAATCGAGCTACGAGCCCCGAATGGAGACGTCCTTCAAAAAGTTAAATACAAACTCGAAAAATCAGCAGGAGAAAACATCGCTTTCCATAAGGAAAAAGGGAAACGATGGCAATGGCAGAATCCGATCACGGTAAAAGTGACGGAAGTGGAAACTGAAACCCCCGAAACGAGCGAGAAAAAAATTGAAGAAAATGTTAACGAAATAGATCCGGATGCGGACGAGGTCATTGAAGAAAGTAAACCGGAAACTACTCCTCACCTAAAAACTTTTCCGGTCCTATTGGATTATGGCACAAACTTGCATTTGCCGAACGACATCGTTCTTTCATCCGATGACACGGAATTCATCAAAGAACAGAAAACCGAGAACCCCGCCCCTTCTTCATTTCTTGATGCTCTGAACAGTGCACTCAATGAGTGGCAAAACGAGCAATAACAGCGTGTGTCTTTTGATAAAAAAACGGGCGGAGTTTGATAACTCTGCCCGAAACCGATTTAAAGGATCACAGCGGGAAAACAGACCCGTCGAAAAACTTCGAGGTGATGAGAACCGAATGGTCTTTGCGTTTGGTGATCTCGCCGGCACACTTGGCTTCAATGCCGAAGTGACGGGCATGTCCGAGGGTCAGTTCTTCATCCTCCGCATCGACCACCGCCAGCGCCCCCTGGCCGCCGTTCCACGTGTCGTAGCACCCTTCCGAGGTCATACCGCGCCACAGTGCGCAGCGCTTCATGATCTCCGGAGGCTCGAAGAGGTTATCGAGCGTCGCCGATAGCCCCTGAGCTTCGAGTAGGTCGCCGAATTTTCCCTTGAAGGCCCCTCCCGAAAGATGGGCGATCAAATGAAACCTAACGAAAGGTTTGAGGTCGGAGTCGAACCACCCGTGAAGACTGTTCAACATCCGGTCGTATTGCACCGAAGGAGTGGCGGCGAGTGCGATATCTTTCTGGGCATCCGGGTTCTTCCACCATTCCGGCCCATACCGCATCGCCAGCGCCTTCCGTACCGAGCTGAAGCCGTTGCTCCTGAAAGCATCCCGGAACACGATGACTTTTTGCCCCGGCCTCAATGTGTCGCCGAGAATCATCTTGTCCGGGTGGTATATGCCGATCATGAATCCGGCAAGATTGAACTTCACCTTGGCGTCCGGATTTTCCGACCCCACGAATACGCCGAGTTCGGCCGTTTCACCGGTCAGGATCACATAGCCGTGCTTTTTGGCAACCTCTCCCATGCCTCGGTAGATATCAAGACAACTCTCGAAGGTCGGTGAACCGATTTCACCGAGAGCGCCCACATCAAGGACGCTGGCAAAGATAAGGGGAAAGCCGCCCCAGCGAGTGATATCCATGCCCGTCATGGCGAAGACATCGGCCGCAGACAGAAGATGATTGCCGGCGGTATCGGTGATCCCGACTTTGGTGCCGACGCCATCCGCCCCGGCCGTCAAAATGCATGCGGCAGGCACATTCCGTATCGCGAAACCTCTCGGCCCGCGGAAATTTCCGCGTGACAGATCCGTTACCTGCACAAACCGTGAATTGTTGTAGCTTTGCTGGCAGATCTCGCCGGCAAATTTGCTGGCCACGTCGCCCGCGGTGATATCAACTCCGTCTTGCTTGTAAAGTGCGCTCATCGTATTGCTCCTGCAAATTGGTTGGGAAAGAAGATTTCTGGAAAAACCAGTGGTTCTGGTATAGCAACAATGAACGAATAAATCAATCTTCAGGATATTTTTCCGTACTGGGAATGAAGGAGTATACTTTAAGTACGATATAACGGATATTTTATGAATCATGAAAAATTCCTAAAGTATTCTTCGGCTCTTTTCATAGCTACTGGCCTTATATTGCTTCTTGGACCCAAAAGCATCTTTCCCTCTTTTTACCATCCGATATTTTTAGGAATTTTTTTCCTTCTGTCGCCGTTTCTGGCCTATATCCCGGTCCCTGTTTTGAAAAAGGATGAAAGCCTGAATCGATCTTCCCTCTTGCGTATCCGATCCAGCATCGCTTTCGCCCTTTTGATAAACAACACCGGTGAACTCGGGCTTTTCAAGATGAATGTCATCGGATTCGAATACGACAAATTCGCGCACTTTCTCGTGTGCATGCTTTTCGCATTCATGCTCGGGGAGTACCTCACCGTCAATAAAAAACTTTCATTTCAGAAAGTCGTTATGACAGTCATGACCTCCATATTCGTGTCCGGCCTCATATGGGAACTGTTCGAAGCCTCTTCCGATATTTTTTTCCATACGGAAGAGTGGGGAATATACGGACGAGCGATATTTCCGGACACGATGCGAGATATTTTTTTTAACACCATCGGAATTGTCACCGGTATCATCCTTCTCTCTTTCCCTTCTCCGACATTCAAAAAAGACAATAAATCTGAGCGGGTAACGGGAATCGAACCCGTCGCTTAACCTTGGGAAGGTCACGTATTACCACTATACTATACCCGCTGTTTCTTTTTTTCTGCGTACTTTGCGCATTTTACCTAATTTTTCATGCTTTTCAAAGTATCCTGCTCCTGATAGACTGGGAGAGTAATTATTTCTTGTTTTCATCAGCATGCAATCGTTTTTTACTAGAGGGCGTATTATCTTTACGGTCCTCGTCGTTCTTATTATCCTTATCGGTTATTCTCTCTTCGCGTACGCTCGCTCTCATAAGTTGGAATTCGCCGCAAATTCATTCAGCATCTTCCAAAAAGTATCAAAACTCCTTCCGATTGCAGAGGATACTAAAAAAGAAATCAGCGTCGTGAATACGCTCGTATCAGAACTGACAAAACAGGATAATCAGACGAGAACGTTCCTGATATTGCTTCAGAATAGCGATGAACTCCGTCCGGGAGGAGGTTTTTTGGGACAATACGCCATCGTGAAAACAAAGAATGGTGAGGTGGTCTCTACGTTCGTAGAGGATGCCAACCTTCTTGACCAACGAATACTGACGAGAATTACGCCCCCCTACCCTTTTGCGAGAAAACTGCAGTTGAAATCATGGAAATTCCGTGACTCGAATTTTTCTCCTGATTTCCCAACCAACGCTGAAAAGGCCGCGTTTTTTTATCGCCTGGCAGGAGGACGTGAAAAATTCGACGGTATCATCGGGGTGAACTCGCGTGTTTTTAATAACATCTTGAATGTCACGGGACCGATTCAAATTCCCGGTGATTCCAATATCTACACCAGTGCGGATGGAGCCTATAAACTTGAAGAACGGGTTGAAAGAGCTTACCTCGGGGAAGATGTTCCCGCGGAATTGAAACAGAACCGAAAAACTATCATGAAAAGACTGGCGCAAGAAATCATGAACCGCGTGGCCACCGTTCAAAATATTCCCAAGCTTGCACAATTCACGCAAAACGAGCTGAGAAACAAGGACATAATGCTTTGGTTCGCCGATACGGATCTTCAGCAATCGGTCGAAGAGGTGCATTGGAATGGCAGCGTCGCAAAAGAGTGGGAGAACGACTACCTGATGCTGATAGATGCCAACATGGGCGCCCTCAAAACGGATTACTACGTCAGTCGCTCCATAGATTATACGGTCGATTTTACCGGAGAAAAACCTCTCGCGACAGTCGTCCTCACCTACAAAAACGATGCTCCTCGCGGCGACTGGCGTACCAGCGATTATCATACCTACTTGCGAGCGTTTGTTCCTAAGGGTTCGAAGTTTCTCGAAAGGAAAATGATCAATGCGGTGATAACCAATGAGGATTTTGAAAAAACATATTTCGGGGGTTTCGTCGATGTCGAAATCGGACAAAGCGATGTCCACACGACACTGAAGTATGAGCTTCCGGATTCGGTCAAGGCAGAAAATTACAGACTGCTTGTCCAAAAACAATCAGGCGTCGGCACTATCCCCTTCACAGTGCACATAAAGACGATGAGTGGGGAATACGATCACTCGGCCGATCTCGTGAAAGATCTCAATTATTCTTTTCAGGCAGCCGATCAAAAAAATGCGCTTTAAAAAAAGGAGCCGCTGATCTAGAAGGTTATCCACAAACTGCATTACGTTCTGCAGCTCGGATTTCCAATTAGGATCAGCGGCTTTCGCTGCACAAGTTTGTGAGCTAGCTCAGGTGGAGTGTTGCGGGGCAACTGGACAAGGGCGAGGGTTCAGCCCCAGGGGAGTGTCTGTATTCCGCCCCCAACTGAGCCTAAACAATATATACTGTTTTTTCGGAATTGTCAAGCGCAAAAGCGTCTTTCCCACGAAAAATGCTTTGACAAAACCTTTTTTTATAGAGTAAAGTGAATTCTATACACCGGGAACTTCTCAAAAAAATTAAATAGGGAAAATATTCTACAAATCTATGCTTTCTTCTCCCGAGCAGAAAACGGAAAATACCGAGGCGCTCCCCGCACATGATCATCGCCGATTAGGAAAAGAATTGGGATTTTTTACATTTTCCGACTTGGTAGGGACAGGCCTCCCCCTCTGGCTCCCTCACGGCGCCACTATAAGACGGGTCCTCGAACGCTTTATCGTCGATACAGAAATTGCCTGGGGGTATCAACACGTGTATACCCCGGATATCGCAAAGCTTGACCTGTATAAAACATCAGGGCATTATCCCTACTACAAAGATTCCATGTACGCCCCCATTGTCATCGATGAACATGAATTCATGCTTCGCCCGATGACATGTCCTCATCATTTCGAGATCTACAAGGACCGTCCACGAAGCTACCGAGAACTGCCTCTCCGCATCGCGGAGCTGGCTAAACTCTATCGGTACGAAGGTTCAGGCGAACTTTCCGGACTTGTGCGCGTCCGCAGTTTTTGTCTGGCCGATGCCCACATCATTTGCGCCGACAAAAATCAGGCAGCCATTGAAATCGACAAGGCCTTGGAACTCATAGAATATATCGCTTCAATTTTCGGACTTGAACTTGGTAAAGATTATTCCTATCGTCTTTCCTTAGGAGATCGCGCCGACGAAAAAAAATACTATAAAAATGATGAAGCCTGGGGAGAAGGCGAGGCCATGCTGCGCAGCGTTCTGCAAAAACGCGGGAGCACGTTCATCGAGGCCTTGAATGAAGCTGCTTTTTACGGACCCAAGATCGACGTTCAGATGAAGGATGCCCGAGGAAAGGAGAATACCGCCTTCACCGTCCAATATGATTTTTGCATGCCCGATCGATTCGATCTTTCGTATATCGATGCGGAAGGAAAAGAAAAACGTCCTGTCGTCGTCCACCGCTCATCCATCGGCGCCATTGAAAGAGTCATCGCCTTCTTGATAGAACACTATGAGGGCGCTTTCCCTCTCTGGCTCGCGCCGGTGCAAGTGGCCGTTCTCCCGATCGGCGAGGCGCACCGAACGTATGGCGAATCAATTACCGAGTCCTTGCAGAAAAATGGCATTCGGGCTCATATGGATGCGGCGGACGAATCTCTGGGAAAGCGCATTCGGAACACGAAACTCCAGAAAATCCCCTATTTTATCGTCATCGGTGATAAGGAAGTTTCGGAAAACAACCTCTCATTGGAACACCGCGTCAATGGTTCCCTGGGTACGAAAGATATGGACGCCTGCTTGGATCTTCTGCAAAAAGAGATCGCTTCTAGAAAATAAGCTTTCGAAGATATGAAAACAGCCGGCTAGCCGGCTGTTTTTCTTTTCAATTTCACGCCGTCAGCAATTTTTTCTCCTCCTCGATCTTGGAAACATGCAATGCATGGACGTGTCTGCCATAGAGACTCTTCACCGCCTCCGTTGCCAGGAAATACAAAAGAGACAGACCGGCTATGAAAAACATGAGTTTGGGTGAGGGAGAAATGAAGCCCAGAGCTTTTGAAATGGGAGGAATATACGGCAGAAAGAAAACCGTTACGAGAACGATCATCGAAAGGTACACCAAGAGAAAAGATGCTTTCGGAGCCTTGAAAAAAACGAACTTGGTACGCAATGAGAAAATGAGAATGACTTCCGTTATGACGCTCAAGAGAAACCAGGATGTCTGCATCGTTTCGGCAGAAACTCTGGAAAGCGCTCCAAAAAGGATGAAATCGAATACGGAACTGACAATACCCAGGAAAGTCGCAAACAGAACGATCGAGTGGACTTGATAGTTCTTCGGCTTTTCCAATTCTTCAGGATCCACCCTATCGGTAGCAAGAGCGATCATAGGAAAATCAGAAAGCAAGTTAAGCAGAAGAATTTGGATAGGCAGCAACGGGACAAAAGGAAGAAACAAGGAAGAAAGCGCCACGGAGTAAAAATTTCCGAAATTAGAAGTGAGCGTGATTTTCAAGTATTTTAAAATATTTGCGAAAATTATCCTGCCCTCCCTGATGCCGTCTATGACGGTATCCAAACTTTTCTGAAGCAAGACCACGTCAGCCGATTCACGGGCTATATCAGAAGCGCCTTGGACCACAATCGCCACGTTCGCCAATCCGAGAGCGGGAGCGTCATTGATGCCTTCTCCCAAAAAACCGACTTCGTGTTTTTCCTGCAGCACCTTGATAATTTCATATTTTTGTCTTGGAGACACGCGAGCGAAAACAGCATGGCTGAATATAGCTCTTCGTCTTTGGCTCTCTTCCATCTCTTTCAATTGCTTTCCCGTACACACCTCTCGAGCATCTTTGATTAGACCCACTGCCGCTCCGACAGCCCCGGCCACTTCCGCGCTGTCGCCGGTGAGTATTTTGACTTCTATGTTCAGGGCCTTGGCTTTCAACAACGTTTCTTTCGCTGTTTTTTTCAGCACATCGGCAAAAGAAATAAGCCCGACAAATTCCAGATGCTGCTCTTCATATACTGAAAATTTTCTTCCGTCTGAAAACGGCTTTATAGCGACCGCCAAAACCCGCTCACCCCGATAGCCGGCTTCGGCGACCCACTGCATGAGCGAACGCGACGTATAGCTATCCACATTCCGAGAAAGCTTGAAAATTTCTTCAGGAGCACCACGGACCACGACTTCCTGTTTCTTATCCCTTTCGATCAGAGCGCTGTTTCTCCGCCTTTCTGGATCGAAAGAAACGCCATCAAGACGCTTGATCCGTTCCATTTCCCTATGTTCCTTCTCTGTCAACGATTGCCACAGCGCCAAATCGAAGGCATCATGCAGTTTCCCTCTCTCTGTCGGCTCAGCGAGACAACTGGCGAATGCCAAGGTGAGACATTTTCTTTCATCGGCGGCTTTCACGCGGGTCACTGACAGCATGTTTTCAGTCAGCGTTCCGGTCTTATCCGTACAGAGAATTTCAATACTTCCCAGATCTTCGATAGCAGACAGCCGTTTGACGATGACTTTCTTCTGCGCGAGACGGATCGACCCGCGTGAAAGAGCGACAGTCAATATCACCGGTAGCGCTTCAGGAACCACCGACACCGCTAATGCGAGAGAGAAAATGAGCAGTTCGATGCCGTTGGCTGCTGGCCCTTTGATCAACAGATTCGCGAAATAGATTATCGTGATGGTAAACAAGACGAGTTTCACAATGAACCCGCTGAACTGCTTGATGCCTTTCTCAAAAACAGTTTCCTTTTCATCGCTCGACGTAAGACTGGCGATATCTCCCAGTGCCGTATCTTTTCCCGTGGCCAAGACGATCCCCTCCCCGCTTCCGGTCGTGACCGATGTTCCGGCAAAACCGATATTCCTTGCTTCGTACATTTCTCCGGGCGATATATCCATGACATCAGCGATTTTTTCGACGCCGATCGATTCTCCCGTGATGATGCTTTCATCAAGAACGATCCCCTTTGCAAGAAGGAACCGTATATCTGCCGGCAAACGATCTCCCGCTTCAAGTAGAAGTATGTCTCCCGTCACGACTGAGCTGCTTTCGACCGTGACGATCTTTCCGTCGCGACGCACGCGAGCATGGACGACGAGGTATTTCTTCAGCAGCCCTAACGCTTTCTGAGAATGATACTCCTGGTATGTCTCCAGACTCAGATTTATGAGAATAAAAATAAGGATGAATATTCCTTCAAGAAACTCTCCCAAAAAAAAGGAGAGGGACGCGGCAGCGATGAGGAGATACAAGAAAGACGAGCTCAAACGTCGCTTGAGAATAGCCACCAGAGGGAACACGGGTTCTTCGGCCTGTTCGGCCTTTGAAACCTTGAGCCGCTCTTCGATGAGGCGGGAGGAAAGACCCGAAGATGAGCTCTCCAATTCCGCTATGATGTCAGCGCTTTCTTCAGTCGCAAAATTTTTCCACTGCATACGGAAAATCTCTACCTTTTTTATTTTATATGTGTCTGGATGCCGATTTGTCGCCTATTTCTTCACCATTTTTCTCGTAACTTCGAGAAGTGCTTCAAAGTCATCCAAAGGCCCGACTTTGTTTTTCTTCATGTATCCGCAGAGAATACACCGCTGTACTATCCTTTCCTCTCCCTTTTCTCTTTCCAGCGCGACCGGCTCCATAAGCCCGCCGCATAACTCCTCCCGATCTCCCGGAAAAATATCGACATGTTTGCTATACAGGCATTTCGGACAGTGATTCGTATACCCGTTTCCCCTGACAAAAAAATGGCATCGCTCGCAATCGAAATCTTCTTTCCTCCGCTGAAAAATTTTTCCGGTGTTCATTCAAAAAGGCTTTAGCGCTGTTCCTAGTATAGCAGTTTTCTCGACGTGTCGCTTCTTTTTCAGGGTGCTTTTCTTAATATATCGTTGATAGCTCCTTCATCCTGGCAGGAGTACTTGCGGCTTGCGGAATAAAAACGTTTTTTCGGTCCGCTGCAACCGCCATTTTCACTCTGCAAAGTCGCGAGCATCGGCATAAGAAATCCCATGTTCTGCGACGTGAAGTATGCGTGCATCCGCTTCAATGTCGCCTCCCGGTCATTCGTAGACATGCGTGTGAATATACTCATATCGTCCCCGACCTTCCCGCTCCAGTCGAAATGAAGAAAGACGTTTTTCGCTTTTGAAGCGAACTGCTGATTCCACAAAAGCGCCCAACACCAGTCCCCTGGCTGTTTCCACCATCGCGAGAAACACGGGCCACCTTCTATGCTGCCATCTGATCCGAGCCCTACTCCGCCCTCTATATAGTCGAATTGCTGCAAATATTTTCCATCCGTAATATCGTTGGTCTGAGCTCCGACTTCGATTTTCATTCCAAGGTAGTCGGCATGCTCTCTCATCCCCCTGATTATTTCCGGCATAAAACTGACGTTCCTATCGGAAGAATCCTGGTAAAACACTTCCCCGAAAAGAAAACTCTGGATACCCATATTCATGGCTTCATTCGTAATGAATGTCACATATTTGCGGTATTCTTCTCTTTCAAGCGATGGTTTGCAAGTATGCTCGCCCCAATAATTCTTGCTTCCTGTCCGGCACATCTTACCGAAATCGAAATCCCTTTTCTCATCCGGGAAATAATAATTCGAATTCGTATTTATCGCTTCTGCGATAAACATGCCATACATGGTATTCGGTTTCGTGACTCTTTCCTGAATCTTCCTCGCCAACTTGAAATCAGGCGGCTTCAACCATGTTTCCAACGCCCGATGGAGATAGTAACACTCTGACCGGTTGATCATGGCTATAGAGCTATTGATATCGCCTCCGTACCCAGAAAGGAAGCCGTCAGCTATGCAGCCCCTTTTCTTCATTTTTTCCATCGACGGTGGCGGAGGAGGAGGCAGGACAGCAAATTCTTTTTCTTGGTCTCCCGACTCTGCAGGCTCGTCATCCAACTGCGGCTGCTCATCGACCCAATCGGAAAGCGACGAAGAAGCTACCTGATCATTTTCATATGTCTTGCTCTGCGATACCACCTCTTTTTTCAATATGAACCAGTACACGGCCCCAAGAAGAGCCAGCCCGAAAAGAAGCGGGAGAGCAATTTGTTTGCCGGTTATTTTACTGCCTGGCTCATAATAAAATGGAAGCATAGAGGTGTTCTTATTATACACGCTCCTCCTCGAAGAGCCGCTTTTTTATTACCAAACGAAGAGGGTGAAGCAAAAGTTTGTTTTTGTTTCCGAGCGCGGTGCCGGTAAAATCGGGGGAAATACCGTATTATTGCCATATTGAAAATGTCTGCTACTATGAATAACTGCTTTTACGGGCAGTCCGGTAACTTAAAAAATCACTTTCCACTGAACCAAGGAGCATCCATGAAGAACGCGTTGTGGTCCGTCGCGAACGAAACAGGAATTACGGAGTTTGGCCAGGGCGACTACGCCGGCATGGCGGGCAAAAAGCACCTCCCTTGCAAATACGGGGAAAACGCCTATCAGACACCAGCCGCCCTGTACTCCTTCGGCGGCGGCGATCCTTTGGCGATACCCAATTTCAAGCTTGTCGCCGGAACCGATCCCAGCTATAACAATGTCTGCGACATAGAACGTCTTCTGCAGACCATGACCCACATCGCTGCGACATGCCATGCGAACAGCGGCGAAGCCCCCTTCGTCCCACTCATCGCCCTGGCGGTCAAACACGGGAACACGTGCGGCGCGGCTATCGGAACAAATCCCGAAAAAACCGTCCAAAACATGGTGACCGGCGATCCGCTGGCTATTTTCGGCGGCCTTGTCATGTTGAACTTTCCCGTCACTGAAAGCGTGGCTGAGACCCTCCTCTCGTTCGGAACATCCGAAGGACAAAGGAGACTTCTCGATGGACTCGTTGCTCCTTCGTTCGACGATGGATCTATCAAGCTGCTCGGGCGCAAGGGTGACAAGTGCCGGTTCATCGCGAACCCCGCTCTCGCCAACCTTTCTCTCGTCAGCCTGGATCGCGCACCGAGATTCCGATACGTCCGGGGCGGCTTTTTGCTCCAGCCGAACTACACTTTCATTTTGGATCTTGACGATCCACAACTGGTGAAGTACGGAAAGGCATCTATCACCCAGGAACGTGACATGCTGATTGCCAAGGCGATCTGCGACACTTCCAACAGCAACACGATCACGCTCGTCTCCGATGGGAGACTCGTCGGCAACGGCGTCGGCCAACAGGCCAGGGTTTATGGGTCGCAACTCGCACTCACCCGAGCCGGGACGTGTGATCATTCGGTCATTGGCGCCTCTGCAGCCAGCGACAGCTTCTTTCCGTTCACGGATGGCATCGAAGCACTGGCTACGGCAGGCATCAAAGCCGTGATCTCCACCAGCGCTTCAGTGAACGACAGGAAAGTCATCGACTACTGCCAGGAACACGGAGTGGCTCTCTACCTCATTCCTGACACGATCGGCCGCGGCTTCTTCGGACACTGAGACCCTGCGACTTAGGTGAAGCTCGCCTTAGGCGCATCAGATCAACGCTAAACGTTGGTCTTTTTTCTTTTCTAACCCTTTCCTGTTCGATTCCCATCACCTAAAAAATAAAAGACCAGATTTGCTGGTCTCTTAACTCTCTTGAGCGGGCGATGGGAATCGAACCCACATCCTCAGCTTGGAAGGCTGATATAATAAGCCACTATACGACGCCCGCAACTTGAGGATTAACCCGCTGTTTGCAAAGTTGTAAAAGTATCTTTATACTCCTTATTTTACTCCTCTTTTTTCTTCTTGTCAAGTTCTGTAAGAGATTCTAGTTCCCTCACGGCGCTCCAGACCCAGGTATGGCTTTTGCCAATAACTTTCCCGATCTCTCGAACCGTCAGTCCGGCCTTGTACATTTCCAGCGACTTGCGCTTCGTCTCCATGATCTTCTCCTTTTGGTATTTCGATACTGGCATAGGTGTTTACATTATTTGTCCTGTAAAAAGATACTAGCACAAAATGTAATATCCTGTCAATGTAAAGCACCCTTCAACTTCTGTTCCATTTCAAAGTCTTCTGGCTGGATGTAGATTTGGGTAGTTTTTAAGTTAGCGTGTCCCAGTCCCCATTGGATAGCCCGCATGTCAATTCCGCTTCTATATCTTTCAGTCGCCCAAGAGGTTCTCAAACAGTGAGGAGTTAGTTCGATCTCTGCTTTATTAGCGTAGTGTTTGACGATTCTCTGAATAGTCCGAGGGTCGATGATACAACCTAAGTAGTTTAAAAAAATATACCCCCTCCCCCTATCCTTAATGACTTTGATCAGAGCTTTGTTCGTTCGGTCACTCCAAAAGATTCTTCTCAGTTTCCCGCCGTTTTTCTCGGAGACAATCACGGCACTTTGAGAGGTAAAATCCATATCTTCAATTAAAAGTTTCCGAAGTTCTCCTAGTCTTAGTCCCGTATCCCAAAAGAGAGTGAGAATAGCATAGTCTCGTTTTCCCATTCTTGTTCCTTTATCTATCTGCTTTAAAATCTTCTCAAACTGCTCTGGTCTTATGGGCTTGTGGTGATCCGCTTCCCCTCTGGGGTACTTTATCAATTCAAAAGGGATATCTTTAATCTTCGTTTTTCTTAACCAGTTGAAATAATCCTTTAAGACGGAGACGATGTACTGCCTCGTTTTGACCTTATATTTGACCTTGCAAGCGTTTAGATAGTTCGTAGCGTCTTCATAGCCCAAGTCCTCGGTTTCCTTCTGGTGGAACGCATAAAAACGCTCTAGCCATACCTTGTAGCAAAAGGCGGCTCTTGGAGCGTAGCTTTCTTTCCATGCTAAATACTTCTCAACGTGATCCATACTCCTGAAAAGGGGTATGATTGCCGTCGGGGGTGTAACGAGTTGATTTAGCATACACTTGGGTAAAGTGTCAAATAAAAAGACCCGTCTCAATAGAGTTTCGGGTCTCCTTTCCTTTTGTTTCCTAAACTTACACCTTCCCTTTCTGTACCGCAAGTGCGTAGTCGGTGGATAACTTAACCTTGACTTTTCTGAAATTTCAGGTAGAATAAGTACATTAACAAATAGGGCTGGTACCCCTTATATTAAGGCACTATCTGATACAAAGAGTATCAAGTCTTGGCGCAGGAACTTCTAATAGTACCATGCGCCACAAGCGTATTCCCCGAAAGGGATAGTGCGCCTGCGCCAGGACTCGGTACTTTTTTTGTTGGCAAATAAAAAAGACCTATTTCTAGGTCAGTGGAGGCCCCGGCAGCATAGCGGATCATGCAGCACCTTCGTAAGTAGCAGATCGTGAGTTCGAATCTCACCCGGGGCACCCATTGATTTTGAAAGGGTCTTTTTTGCTTCTAAATTTGATTGTATAGCATACTAACAGTCTGTAAAGGTTCTGTCAATACTTACACACTATTAGGAGTAATCGATTGGCTATTCAGATACTTAGAAATCTCTCCAGCAATTAGGCCTATAAAGACGACTGCATAAGGAGGGATTTGCAATTCTGTAGCGTTATCGACGACGAAACTTAGGGCCACAACTGAGATCATCATTCCAGTTCTCCAGGCTAATGATAAGACTCGGTGTTTTAGTTGTTCTGACATATTATATAGTTTTAATAAAATTAAATAAATTATTCCCTGGACAAGAAGTTGGGGAAAGCCTCACTTCTCGGTGGCCGACTAATCCGCTGTGAATGAGGTTGGGAAGATCGGGGCGTTTGGTAAAGATATAATCCGTAAATTCTTTGAGCGCTTTTTTCTGTTTCGCATTTAACGTCTGCTGATTGTAGTCCCCTTGTACGCAAAGAGCGATAGAAGATTTATTGACTGGAAGATTCCCAGCGTGATATCCCACTTCGGTTTCTGGGAGACATTGGAAGATATCTCCGACGTTATCGCAAATATAATGGTAGCTCAGGTGATTCCAGTCTTTAGACACATGATAGGCGGCGTCCTTTTGGATCATTTTTAAAGTATCGTAGAAGAGTGGTGTTTTGACGCCTGTATGGTGGATAACAAGTTTGGAGATTTTGTCTTTTTTCATTGTCCCGTTGGAGGCGACGAAAGGCAGTTTTGCGATGATGTTTTTTATGACCATATTTATTCTGTTAAATCTTTATCAATTAGTTGCGTGTAACCGATGATGTCGTGCCATGAGTCTTTGTAAAATGGATCTCCGTTCAAAATTCTTCCAATTTTATGCGCAATCATCTCCAAAGCTTCTTTCATTTCTGGAGGAAGGTCGTTCCAGCGAGGCGAATCTTTCATAGCACTTTTGATGTTTTGAGTGATAAGAGCGTGAGTTTTAAAATCTCCGTACCTGTTGAATCGCTCTTTTAAAGTTTCGTCTATGGTCATAATTTTTGGATTACCTTATTGCCGTGAAACCACTTCCCACAGTCCCGACACTGATAGGATTGGTAGTGGGTGCCGTCAGCTAAAGCTCTGATGCCTTTTTTCAGCGGGACTCCTGCGCAGTGAGGGCACTTATTCCCTTCAAATACGACTTTCTTCTGGGTGATCCAGGCGAGATATTCTTCATAGAGGTTGGCGGTAATATCCACGTCGTGTTTGTTGTATTTCTTCATTTTCTCCCAGGCTTTCTTGTCCCCTGACATGCACTTCTCCCAGAGCGGGAAGCCCTCATGTTCGACTTTGCCCCCGTGACCTAACTGCTGGGAAACGAAGTCTAATTTGTTCGTCAGCCAGAGGAAATATCGTTTAGAAACCTTGAGGGTGTCGACGGTCTTAAACGGGCTAGGCGGCGGGAATTTATGTGTGATACAGCGAGTGTTGAACCACTTGAGGTCGAAATTATCCGAGTTCTGACCGATAACGATATCCGCTTTATCGAGAATGTCTCGTAAGGCTTTCACCACTTCGTAATCGTCTAGCTTTCCTTTCTTGTACTTTTTGAAATCCGGCTGGGCGACGACTTTTGTTTTCTCTCCGAGCCATTGATAGGCGAAACAGAGAATGGTGGGTTGCTTGGTGATTTTAATAATGGAAGTCTCCCAGGGCTTGCTCCAAAAGTAACCTTCGGCCGGAGAAGTTTCGATGTCTATCACAACGAGCTTGTTCATTTCTTTACAATCAGCTTTTTAAAGATAAGAGAGGTATTGGAGTAGTTCTCTCCCCCGTCGTTGCCGTCTGTCAAAACGATGACGTCTTTATCCTCATACACCACCTCTCCCCTTGTGACGCATGGTTTCTTTTTTGTTTCCGCTACCCATTTTTTAATGTCGTCTAACGATTGCCAGGCGCTATCGCTAGCGTGATCGTGCCAGTAAACAGTGATGAACTTACTTTTTTTCATACGTGTCATCGATTATGGTGGCGCCTTTGTCTAACAGATAGAGGTGGTATTCCTCATTGCTCACTTTCTGGAGGTTCTTTCTGGGTTGAGGTTGGTACACTTGTTTTGCTTCCTCTTGCTTCGCTTTCCAGTCTCTCGTTTCTAATCCGGAGGCATGATGAATGCCGTATAAACAGCCGGATATAAGAGAAGCAAGTAGAGTAGCCCCAAACAAAAGAGCGTAAAAACATTTGAAAATGAGATTTCGGTTTTCTCTTTGTCTGATTTTGACTCGTATAAAGGCGGGAATGTCATAGAGTTCTATAGGATATTCTTTAAAGAATTAATGCCTTTCCCAGGAAGGAAGGTCTTTCTCTTCTCTTAAATCAGTGTGCCTAATCTTTGTTAGATTAGATTGTTATATTACATTTACCGCCGACTTACACTCTCCTACGTGTTCACCCGTGCAGGCACAGTCCCCATATCGAGACGGTACGAGCGTTGGAAGGCGATTTTTCTCCCACGGATTATCAACCATTTCGATACGATCTTCTGCACTCAGCGCTTCTGATATCCGATTGAACATTTCAGCGAATAAGCGAGAGTCTCTTTGTTTATATTCATCAAAGGCAGAATGGATTAGGTCTTTCACTGATTTTTGTTGCTCTGGTGTGAGACCAATTGCGTCAATCACAGTGAGCACTCTCCCAAGAAGAAAACTTCTATCTTCTTTTCTGACTTTCCCACTAGCGCTATCTAGAGTGAAAAGAAGCTCATTCGCTTCCATTACCTCTGCTTCACGCTTTCTAAATTCTTCTGACTCAACATTAACTGAACCATCCTCATTAAGGGGAAATTCTGATTTCGACATAACTTTGACTTGACTAGACACACTGATTTTAAAGAACAGATACTAGGCTTTTCTCGGCACCTAGCGTGAGCCTGATTTAAGTGGTAGAGCCACAGCCCCTGACGAGGCAAAGTACAGCCGAAATCCCGTGTCGAGGATACATTGAAGGTTTCCCTTCTAAGAACATCTAATTCACCGCTTTCGCTAGCTCCTTAGGTAGTTCTTAGAAAAGCTCCATGACGTTGCATGAAGTTATTGAGTGCCATAGATTCCCCGAAGGAAACGTACGACATAATCGGAGAGTTCTTGGCGAGCGAATTTCTGCTCGTCTTCCCGCAAGGCCTGCGGAGGTAGTTCTTTCCCGTAGCGACTCATGTAAGCCGCCCGGAGGAAGTCCCTCAGGCTGATTTTGTTTTCAGCGAGGTGAACTTGTGCGAGGGAGTACATGGCTTGCCCAGTGGAAGAGGCATCTGACGCATGGTCTTGTTCTTTTTGTATTTGAAATCCTCACGGCACTTCTCGGAACAGAGGTACTGGTTGTTCTCCTCCATCCCGACTTCCTTGCCGTCCTCGATGTCACAGTTGCATATCGTGCAGTACTTCATTTTCACGCTCCTTGGCGAGTTCGCAGGTCTTGGAACAAGTGCCACCTTCGGCCCAGGCTCCGTAATACCCACGAGTGATAAGCTTGTGGCAGATACAGCATGGCTTCCAGTTGATGACTGGTTCTTCTTGTGGACGAGGCAAAACAGGATTCGACATCCGCTTCATTTTCTCTCCTTGTTTTGAAAGAACTGGCGAGGGCGAAGGGGTCTACCCTTCCTTATAAAGGCCCTCATAACTGGTTGTGAGCCAGTACCAAGCATTGAAGCCTAGTATCGGCCTACAACTATTTTTTAAACCATTCCCGTAATCCGATAACTGATCCGATAATAACTGTTACGCCTAATAAAAACTTGACCGCACCTGAAAATACTTTCTGAGAAATCTTTCCAAAAGCGTTGTAGTCTTCCCAAGCCACAATGACGGGTTCGAGTTTTTTTCTAAAAGCAAGGTCTTCTTGACGGTGAAGAATGTCTTGTTTCTGATACTCTTCATCCGCTTTCATGTGGGTCTGCACGATCGCGTCATTGATTTTATGCTCATCGGCGTGTTCCTTCATCATGTGTTGGAGCTTGTCGATTTTCCCGTTCACGGTTTCTTTGACGGCGAGCCTGATAGCCTCGACGATCTCATTTGATATTTCGGTCATACACTTTTACTAGGTTCAGTGTTATGATTGGGTACCCCCTGCTGAACCCAGGGGGAGTTTTTTAACTTAGAATCCATCCTATAAACGGGATAATTGAACCGAGAAGAAACCACGTTGCCCTTTGCTTGTCTTCCCATTTAATAAGTCCTGGTTTGAGCTTCTTTTTCATACTCTTTAACTTCTAAGTTAGTCGATTTCGTAACGAATACTCCCAATTGCACGTTTGTTTCCCGAGGCAGTCCACGCAGCCCCAGCCATATCTTTTCCAACGGTAATGATATTGTTTGCAACCGCTGTTGAAATTAGAAAACGCGCGGGTGATGTGAGGTTAACGCTGTTGTCTGTAGCAAAGACAGCACTCAAAACGCTTGATACGATGGACGCACTAGCAAGAACGGGGAGAGGGATAGTGAAAGTCGTTGCATTAGACGTTTGATTTGAATTAGAATAGTCGAAATCACACAACTTCCCGTTAATCGAAAACCGGCCTTCAATAGTTGCGGGATTAGATGAAAATCCAGTCGGAGTTGGTGTACAACTAAACTTACGATTCTCCTCAAACTGATACCCACTTATAACCGCTGGTATATCCATCTTCAACAACCTCGGAAACCGTGACCAGTCATCTTTGGAGTGGTCGTATGGGAGAGAAGTAGAGCCTTCGTAGAGAGAGACTCGTCTAAACCAAGTATTCCCGTCTGAAGTAGAGTGTTTGAGTTGGATTCGGATATTCGTTGCCGTCGCTCCGATAGTCCCTGTGGCGTATTTCGTGAGCCATGAACCAGTCGTTGCGTCGGTTGCAGAGATAATCGTTTCGCTGGTTGTTCCGTCAGCTAAAGTAACGAGGAGAGAAATCTGTCCCGTGGAAGCGGTATCTTGGTACATATCAGCCCGTAAAGCGACAGTTTTTCCACGCAGTCTTTCAACTAAGTCCATTGGCAGGTCTTGGTATTGGATAGCGTTTGTGGTGGCACGGCGAATTTTCTGCCCTTTGTACAGCGTTTCAGCAAAGAGTTTCTTTACTTGGTTGTCAGTGAGAGCGACAGAGAGGACACAGGCGTTTTGGATGAGACCGTCAAAGTAGTTATTTGATGTTCCACCAGTTCTTCCAATATTAAACGTGCTATTGGTTACAGATGCTGAACCACTAGCCGTGACTTCTTTCTTGATACCATTGACCCATACTTTAAGTTTTGAATTTACAGAATCATACACTCCACACACAAAATTCCATTTACCTGTTGTGAGGATAACATCCGAATCTATTGTTGTGTTTGTTGTTAAGCCAGCAAGACTAAATTCTACACAACCAGAACCGGGTAATTGAAATACCTTATATGTCGTAGTTGCTGAATTACCCATAAAACAGCCTCCGCTAGCAGCTGTTTCTGGTTTAATAAATGCAAACCACGTCTGACTACCAGTGATACACGCGTTTGCAGCCGACCCAGAACCATATTGAGAAGACCCAGACTCAAAATCGAGAGCCGTTCCCATTAATCCGTCCAAAGATGTTCCAGGTACATGTGTAGCTGAGTCTAATGGATAGTTATTAGAAGAAAGGTCAGCAAAGTCGTCGGTATTCACAAATCCATTGAGAGGATAAAGTGCTTCAATATCTCCATCTGCCACACCAAGAATATCGATTAAATTCTGTTTCGTCAGAGCTGGTATTCCACCCTGAACGGGATTGGCATTTGAGTTTGTCCAATCATCAGGCGTTCCACCATATCCATTAGTAGAGTTGTTAATGAAGTTCCCGTTTTTGAGGAGGTTGGGGGGGGCGATACCGAGAGCAACGTACGCATCAGCGAGGGCTTTAGGCGTAGCGAATTTTGCATCATCTGTTCCGGTAACGATTTCAGCACCCGTGGCTTTGACTGGTGGAACGAAATGTTGTAAGAAAATTTGAATCTTTCCTGAAGCAGAAGAAGTAATAACTGTTCCCAGATGTATTTTCAGTGAAGGCGCAACGTTCGTAACGGCCCCAGCAGTCGCAGCACTCAGATACAACTCATCACCAGCTGAAAAGCCAGAAGTATCAAGTCCAGAAAATTCACCTTCGTTCATTACTGTTCCGTAGGCGTTGTTGGCGATGTTAGCCAGGGCTAACCCTACACAAAGTGCTGTCGTTGAAGCATCAGCTTTCGCCAGAGCTACTGTGGGAGTCGTGCCGTTCGATCCGTTGATGTAAACCACTTGGCCTTTTGTGATTGTGGAACCAGTGGTATTCCGGACAGTTAAAACGCCATCTCGAAAGAAAGCGAGTACTGCGCCCGTTGATGTCTGCATGACCATACGAGCCACTCCTGATGGAGCGGATTCAGCATGGATATTTACTTTTCCGGAGGCAGGATTGGCTGGAGTGGAGATGGCGGTAAAGGCCTCAGAGCCTTCCAAGGCTAAATCGTGTGCGCCTAAATCAACATTCGTTGTCGCTCCTGTGTAGGGAACGAGGCCAGATAAATCTTGGTCGCCAGAGTTCGTGCCTGTGAGACCTAAATCCGTTTTTAACGTAGCAAGAGTCTGGACTTCAGGAACCCCAGTACCTGCCGTCTTGCGATAAAAGACCGAAGCGGTGGCTACATCGTTCATTTTGACTAAAGTCACTGCTTTATCGGTAATCGTCGTTGCGTTTCCGACCGAAGTAACTGGACCTGTTAAATTGGCGTTCGTGGTGACCGTAGCGGCGTTGCCTGAAATATTCGTCTGATCTCCTGTGTTTGTCCCTGAAGTGTTTCCTAAAACAGTCAATTGAGCATCTGTGACATATCGTTTGTTCGTTGAATCAGCAATATCGGCTGTCGTAGCGTCGGCTCCTGAAGTCACTAAGCCCTTAGCATCGTAAGTAATCTTGGTTTTCGTTGCCCCGGCAATAGCGACGTTTTTATCTACCTTTAAATCGAGAGCCGTCTGTTGTGCGGTTGAGACAGGCTTACTTGCATCCGAAGTATTATCGACGTTTCCTAACCCAACATCGCCCTTGACGAGAGACAATTCGGTCTTATCAACTGAAATAGCCCCGGTGGTATCATCATAATCCAAACCAGTTCCCACGTTATTCCCGACTGCATCCTGCGCCATTTCGTCGGTGTAATTGGAGGCCGTAATAGTAACCGTCGTCGCATCATTTCCTGGATCATCGGCAGCCGTTACCCCATCTCCGATAAAATTCAAATTAGAACGAGCAGTGAGGGGTGTTCCTTCTTCTTGAATTGTATGTCCTGATCCTGAAACTGCGGCCACGGAAGTGTTAACCCATTTCTTGGTTTCAGCACTATAGACCAGCGTTTGATTGGTAATAGGGTTTTTGATGTTAACATCGGTAGCATCATCAATTTTGTGAATACCTCCCCCATTGGCTGCGTCCCGTCCAGTAAACCCTCGTAAATCAACGGCTTCGCCCCAAGTTCCGTCTTGGTTTTGAAATTGCAGCTTAGAACCCTCCCAGCGGTGTGCAGGAGTAAACCCGTCTTTCCCGTCTTTGACCAAAACAAGGACTTTCTTCACCACTCGTTCAACAAGAATCTCAGTATCTGCTTTAGTAAAATAATCAATGCCTTTAACGGGTGTTTTTCCGTCTTTGCCGTCTTTGCCATTGTCGGGAACTGGGATGAGACTCACCACAGCTTTAATCACCGCCTCTTTTTCGGAAGAGATTGAAGGCATGAGTTTCTCTACCCATGCTCGGATCATCTGCTCCACTTGGGCTTTGGAATAGTAGTCAATTCCTGGGATTGGGGTTTTGCCTGCTTTCCCTGGTTCTCCTTGTGGGCCTTGAACGAGGTTTAAAGTCTTAGAAAGTTTTAACAGTCTTTTGAGTTCAAATTCATCGTCGGTTTTCACCTCTTCTTTCGGTGCTTGTGTCGTTTCAGTACCGTCCAGTTCTCGCTCTACCCCTTGAGAGTCGATAGCATACCAAACAACAGCGTTTTTAACCGCAGAATAAGCCTTTTTTGAGACTGTGAGTTTTCCGTAGATAGGGTGATAAAGGATTTGTCCGATGCTCATAGGCGTACAAAAAGAGACATCCCTGAGATAGAGATGCCCCTTTGAAGTGTGGGCTATTAAGTTAATACTATTATGGCAGATTATGCCTTATTCGTCAATGGATGTTGACAAAAATATTGATTTAGAGTAGGCTTTGGGGTTATATTCTGAATATGTTTAGAGAACTACAATTAAGTTTATCTGTTGGAATAGTCATTATTGCTTTGTCAGTGGGCTATTATTTTGCGTTTTCCCTTCCACAATCTCGTGCAGAAACTATCAGAGTTCAAGAAGAAAAGAATAGAGCAGAAATGGAGGCTAAGAATCAAGAACAACAGGTAATAGCTTTACGCATGGAATCACGAGCTAAATGTATCAAACAGGCAGACAGTGATAAGTTTAATCTTTGGAACGACACCTGCCACGATATTGGAAAACAGGATCATTGTTTCATGCCGACTAGCCAAGCAGAATACATTCAGAAATTAGCGCAACAGGCTAAGGATAATTGTATTAAATTAACGAGCGAATAATATGACTCCATTAATTGTAGGATTAATCATTGGTGGCGTTATCTTCTTACTTTATATGAAGTTTGTACCTGATAATCTCGACGATTGATTATTTTGCTATCTCTTCCAACACCTTCAGATCTTCTGGATTAAGTAGGTGCCCAGATTCTTGTAATATTTTTCCGAGTCCTTTTCGTAGTGCCGGGCTGAGTAGTGCTTTTCCAGCTTTATAAGCTCCGTAGGCCGCGCCACCTGCTATAGCGACACCTGGAGCCATCGTAGCTATTGTCCCTCCACCCAATCCAATACCGGCCGCTGCTATACTCTGTATTATTTTATTTTTTGAACCTATTTTACTTCCTAAATTTTGTAAGGCTCGACCAACAGCAGTCTTTGCCTCTTCAGCTGCTTTTGGTGCGATATTATCCAAAGCATCCAACAAAGAAGATTGTTGTCTGAATGACTCCTTAACCCCTACATTTGGGGCTTTTTCGTCTAAGAGCTTGTTGATAGCATTTCTCACTTCTCGGTTAGCTACGCTAAATGCGTTTTCTGCTTTTGCATCGAACGCTTTAGGTTTCTGTTTTAATACCCATTCGTCATAAGCCTTTCGAGCCTTGAGCATTCCTGATCCAGTACCACTATTCTCATTAATAAAGCGTTTTGCTCCAGCGAGCAGTTTCTCTGCCATCTTTTCGGCTTCTCCCACAATAAGCGGGCTACTCTTAAGACCCTCTGCTGCTTTATTGAGTCGTGACAGCACTTCTTTCTTTGAGACGATGAAGTCATTCGCGCTGAGAGCTGTAATCAAATCATCGGCCTTTTGTCTGACTGCTTCCTTTATAGCATTGTAATTTTGCTGATAGGTATTGGATGGAGAAACCCCCTCAATCTTCATAATTTCCTGTGCTGATCTCTGCTCTGCTGCTGTTGGAGCAACAACGTTTTTCTTAAATGGCCCTATACCCGTTTCAGTTGTTCTACCGACTTGATCTAAGCGAGCTGCTTTACTGTCTATCGGCATCACAAGTTCCTGTGCATATTTTTGAGCAGCTTCTGCGCCCGCCTTAACACCAGATGCTTCTAGTGCTTTTCCAGTCTTTGAGGCTACTGCTCCAATGCCTTCCTTAGCTACCTTTGCCCCTGCTCCACTTCCATAACCAAGTGCAAAAAAGTTAGCAATATTTCCAGTTGCTTCTATATTCCTTGCCATTTCAGGGTTCGATTGTTTAAAATCCTCCCACGCAGTAATTGTTTTCTTTGCAACATCAGTATTTAATCCGGCACTAACCAGCTCAGTGATTTTTTCTTTCGCTGGCTTCTCGATAAAGTCTGGCGTAACGGCTTTCAATGTATTCACAACAGCACTACCGACAGAATCACTAAAAAATCCAAGTTCTTGACCAGTAGTCTGTAGAATTTTTGATCCCGTCGAATCCCCAGAGTTGAGAGTATCGGCTATATTATTCGTGCGATCAGTAAAACTTTTTGAAACATCACCTAAAAAGCCACCCTGCTGAGTGTTTGTATTTTGGCTTGTTTGAGCCAATTTATTCATATCAAAACCGACACTCTCCAGTTTCTTTTTTACTTGGTCAGCCCGTGGATCAGTAGGGTTTGACTGTAACCATTTGGCTGCCTCCTCAGGCGTGTTCAGGGTGACTAGTTGGCCTGAACTAGGCTGTGTTGTTTGTTGCGGTGTTTCCTGGAATTGGCTTGTGTCATACCCCGCTTGTCCAAAAGATTCCAGTTGTGATTTTTTCTTTTGTTCGATGAGTTTACGAACAGTATCGAGCTTATTTTTTGCGGTTTCTGGAGTATCGTTGAGAGTGGGAAGTATCTTTGCATACTTCACTTCATCCTCGGCACGAAGCACTCCACCTTCTAGGTATTTACCGACAATTTGTTTAGTGGCATTGATTTGCCCTTGTATCGTCTGGGCTTGGGTATCATATGGATTGAGACTTCTTGCTCTCCCTTCAATAGGTCCCATGAGATCTTTATTATCCTGAACGCTCTTATCAAGGAGATCAAGCATGGAATTGGCCGCTCCGGCATCTCCAAGGTTGGCTGATTCGGCGGTTCCTATTTGTGCCCCACCAGGATTTGTATGATTTTGAGCTTGCGGTGGAAGAGGTTGCCCGGTTTGAATACTCTGTATACGGCTCAGTTCCTCATCGACAACCGAAGAATCATACCCGACTTGCTCGAGGGCATATTTAACATACGCCGGATCTTGGCGTTTCCTCATAAGTTCGTCTACTCGTGAACGGAATTTTGCCCGTTCTGCGTTCGGGGCGTATGCGTTTGTGGTCGTTGTTGTTGCCATAAGTTAGAAGCCAAATTGTACGTTACCAATTGATCCGATGAATGGAGCGTTACCCGTATTGCCTCCGGCAGAAGTCATACCGGTCTTTTTAAATGAGTCCCAGATACTCTGTTCAATGTCTTTGCCGTTTTCATCCACGCCGAGGACTCCGCTGTTATCGACGGCTGTGTCCTTTTTGAATTTAGAAAGAGCGCTCTCGTAACTCAAGCCTTTGATTTTCATGTCCAGATTAAACTGCTCTTTCGCCATTTTAAATTGAGCGTCATCAATCTTGTATTGGAGTTTGAACTGTTTCTCAGCCATGTCCATTTTCTTCACATCCATGTTGTAGGAACGATCTGATTCAAACACGCTTCGGGTGAAGTCACGCTCTTGAGAATAGACCTGATACTGAGTGGTCAGTGCTTGTAATGAAAAATTTCTCTGATCTGTCCACCGGGAATAGGCCGAATTATCCGCATTCACTAACCGGTCTTGTATAAATTGATTTTTCTCTGCTTGAAGAGAGGCCTGTTGAGCGTAGTTCCCATACTGGGCCGCAGCGAATTGAAGCTGTCCTTGAAACTCCTGGGATTGGAATTGACTGCGTAAATCCTGTTCGTTCTGCACCGCTCCACCTGAGAAAAACCCTCCCCGACGGTTGATAGATTCCACTTCCTGTTGCATTCTCTTAGCGAAGTCTTTCTCGCTCTGGACTTTCTGGTCGGTATAGGAAGCCTGCTGGAGTTGTCTTATCGCTTCGAGCTGGGCTTGTTGAGGTGAGTAGACACTGTCAGCCGTGGCTTGGATACCGGGCAGATACTGATTGGGGTCGAACTGATAGTTCTGGGAACCTAAGGTAGCAATCCCGTTTTGTACCTGTTGGCCGACAGAAGGCTTAGCCTTAAAACCAGTCAGAAGGCTCGTCGCTTCTCCTGAAGTGAGTTTATTGCCGAATCCTCCTTTGCCGAGGACGTAATCTTGCGCTCCCTGCCCCGCTTGTGTTAGGACAGCTTGTGCGTCTGGTGAGATTTCCATAGTTTTAGTCTGCATTGACTGACCTCCAAGAGGCTCCGTCCCAATAATTAAGATATTGCGTATCTGTATTTAAAATAAGAATGTAAGATGTCGGAGTGACAATCAGCGCATCTCTTTCGGCTTCAGAATATCCGGGGATGGACCAGGTTAAAGCATCGTTCGGTTGGATAGGTTTCCCTACGTTCCGTACCTGATTCCCTTTCATGTTGGAAAATTCTGTCACTGCCATACTAGAGTCCGTTTACGGTTTTTAGATTAGTGGTACTCAATCCGTTGACTGATTTATAGGAAGACAACCCGTTGATTGTTTTCGGTCCAACAGTATAGGTAACACGGACCTGACCACGAGCCCCGGTTCCTCCGAAGTCCTCACCACCACCGGCTCCGCCGCCGGGAGCGCCGCCATTTCCTCCACCGGAATTGTTTGCTCCACCTGACCCGCCACCACCGCCTTTTACATTAGAAACACCAGCCCCACCAGGAGAAGTCCCACCGGCTCCACCGGACCCGTTATCTCCAGCGCCGCCATTAGCGTTTGAATTTCCACCCGTTATTCCATCACCATCAGGACCAGCAGCACCACCACCGGCTCCGCCTTCTTGTGATCCTCCTGTACAGGTACCGCTCGTGCCACCGGAAAACTTCACATCACCGATGCCAGCAGATGCCTGTCCTCCTAGCTTTGCTATATTCCCAGCTCCAGACAGCCCACCCTTAGCTAGAACCGTATTTGAATTAAAATTGGAATCGGCCGCTGCTCCACCAACGACATAGCTATACGCAGTACCAGGAGACACAGCGAGTACAGAGGCAGAATAGCCACCACCACCACCGCCAGAAGTGTTAGCCCCGCCCGAAGGAGAACCGCCGCCATCCTGTCCGTTTCCACCACCACCCCAGCATTCGACTAAGGCAGCATGAACACCGGCCGGAGCTGTCCAGGAAGCGGAACCAACAGAAGTAAAGGTTTCTACAGTGGCCATACTTTAAACGTGAGTGGTGTAAGTGTTATCCGGTGAAAAATAGAGCTCATCGGCTGTCAGGCCAAAACCAATGACTCGTAGGACATAATCGGGCGTCGTTGGTTGTGTCACAACAATATCTCCTGTTGTCGAGGCATAAACCGGAGCACCTATGGTGAGTGTAGGGAAATTAGCATCGGCTCTGACTATTCCGTGAAGTAGGACAGTCAGGGCTCCTCCGTCAGTCGATGAAGTTACAGCAATCCCCAAGACTCCTCTTGCATCACCTGTGGCGGCAGCAGCTACTGAGATATCTGCGAGCTCCCAACGAGAGTCATCTTTATCAAGTGTCACTAAATCTCCGAAAGCGATAGTTGCACCGCCCATTCCAGCAACAGTAATGCCGGAGTACTTTCCGTCAGCTGAGCCAGCAGGATCGAGAGCGAGTGCAGTGTTTTCCCCTAGTGTAATTGGGCCAGTCATAGTTCCGCCTGAAAGAGGGAGTTTTGTATCAGCATAGGCCTTAATACTTTGCTGAGTAGCTAACTTCGTGGCTGAATCAGAAGCCATATTATCTTCATCGAGAATGGCGGTACCAGATACACCCGTATTAATCACTGGACTAGTTAAAGTCTTGTTCGTGAGGGTTGAGGTACTATCATCCGTGACAGCGGTGGATTCAAATGTGTTGAACGTGGTCTCGATCTGTGAAAGGTCGGCCTTCAATGTATCGACTGAAGGTTTGTTCGTACTACTGTATGTTTGCTCCGTAAAGGAAAGCGCCAGTGCCATATTATTTAAATTTAGGTTTGATTAAGAATTTCAGAGCGAAGCCATAAAATTTCACATCCTCCAAAGTGGTCACGGTTATCTTGAATTGGATGCCTCGGGGATTCTCCGAACTCTCCAGGTCGGTGATGACCTCGCCTTGGGCATTCGCCGCAAAGCCGTACCCTTCAGAAAACTGTCCAGAACTGCCATCCTCATAAGCTATTTCGAGTTCTCCGGTCTCGACGTTTTCAATGACATCGGTCCACTCTCCGTAGGGATTGTTTCGGTAAGAAACCGTGAAAGTGACATTTTGCAGAGCCTGAAGCTGGGAAAAAAGCTTTTTGTATCCTTTGACGTGGTACGGGACGTTTTCTGTAAAGAATTTGGAGATAAAATAGCCAGTCTGTGTCTCTCCACCCAAACCCGGAGTAATGAGATAATCCTGTGACGTCACGACTTTATAACTGTTGAGCCACCCGAAATTGGTGCCGGTACTCCGGGAGTCACCGACAAAGAGTGTCGTATCAAATCCGTAATCAAAGACGAAGTTTTCAATCCAGTAACAGCCATAATACCGTCGGTTTCTGGTCACCGCATACGGCTGAATCGGATCAGGCCGGGAGATATTTTTGTGAATGACATACTCCTGCGAGTTATACTCGGTGCTGATAGTCACATCCGGTATAGAGACCCGATACTCATAGTTGTAGTAAGCGGCACAGGCGAGATCGGATCGGTAAGATTCGTTTCTGCCCACTGGATCTATACGGCCAAAGACCTGTCGTATAGCCCCACCGATAAACTCCTGCACTCGACCGTCCCCCGTAAACCACATGACTGAATTTTCAGTCGTAGCGACCGTTTGGTGACAGGTAAACAGAATATTCCCAACAAAATTCACATCGACGATTCCGTCATCCACGAATTGAGAGACTGAATAGAGTCCTGCCTGTTTGAAGAGTAAAAGTGATCCTTCTGGTGTCAGTCCTGCGCCCTTCAGATTTCCATGAGCGTTGGGGTCAATCAATTGGAAAGCGTTCGTATCAATCGAAGTCGGGTCGTTGATCGGGGTCCACTGGAGCAAGTAAGGAGACGCAGGTTGATCAAGAAATAACAGGCGATTATAGCCATTATTAAAGACCACTCGAGACTTGGGCAGTTCTTGGGCTGGAGAACCGTAAGTGGGGATCGTCCAGGTCACTCCATCAGAAGACTGCATGACTGAATCCGTCCCGTTCGTCCAGGTGACAATGTTGTTTAAAATAGCGAAGGTACAGGGAATCTGGGCGAGAGAAATCGGAGCGGCCGGGGAGCCGGTTATAGGAACAGTGCAGACAACCCACGTCACCCCTCCATCAGCGGCGTATTCAAGCTTATCTTGACGTTGCCGGATCTCCACTAATGCCCCGTCAGCTTTGACAAAGGCAATCCCTCCCCAATACGGTCCGTAGTTTTGATTCGCCGCCGGACTGCCGGTCATGTTGTCATCCCAGAGAGAAAACCCCGGAGCCATAGCCACTGTGTCCTCTTCGACAGTAAAATTTTCGCAATCAGCCATTTCAGCATCGTTTAACTCTTCAGCCGTCTGAGCTGTGTTGAGTCCGTAACGGAGACTCGGGATATTTCGTGTTTTGTATTGAGCGGAGAACATCAGCGTCCGAATAAGGTGGGTTTTTTAATCGGCTTCTTGCCTGCGAGGTCCATTAACATATCTCCTAAAGCGCCTTTAACAACTCCCTGTGAGCCGTGTGGTCCCCGGAAGAGCCGTTCATACTCCAAAGCGTCAGGCAGGCCTTCATAGGCCTTAAATCGAGCAATCATGCCGAGGAGCATGACCCGGGTAAAGCGGTCAGGAATAACGGAAACAACGGCTCCTGAGAGTTCGTCTTGCACCTCTACGCCCGAGACCCGGCATGTCCCGGCGTTATCCGGAGCCATGTCGAAATAAATGCGGTTAGCTTTGATGTAGTAGCGAGAAGGAGTCGAGGCATCGGCATTCACAAAGCGTTCATAGTATTCGTCCTCAGTCGTCTCGTCTAAGACACGGAAATTGTCATCCGAAGCGTTTTTCCATAGAACTTTCCGTATTTCAGAGTAAACATTCACCGGATCGACATATCTTTGGGAAGGCGTAGCCGTGATGTCCTCTTCAGTCGGAGCGATCAGATACCGGGCAGCATGAATCAGAATTTCCTGATAGGTGTCTTTCCCGGCTTGGTCGATGACATTTTTCCCACGCACTGAGGAGTCTTCGACTTCGTTCTGGACCAGATTGGTATAGTTGGCGAGTAGCATATTAGTAAGCACTGCGGGTTATTTGTTCATTCTCTTTTTCCACTTCTTCCATCGTCTTTTTCCCGGCGTAGAGTTTCCATGAACCGCACCGGACACACCGGTCGGGCGTGTCTCCGACGGAACAGTCTTTGGGACAGCGATAGATTTTTATGGGTTCATTCATAGGCTTTAGGAGAGAGCTAAGCCAATTAGCTCCCTGAAAAACGTATGAAATTGTATGTTTGCAACGACTACCTAGTCATTCACAGTTCTAATCACAACACCGTGGTCGGCACGAAGGGTTTTGACACCCCAAGCGGCACGAACCGAACCCAAATCACTCATCGTGTCTTCATCGAAAGACATGGAGATCGTTGGGGTCTCTACCATTGCGATACCAAAGGCATCCTTATGGAAGTACATGTTGGCGTAGGCCGTTTCGGCAGGAGAACCTGAAGAAAGCGTGGCTACGTTCGTTGACTGATACACTGGGGAACCAAGGATGGTACCGATTCTGCCTGTCTCCAGAGGGATTCCAGAGCGGAAGTCCGAAGAGATGAAGTAAGAACCAGACATTCCGAGCAGTTCACCGTAAGCACTTGGATGGAATACCCAAGCACGGTCAGTTGATGGAACATCGACAGCGTTCAGAGTCGTGAAGGCGCTGATGATGTGAGCAACAACGAGATCACCTGTTTGGTCAGTCCCAGCAGGAGTGTTGATGTCAGTCGCTGTCAGGTCAGACTGCAAAGCACCGATAGTGGAGTCGATTTTTCGAGCAATCGATTCACCAGCAGCCGCCATGCGGTCAGCCTTGATGTTGTACATAGAGAGAGCGTTGGTCGTCCACTGCACCATGACTGGTGTGAAGTAGAATTGATCAACAGTGAGATCGACAACACCAGTCGTGTTAGCTGAAACGTTGTCGGTCAAACGCTTGCCGTCTGTGTAGGCAATCGCTGTCATCGAAGCGGTCACTGGGAAGTGAGCTATGTCACCACCGTTTGCGAGGTCGCTTGATCGGTCAGTCACCAACTGACGCATGACGAGGTTTTTGTTACGGAACTTGATAACGAGGTCTGACCAGATTTCTGGTATCTCGTTAGCGTTCGTAGTTGGGGTATTCATCCCAGTTACTGAAGCCATGTCTTTGTGAGAGAGTCACACTACTTATCCCAAGCGAGCGAGAGTCGCTTTATACGCTTCGAGCTGTCTTGGGTCTGCGTTCTCTAATCGGCCTTCTAAGGCTTCTTTGATGACGTTCGTAGTGCTTGTCCCTTTAGGGGTTACTTGTTTAGGGGGCACTTCAGGCTCGGTCTGAGAAACTTCTTTCTGCATTCGATCGAAGAATTCCGCTTTGATCGCCTTCACTGCTTCTTTGGCAGTCAGGTTGTCATCGCTCATTTTCTCGGTTATGAGAGCGAGGTTCTCTTTGACGAATGGGTCGGTGTTTACGAGCATCAGAACTTCCACATTGGCTTTTGTCCTCACGTCTTCGGTACTCACTGTGCCATCGTCATCCGATACCTTGGCGGCTTCGACAGCGGCAAGTCTGGCTTTGATTTCAGCTAATTCAGCGTCTTTAGCTTTCTTCTCGTCCTTGTACTTGAGCATGTCTTCACGCACCTTTTCGTAGACCTTACGATCCACCTTCGCACCATCGTCACTGACTGAGGTACTCGACTCACTTACTGGTTGGGCTTCCACAGTAGGAGCTACTGGTTCCACTACGCCCGTATTGACTTCCGTCATAAGTACTCCTCATTTTTTTACTTGGTTTGGATTCCAAATTTATGACTTACTCAGAACCTAAGACGCTTGTCTTTTTCTCTGAGCAAGCCACTCGCTTGCCTTCTTCTCATTGATAACGAACTTTTCCTCGAGTCCCTTTCCGTATCTCGTCTTTAAGAGAAAAGGGCTTTTCTGCTCTTTTTTCTCAAAGAATTTCTTAATATACTCATTTGTTACGCTCATCGATTTGCTTCAGGGAAAACTTAATGTCTTTAATCGCCTTGATTCTCATGGCGGTTCCGTAGGCTTTTTCAAAGTCTCTCTGTTCAACTTGGTCGAACATTTCCTCTAGGAGTTTGGATTCGCCTTCATTGCTATCGAGATACTGGGTGTATTTGTTCATATCACTTCATCATTTTTTGAGCTTTTTTCATCATGGCTTCCGCTTTAGCTATCATGTCCTTGCCTTTTTTCATCATCATCTGCGCTCCTTTTTTTACTTCCGAGGCTTTGGCTTTCAAATTAGGAGTCTTCGATGGGTACATCATCATTCTTTTTCCTGGCATATTATTGTTGGTTAGTGGGTTGAGGATTCATCTGACTTTGCACCTTCTGCCCCATAGCGTTATCCATGGCCACGTTGATCGGACTCATCGCCCCACCCATTGAAGCGACATGAGCATTCAGGTGAGAAGTGAGTAAGACCATCTGTTCCGGGGTGTATGGAATAACGTTCCCTTGAGCATCGGGATGTCCTTGTCCCTGAAGGGCTGCCTTATGGAGGGCGATATGGACCGCATGGATGTCGTTCGGCAGGACTCTGGCTGTCGCCGGGTCGAGGTTTTCTTGTTTGGCATCGTCAAGATTAGCCAGTTTCTGTTGGACAGTCGCTTCTTCCCGTTCTTTAAGTGAAGGAATGAGGTTTTCCGAGTCTTTAATCCCATAACCCTCCTCAGCCATACGCTCCCAGAGATAATCCCGAGAGATCGGTACTCCCACACCGGGAGGTAAAGCGGCCTCTTGAGCAGCGAGAGTCAGAAGTGACCCCCATTTATTCCTCATCTCCTGTTGCATGGTGTAAGCAGAAGAACCTGAGACAACCACCAAGTCTTTAATGGCTTCAATGTCCTTAAATTTGATTTGGTTTTCGAGGATCGCACCTTTTTTTCCTAAGATTCGGTAGACAATCTTCTGGGCGTTGGCTAGGTACTGCTTGTTTAACCACAACGCCGCTCTTCCAGAGGCTTCCAGCACTTCTCGCTCATAAGAGCGGAGCATTTTGTTGATTCTTTGCTCGGAAAGGAAGGTTTTAGATGAAACTTCATAAGCGGTTTGCTCCTTCTGCACTTGATTCGCCCCCGTCTGGTAATCAGTAATCGAGGAAACGTTCTGTTTGGCTTTTTCCAGGAACCCAAGGATAAAGGAAGAGGCTCCGAGGTCAGGTTTTGGCGTGTCCATGACGGCCACCGACTTGCCTAACTCTTTTACCGGGATCAAGACTCTTGCCCCGTACCGAAGTCCCGCTTCGTTTAAGATGTTGTCAGCCACATATTCCATTGGACGGGCCACGTCTACCCAGTGAGCTTCCAGAGAGATGTTAAAATCATCCTCTTCGGCGTCTAAGATACTGGCCGACTGTTCAATCACTCCGTAACCTTCCACTTTTCCTGGACGACGAACGGGACGAAAGAAAAACACCGGACAAAACTGGTTGTCGAAAGGATTAGGTTCAAAGCGGATCGAGACAGGTGACATACCTTCAACTTCAGTCACACCGGCCAAGGTCATCACATAGTTCTCGGTCACGCCCTGGTCGTTTAAGTACTCGATGTAGAGTTCGGCTACCTCGACGTTTATATCATCTAGAATCGCTCCCTGAGTCGTTCCAACGGGGGACTTCGTCATCTGCTCTCTCCAGTAATCGGGCTGGTCCTTAATCGCACCGACTAACCGGCGCACATCGAAACCTTCCATCTTTAATTCCTTGATGGTTTTTCTGGCTCGGTAGCCTTTGACTTTACTGTCTTCTGGTTTTCTCGCTTCCACGTCCCAGATGAGGTCATGTGGTCGGAGATCGGTAATCGTCCAGTTGGAAATAGTCTCGGTTTCGTCCACCTTCACGTCTTTACCAATCTTTAACGTCTCGGCCATTTCGACTAAGATAGGATTCGTAATCTTCTTGCCTAAGATTTCCTTACCTCGTTTCTTGCGAACTAGCTCTTCTACTTTCCAGCCCATGAGAAAACCTGAAAGACCACAAATCCCACCCCACTTGGCAATCTCTTCGTAAGCGTCTTCGGAATTGGCAATATCATGCTGATAATCAGAAAACTCGTTGTATACTTCAGCGGGCTTTGAGTCACCCCGTTCTCTCGCTAAGTAACGGAAGCGTCCCCGTTGGGCGTTAATCTTCGAGGTAAAGTTCTCAGTCAACGCAAACGCCTGCCCCAGCCGCACTTGCGCCTGGGTTTCGGCTGTAATCGAACCTTTCCGAAGTTGGTTCTCATAGCGGTTATATAAATTCGTCCACTCTTCCTTGAGCGGCTTGGAATAGGCTGAGTGTTTTTCTAGGACACTGATTGCTAGACGTTCGATGGTGTCTCGTGAAGCCATAGTTAGTAACCTGTTTTATAATTGGTTCGTGTATTGACTGGTTTGTATGAGCTAAAGCCGTACCGTATTGCGTCCATCGGGTTACTCCACTCGTGTACTGAATCGTCTGGCTCGTTTATAAATTCCCCGTTCGGAAGTTTCTTATTCATGTAGTTCCGATATCCCTTGATGGTTTTCAAACTCCTGGCTGTTATAGAAATCGGTTGATCTTGTACATACTGAATCCCCTGTAACACTGATCCTTGCCCCTTAATCGCTCCGATAATGTTCACTCCGTAACTCTTGATTTCATCTATACTTTTCGGTTCTGAGCTATCGGCAACAACGAGGATATTCCCATCGGTAGCATTTAACTTGTCTGCGATTGATTTATTAGAAAGCCCTTTTTGATAGGTGTGTTCGTCGATGATGAAACCGCCGTTATACTCATAAATGTCTTCTATCACCGTTGGATCGATACTGTAACCAAAGTCCAGTCCTCTTCGTGATAGTCTTGCCTCATGGGGAATGTCCTGAATGATGTTCCAACCGGTATAGATTCTCCCCTCTACTTCTCCAAGTTGGCCGAGGCCGTAGACTTGCCACCATCTTGGATTATTCTTATGTGCTTCTATTTCTGATACTGAAATTGGATCGAGGGCTTCGTTGTCCAGATAAGTCAGGGTGATGAAATCAATATCCTCGCGCCTATTCAACATTTCGGTATAGAACCAAAACTCCTCAGAGGGGTTCCAGTCCATCCACACTATCTTTCTTGTTCTTGTAATGAGCTGGTCAACTATGTTGTAGTCGAGGTTGTTTGCTTCATTGAGGAAAAGAACGTCTCTTCTTGGTCCGTGTGCTTTTCCAAACTTATCGAAACTGATGAACTCTAGAATGGTCTTATTGGGAAATGTGTAAGTATGATTTGATTCGTTCCAAGCGTTATCATCCCAATAGCCCTGAACCAACATGATGCTCTTGAAGTCTCTAATCGTTCCTAACTTGAGATGAGGATGAGACTCGGCAACGACTGTCATTACCTCTCCTTTTGTTGACTGTCCGTAATCTATGAGCCAAACAAGAATTGAAATCGTCTTTGATGCGCTAGTTCCTCCGCTAACTGCCCGGATTCGTTTCTTCAGGTTGAATATCTTCTTTGTCGCTGTTGTATTCTGAAACGCTAGCTCCGCCATAGATCGGGATTCCTTTATCGTTAGAAGTCACGTCTGATCTCTCCTTTAATGCGAGGATAAACTTCAGATACATCTCAATACTTTTCTCACTTCCTTCCTCAGCTTTTTCTCTTAATTTGTCTAACACACTCGATGTGCCTTTTTTGGCTTGACTGAGCGACAATTCCAAAACTAACTTCTCATTTTCCGGTTTCCTCATCTGGTAGTAGTAAGTGCTTTCGTCAATCTTCCATCTCCGAGCAAATTCAGCCACCGATTCTTGTCTCGCTGGCTTGGGGAGTGACTCTCTTTCAATGGCGGCATCAATCCAAGTAATAACTTCAGACATTTTTCTGTTCTTAACGGCGATCGGGTGTCGCGTTTCCTAGGTCATAGGGCGTAGACTATCCCTGCTGCCGTCGATAGGTGAGACCTAATCGCTGTCAAAAACATAAGAGCCAAAACGAAAAGAGACCCACGATATGTGAGTCCCTCTGAAAGTATGGACTGGTATTCAATTGTCTCAATCCTACACTATCTATTGTGTTTTGTCAAGGTTAGCGGTAGAATGCGCCCTTATATTTCAATTTTCTTCTCTAAGATGGTTGTTCCCTTAATGACTTGTCTTTGGCCGGGTTTGGGCTTTTCAGTCGAGATGATGATTTTTCCCCCGAAATAAATCCACCCGCCCCGGCTACAGGCGAGTTCAAAGCTCTTTCTTAAAGCTTCTTTGAAAGATTCTGGAACTTCTTCCATATTACTTTTTCTTTTTAGAGACGACGAGACAAATGATTTGAGATTCTTTGGTGATGATGTAGTTCTTCTTCCCGTCTTTGAGGCCTGCTATGTTAGGGTCTTTTTCCAATACTACCTCATCACCCTTTTTATACTGCGATCCCTCTGCGACTTCCGCTACGAGTAGATGTTTCTTTTGAAGGTTCTCTGGTAATAGAAGACCGGATTCTTCCTGTTCGACGACTGATTCGAGTAAAATGTTGTCTCCTACTGGCTTAAACATAGTGTTGTTATTAACTTTTTAGCGATTGATTCCCACGAAACGACTTCTATTTCTCTGTTGCCTCCGTTAAGGTTTATAACTTCTGGCACTCCACAAGCCATTGCTTCAGCGACCGGCCTGCCCCATCCCTCTTCCTTCGAGCAAGAAAGAAAGCTCCTCGCTCTGTTATAAAGATATGGTATTTCTTCAATGCTTGGCGCATTGATAGTCTCAACTTCCCCAATACTTCGAGTGCTTCTTCCGAACCACACAACTCTTCTACCGAGCATATTGGCTTTTTGAATGGTTTCGTCGATGTTTTTGTTACTTTCATAATTTCCACAGATTAAAACGTCAATATCCCTCTCTAGTCCCATATCGCAGAACCTTTCATGCGTTCCGTTCCCTATAACAATGTCTGTTCCTATCCAATCCGCTATCCAATGACTCACCGCTATCTTTTTACTTCGGTGTGTCTTCCAGCGTTCGTCTTTGGTTCTGACATACGCCCACTCGGCTTCACACTTGGGACTGACGGCTATCGTAATCCCTTTTGGCACTCGTTCAACATGAGTGCTAAAGTAGTTTTCCAGTTCTTGATTATTGTGTTCCGAAATGATATGCGCTTCGATGCCTAGTCGTTTTAAGGCTTGAGTGAGTTCAAAAGTTGAAAGGACGGCTCCGCAGGTTATGACTTCTTTGAATAGAAAGCTGATATGAGTTGGCATATTCGTTTAACGTCTTTTACCTGTAACTTTCTATGAATGGGAAGGGAAATGATGTGTTTAAAGACTTTTTCTGTTACTGGTAAGGGCGTATTGTTCTTGAAGAATTTATAAAAATGCAGCGGTTTATAATGCAGGCCACAGGAGATCCCGTTTTCTGCCAAGTAGTCATAGAGCTGGTTTCTTCTTGGAACTTGGATGGTATAGAGATGCCAGGTCGAGGACTTATAAGGCCGTTTGATAGATTTTGGTAAATACTGCTCGTAGGCGTGAGCCAGCATTTTCCGATGAAGGTTCCCTTTGTCGAGTTCTTTTAACTGTTCCAGGGCCACCACGGCCGTCATATCATTCATGTGAGCCTTCAACCCCGGTTCGTTGATGTTATAGTCCCAGGAGTACTTCCCTTTATTTCGAGCGTAGGTACTCTTATCAATTCCACACCAAGAAAGGGCCTTAGCTCGAAGATAGAGTTTCTTATCATTGGTTGTCAGCATCCCGCCATCCCCTGTCGGCAAATTTTTCACTGCATGGAAACTCCAGCATGAAACAAGTCCTAAGTGTTTGTATCCCCCACAATGTGCCATGTCATAAATCTTCCCTTTTCCCGAGATGTTTCCGGCGTACATGACTTGAATATCCGATTCATGCGTGGTCAGAGTCTCTTCATTAATGTCCACAAACTGTACTTCGTATCCGGCGTTCAAGGGGGCTAGAGCGGAAGAGATAAACGTGAAGGCACTGACTTTGACCGGAGTATATTTACTAAATCCCACGATCCGCACTGCTATATCCAAAGCCGAAGTACAAGAATTGACGGCTACTGCATACTTCGCACCAGTGTACTTCGCCCATTTTTCTTCTAGTTCCTGAACCTTCGGCCCCATGCCAACCCAGCCCGATTCCATAATTGAGTCGAGTTCTTTTAAAATCTTTTTTCGCATCTCCTTTGGAAAATACGGGGTAAGGACTGGTATCATAGGTTTTCAATTATTTGTTTCCATTGTTTAGCAATCTCTTGTGCTTGATAGGTCATTGCGTACTCCCGACACCTCTCATCAAATCCGATATTGGTGAGTTGTGACCAGTCATCAACTAAATACTTCTCACCCACTCCCGCCTCTGCCATAGCTTTCACATAGTCCGGCACTCGTGAGGTATAACAAGGAATCCCAATCGCCCAGCTCTTCAGGACTTTGTGCATTCCTTTCAAATTCCCTACCAGTTCGTCTGGCATGTAATAAGCAGTCATTTCGCACTGAGCCAAATCTTTATCTACTGTTTCTAAAGACCACTTTTCAAAGGTGAAAGGAAAATCAACGTGTTTTCCTACATCCTCACTCGTAATGAGTCGCCACTGGTACTGCCGGGATACGTCTTTCCCGATATCGTTCAGATACGAGGCATTATTCCCGTGGCCTGTCCAACCCACCACTCCTTCCGCTACTCTCCCGGCGACTGTTCCGTCCCAGTCGAGGGCATCAGGAATGACTACGACGTTTTTATTGATATGGACTAACTCTGCTTTTTTTGTTTCTGTATCCGTTGTGACCACATCAGCCATTTCGATCATGTGTTCGTAGGCACTCCGATACCAGTAGTAGTCGTCAATATCAAAAATGATTTTCGCCCCCTGGATTCTTGCTTTGTGGAGTTCGGCTGGATCGTGGACTTTCTGAATGATAAGAACATCGCCTTGTTCGTAGTGTTCCGGTACTCCTACCTGGGCGTTTAAATACGACGCCACCAAATAGACTCTCAGTCGAGAGCTAGCCACATCGTTATTTCCTAAAGGGAGAAAATATATCATACTTTTCGCTTATAGTCGTAAATATTACCCTCGAAATAGTGTATGCCCCCAAAGAAAGCAATCGGAAAAGACAACTGATCTCGCTTACTACCAGAACAAACCATTTCCCACCAGTAGCGGTTAGCCCTTCTCACCGCATCTGTTTTTTTTCTCACTAGTACTCCACAGGCGGCGAGACCAGCATATCGAGGAAAATCTTTGTATTTTTCAATATGTTCTCGTACCGCCCCTTCGGTGTCTTTTTTTAATCGAAGAATCTCCTCGGCTTCAGTGAAAATACAATCTCGCCAAGGATGCTTGAATGCTCCAACAAGCTTCCCGCTTTCCTTGACTTCTTCAATCAGTCTTTCGGCCAGTCCTTCCGGTAAAAAAATATCCGCATCCACATAGACGCTCCACTCCACCGGATCGTACACATGAGACAGAACCTTATAGAGACGAGAAGAGTAATGAGGATTTCCTAACTTATCCTCCGTGTAGCACTTGATATCTGTGCGTTCTGGTCTATATTTTGCGATATTTGCCGTATACATAATTTCTCAATAACATAACTTCGTGATCGTTCCAGGAATGAAAGCGTATCGTTTCCTTTTCTTTTCCAGCCAGAGCCTCATCCAAATTCATCCAGACATCGTCAAGCCTTAAATCCAGAAACTCACAGGCGGCGTACAGTTCAGGGCTTCTCTTATTCCAGGTAGGGAAGTACCATTCAACTTTCGTATCAAACACAGTTTCAATTCTCTCTTTGGCTCGTCCAAGACTTCGGATAATGGCTTCGGTCGGCCACGTCGAGTATCTCTCGTGATTCCATCCGTGTAAGCCAAAGGTAAATTCGTCTTTCCAAGTGTTGATATACTTCACCAATTCGGGATGGTTTGGGATTTCGGCGGCACAAATAGCGAGAGTGTGTTTCAGTCCAGCCGTAGCGAGAATGTCATGGACTTCCCTGTAGCGGTCGAAGTTATAAAAGAGTTTCCCGTCAGTCGGGCTTTCGGTAGCGAATACATCATCGTCCGTAATTAATGGAGTCATGGCCTTTGCAGTTCAACGATTATAAAACGCTTGTTCCACTCCTCGTTTCGGATCCGCTTCCAGAGATGCAATCCGTAATCTCGTCCGTATACTTTTCCTCTTTGATTGTCCATGTCAAAGTAGTCAAACGTCTGAGTGGTGTAAAATGTTTTGTGCGAAGGGTCAGTTAAGGCAGCCATGAGATGATCTTTTAATTCTTCGAGTGTGTCATCAAAACTTACAGCTAACGGCAAGCGAATCCAGAACACGCCGCCAGGAGTCATCCGCTCCCACGCTTCGTTCATCACGGCCTTCATTTCCTCCCACGTCAGGTGTTCGAGGGTGTTATCCGCTCTCAGTCCTTCCACTTTCTCAGTTGCCCACGTCCAGGGATCACGAATATCTGCCACGATATCAGCTCCGCATTCAGGAGAAATATCCACTGTGGTAAATCCAGGTTCTTTGTTTTGTCCTGCCCCGAGATCGTATTTCATACTATTTTTTTGTTTTATCAACAGCCTTAGCCAGCAGTGTCAGGAAATTGGTGAATCCAGAGTAGTCCATCCCTAAAACCTGAACCCTGTTTTTATCATTTGTGAACACTCTGATAAAAAGTCCATCGTCTTCCACTGTGTATGCGCTATTTTTTGCGAGTACTTTCATATTTTTCCTTCTTCTTTAATTGATTGAATTGGTTCTCGATAACAAAAGCGACACATCAACCTTCCTCCATCAAGTAAGTAACAAAAGCCGAACACTTGATTGTTGCAGCGAGAGCATCTGTTTAAAACTCTTCTCCAATTGAATGTCAGGATCCAATAGAGTGAATTGATGCGTATTTTCCACGCCCACAGTCTGGTTTCCATTATTTCCCTATGTGATAAAGATTATTTAAATTACCATGAAATGTTTTGTCCTCTGAATAAAGGTTCTGGAGAATGTTGAGGAGTCGCATTTTGTAGGTATGGTGCTTTTGAGCAAACTGAAAAGCGATCATTTTAATTTTTTCCCGTTCCCCTTCCGTGGTGTTTTCGATGGCGTTAAAAGCTTCCTGAATAGTTCTGAAAAAGAGTAGGTGCTCTCGATTGTTGAACATTTCCCCCAGTCCTATCGGTTTGTAACAGAGCGCACAGCCACCGGCACCTAAAATGGTGTAGAGACGATCGCTGGTGTATTTCGCCACTTCCATTGAGATTGCTAATGAATAATCCGAAGCGTGGTAGTCGCCGTAGGAAGCGTTTTGAATCTTAGCTCGCTCATTTCTGAGTGATGAATTTTTAGTGGTGATAGGTATGCGGTAGTTCTGCCGAAGGGTTTTGATAATGGAATGCCTATTCTCGTGATACTGTCCGGAAGACTCTGCCCCAATATGAAGGACTCGATAGCGTTCTCCCTTAATAGGTTTCGGATGTTGGATAGACCCCTGTGGCATGTAGTAAGTTTTTACTTTACATAGTTCCTCCCAGCAGGGTCGGTGCGTCTCGTTGCAAAGGAAAGTAGCCTCGTAGTAGGGAGAGAGATCAACCCGCATAGCTGGATCGCAACCAACAGCCTCGGTCACAGGACAGCGCATGTCATTAAAATAAAGAGCGGTTTTAATTCCTTTCCTTTTAGCTTCTCTCAGGAACTCGTATACGTTTTCTTTGTATTTCGTTTCGGTGTTTAGAACTAAATCTGGACGGAAAAAATCAAGTATCTCCGGAAACAAGTGTTCATCTCTCAATAAAAGCGCATTGGTACCGAAGAACTCGTCGCAGGCTTGCTCTAATCCACGATGAAGTGGGAAAGGGTTATTTCTGCCACCGCCAATAATCAGTATTTTAAAATCTGGCCTTACCAAAGACCGTAGAATTCTCAAGCGATCCAAGTAGTTATAATAATGGAATGCGCCCCACTTGGCCTCATCACTTAACGCCTCTCCGTTCTCAATCGCTTTTTCGAAACTCGATCCCTTATCGTGATGAACAAAGACTCGGCGATCCACCATGAGCTTGTAGCCTCGATCTTGAAGCTTACGGTTAAAAATTGATTCTTGCCCGTAAAACGGCATATCTTCGGGGAATTTCCCTACTTCTTTCCAGACAGACTTCCTGAAAACGTAACAGAAACCGGATAGATCGTTGATTTCTTCAATCTTATCTGACTTAACCATCCCTTTTTGAGCTGTGCCACAGTTATCTGTTACTGGTCCGATTGCACCAGTATTGAAGTGTTCTATAAATTCATGCGTTGCAGGTATTGTTTTATATAATTCGCATGACCGCATTCCTTCTTCCAACTTATCCGCCCATCCCTCCTCCACCA
>Ga0134124_10000148_pt1 | contig 64124 bp, 48 predicted proteins | sample KB304_FD_96880 | JGI IMG/M metagenome (GOLD analysis project Ga0134124, IMG submission 96880) | Terrestrial soil microbial communities without Nitrogen fertilizer from Kellogg Biological Station, Michigan, USA - KB3-0-4 | ecosystem: Environmental > Terrestrial > Soil > Unclassified ...
GCGGGGATCTTTGTCGGGCCTGGGGCGTAAGGAACCGGGCGGCGGATGCGTTTATCCGACGTCTAGCCAAGAAATGGCGGAGCTGCGTGGTCGTAGCTCTGGGTCCGAACTTCAGGGAGCGACGAACTGTGAAAAGGCTTTCATTGGTACTGTCCTCGCTGGTGTTTGCGTGCTCGGGGTCGTCGCCATCTGCCGTGTCACCCTCCCCGGCTGGCAATCGGGGGCCACTGCAAGTTGCAACCGACCCGGCGGTTCCAGAGACGGCGACCCAGACTCCACGCGAAGGCGGGCCTGATCGCCCGTTCACGCCGCGGCAGCACCCTCCTCATGTTGCCGCGCGCGCTCAATCGGTCGAGCTGAGCCGACTTCCGCCAATGCGAACGCGGGAATGCTTCGCTCGGCCCGGAGTCATCATCGCCCAGTCAGGCCAGGTCACCACCCAGGTCAGCCCACTCGCCGGCATTGGTTCGACGGGTCGCGGCGGCGGATCCGGATCTGGCGCCGCAGCGCCGAAGGCCGCGCCGAAGAAGCCAAGCGCTTCGCGACCTCCCGCGGCGGACAGCCCTGCGCAAGGGTACGGTTACTCATTCGAGAACAACTTGCGTACGCCCGCCGCTGCAGCGCCTCCTCCCCTCCCCTCCCCGACGGCTGCGCCAAACAAAGGTGCGTCAGCGCCGCCCCAGCGCGCGGACGTTGCGAAGAAAGAAGCCGCGGCGGTCGCCCCCGCGGTGGCCGATAGCGAAGTAGCCGTAGCCGAAGGGCCAAGCGGATATCACGACTTCGGTGCGTCCATTTATCTCTCGAACGACGACACGATGAGCCTATCGTCCGCCCAGCGCGTCATCTTCGCGATCGATGGCTTCCTGCCCATTGCTCCCGAGCACATTCGCCCACACGAGCTCTTGAACTACTTTTCGTTCGAGACTGCACCCCTCGCGCCGACCGACGACTTCAGCGTCAAAGCCGAAATCGAGCCCAAGCCGGGGAAACCCCAGGAATTCACGCTCGGCCTGTCCGTGAGCGGGCGCGGCTTCTCGAAGGCCGAACGTCGAAACGCGGCTCTGACCTTCGTCATCGATCGCTCGGGCTCGATGCACGAGGAGGGCCGCATGGAGTACCTGAAGCGAGGCCTCTTGCGCATGACCTCCGAACTCAAGCGCGGCGATCTGGTGAACCTCGTGGCATTCGATCACGACGTGTGCACGCCCATCGAGAACTTCGTGGTCGGGCGCGATCCGCTCTCGACTCTGACCAACACCATCAATCGGCTTGCACCGCGCGGCTCGACGGACCTCGACTCGGGCCTGCGCCAAGGATACGCCCTCGCTGACCACTCGTATCAGTCCGCGTACACGAACCGCGTCGTGTTGATCACCGACGCTCTCGCGAATACCGGGGTCACCGATCCAGAGATGATGGCTATGGTCTCGGCACACTACGACCAGCGGCACATTCGCCTGAGTGGCGTCGGCGTCGGCAGGGAGTTCAACGACGGCCTCTTGGATCGCCTCACCGAGCGCGGCAAGGGTGCGTACGTCTTTTTGGGTTCACCCGCCGAGGTCGACGCAGTGTTCGGTGCGCGTTTCGTCTCTCTGATCGAGACCACCGCCAACGACGTCCACTTCAAGCTGCAACTCCCGCCGTCTCTGCGCATGAACGTCTTCTACGGCGAGGAAAGCAGCACCGTGAAAGAAGACGTCCAGGCCATCCACTATTTCGCCGGCACGAGCCAACTCTTCTTGAGCGACTTGATGTCCCGCTCGCCCCAGCTGCGCAGCGAAGATTCCGTGATGCTCAGCGTCGAATACGAACACCCCGAGACCGGCGCAAAGCAATTCGAAGACTTCGCCTTCAACCTCGGCGAAATCTCGCGCGGCGGAACCCTGGTCAAGAAGGGGCGCCTCGTGATGAGCTTCATCGACGGACTCGCCGACACCGTACAGAGTTCGCCCGAGCGCTCCGACTCCCGCGTCGGCGGCTGGCTCGACGCCGCCGCAGCCGAACAGTGCACGCGCGGCCGCGCCTCACTAGCCGAACAATCGCAAAAACTCGGCCCTGACCCCGAGGTCACCCGCGTCGTCGCCCTCTGGGACCAATACTGCGCCCGCTACGAACCGGCTCGCTCGCCCGTGCGCCGCGACCCACCGCGAGGTCGCGACGTGTGGCCATCCGCGCAACGCTGAGCCGGCCGGGGTCGCTCAAAGCGGCGCTCGGATCAGAATGGGGAAAACGACGCGCGGAGCGGCGCAGAGTCATCCGCGGGGGAGCCTTGCTTAGGAATGCTCGTCACCCTCATTGACGATTGAGGCAGAAGAAAGGGGGACCCCCTACACTACTGCCCGCCAAACCAAGCAAGCCCAATGCGTCGAATCACTTGAGTCAGAATCGCCGCAGCAGCTCGAGGCATCGCTCGCTGCCGCAGAGGGCAACCCTAAAAGGCCGCGTCAAAGACGACTTCCCCAGTGACGCCCGTCTGATACGCACTCACCCGCCGTTCGAAGAAATTCGTCACCTCTTGCACGTCTTGCAGGGCCATGAACGAAAACGGATTCTTCGTGTGGTAGAGCTTTTCGAGGCCGAGCGTGGCCAGGCGTTGGTCGGCGCAGTATTCGAGGTAGCACTTCACGTCGGGAACCGAGAGACCGGCGATACCGCCGCCCAGCAAATCTTCGGCAAACTGCACTTCGCAAGCAATGGCTTCGTCGAGCATGGCGTAGACGTCGGCGCGGAATTGCGCGTCGACCAAATCGGGCTCTTCCTCGCGCACGGTGCGAACGACCTCGAAGGCGAAGGCCATGTGCGCGCTCTCGTCGCGGAACACCCAATTGGTACCCGCGGCCAGACCGTGGAGCAGCCCGCGTGAGCGCAAGAAGTACACGTAAGCGAAGGCTCCGAAGAAGAACAAGCCCTCGATGCAGGCGGCAAAGCAGATCAGATTGAGCAAGAAGCGCCGGCGATCATCGGCGCTTTGCAGTTGCCCGACGCCCTGCACCGAGTCCAAGTATTTGTTGCAGAATTCGGCCTTGCGGCGAATCGACGGAATGTTCTCCACTGCCGCGAAGGCGCGCGCGCGATCTTCCGGATCGGGCACGTACGTGTCCAGCAACGTGAGATAGAACTGCACGTGCAGTGCTTCTTCGTACAGTTGGCGTGACAAGTACATACGCGCCTCGGGCGCGTTGATGTGCTTGTACAGATTGAGCACCAAGTTGTTGGCGACGATCGAATCGCCGGTGGCAAAGAAGGCCACCAAGCGATGAATCAGGTGGCGCTCGGGCTCCCCCATGCGCTGCGTGAGATCGGACACGTCAGTGGAGAAATCGACCTCTTCGACCGACCAGGTGTTCTTGATCGCCGCCCGATACATCTCGAAGAAGGTCGGGTAGGCCATGGGCCTCAGCGTGAGGCACAAGCCGGGATCGAGGATGTTCTTGGGACGTGCTGAACCGCTCATTGGCATGCCTCGCAGCTTTCGGGATTTTCGAGTGAGCAAGCGATGACCGCGGCGTCATCGCCGGGCGCTACCGCGGGCGGCACCGGAGTGTAGCCGTGGGTCGCGTGCGGATCGGCCTCACTGCGCACGGGCGGCAGCTGCGACGGCGAGGGCGTGTCCACCGTGGCCTTGGCGATGCGCGTCGCGGGACGTGAGCGCAGGTAATACGTGGTTTTGATGCCCTTTTTCCAAGCATAGAAATACATGCTCGAAAGCTGGCCGATGTTGGGATTCTCGATGAACAAGTTCAAAGATTGGCTCTGGTCGATGAACGCGCCGCGATCAGCCGCCATGTCGATCAGCGAACGCATCGGCACTTCCCAAGCCGTGCGGTACACCGCGCGCACCGCCTCGGGCAGCTCATCCAAGCCTTGCACCGAGCCCTCGGCCATCTTCAAGCGCGAACGGACGCCATCGTTCCACAACCCGCGCGCCTTGAGCTCGTTGATCAGGTACTTGTTGAGCTGCAAGAAATCACCCGAGAGCGTCTCGCGCTTGAACAAATTCGACACCTGCGGCTCGATGCATTCGTAGCAGCCGGCGATCGAGGCAATGGTCGCGGTCGGTGCGATGGCCACGAGCAGCGAGTTGCGCAGGCCGTGCGTGCGCACCTTCTCGCGTAGCTCGGCCCAACGCGGGCTGTTCGGTGCTTGCCCCTCCCACGCGTCGAACTGCAGCTCGCCGCGTGCCGCGCGCGTTTCCGAGAACGAAGGATGCGCGCCCTTGGCGATCGCCAGATCGACCGACGCGCCGAGCGCGTGGAAGTAGATTTCCTCGGAAATTTTGCGGGAAATCTCGCGCGCTTCCGGCGCGTCGAAGGGCAAGCGCAGCTGAAAGAAGACGTCCTGCAGCCCCATCAAGCCGAGCCCCACCGGGCGCCAGCGCAGGTTCGAGGCCTTGGCCTCGGCAATCGGGTAATAGTTGAGGTCGATCACGCGGTCGAGCTGCTGCACCGCGGTCCGCACCGTCTGCGCCAGCTTGTCGAAGTCGAACGCGAGCGAGCCGCCGGCATCGAGCTTCATGTGCCGACCGAGGTTGATCGAGCCCAAGTTGCAAACCGCGGTCTCGCCGGCGGACGTGACCTCCAAGATCTCCGTGCACAAATTGGACAGGTGCACCGCGCGCCCCGGCAGAGCCGTCTGATTGCAGGCGCGGTTCGACTTGTCTTTGAAGGTCATCCAGCCGTTGCCGGTTTGCGCCAAGGTGCGCATCATGCGCGCGTACAGATCACGCGCCTTGACGGTCTTGACGGCCAAGCCCTGCGCTTCCGCTGCTTCGTAGGCGCGCTCGAACTCTTCGCCGTACAGGTCCGGCAAGTTCGGCACCGATTTCGGATCGAACAGGCTGAAGTCGGCGTCCGCTTCGACCCGGCGCATGAACAGATCACTGACCCAATTGGCGAGGTTCAGATTGTGCGTGCGGCTGGCTTCTTCGCCCGTATTGTCGCGCAGTTCGAGGAAGGCCTCGATGTCCGCGTGCCAGGTTTCCAGGTACACCGCGCAGGCGCCTTTGCGCTTCCCACCTTGGTTCACGGCCGACACCGAGGCATCGAGCGTCTTCAGCCAAGGCACGATGCCGTTCGACTTGCCGTTCGTGCTCTCGATCAGCGACCCTCGCGAACGGACGCGGTGATACGCGAGCCCAATCCCGCCGGAGAACTTGGACAAGAGCGCGATGTCCGTGTAGCTCTTGTAGATCTTCTCCAGGTGATCGTCCGGTGAATCGAGCAGGAAGCAACTCGAGAGCTGCTCGTGCTTCATGCCGGCGTTGAACAGCGTGGGTGAGCTCGGCACGTACTCCAGACTGGAGAACAGACGATACAGCTCGAGCGCGTCGCTCACGTTCTCGGAGAGCGCGCAGGCGATGCGCATGAAGAACTGTTGCGGCGTCTCGATCACGAGCCGCGTCTTCGGATGCTTCAGCAAGTATCGGTCGTACAAGGTGCGCAGACCGAAGTACTCGAACTCGCGATCGCGCTCCGGCGCGATCGAATCATTCAGTTTTCTGGCATTTTTGCTGGCAAACGCCAGCAAGCGCTCGTTCACCAAGCCGAGCTCGTGGGCCTGCGTCACGGCTTGGGAGAAGGCGTGGATTTCTTGTCCTCGCACTTCTTTCTCGATGTATCCCGAGAGCAAGCGCGCCGCGAGCTTCGCGTATTGCGGCTCTTCGACGATCAGGCCCGCGGCCGTCTGAATCGAGAGCTGATCGAGCTCCCGCGTGGAGGCGCCGTCGTACAGCCCGCTGATCGTCTTCATCGCCACGCGCAGCGCGTCCACGTCCGGCAAACCCGCGCAGCAGCGATTCACCGCGCGCACGATCTTGTTCACGTTCACCGGCTCGCTGCCGCCGTTGCGCTTCTTCACGCGCATGGTGGTCTGCGGATAGGACGCGGAGTCGACGTCGGACGGCGAGGGCGCGAACGGCAACGGGACGTTCGACGAAGAAACGGTCGGGCTGAACATGAATTTTTCTCCGCGTTGAACGAGCGGTAGTGCTCCGCTCCAAAAAGCGAGCACCAGGTGAAAAACGGCACGGCGAGCGCACGTGAGCGGCGGATGCGCGGCTCGCGTGCGGATCACCCCGACCGCCTCCCGCGAGGCACTCGAGATCGCCAGCGCCGGATGACTCCCGGCGTTGGGTGTTGGCAGGTCTTCGGGCTTACGAGCGCTCCGGGTGAACCCGGCTTCCTACTGTCCACTGCTTCCCGGCCGACTGACCAGTGCCACCGTGGGGTTCGTTCTCGCTTACCGCTGCGGGGCAGCCCCGGCTTTGAACCGGGTTCCCATTTTCAGCCTGTGCGAATGCGCAGGCACCGACACAGATACCCCTATAGGTTGTCCCCAACCGCCCGGTCAACAACAATATCTAGGGGTGTACGGCGGATTTCAGCCCAAACGAGCTAAGGCTATGGAAGGCTTTGAGGAATCATCTGTGCACTGGTCAATCGGCCAAGGGGCGCCCTTTGAGCAGTGCTTCTACTTCCCGGATGCGCCCCTTAGGCGTGCCCGCCTGGGCCCGCCCCGGCGCGGCTAACGCATCGCGGCGATCGCGGTGAACGACTGTTGCACCGGCTGCTAGCGGGGGGCACGCTCCCCGTTCGACCCGCGCCACACGGTGCGCTCTACCCATTTTCGTTCGCCGCAGTTTTTTGGAGGATTCCCGATGTCTTTGCTCGATTCGCTGAAGAAGTACACCACCGTGGTTGCCGACACCGGCGATATCGAAGCCATCGGCAAGGCCAAGCCCCAAGACGCGACCACCAACCCGTCGCTCTTGTTCAAGGCCGCGCAGCAGCCGCAATACAAGCACCTCGTGGAGGAAGCGCTCGCCTATTCCAAGAAGCAGCCGGGCAACCAAGAAGCGCAGACCATGGCCTTCATGGACAAGCTGTTCGTGAACTTCGGTTGTGAGATCTTGAAGTTGATCCCGGGCCGCGTCTCGACTGAGGTCGACGCCAGCTTCAGCTTCGACCGGGACGGCAGCATCGACAAGGCGCGCAACTTCATCAAGCTGTACGAGGCGGCCGGCGTCGAACGCGAGCGCGTGCTGATCAAGCTGGGCTCCACCTGGGAGGGCATCAAAGCCGCTGAACAGCTAGAAAAAGAGGGCATTCACACCAACCTGACCTTGCTCTTCAGCTTCGCCCAAGCAGTTGCCTGCGCCGAGGCCAAGGTCACGCTGATCTCGCCGTTCGTCGGTCGCATCTACGACTGGTACAAGAAGTCGAAGGGCGTCGCCGACATCGCCCGCGAGGAAGATCCTGGCGTGGCCAGCGTGCTGCGCATCTACAACTACTACAAGAAGCACGGCTACAAGACGCAGGTCATGGGCGCGAGCTTCCGCAAGGTCGAGGAGATCATCGATCTGGCCGGCTGTGATTTGCTGACCATCAGCCCCGATTTGATCGCGAACCTGGCGGGCAAGGAGGGCGAGCTCGAACCCAAACTCACGGTCAAGGGCGCAGAGGCCACCGACAGCAAGCTGATTCACCTGGACGAAAAGACCTTCCGCTTCGAACACAACCAGGATCAAATGGCGGTCGAGAAGCTCAGCGAAGGCATCCGCGGTTTCTACTCGGACGCGCGAAAGCTCGAGAAATACGCAGCCGAGACCATGGCCAAGGCCAGCGCGGCCTGAGCCCCCGAGCGGACGACCGTTTCGGCTGATATTTTTCAGCGCTTTCGAAAGTCGCCAACCCCGGCGCCCTCGCGGGTTCCGGGGTTGTGCTTTTTTCGGCTCGAGTCCGTTGCTGGGCTAAGAGCCCCAATAGGCTCTAAAATCTCCCTTGCCACCCCTGACCGACCTACGGTGTCGGTCCCTGTCGAAACCGAAACGGAACCGAGAATGCTGGTCGAGACGCTGACTGCCGAACTCGAGCGATTGTTCGAGTTGCCTGACCTAACCCGATTGAGCCGCGACGCGCTCGGCTTCCAGCCCGAGGACATCGGCGGTGTCGCGACGCGCGCGTCGTTTGCGCGCGCGTTGGCAGAGCAAGCCGTGGCCAGTGAAGCCGTCGACGCACTGCTCGACGCGATTGCGCTCGATCGCCACGGCTTGCCGAGTTCACTCGAGCACGTACGTGAGCGTACGGCGAGCGGTGAAGCGCTCGAACCCGGCGACTCGATTGGCCAGTACGTCGTGTTCGAGAAGCTCGGCACCGGCCCTTGGGCGACGGTGTACAAGGCTCGCCGCGACGGCCAGGAATTTCGCGTCAAGTCACTGCATCCGCGGGTTGCGGCGCGGCGCTCGGACGCACATCGCTACCTCACCGCTTCGCGGCTCGCGGGCTCGCTGGCTCATCCCGCGTTGCCGACCGACGTGCGCGCAGGCGCGCTCGACGACGACGGCCTGCACATCGGCATCGCACACCCCGCCGCGGAGGGTGAGACGCTCTTGGCCTCGTTGGCGCGCCGCGGGCCGAGACACTTCAACGAGGCGCTCCCCCTACTCTGGGCGATCGCCGAGGCGCTCGCTCCGCTTCACGCGGCGGGCTTGGTGCACGGCTCTTTGCACGCCGGCAACGTGCTCGTCACCGATCCCACGCCCAACGCCCCGAAGGTGCTGCTGCTCGATCCGGGCGCCTACTTCTTGAGCCCAGCGCTGACGCTGGGCGCGTCGAATGGCAGCACCCCCAGCTATCTTTTGTCGAGTTCACCGGAGCAGCTTCGCGGTCAGGCGCCCAGCGCACAGAGTGATTTGTATGCCCTGGGCGTGCTGATGTACCAGTTGCTCAGCGGTAAAGCGCCCTTCGCCGGTGAGCACGCGGTCGACGCGCTGATCGGACACTTGACCCGAAACGCGGAGCCGCTCTCGTTCGTGGCCGCGGGCAACGGGGCGACGCCTGCGGTCGAAGCGTTCGTGCGTAGTTTGTTGGAGAAGACGCGCGAGCAACGGCCGCGCGATGCGAGCGAAGCATTGGAGGGATTCCGCCGCATCTGGCGCGCGTCGACGCGACCACCGACCTGGGTGACGGACGAACGCCTGCCGGAAATGTTCGAGGCGCTGGCGCAAAACCCGGACGACGAAGACTCCGCCGCGACCTTGGAGTCCGGCGTCGATCTGGGTGCCGATCCGGGCAGGCTCGCCGACGGATTTTACGACCTGGCCAGGAGCCTGGAAGAGCGGGCCGAGCCCCAGCTGGAGCGGGCGCTGAGGAAGCACTTGGCTCGCGCCGCGCGCCTGTACGAAGCCGCCTCGCGCCATGACAGCGCCGAAGAAGTGTACGCCAAGTTGGTGGCTCTCGAGCCGAGCGATCGCAGCGCGGCCCAGGCGCTGATTCGCGTCAAAAAGACGCTCGGTAAATACGAAGAGTTGATCGAGTCGCTGCTGGAGCAAAGCGAGAGCAGTGAAAGCTCGTCCGAGCGCGCCGAACACTGGGCAGAAATCGGCCAACTCTACGAACACGAGCTGAAGGACAAGGAGCAGGCGTTGGTCGCCTACGCTCAGGCGTTCTGCGAAGATCCGCTGAACGAGTCGCATGCCGTTGCCCTGGAGCGCCTGGCGGGCACCCGCTTCCCGATCTGGGAAGACGTGCTCGGAAGGGTGATCGCTGCGCTCGATTCCGATCCGGGCATGGCAGAACGCCAAGCGCTGCTGTTCCACCTCGGTCGTTGGTATACCGAGCGGGTGATGCGCCCCGACTTGGCGCTGCCTTGGCTGACGCAGCTCGTGGCGGCCGAGCCGAATCACGACCAGGCACTGCTGCTGCTCTCGCAGATCTACAAGAAAGCCCAACAATGGGCGGAGTACGGTCAAGTTCTGCTGCGTCGTGCCGACGTTGCAGCTCCCAACCTGGCCCGCGATCTGCGCGTAGAAGCCGCCGAGGTGCTGGCGGCGCGCTTGAACAACGCCTCCGCCGCGCGCGAGCTGTACGGCGCCGTGCTCGAAGAAGATCCGGGTCACGAAAAGGCCGCCGTCGGCCTCGTGGCATTGCTCGACGCTGCGGGCGACTCCGCGTCCGCCCTGGTCGTGCGCCAGACTCGCGCCAAAACCTTGCGCGGGGACGATCGCCATCAACTCTTGTGCGAGGTCGCCGAGGCGTACGACGTCGATCTCGACAAGCTGGACGCCGCGGAGAAGACCTACCGTGAGGTTCTGGCAGAGAACCCGCGCTTCGTGGACGCCCTGCGCGGCTTGGACCGCGTGCTCACCCGCGCTGGCCGCTATCGCGAACTGCTCGAGGTGCTGCGTGCGCAGATCGACTTGGCGGTCACTGCGCGCCAGAAAATCACGCTCTTCGAACGCATTGCCGGCGTTTATGACGAAGAGTACCTGGATCACGAGCGCGCGGCCGAGGCGCTGCAGAGCGTGCTCGCGCTCGACCCCGAGCACCCAGACGCAAGTCGCGAACTCGCACGTCACTTCCGAGCGCTCGAGCGCTACGATGCGCTGGCCGAACACTACCAGCGCCACACCCAGAGCGGTTCGGTCGAACGCCAGATCGAGACCGGCATGCAGCTCGGTCGCGTGCTCGCCGAAAACCTGAAGCAATCCGACCGCGCCCTCTCGGCCTACGAGCGAGTCTTGACGCTCGACCCGAGTCACGCAGGCGCGTTGGACGCCGTAGCCACGCTACGCGCCGTGGTCGGCGACGCGCAAAGCGCGATCGACGCGATTGACGCGCTGAGCGACAAGGCAACCACGCAGCAGGCCAAGGCCGAGCTCGAGTTGCGCGCGGCCCAGGTGCTCGAGGGTCGAGGCGACAGCGCGGGCGCGTTGCGCCGCTATCGCTTGGCCGCTGAACTCGCGCCGGACGACCTGGGCGCGCGCCGCCGCTTGGTCAAAAAGCACGTCGAATACGGCAGCTACGCAGCCGCGGTCGAGCTCTTGGAGGCGGAGATCCCGCTGGCCAAGAACGAGCGCGAGCGCGCCAAGTTGGCCGGCGACATGGCGCTGATTTGCCACAAGTATTTGCACGATTCCGCGCGTGCCGTGGCGACCGCACAGCTCGCCCTGCACATCGATCCGACCAACGGCGATGCCCTGCGCGTACTCGGTCACACCGCGCACGCCGAGAAACGCTACGTCGAAGCCGCCAAGCGCTTCGAGCCGGTGATCGGCCAACTGGAAATGCTGGACGCGGACGAAGCGCGCGAAATCGCGTTCTTGTACGTCGACGCGCTGTCGCGCAGCGGATCCGCTGACAAGGCGCTCAACCAAGTCGGCGGCTTGATGAAGTGGTTCGAGAACGACGCTCACGCGCTGCTGCGCATCGCCGAGGTCGCCGCCGAGCACGGCAGTGCCGAGCAGACGCTCTGGCTGTGTGAGCTGCTGCTCGGCGAGCTACGCGCCGCGCTCACGCCCAAGGAGGAGAGCGAGGCCGAGCTCAGGAATGGCGAAGCGCTGGCCAAGCTCGGACGCTACAAGGAGGCCAAAGGCTCGCTGCAGCGGGCGAGTGAGCTCGACTCCACGTCGAGCGGACCGCTGCGTGCGCTCGGTCGCGTGTACGCCGCCGAGGGGCTCATCGAGCAGCAAATGGACGTGCTGTACCGTGAGCTCTCACGCTCGGAAGGCGAGCGAAGGGTCGAAATCTTGCTGGAAATGGGCGAGATCGCCGCGAGCAAGCTGGGCGACTCCGAATACGCAGCCAAGAGCTACCTGCTGGCGCTGAGTGAGCGCCCGAGTGACCGCGGGATCCTGACCAAGCTGATGCAGCTGTACGGCGCCGAGAAGGATTGGCCACAGCTGATTCAGGTCATCACCAGGCTGGCCGAGGTCGTCGAAGAACCGAAGCACAAGGCCAAATACCTGCACACCGCTTCGATGATCGCCTCGCGTGAGCTTCAGGATCTGGGGCTCGCATCGAACTTGCTCGCCCAAGCGCTGGAGCACGACCCCGATCGCGTGCCGGCAATCGACGAGGCGCTGTCGATGAACCAGCGCCTCAAGAACTACGACGGCATGAAGCGCGTGCTCAAACTGCGCATCGCCAACGCCCAGCGCGTCGGCGACCGCGAGCGCCTGCTGGAATCACTCAGCGAGCTGGCAGAGGTTTACCAGACGTTTCTGGGCCGACGCGACCAAGCCGTGGCGGTGTACGAATCCGCGCTGGAGGTCGCCCCCGGCAGTACGCGCTTCCAAGAGAAGCTTGCTCGGCTGTACGGCGAGGATCCAGTCTCGTACTTCGAAAAGGCGGTAGAAACGCTAGGTAGCTGGATCGAACGAGATCCATATCAACCTGCACCGTACAAGCTGCTACGGAAGGTCTACACCGAGGCACGCCACGCAGACGCCGCTTGGTGTACCTGTCAGGCGCTGCACGTGCTCGGTCAGGCCGAGCCGGACGAAGAGCGCTTCTTCGAGCGGATGCGCAGCGACGAACCCGCCGAGGTGAGCGATCCCGCGGCGCCCGACGAGTGGCTGCTCGCCGCCATGCCCGAAACCAGTGAACCGTTCCTCACCGAACTGTTTGCATTGATTCAGCCGTTCGTGATGGCGGCGCGTGCCCGCCCGCTGGCGTCGTTCAACCTCAGCGGGGACCACCACATCGACGTCGAGCGTTACCCTTACGGCGTCGTGTACGCGGTCAACGCGGGTGCGCACGTGCTGTCGATCCCCGAACCGCGCATGTATCAAAACCCCGAAGCGCCTTCGTGCGTCTCGTTTCTGTCGACCTCGCCGCCCTCGCTGCTGCTCGGTTCACGCGCGTTCAGTGAAGACGTCACTCCGGTAGCGGCGGCGTTCTTGGCCGGCCGGCACCTCGCCTACTATCTGCCGGGCTTGTACGTGAGGCAGCTGCTGCCCAACATGATCGCGCTCAAGGCCTGGCTCTTTGCGGCCATCCGCTTGGTCAAGCCCAAGTTCCCGGTAGCTCCCGATCTCGAGGCCCCGGTGCAAGAAGCCTCACGCGCGCTGGCGGAGCTGGCGACCGGCTCGCGCTTGGAACAACTCACGCACGTGGTGGCCAAGCTGCTCCAAGACGGCGCGTCGCTCGACCTAAAGCGCTGGGTCCAAGACGTCGATCTGGCGGCCGACGCCATTGGCTTCGTGCTTTCGAACGACCTCGAAGTCTCGATCGACCGCGTCCGCGCACTGCCACAGGAGGCGGGCTCGCCTCCGCTCGCGACGCGCATCGAGCGTTTGATCGCGTACGCGGTGAGCGCGCGCTACATGACGGTGCGCGAGCACCTGGGGATCCGACTCGACGCAGGCTGAGACCGGCTCTTCGTTGGCGCGCTCGTTGCGAGCGCGCCGGCTCAGCCTTCAGCTTTGGCCTTGCGGATCCACTCGTTGATTTCGCCCTCGATCACGCCCAGAGCCTGGCTCTTGAAGGGGCGGAGCAAGAACGGCACGTCCATGTCTAGATCGATCGTCTTATCGAGCACTTCGAGCGAGCCCGAGAGCGACATACCCTTCACTTTGAACGAGATGTCAGCCTTGTTCGGGCCCTTCCAGATCACTTGCGGGTTATAATTCGCGTACTTTTGCGCGTACGTGGACAGCGCCGACTCGGCGACTTTTTTGGCGCGTTCTTGACCGAGATCGTGGTGGACGGAGTGCTTCATGGAGTCCTGTGCCGCGGGCTGCGACTGGCTCCTACTTAACTCAGTTCGCGGTGAGGACCAACTCCTTCCGCCCGCAAAAAGCGCGGCAAAATCACACATTTGTCCAAATAGCGAGCGCTGTGACTGGAATTGAGGCGAGGACGCGCTTCTAGCTCGGACCGCTAGCTCGGTCAGGCGCTCAGCGGCGGCCCTTGAAGCCCATCATGTTCTGCACGGCCGATTCGCTCTCCTCCGCGATTTGATCCTGCTCGCGCGCCAGGTCGGCGCAGGACTCGCACAGCTTCTTGGTTTTGCCGGCGACCTTCACCGTCTGGAGCTCGTCAGCCTCTTCACCGCAGCCTTTGCACGTCGCCATGGTAGCGATAGTACCGAGCTTGGGCGCGGTTTAGAAGCGTCGTTCGGTTACGGCTAAATCTGCAACTACGCCGAAATGATCCGAGGGCCAGACCGGTTCGCTCCCGCTCTGCTCGGCGACATTGAAGGCCAACTCTGCACGCAGCGGCTCGCCGCGAAACTGTCGATCAGGCCCCCGCACGAAAATATAGTCGATGCGTCGCGAGGGTTCGCGCGCCTTGGCAGCGTAGTGGTTCGCGCGGTCGTAGGTGTGACCGGGGCCAACACCGGCAAACGCCCAGGCATCCGCGAAGTACACCGTCTTCTGCTCCAGCGCGCACAGGCCGGTCAGAAAGCGAATTTCGTCCGCGTCCGGCGCCGCGTTGAAGTCGCCCATCAACACCGGCGGTAGATCGGCGCCGCCGACCGGCGATAGCTCCGCGACGCGCTCGGCAATGAATACCACTTGGCGTTGACGAACCGACCCTTGGTGAAACTTCCAGTTAAGATGGGTGACGAACACCGGTAGGCTTCCGTGAGGGGTCTGACACAGCGCGTAGAGCAGGGAGCGCGTCTCGCCACTCTCGCTACCGGGCAGCTGGAAACTCTGCTCGGCCACGATTGGATGGCGCGACAACAGCGCGTTGCCAAACTTCAAGCCATTGCCATAGTCGCTGGCGACGCTGTAGGCGAGCTGGTAGCCGAGGCCGTCGGCAATCTCGGTCAACTGATCGTTGTGCACCGTGAGCGGAGCATCGGCCGCAGTGTCGGGGCGGAAACGAAGCACCTCTTGCAGACCCACGACCTCGGGTTGGAGCCGCTCGAGCTCTCGACGAATCAGCGGCAAACGAGCAAGCCAGGGGCCGCTCTTGTTCCAAACGTTGATCGTCGCCACGCGCAGCACACTCATCGATTCTCCTGCTATTGTCCCGCTGTACGCCGGCCAAGCGACGAAAGCGAACCGTTCTCGAGGAACGGGCAAGAATAGCCCAGCTTTTTCGGTTCGTCTTGAGCGCTCGACGGGCAAGGATTAGGGTGCGCGCTTCATGCTGATCGGCGTCGATTTCGGAGGAACTCAGGTCAAAGCGGGCATCGTGGAAAACGGTGACGTCGTACGCTCGACCTCGACCCCGACGCGGGCCGGCTCCAGCGCCAACGACGTACTCGACACCATCGCCAGTACCGTACTGGCACTGTCGTCGAAACCGGACGCGGTGGGCGTGGCCATTCCCGGTGAGGTCAACTCCGACGGGCGTTGTTGGCGTTTGCCCAATGTACCCGGCTTCGAGGGGGTGCACATCGCCGAAGAGCTAGCGCGCCGGCTGCGCTGTCCGATCGCCGTCGAAAATGACGCCACGACGGCGGCGCTTGGCGAGCGCCTGCACGGGCACGGCCGCGCTCACCCCAGCTTCTTGATGCTGACCCTGGGCACCGGCATCGGCGGCGGCCTGGTGCTGGGCCATCAGCTCTATCCGGGAGCAACGGGCTTTGCTGCCGAGGTTGGCCACATGAAGGTGGACACTGCGTCGGACGCACCGCTGTGCGCCTGCGGCCAGCGCGGCTGCGTGGAAACGTTCGCCGGGACGCGCGCGCTGCTCCGTGAATACGCTCGGCATGGCGGGCACGCCACGGAGGTGTTGCCGATCGCCGTGAGCGCACGGCGTGGCGAGGCCGCGGGTGTCCGGACCTTCGAGATGATGGGCACGGCACTCGGTCGCTTGCTCGCCAACATCCAAAATCTGCTCGATCTGAACGCGGTCGTGTTTTCAGGGGGCATTTCGGCCTCGTTCGACTTGATCGAGCCTTTCGTACGCGACGCGCTGCGCAAACAAGCATTCGCGCCGCCGCTCGCCGAAGTGCCGCTGCTCGTCAGTGAGCTGGGCGAACGCGCAGGCGTGATCGGCGCCGCGCATCTCACCTCGCTCTGAAGAGGCGCGCTGTGAAGGCGGTCGTCGTCTCCGAACCGGGTGGCCCGGAAAAGCTGCAGCTGGTGGATCGGCCCGACCCCGCGCCGGGCCCCGCACAGGTCGCGATCGAAATCCACGCCAGCGCGCTCAATCGCGCGGATCTACTGCAGCGGCGCGGACTGTATCCGCCGCCTCCCGGTACGACCGATATTTTGGGGCTGGAGTGCGCGGGCGTGGTGAGTGAGCTCGGGCCGGGCACGAGCGACAGCGTGCGCGTCGGGGATCGCGTGATGGCGCTGCTCGGCGGCGGCGGCTACGCCGAGCGCGTGGTGGTGCCCGAGGCGCTGCTCATGAAGATCCCGGATGGCTGCGGCTTCGATCGAGCCGCAGCCATCCCCGAAGCATTCTTGACCGCGCGTGAAGCGCTGTTCGTCGCCGGCAACTTGCGCAGCAACGAGTCCGTGTTGATTCATGCGGCGGCCGGTGGCGTGGGCAGCGCGGCGGTGCAGTTGGCGCACGCACACGGCGCGCGGGTCTTCGCGACCGCCGGCGGCGCGACCAAGGGTGATTGGGTGCGCGCGCTCGGCGCCGACCTGGTGATCGACTACAAGACGCAAGATTTCGCGGCCGTGATCCAGTCCGAGACCCAAGGACGCGGAGTGGACGTGATCTTGGATTTCATCGGTGCGGCCTACGCCGAGCAACACGCGGCCTGCCTCGCGCCGCTCGGACGGCAGGTGTTGATCGGCGTCATGGGCGGCGCCCAAGCCTCGGTCAACTTGGGGCGCCTACTGCAAAGGCGACAGAGCTTGATCGGCGTGGTGATGCGCTCGCGTTCGGTCCAAGAAAAGATCGAGCTCACTCGCGCCTTCGCGCGCGTCAGCCTGCCACTGTTCAGCGACGGCCGCTTGCAGCCACTGGTGGACAGCGTGTTTCCGTTGAGTGACGTCGCTCGCGCGCATCAGCGCATGGAAGCCAACGAGAACCTGGGCAAGATCGTACTTGCGGTGCGCTGAGAGCGCGCGCCGCGCTTCAGCCCAGCTTGGCGCGAATCCGGATCAAACCGGGGCCGGGTTTGACTCGGGCCTGGCAGGCCAGGCGGCGCGTCTCGCCGTCACCGCCCAGGATGTCCAACAGCTCTTCTTCCTGCTCTTCCGGGGGCGCCAAAAGGTCCTCGCCCTCCACGATCTCGACGTGACAGGTACCGCAGCTGGCCGAGCGACACGAAAACGGAATCGGCGCGAAGTACTTGTCGCAAATGTCCACGAGCTCGCCGCCGTTTTCGACGTCGACGGTCTTCGCGGGGCCGATGGTGTTGGCCAGAAACTCGATCTTCGGCACGCATGGCACATAGCCGCTCCTTTTCGCCCTTTCAACCGAAAGCAGCCGGCCGGCGTTCCGCAGCCGCCTAAGATGTGGTTTGCTGAACGTGATGACGGATAGCGGCGAAGATCCCTTCGACTGGGTCGGCGCCACCCTGGACGGAAAGTACCAAGTCGACGCGGTGGTCGGCCGCGGCGGCTTCGGCGTCGTGTATCGCGCTCATCACCTCGGCTTCAACGAGAAGGTCGCGATCAAGTGCTTGCGCATTCCGCGCGCGCTGAGCGGAGCCGCGCGTGACGAGTTCGAGCGCAACTTCTTGGCCGAGGGGCGGCTGCTGCACCAACTGTCGCGCTCGACCGCGGGCATCGTGCAAGCGCTGGACGTGGGCGCGCTGGTTTCGCCCAACAAGACCTGGACACCGTTCATCGTCTTGGAATGGCTCGACGGTCAATCACTGGCCGAAAACTTCGCCGAGCGCTTGCGAACTGGACTCGGTGGACGCACACCCAAAGCTGCGATCGAGCTCTTGGACAGCGCCGCACGCGCGCTGTCCTTGGCCCACGAGCAGGGCATCGCGCACCGCGACATCAAGCCCGCGAACTTGTTCTTGGCTGAAGTCGGCGGCAGGAAGACCCTGAAAGTCCTGGACTTCGGCATCGCCAAGGTCGTCACCGAATCGGAGAGCTTCACCAAGGCCTTCGAAGAAACGGGCGCTTCGTTGCAGGCGTTCACCGCGCGCTACGGTTCGCCCGAACAATTCAGTCGTCGCTACGGCGCGACCGGCCCGTGGAGTGACGTGTTTTCGCTGGCGCTGGTCTTGGTCGAAGCCATCGTCGGGCACAGCGCGCTGGAGGGCGTGGACGCCGCGCAGTTGTTCATCGCCGCCGCCGACCCCACGCGAAGGCCCACCCTGCGCGCGCACGGCATCGATCTGGGTGATGCCGTCGAGGGCGTTTTCGCCAAAGCGCTCGCGGTCGATCCCAAGGACCGCTACGCGAATGCCGGGGAATTTTGGGATGCCCTGCTGGCCGCCGCCAAGAGCGGCGACATCCCGATCTCCGTGTCCGGCGCCAGCCTGAGCGGCCGCTACGCGGCGAGCAATCCGGACAGTGCGACCCGTGCCGAGGGCGCAGCGGTGACCGGCAATCCGCCGCTCGGGGCCAGCTCCGCCACCGAGCTGACCGCGAGCACACCGCCCAGTGATCGCTCGGCAGCGCCGCGCAGCGCGCCTACGCCTTCCCACGGGGTTCAGCGCTTGGTCGCCGCGGGGGTGCTCTCGACGTTGGTTTTGGGGGGGCTCGCCGTGTGGCGCGCTCGCACACCGACGTTCACCGCCGAGAGCGTCAGCGGCAGTGCGAGTGTCAGTGCCAGCGCGAGTCCGAGCGCCGCCCCTGCCCAAACGGCAGTCGCGAAGGCGCGCGAAATGGCGAGCGCGAGCCGGGCCACCGGTGTCAACGCCAGCGCCAGCGCGTCGGCCAAAGCCGAACCTGCACACTCCGCCGCAGCGAGCCGCGGCTTCGCCGGTTTACCGACACGCGATATCCCTGCAGGGTTAGTCGCCGCGGACGGTGCCTGGCTCGACAAGTTCAGCGTGTTGCGGCGCGAGGACAGCCAAGGGCTGCCGTTCAACGATGCCTTCACGCGCTGCGCGGACGCCGGGAAAACCCTGTGTACGGACAACCAATGGCAGCGCGCCTGCGACTCGTTCCCGGAGGTGGGTGAAGCGCCGTCGTGGACCGAGAGCATCGAGAGCGGGCAAATCGTGGTGCGCGGCGGCGGTTCGTGCAAAGCGCGCAAGCTGGTCAGTCAGGCGGAAACGGACGCTCAGCGCATCGGACTGTGCTGCGACCGCGCGATCGCCATGGATTCGAGCTCGATGCAGAAGGCGTTTCTGTCCTCCACCGCGGGCATCGTGCTCAAGCTCGAGACCGCGCTCAACCAGCGCAGCATCGACAAGTTCTTGGATTTGTCGGAAGACCACCTGACACTGAACGAGCACGTGCGCGAGAAAGCCGCGCTCAAGAACCTGCTCACGCAATCCTTCGCCAGCGCGCGTGATTTGGTGATCGTCAACGACCGTTGCGACATTTCCGTATCCGCCAAGAAGGTGGTGACCAGAAAGTCTCGCAAGGTGAAAAAGACGACCACCAGCTACGAAACCACCGGCTGGACCGCGGTCTGTCAGCAAACGCGTCACCGCGACCACAAGGGCGTGGCCGCCAAGAGCACTTACGAATTCTCGGCCATCAGCAAGCTCCGCGCGATCACCGACAGCGAAACCGCGAGCAGCGGCGAGTGAGCGACGAGAGTCGCTAGCCGCCCAGGCGCGACTCGTTTTGGCACAGCTCTTCTTGGTTGTCGGGGCAGGCGATGCGAACGTGAAAGTGGTCGTCGTGCACGCTGCGTCCGGCGGGTTGCTTCAACAGCAACGCCACGTCGTCGACGTAGCGGGCAAAGCGCGGGTCTTTGCGGCCGTATTCGATCAGCCGCCAGCGCAGGCCGCTGGAGACGAAAATGTGCACCAGGCCAGCGCGACTGTCGGTCACCCAAGCCCGAAGCAGCAGCCAATTGCGATAGTCGTCGAAGTACACACCCGCCTCCCAGCGTGAGTGTCCGTTCGGCTCGAAGGGCGTGAAGTGCTCGCGCACGACGGGATGCCCGGCAGAATCGCGCAGGTAGAAACCGACGTCCGCATCGCGGCCGCTTTGATGACTCACGTGCCCCGCGAGCGGTCCGCCGTCACGACGCGAGAGGTCGCCGACCACCATCAGCGAACCCTTCTCTTCGCGGGCGACTTCACGCGCGCTGCGCTCCAACATCAGGACCAGCGCCGGGTGCGCGAAGATATTGTCCTTGCTGCTGTCTTTGACCTTCAAACTGTCGGAATTTTTGAGCTTCTTCGCCCGGAGCTGGAAGCCGTCATTGGGGTAGCCGACGGTCAGAGACATCAACGAAAAGGGGGCGCCCAGGAAGCGCGAAGGGAGCTCGTGTCCGGTGCCGGCCTTGGCAACCGGCGCCAGCGCCGCGAAGGCGCCGCCTAGGGCAAGCGCCCCGAAAACCCACTTTGAGGCCCGAAATCTCACGTCCCAGGCTGTATCACGGGCCAGCGAGAACCCGCAAAATTCAGGCAACGCGCGGAGCGTGTGTTCAGCGTTCGCTCACCAGGTCGCTTCTGCCGAGCAGTGAAAGCTGCGCCCCGGTACGGGGTAGCCAATGAAGTCGAAATGACGAGCGTCGAATACGTCGTCGACCGCCGCACGCAGGGAGAAATCATGGTCACGTCCGAAGTTCAGCGTCGCGCCCAGATCGAGTGTCGTCGACGCAGGCAACACGATCAATCCCGCTGGATCGGCCAAGCGTGACGCGCGGTGATTCAAGCGCGCGTCCAAACCCGCGCGGCGCAAGCCGCCGACGTCGGGGTCGACGAAAGCTTCCGCGTACAAGCTGCCCACCAGCCGCGATTCATGCGGAACCAAGTCGTTCGTCACAGCACGACTCGAAGTCGTGTCGCGAGGATCGAGCACGGTCAGCGAAAGCGATGCGCGCCCGTGTTGGGCAAACTGCGCACCTGCCTCGAACTCTGCGCCCAATACGCGAGCACTCGCGACGTTGTACGGCGTGACCGCACCGAATGAGGTGCGTCGATAGGCGATCAGATCGCGCACGTGCCGCAGAAACCCGAAAGCGTCGAGATAGACCCAGAAGGGGCCGAGCGGCGCCTCCCAGCGCGCCCCCAAATCCCAAGACAAGCCCCGTTCCGGAAGCAGCGCCGCACTGCCGCGCACCGCCGACGAGATCCCGTAAAGCTCACCGAGGGTAGGCACGCGCACGTAGCGGCCGAGGTTGCTACGCAGCTCGAAGCCCCCCCAATGCTGACGCACCCCCGCCCGAAGTTCGGGGACCAGGTCGGCGCAACCTTGGCCCTGGTGCGGTCCGTCGGTTGCGTCACAGGTTTCGACCGCGAGCGCCGAGAGTTCGGTATCTTGCAACGCTGCGAAGACCGCCACTCGCGCGGATCCAGTATTGCGCTTGGCGCGCAGCGCGGCAGTGCCGTCCTGCGCGAGCTGCTCGAGTTCGAAATTTGCGCCCAGGAGCGCGCGAAGCGCGCTCCCTTTGAGCCAAACGCGAACCCCTTGTCCGAAACGAGTCGCCTCGGAGTCGATCCGATCGGTAAGCAGGACCAGCTCGTGATCGGGATCGCTCAGGCGCGTCCGCGTGGTGATGGCCTGGCTCGTGAGCACGAGTTCGCAGCCGGGTCCGGAGCTGCAAGGCACGTCAGCAGTGAGCCCTGCCAGCAGGCGCGCGGTTTTGGAGCGCGCTGCAAGCGCCGGCACCGCCAATAAACCGGTCACACCTTGTTCGCGCTCGAACGCATTGAAGACCGTCGTCAGCCGCGCCCCCGGTCTACCGAGCGACGTTCGCCCGATCGCCCAGGCGTCGCGCTCGCTGACGTCCGCATTGGGACGAGTGCGCGCGCGATCGTCGGCTTCACTCGAGGTGCCGCCGTCGTCGACGTACGGATAGTCGTTGTCGGCGGCCGCCGTGCGGAACGCGAGCAATGCCGAGTCACCATCGTGTGCGACCTCTGCGCCCAGCCAGCCCGCGCGCTCTCCGAAGCTGCCGACTTGCGCGCCGGCGCGCACGCGATTCTGACGCGGCATACGCGGCTCGAAATAGATCGCCCCGCCGATCCCGAGTCGGTCGGCATCTGCTGGCGCATTGCCGCGGTATACGTCGGCGCGACCCAACATCCACAGCGGGATCAGCGACAGATCCGCGGTCCCCGTGAGATCGTCGTTCAAGCGCACTCCGGCCAAGTACACCGGTGTCTGTGCGCTGGTCGCGCCTCGCACCGAAGCAGTCGCCAAGTCCGCAGAGCCGCCCGTTTCCGAGATTTGTACACCCGGCACGCGACTCAAGACCGCCGCAGCGTTGGCCCCTGGACGAGACAGCTCTCGCGGATCGATGCGGGTAGCGGCCAAGCCCGGCTCACGCAAGGGGCGGGAGCTCTTGTGTCCCTCGACCACGATTTCCGCATCGGGTTCGGCTTGCGAGGTGCTCGACCAACAGACACACGCGCCGAGCGCAGCCGCGGTGATGGCTCGGAAGTTCCCGGCTCGCACGCTCAAAAAGCTCGTTTGCTGTCGATCAAGATCGTGACCGGACCGTCGTTTTCGAGCGCGACTTGCATGTGGGTGCGAAAGCGCCCGGTCTCGACCCGTGCGCCGCGCTCACGACACTCGGCGCAAAATCGATCGAACAAAGCTTCTGCGCGCGTCGGCTCGAGGGCCTCGCTGAAGCTCGGCCGTTTGCCTTTGCGCACGTCGCCGAACAACGTGAATTGCGAAATGGCCAGGATGGCGCCGCCCACTTCGAGCACGCCGAGGTTCATCTTCTGCGCGTCATCCTCGAAGATGCGAAGGCCCACGATCTTGTCGGCCAAGGCCTTCGCGTCCGCCTCGTCGTCTTCGCGCCCTACCCCGACCAACGCACAAATGCCGCGGTCGACTCGACCGACCACAGCCCCGTCGACGGTGACCGAGGCGTAGTTGACGCGTTGCACGACCGCTCGCATGGTGCGGCAGGCTTGCCCTCGCCCGAGCAAAGGTTCAAGCATAGAGATCGAACATGGCTGCAAAACCTCGGTCCGAAGCCGGGCGCGTCGAAATCCAACAACCGACGCCCGCCTGGGCAGAGCAGCTGGTGCGTGTGCTGGATGACGGCTTGACCATCCCGGGAACTCGCATCGGAGTCGGTTTGGACGCGCTGCTCGGCTTCTTGTTCCCCACCCTGGGCGACGCGCTGACCGGGCTCGGCTCGCTGTCGCTGCTCGTGCTCGCCTTCCAAATGCGATTGCCGAAGGTGATCGTGCTGCGCATGGTGTTCAACATCGCGGTCGATGTCTTGATCGGCTGCGTGCCCTTCGTGGGCGACGCCTTCGATCTGTTTTGGCGCTCGAATCGCCGCAATCTGGAGCTGGTGCGGCGCTACGCGCACGACCCGCTACGGCGCCCCGACGCGTTGGACTACTTGATCGTCGGCCTCGGCTTCACCCTGGCGGCTGCAGCCGTCGTGCTGCCGCTCGTGCTCGGGGCCTTGGTTTTGCGGCTCATTTTCGAGAAACTTTGAGTAAAAGGCCAGACTTTCCCGATACTCGGGCGAGCTGGGTTATGCTGCGCGCTACGAGATGCGTCCCGCGAGCGATCCACCGCGCGATCTGTTCGTCGGCCAGGTGCTGGAGAGCGCCTATCAGCCGGGCGTTTCGTATCGGCTCGAAAAGAAGCTCGGCGAAGGCGGCACGGCGCTCGCGTATCTGACTCGGCGCATCTCGCCCGTCGGTGAATCGCAAGCGGTGATCAAGATCATCTTGCCACAGCTGGTGGCCGAGTCGGACGAACGCGCGCTGACGATCATCAAGAAAGAGGCGGTAGCACTCGGACGGTTGAACGAACGCGTGCCACCCACGCCGTTCGTGGTGCGCCTGCTCGACACGGGCAGCGTCGCGTTTCAGTCGGCTCAGCGTCTGCTGCAACTCCCGTTCATCGCGCTGGAGTACGTGCACGGCGGACTCGAGGGCGCCACGCTCGACGAGCGCGTCGACTATTCGCTCAAGGCGACCGGATTTTCGTTCGATCCCGAACGCGCCGCGCGCCTGATTCGCGGGCTCGCCAAGGGCTTGGACGAGATCCACGCCGTGGGTGTCGTGCACCGCGATTTGAGTCCGGGCAATGTCTTGTGCTGCGGATCGGGCGAGACCGAGCTGTTCAAAATTTCCGACTTCGGCATTGCACGACCGGCCGGGCTATCGGTGACGTTCGGCAACATGTTGGTCGGCACTCCGGGCTACTTGGCACCGGAGCAGATCGTCTCGCAAGGAGGCGACACGATCAGCGCGTGCACCGATATTTTCAGCTTCGCCGCGATCGTGTACTTCGTGCTCACGGGTGAACCATTGTTCAACGCGCGCACCGCCGTTGCCGCGCTGATGCTGACGCGCGCCGCCGAGCGCCGCAGCCTGCTCGATGCGGCCACCCTGCCGTACGAGCTCCGCGAGCGTGAAGCCGCCTGCCAGGCCATCGATCTGGCGATCGCACGCGCCACCTCGCTCGATCCCAAGCAGCGCCCACAGAGCGCTCAGCGCTTCGCAGACAGCTTGTTGCCCTGGATCGAGTCGCGCTCGTCGCGGCCCAGCCGGCGCTGGGTCTCGAGTATGGATCCGCTACGCTCGCGTGAGCTCGTCCTGGAACCCAATTGGATGGTTCGGCACCCACCCGGTGACGAACGCTTGGTCTTGCACGTGGCCTGGAACGCCGCAGGCCACGCCTTGGCCACGACCACTCAAGGGCTGGCCTACTGGGACGGCACACGCTGGTGCGACCTACCGAGCGACAACTTGCCACCGCCCGGTTCGCTGCGCGTGGTCGAACGGCTCAGCCCGGCCACCTGGGTCGTGGGCGGCAGCAACGCGACCCTGTTCGAATACTCGCGCGACGGCGTGCGCGAACTATTTCGTGGTCCCGATCGCGAGGTGACGTTCAGCGCGCTGACCACCGGCTTCGACGACGTCGCGGTCGTGCTGGGCACGAAACCCGGCTCGCCGCCGTTGCTGCACGCGCTGGTCGGCAAGCACTGGCTGCGCCCGCTCCCCGTCCCCGAAGCGGCGATGATCGCCGATTTGTCCCGCGTCGACGACGAGCGATGGTTGGTCGTCGGGCGCGGCCACGACGGACGTCCGTACGCCGCCTACTATCGTCCGCTGGACTGGCAACTCGATCCCTTGCCGGTTCCCGAAGGGCGCGCGCTCTTGGCGTGTGCGAGCAGCCCGGACCGGCAAGCGGCGGTCGCGGTCGGCATCGGCGGGGCGTGTCTCGAGATCGAGGGTGGCGCGGCCAGCGCACGCACGCTCTTGGATCGCACGGATCTGAGCTGCATCGCCATCGACACCCTGGGCCGGCATTGGGCGGCCGGTCCGGGCAGTGTGTGGTCGCGGCGCACTTCGGGCCAATGGCAATGCGTTTGGCAGCATGCCGGCTGGCAACCGCCGTTCGTCAGCATCATGGCCGAGATCGGCACCGTCAGCGTGATGACCGTCGACGGTGCCGTGCTCGAATGCCGCTCGACCCTGCTCGACAAGACGTACCCTGCAATCTGAGAGCCGCGATGCGACGACCGATACTCCGTGACTGGTTCGGGCCGCTCTGGTTGCTGCTCGGCACTGCTTGCTCATCCGCGACCGACGAGTACCGTCCCATCACCAGCACCCCGGATGACTACTGCCAACGCCGCTGCGAAAAAGCGCATGCGTGTACCGACACGATCAACCCGGCGGAGTGCCGCTCGGCGTGTCACAGCACGCTCGCGACCGAGCCCAAGTTACGCGCGGATTTTCTCGGCTACGTCGCGGGCTGCGTCGAGAACAGCAGTTGCGGAAACACGAGTATTTCCAAGTGCACGAGCGAGGCATGGGCACAACTTTCGCTGAGCAAATACGGGCAGAGTTTTTGCAGCGGGTTCGTCGCGGCCGGCAACCCATGCGACGAGACAGGCGCGACTTACTCGGAAAGCGCCTGTTTCGAAGCAGCGAAGACTTACGACGACAGCGCGCTTTCGGCGGCCAACGAGTGCCTTTCCGAGTCTTGCACCGAACTCGGTGCGTGCATTGCTCGAACGATGCCGAAAGTCATGCTCAAGCCTTGACGTCGCTGACGGACAAAAAGGGTTCTTGTCGAAGCTCAATCGCAGTAGGGCGTCGCCAAATCGAAACGGAAGGTGCCATCGCCAACCGCCGCGAATAGACCATCTGGCGCGAGGCCCAGCACCGGGGTGGCGCGAGCCCTACGACTCGCTTCGTCGCCATGTGATCAAGGACGTCGCGGCGCCTCGAATCCGGCCACGACGCGACGGTTTCTAGAAACTTTCAGCTCGGGCAGGCGCGGCCGCCACGCCGGGCCTCCCGCACTCATCAGCCCACCCTGGCTCACCCCTCGGCAGTCGCGCCCTTTCCAACGGGGCCCCCAAAATCTAGGCCAAAAACTTTACGGTCCTTTCCACTACCGCTTCCCCACCCCGCTCGCCTGACTCCGCTTGCTTCAACAAGCGCCAAATGTGCGGGCCGAGAAAGTCGAGTTCGGTGGACTGGTACTGCTCACCGCCGAAGCGGCGGATGTTTTCGGCTTGGGCGCGCAAGATGCGCGCGTCTTGCGCGAAGATGCGCTGCGCAAACGGCTCCAACAGGCGCGCCACCGCGCGTGCCGGGAAGCGCGTCTTGAATTGCACGACCGCCCACATGCGGGTGCGAAAATCCGTCTCGGGAGTGCACAGCGAAGTCACCAAGAAGTGCACGTCTTGCCCGAGTCGATACTCGACCTGGGCGATCGACGGCAGAATGAAGCGATCCCAATGTTCGACGGTGCCGCCGCCCGGTGAGAGCACTCGACCCGCCACACCCGTGGGCCGCGGCTCGCCATCGTACTGCACTTCAACGCGGTCCGCGGACCTTCGCACGGTCGCGCTGATTTCGTTTTGCTTGCCGCCGCGGAACAAGCCGCGGTGGAGAAACGCGGTGTGCGGCACATCCAGGGCGTTCTCGATCGTCGCGTGCAACGTGGATTCGGTCTCGACTTCACGCACCACGCGCGCGTAATCAGGCCCGGCAGCGGGCAACGCAAAGGGCTCGCCCTCTGGCTCCGTGTCGAGCTCCGGCCAAACCCAAATCAAGCCGTCGAGTTCGCGAACCGCGGCCGCGGCCGCACGGCGTTCCCGGCTGTCACCGGCAAGCAAGCCGGGAATATGCGTGCAGCGTCCGCCGTCCTCGAATTGCCAACCGTGATACGCGCATTCGAGTCGCCCACCTGCAACTACACGGCCGAGCGAGAGCGGGACATTGCGGTGCGGGCAGCGATCGAGGAGCGCGGCGGCTTTGCCGCCGTGCGCTCGAAAAAGTACCAAGGGCACACCCAGCACCGTGCGCGCGAGCGGCCTTTCACTCAGCTCCGAGCTCTGACAGGCGACGTACCAAAAGCGCGTGAGCCGCGCGACCGACACGTGACTTTTGGTTTCGGGCGGACTCAGCTTTTCGTGCAGCATGAAGAGTCCGGATCATAGGCCGGAAATCCGAAGGTTGCAGCTATCGGTCCGCGCCCGCATATTGTCTCGTACAGAAGGAGGTTCTCGTGGTCGACAAGAAGACGGTCAGCTTCATGCGGTCCTTGTGCATGGGTCAAATCGAAGAGGACGTGATTCTGCCGTTCCCGACCATCCCCACCGCCGAGAAAGAGACGCTCGAGGGCGTCTTCGGTTCACTCGACCAGCTGCTCGGACCCCACGAGGCGGATTTTCGCCACTGGGACCGCGCTGGTGAGTTCCCGCCCGAGTTCATCGAAGAGCTGAAATCGGCCGGCTTGTTCAGCCTGGTGATCCCGGAAGAGCACGGCGGACTCGCCTTTGGCAGCAGCGCCTACTCGCGCGCCCTGCAGCAGGTCGCGCAATACGATGCGTCGGTCGCCGTCACCGTCGGTGCGCACAGTTCCATCGGCATGCGCGGGCTGCTCTTGTTCGGTACCGACGAACAAAAGGCGCGCTACATGCCGAAGCTCGCCACGGGCGAGATGATCGCCGCCTTCTGCCTGACCGAGCCCGGTGCGGGTTCGGACGCAGCGTCGATCAAGACCAGCGCCGTCAAAGACGGTGACGATTGGATTTTGAACGGCAACAAATTGTGGATCACCAACGGCGGCATCGCCGATTTTTTCACGGTTTTTGCCAAGACCGGCGACAGCAACGAGCGCGGCAAGATCAGCGCCTTCTTGGTCACGCGCGACATGGCCGGCGTGAGCAACGGCCCGCACGAAGACAAGATGGGCATCCGCGCCAGCTCGACCACCACCGTGCACTTCGAGAACGTGCGCGTACCGAGCCAGAACCTGTTGGGTGAGGCCGGCAAGGGCTTCAAGATCGCCATGACCATCCTCAACTCCGGTCGCACCGGCCTGGGCGGCGGCAGCGTGGGGGGGATGAAAAAGCTGATCGCGCTGTCGGCCAAACAAGCCAAAGAGCGCGTGCAGTTCGGCAAGCCGATCGCGGAGTTCGGCTTGATCAAGCAAAAAGTCGGGCAAATGGTGGTCGACTGTTACGCGACCGAAGCCGTGGTCAGCATGGTCGCCGGGCTGAATGACGGCGGCTACGAGGACTACGCGGTGGAAGCCGCGATCAGCAAAGTGTTCGCCAGCGAGGCGCTCGGGCGCACCGCCGACGAAGCGCTGCAGATCGCCGGCGGCAACGGCTACATGTGCGAGTACCCGTACGAGCGCGTGGTGCGCGACAGCCGGATCAATCGCATTTTCGAGGGCACGAACGACATCTTGCGTCTGTTCATCGCGCTCAACGGCATGAACGATGTCGGGCAGCACTTGCGAGAGCTCGCGAAATCACTGGAAGGCGTGTTTGCCGATCCGATGAAAGGCTTCGGCGTCGTCTCGGAATATACCTTGCGCCGCGTATCCATGGCGACGGGCTACAATCGTCAGGGCACGACGTTCACCAAGCTCGATCCAAACCTCAAGGGTGTCGCCACCGTGCTCGAAACTGGCACTCGTGATCTGGCCAGCGCCTCGGATCGCATCTTGCGCAAGCACGGTCGCGCGATCATCGACAAGCAATTCGCGACTCGTCGCTTGGCCGACATCATGATCGACTTGTTCGTGCTGGCCTGCGTGATCAGCCGCGTCGACTCGAGCATCCGCGGAAAGGGCGCGGATGGCGCCAAGAAAGAACTCGAAATTGCCACGGTTTTTGCGGAGCAAGCCGAGCGCCGCATCAAGACCAACGTGGACGAGATCGACAACAACGTCGACGAATCGATCAAATCCTTGGCCGACCATACCTTCGAAGCCGAGAAATTCAGCTGGGATACGCTGTAATCAGTGGGCTTTGGCCGGTGAAAGCCGATCTCGGCGGGAGCAGGCTGACAGAGCACCCCCGGTAACGGTAGACTTCGCAGCCCGGTGCGCCCTGCCCCCGGGATGAGCCGCGCCAGATGACCAGACCGAAGCCGAAGCCCACCACCCTCGCCCAGGGGCCTGCCAAAAAGCAACGCACCGAAAACGCTGCGCCCGCTGACGCCGCGCCGACCAAAGCGGCTCTCGGGAAGAGCGCGATCGCCAAAACAGCGTTGCTGAAAGACCAGTCGAGTAAGGCGCTTGCGCCGACCGCGAAAGGCGCTGGCAAGCCCGCGACGAAGAAAGCCACCTCGAGCAAAGCGGTCAGCAAGGCGGTGCCGACCCAGTCGGCATCAGCGAAAGCCGCGCCCGCGAAACCTGCACCCGCCAAGCCGGGCACCGTGAAAGGCACGCCCGGCAAGTCGGCTGCCGCGAAAACCGCGCCCGCGCACGTCGACACGACGAAGCCCACGGCGGCGAAGCCCACGGCGGCGAAGCCCACGGCGGCGAAGCCCACGGCGACGAAGCCCACGGCGGCGAAGCCCACGGCGGCGAAGCCCGAGGCCAACAAGCGTGCTCCGGTGCTCGATTCGCCGGCCAAGATCCGCCCCATCGAGCAAGCCGTTGGCGTCAGTAGTGACGCGGTCGCTCGCCGCACCGGGAAATCTTGGGCACAGTGGTTTGCTTTGCTCGACGCAGCCGGTGCTGCGGAGCTCGATCACAAGGGGATCGTGGCGGTGCTCGCCCAGCGCCATGGAGTCGGCCCGTGGTGGCAGCAGATGGTCACCGTCGCCTATGAGCAAGCCCGCGGTAAGAACGGCAATGCAGCGAGCGACGACGGCTTCCAAGTCGACGTCTCGCGAGTCTTGGAGCTGCCCTTGGCCAAGCTGTTCCGGTTTTGGGCCGAGCCCGCCGAGCGCAACAAGTGGCTCGCTGACGACCGCTTTTCGATTCACAAGGCCACCGCCTCGAAATCGATCCGCGCTCGCTGGGGCCGCGGGGTCAGCCGCATCGACGTCGATTTCTGCGAGAAAGGCCCGTCGAAGTCGCAGGTCACGGTGCAGCACAACCGCATCGAAACTTCGGACGCGGCCGAGCAGATGAAGGCTTATTGGGCGAAGAAGATCCGCGCGCTCGAGGCGTTGACACGGCCCTGATTCAAGGCTGGCGGAGCGCCTCGGCTTGCCAGCTGCCGGGGCCGGACATGACGCCTTCGATCAAGTGATGGCGCGCGCGGTCGATCTGCCAGTGAAAATAACTGTGCGGGATCTGGCTCGGGAAGAACCCTTCACTCTGATGATCGAATAGTTCATGGGGCGCGGTTCCCTCGACGCTCGGGTAGAGTTCGCGCAAGATGGTTTGGTCGTGCAAGCGTGCCGGCACCGTGTACGGCTGCGCGAAGGCGGGCGCGAAGTTGCCGGACAATCGATCGTGAAAGCCGAGCCACGCGCGTTGCGCCAAAAGCGGCGCTAGCTGCTCGCGGAATGCTGATTTGAAGCGCTCGAAGTCCGGATCTGGAAGCAGAAAACGCGTCTGCCCGAGCACATTGCCGAAGATCAGACACGCCCTCGGATCGGCGCGCAGCAGCTCGGCGAGCCCTCCGCCACCGCGAAGCAACGGCGCAACCAAATGATCCGCTTGCTCGATCTGGAACGCGACGCCGAGTCGGCGCAACCGTTTACCGAGCAATGCGCCAGCAACGGGATCGGGCTCGAGCACCGTCAGCGCTGCGAATTGGCTCAGAAACGCGTCCGGGAAGGTGTAGGCGGCGCTCGGTCCCACGAGCACGGCACGCACCCCTGGAACGTCGAAGACCGGGAACCAGCGGCCCAGCGCCTCGCGAAACGGCTGCCACAGGCGTCCGGCGCGCAACGCCCGAACGTGATAGCGGAGCCCACCCGCAGGGTTCAACCAGGCGCGCGGCATGGTTACGGCCGCAAAACGCTCATCAGCCGTTCGCGCAACATTTCGACCGTGAATGGCTTTTGCAGGAACCCGGCCAGACCCTTGCCCGCGAAGCGCATGACCGCGTCTTGCTCGTTGTAGCCGCTCATGAGCAAAACCGGAACTTCCTCGTCCAAGGTGCGGATTTCACGAAACGCATCCACGCCGTCCATCTGAGGCATCGTCAGATCCATCAAGATGGCCACGATTTCTTGACGGCGCTCGCTGAAGCGCGCCACGCCTTCGCGGCCGTCATTGGCCAAGATCACGTCGAAGCCGTAGCTGCCGAGGATGCGCGCCGCGACGCCACGAACGACGTCTTCGTCGTCGACGACGAGCACGGTGCCCCGTCGTTGCAAGGACGCGAGCGGGGTGGGCGTGGGCGCCACGCGCGCGTCGTCGTTGGTCGCGGGGAACAGCAGCTTGATCGTCGTGCCTCGCCCGAGCTCACTGTAGACCTTGATGGCGCCCTTGTGACCACGCACGATGCCGAGCACCGCAGACAGACCGAGACCGCGGCCCGTGAATTTGGTCGAAAAGAATGGATCGAAGATCTTGGCTTGCGTGTCCGGACTCATGCCGCAGCCGTTGTCGCTCACCTCGACGAAAACGTAGTTGCCCTCGGCCAACTCGGGCGCAAGAAAGGTGTTGCGCAGGTACTCGCCCTCGGCGTGGAGCATGCCGCTGCTGACGCCGATCACCCCGGCGCGTTCGCCCAGCGCCTCGGCGGCATTGACCACCAAGTTGACCAACACTTGTCGCATCTGCGTTGCGTCCGCATCGACCGGCGGTAGGTCGTCCGAAAGATCCAGCCGCAAGGTGGCGTTCTTGCCGACGGAGAGTTGGAGCAACGGCGCGGTTTGACGCGCGACCTCGCTCAGATCGAGCGGGCGCACCACGAAGCGACCTTTGCCCGAATAGGCCAACAGCTGCCGGCACAAGTCAGCAGCGCGAATGGTCACCGCTTCAATCTGGTCGACGTGCTCGCACAGGGCACTCGAGACCGGAAGCTCGAGGCGCATCAAGCTGACATTGCCCAGGATCCCCGTCAGCAAATTGTTGAAATCATGGGCGATGCCGCCTGCAAGAATGCCCAAGCTCTCCAGCTTTTGAGCATCGAGCAACTTGCTCTCGAGCAGGCCGCGATGGCGCTCGGCGGCCACGCTGTCGGTGATGTCCTTGGCAAAACCAGCCAGGTATTGCTCACCGCCCGCTTGCCACGGGACGAGCCGCGTCTTCCATGTGCGTTTCCCGGTTGGGAATTCCAGCTCTTCTTCGTACTCACAAGGAGCCTGCAACATGACGGATTCCGTCATGCGGGCGACCGCGAGTTCGGCATTTTCCAACGCGAGGTGTGAGTCCGCGCGCGTGCCCAGCACGACGGTCCGCGGAATCCCGGTGGCACACTCCCAAGCATCATTGACGCGCGAGAGTACGAAATGACCGTCTGCCTGGACGAGGATCAGGAAGCATGGATCGGCGGCGGCAGTAAAAAACGCCTCCCAAGCCTGCAAATCCGAATCCACCATTTGTGCTTCCTACAATGCCCGAAGCAGTGCACGAAACCAAGCCTCTCGCGGCGAGAATGCAATACTTGTTCGTGATCGCAACAGCACGCGCGTGTCACCTCGGCAAGCGGCTCCCGGAGAGGTTCGCCAGGAGCCAAGGCAACGCGCTCGACTCGTGTCGGATCCGGGACACAGAAATGCTCATCTCCCTCCGACGCTTGGTTCGTGCTTCGCTCACTCTGGCCTTCATTTTGGCTGGCTGCGGCAGCAGACCCGGAGTCGACGGGCCCCTGTTCGGTACCGGCGAGTTTCACCCTCCGCCCAAACCGGGCGCGAGCATCAGCCAAACGCGGATGTGTGAGTGCACCGCATGTGCACCGAGTAACTGTTGCGATGGCCCGGAAGACGACGCACCTCCGGCGACGTGTCGCGACAGCTATGATTTCAGCGACCCGGCGTGCGGAGTCGCCATCCGCAGCTGCGCGAGTCGCTGCGCGCGCGAAGTCTGGCGCGTGAAAAACAGCGAGGAATGCGCGGACAAACGCCCCGCCAGCTGCTGCGGGGCCGGCTAATTCAGGCCCGTGATTCAGCCGGACGGCGCGTGCAAAACGATTAAAGACGCTGGAAATTCGGCCAAGTTGCGCACGGATTCCGCGCTGCTGCGCTCGACGTCGAGCCCCCAAACGGGCGCCAGCGCGAGCACCACCAAGTCCGTGTCTGCCGCGCAGTCACGCAACGCTCGGCTGCTGGCCGCTGCGTCACTAGTACGAAATTGCACACGCTCCGACCCCTTGGCCCGTAGCTTGTCGAGTCTTGCAGCCAAGTTCTGCTCCGCCTTTGGCTCGGCGCCGATCAATATTACCTCGAGTGAAACGGCGTCGTCGCTGAGCAATCGTTCGGCAAAGTTCAAAACGAGCGTGTCGCTCGCTGCACCGCTCAGCGCGGCAACGACGCGCTTCTGCGCCCCTTCGCGGCCGCGAAATGCGCGCACGAAGCCGTGATCGACGAGCAATGCGACGGGTACCGGGCTATTCGCGAGCACCTCGCCCACCGTCCCACCAAAGGCATTTTTGCCCAGCACCGGGCGATGAAGACCGAGCACGACGTAGTCGGAACGTCTGTTGCGTGCCACGTCGCAGATGTCGCTCGAGGGGTCGGCGGAATCGAAGGAGATGAACTCGAGCGCAACGCCCGCCGCGGTCGCCGTCTCGAGCGCCGGAACGAGGCCTGCGGCGCGGGCTTTCGCGCCTTGCTGCAAGTAGGCCGAGGTACGATCGCGAGGACGTTCCAAGTGCAGCACGGCGCTACCGCTGTGGCGCGTGCCGCCGGCGCAACTGACCGCCAACAGGGCCATCGCTGGCCCCATGCTCGCGTCCCCCACGCAAAGCAACAGGTGCACGGGGGCGGCTTGCACCGGATCGGCCTGCGACGCTTTCCGCGGCTCCAGCGAGCGCGGCGAGACGAGTTGCAAAAGCGGCGTGGTCATGATCGTGGTGACCAGCGCCATGATCACCATCATCGTGAAGATTTTTGGCGAAATGACGCCAAGATCCAGGCCGATGTTGAGCACGATCAGCTCCATCAAACCGCGGGTGTTCATCAACACACCGAGCGCTGCCGAATCGCGCCAGCTCATCCCCGTGAGCCGCGCAACGCCGAAGCTGCCGCCGAATTTTCCGATGCAGGCGACCGCGGTCAAGCCGAAACAGAGCAGCCAATCACTCGTGCCGGAGAGCAAGCCGAGCTCGGTGCGCAAGCCGCTGAACGCGAAGAACAGCGGCAGCAGTGCGACGACCACGAAGTCTTCCAAGCGTTCGGCCAGCGCGTGCGCGTAGTCGCCGTGACGCGGCATGATCGCGCCGAACAGGAAGGCCCCGAACAGCGCATGAATGCCGATCAGCTCGCTGGCCAGCGCGCAAACGAGCAGCAGGATGAACGTGAGCGCGACCACGTTTTGAGTCAGGTTCTCGCGCGTGGTGATGCGCGCCGCCAAGCGCGCCAGCAGCGGCCGCACCACAAGCAGCATGCCAGTCGCGAACGCGACCGCCTCCACGGTGGTGATCGCGGCGGCGCTCGCGCCCTTGGCATTGACTACCGACACGACGACCGCGAGCAAGCACCAGGCGGTCACGTCGTCGGCTGCCGCGCAAGCGAGCGCAATCGAGCCCAATTTCGTACGGATCAGGTTGCGTTCGGCCAAGATGCGCGCGAGCACCGGGAACGCGGTGATGCTCATGGCGATGCCCATGAACAGCACGAAGGAGACGCGCGGGACGCCAACCCCCGCTTGTGCCTCGTAAATCTGCAGCGCGACCAGCGTGCCCAGCGCGAACGGTACGCAGATCCCCGCTGCGCTGATGGCGAACGATGATTTACCGCGACCGCGCAGCAAGTTCGGATCGAGCTCGAGCCCGATCAGGAACATGAAAAACACCAAGCCGTACTGACTGAGCAGCGACAGCCCAGGCATGGAAGCCTTCGGAAACAGCGCGTGAAAGCCGTCCGGCGACAGGCGACCCAACAGCGATGGGCCGAGCATGATTCCTGCGATCACCTCGGCGATCACAGCGGGCTGTCCGAGTCGACGAGCGAGCCGGGCGATCAACCGTGAAGCCACGATGATCACACAGGCCTGTAGCAAGAGCAGAGGGAACGCGGCCGTCATCGTTGGCGCGCAGGCTAGCCCAAAACCTCGACCGCGCCCGGGGCCAGCGCCACATTTTTTCCGGCTGGTGGAGCTAGCGCCCGTGCTCGGCGTAGCGCGGATTGACCACGTGAATCGGCTTACCTAGCAAGAGCGCACGCACGTTGTCGACCGAGATCGCAAGCAGGCGCTGCCGCGCGGGCAAGCTGGTCCACGCCACGTGCGGCGTGATGACGCAGTTGACTGCCGTGAGCAGCGGATTTTCGGCACTTGGCGGCTCCGTAGACAGCACGTCGAGCGCCGCACCCGCCAGCTTCCCTTCGGCCAAGGCGGCACTCAACGCGGCCTCGTCGATCAACCCGCCGCGCGCGGTGTTGATCAGCAAACAACTCGGTTTGACCATCGCGAGCCGCTCACTCGAGACCAACTGCCGAGTCTCGGGTGTCAGCGGACAGTTGAGTGAGATCACGTCCGCGCGGCGAAACAACTCGTCCAAGGGCAGGCGCTGTACCGCACCGGCTTCGGCAGCGTCGGGAGAGCGCGAGCCCAAGAGGGCGGCGCACACCTCCATGCCGAGCGCGCGCGCGGCTGCCGCTACCCCGTGGCCGATCGCACCGTAGCCGACGATGCCGAGTAGCTTTCCTTCGAGCTGCAAGAGAGGGCTCTTCCAGTAGCAATAGTCGATGGACCGCAGCCAATCACCCGCGTGCACCGAGCTGTCGTGTAACCCGACGCGGTTACACAGCTCGAGCAACAACGCGAGGGTGTGCTGCACCACGCTCGCAGTGCTGTACGACGGAACGTTGCACACTGCGATGCCGCGCTCGCTCGCGGCTTCGAGATCCACGGTATTGACCCCGGTCGCGAGCACGCTCACCCCACGCAGCTTGGGCAGCTGCGCGAATGCTTCACGATCGAGCCGCGCCTTGTTGACCAAGACGACGTCCGCATCGCTGGCGCGCGACACGACTTGATCGTCGTGCGAGCGTTCGTAGACCGAAAGCGCCCCGAGGTCAGCCAGCGCTGACCAAGGATTGTCGCCCGGATTCACGGTGTATCCGTCGAGCACGACGATGTTGGGCATGGCACCTAGTACCATAGGAAAGGCGAGCTATCGTCGCGCTTCGCTGATCGCTGCTCGGCTCAAAAACTGCTGGAAGGCCTCGCGATTGGCGGGTGTGGGCGCTTTTTCGTAGCCGTAGGCCTTGCCGACACGGTTGGCGAACAGGCAGGCCACGGCTTTGTCGAAGCCGCGCGTGGCCGGAGCCAGGTCGCCGGCCTTGCTACTATCGTCGGCGATGCGACGAACCACTCCTTGCAATTGCTCACACCAGCCGGGGGTTTGAGGCAACGTGATGGGCGCCGCCGCTTCGCAGCATGATTTGCGAATGATGGCCGTCGCTGGCAACTCGTACCAATCGAGGCCGGAAGAGCGCGCGCTGCCATCCGTGCGCGCCGCATCCGAGGCCGCTGCGGCGCCACTACGGGCGGTCGGACGCACGAGGCGCTGAAGCTTACCGACGGCATCCCGAAAATCACCATCGTCACAGACGAAGGCGAAATTCTGGTTCGGTTCGAAGGCGCCGGGCTCGAAGTACGAGGCGACGCACGAGTCACGTCGCTCGGCCGGACTCAGCTTGGGCCGGGCCGGTTGCGGGGCCTTCGGTGCCACGGGGGTGGGCGCAGCCACTTCCTTCTGCTGCTGGGGCGGGGCCGCATCCGGAGCGATCGCCAAGTAGACCCCACCGCCACCGACGACCGCGGCGATCAGCAGCAACGGCCAAACCGAACGCTTGCGTTCGAACGGGTTGATCGAGAACCGTTTCTTGATCGGAGCGACAGCCGGAACCACCGCGTGCGCCATCGATACGCCGCTCGGCGTCATCCGACCGCTCGAGCCGAGCGTGTCGTGCAGCGGCAGCTCGGGGAGCGCTGGGTTCGGCAGCGTCGCGGCGACCGGCGGAGCAGCGTCGGCCACATTTGCGGCCACAGGCGGCGGCGGATTCGGCGGCAAGGGCGCGCCCATCCGGGCAGGCGGCGGCGCGCCCATCCGCGCGGGCAGCGGGGCCGCCATCGGCGCGGGCAGCGGGGCCGCCATCGGCGCGGGCAGCGGCGCTGCCATCGGCGCGGGCAGCGGGGGCGCGACCGGCGCGGGCAGCGGCGCGGGCAGTTTGGCTGCGAGCTCGCTGCCCTCGTCATCGGGCAAGCTGGAGCCGTCGATGACGATGCCGTCGTCGCGGTCCTTGCCGCCGGGGGTGACGATCGCACTCAGGGGACGGGTCGCGGGTCGCGGTGGGATCTGTCGCTTCGCGGGCATGGCCCGCGGGTCGCGCTCCCAGCCGTCGAGCGTGGCGATCAACTCGGGTAGCTCGGTGACGCGCACGCGCTTCTCGTACGCGAGCCCGCGATCCAAAATCTCTTGCAGCGCCGGCTCATCGACGCCGAAGGCGGAGAGCGGCTTCGGTCGACCGGAAAGCATTTGCTTCAGCAGCGCGTCACGAGTCGGCGCGCCATAGGGGGCCTGGCGAGTGAGCGCGGCATAGAGCGTGGCGTGCAACGCCCAAACGTCGTCGGGAGCGGTTTCGGCGGAGCCCTTCAGACGTTCGGGTGGACAGAATGCGCCCACGGCGGGAGCCACCAATTGCGACAGAACCGGGGCAATCGCGCGACCTTCGGGCTCGGCAATCACGCTCCGGGGTGAGAGCGCGCCGTGTACCCCGCCCGCGCCATGCAACGCCAGCAGCGCATCGGCAAGGCGCAGAGTCCAAGCCACCGCTTTGGATGCATTCAGCGCGCCACGCGCGATTTCGACGTGCAGGGTGGTGCCCGGGACGAACTCCGCCACGGCCACGCCGAAGCCGGGCCGCAGCAGTTGACCATTGGGAAGACTGCCGACGTCGACCTCACGCGCGATGTCGAGCACGGAGGTCAGATGACGATGTTTCACGCCACGCGCTGAATCGAGCGTCGCCAGACGACCCGCGTCGGCGACGGCCAACACGACGCGTCGGCCGCTGTCTTGTTCGACACCAACCCAGCGCTCGAGTGCCTGACTGTTTTTCAGTGCACCGGCAAAGGCATAACGCCCAGCTACGGGGATTCGAGGATCTACCATGTGGAACTAAGGGGGTACCGCACGATCTAACGGCCACACCCCGGGTTGGATTACCCGGATGCTCTCATTAGTGTCTCACACAGCGTCAGTTGCGACGAGCGTTGTCACTCATTGAAACGCAGCAAGCGACCGGGGCGAACGTCGGTCGATCTCCCACCTTCGGCTGCGATCGCTCCATTGACCAACACTAGGTCGATGCCCGTCGGGTGCCGCTTGGGGTCGGCATAGGTTGCGCAATCGGTGATGTTTTCCGGATCGAAGAGCAGCAAATCCGCGAAGTATCCGAGTTCGATCCGGCCGCGATCACGCAGGCCGAAACGTTCACAGGGCAGACTCGACATTTTCGCAATTGCCGTCTCGAGCGGAAACAGTCCACGGCGACGCCCGTACTCCGCGAGCACCCGCGGAAACGATCCATATAGGCGTGGATGTGGGCGCCCTTCCGGATTGGGTAAACCGTCCGAACCCACCATTACCCGAGGGTGACGAAGATTGGTTTCGACGTCGCCTTCATCCATCGTGAATGAAATCACGACGGTGCGCTCGGCGCCGGGCAGACTCAAAACTTTCGTGACGAGCTCGGCAAGACCGATGCCCTCGGTCGCCGCAATCTCCGTCAACCGCCGGCCGTCATACTCGGCGTGACCGGGGCAGGAAGCGATTTGAATGACTTCGGCGAAGCCCAAATCGATGGCGTTCAGGTCGAAGTACTCCATCATCGGGCCACTGCCGGCAATGTAGGGATACACGTCGAGGGTCACGTCGGTGCCCGCTGCATTGGCAGCGTCGACGCGCGCCAGCGACGCTTGCACCTTGCCCCAATTGCGACGACCGCCTGCCTTGTGATGCGAGATCTGTGCGCGACAGCCCACCGCCCGAGCGACGCCCAGCGTCTCGTCCACCGACTCCAGCAGGCGATCTCCTTCGCTTCGCATATGGGTCGCGTATACCGCGCCGAACTCGGCGAGTGGCTCGGCCAGCGCGATGATTTCCGCCGTGCTAGCGACGCGTCCGGGCCGATAGATGAGACCCGTGGAAAAGCCGGCCGCGCCTTGCTCGAGCGCGCGCCGCACCTGGCCGCGCATCCGCGCGATCTCGTCGCTATTGGGCTCACGCTCCTCGTTGCCCATGACCTGCGAGCGAACCGCGTTGTGGCCGATCAAACTGACGGCATTCAACGCCGGGCGGGCGGCGACGAATGCGGCGCGGTAGGCGGAGAGGTCGGCAAAGCGCTGGGCGAATCCCGGAAAGAGACTGGCGTTTCCGGGCGGCTCGGGGCCGCCCTGGGCGAGCGGCGCCAGGCTGAAACCGCAGTTGCCGATCACTACGCTAGTCACGCCTTGCAGCAGCTTGAACTCGAGCCTCGGAGTGCTCAGAAGCGCCGCGTCGTCGTGCGCGTGCACGTCCACGAACCCGGGAGCCAGCGCGCGTCCGCGGGCCGCGATCTCGCGCTTGCCGCTCGGTGCACTGCCAATGCACGCAATGCGATCGCCTTCGATGTGCACGTCGGTGGTTCGCGGTGGTCGACCGCTGCCATCATACAGCAGCACATCACGAATGCTGAGGTCGAAACTCATGCATGACACTGTACACCAGCAGTGCGGCAGCCACGCGGCCACCTGACGTTCAAATCAGTGATTGCAGCTGTTCGGCAGCGTGTACATTTGCCTGCTTCGGATCGCGGAGCATTCGCTGACGCAAGATTGCGAATCGGCGCTACTGCAAGAGTGAGCGTTCTGGTCGTCAGTGCCGGGGCAGGTGACCGGCAAAATCCAGCATACGCCCTGGCTCACGATGGGAGGAGTGACCGGGCAGTCGGGCGCCGCCTTGAAAGCGCACAGGCCGCCCTTCAAGGTACACGCCGCCTCGTCGGCCGATGAACAGGTCATCGTGCCACCGCCGTTCGTCATGCAGGCGCCCGCGGCGCTCGGATTGCTGTTCTGGCCGTTCGCATGCAGCAGGCAGGAGTCGTGATACGTGATCCCGTCACAGCCGCACACGGCGGCCTGTTTGGTCCCGGAGCAGCCGGTGGGGCGCGGGGTGCAATGGCCGTCTGCGGAGGCTCCGCAATTGGGCTTTGCGCAATACTCAGTTGGAGCGCACGCCGCATTGTCGACACATCCAGCGTCGCCAGTGCCGCCAGCGCTGCCGCCAGCGCTGCCGCCGGCACTCACATTCCCAGCGCTCCCGCTGGTGCCCGCGTTGCCCGAATGTCCGCCGTTGCCCGCGCTGCCGCCGCTGCCACCGCTGCCCGCGCTGCCCGCGCTGCCCGCCGCGCTGCCGCCGCTGCCCGCGCTGCCGCCGCTGCCCGCCGCGTTGCCAGCGCTGCCTGCGGCCCCGACGCTACCCGCGTTCCCAGAGAAGCCGTCCCCACCTCCGCTGCCGCCCTTGCCGCCGCTGCCCGCGTGACCCGCTGCGCCCGCGACTGCCCCCGTGCTGCCCGAGTGCCCGCCGCCGGCATCGGCGACCGAACCGCCGTTGCCACCGTGCGCGTTTGCCCCAGCACGCCCGCCGCTGCCGCCATGGTCATCACCCGAGTTGCTGCCACCGTGGCCAGCCGAGTTGGTGTTGCCTCCGCGGCCCGCCCCGCCGTGCCCGGCATGATTGGTTATTCCGCCAGCGCCCAGGCCGCCTGCTCCGGAGCTGAACAGGTTGTCGATGTCACTCCCGCCGCAACTGCTGGCGAGCACGACGAGAGCAACCAAAGAAAACGAAACACCGAAGCTAAAACGAGATCGTTTACGCAACATCAGACGGCCCTCGCGATGAACGCGCCCACCCATGAAAGTGCAAGCTAGCGTGAGATCTCGGCCGCTGTCAAAGGAAGAGGACGCGAGTGCAACCGATGAGGATGCCCCCTCTCACAGCGGTTTCCCTTGGGCGACCCAACTCTCGACGAGTTGGATATCCTCGGGTGACAACGGGGGCAGGCCCAAGGGCATGCCCCGCACGCTGTCCCGCGGCGCCGAGCGCGCCTCGTCGTGACGGGCGAGCAGTGCGGCAACCAAGCGCGGCGTGCCGTCAGCCAAAGGCTCGAACAAGCTGCGCCGTTCGCCCTTTTCATCGATGTAGCCGGCCAGAATCGAGGCGTGCGACGAAAAACTGATGCCCCGTGGGGCAAAACCGAACCCTCCGGTGTTGCCCGGACCGCCGTCGCCTCCGGCAGACTGCGCGTCGGTATGGCCGTGGTGGCAAGTTCGGGAGAACACTTGTCGATTGGCTTCTTCGAACGACACTCGGCGTGCCAACGGCGGCAAACGCACGAAGGGCGCCACGGGCGCGAGTGCGAGCGGCGCCTCGAGGACGTATGCCGCGATATCGGCAGCTTGATCGCGCGACAGGTCGAAGTTCGGCATTCGGGTGTCCGGCTTGAGCGACTTGGGGTCCAGCAAGAACCCGAGCAAGCGATCGGGACGAAAGCGTTCGCGAGTGAAGCGCAGATCAGGGGCCAGCGCCGCAACCCGCGCCGCGTCGCTTTCGACGGCTGGGGCCGCGCTCACGGTGAACGACGGCACCCCACTGAATGCGTGGCAAGACGCGCAGCCCTTCTGCTCCATCAGCTCGCGACCGCGGCGCGCACTGCCTAGCGCGAGAGCTTCGGCACCTGGCGCCACGTTCGCGCCCAGGTAAGCGGCGATGTCGGCTGCCTGACTGCGGTCGAGCGCCAGCCTCGGCATGGTCGGAGTGAGCTTGGGGCGCAGATCGCGCGGCGCGAGGAGATATTCGATCACCCAGCGCGGTTCCAGGCGCGCGCCGAGTGCGGTGAGCGAGGGCGCTTCGCGCGCGCTCGCGACGTGGGGTCGAAAGCGCGCCAGAGCCGCTGGGCTGACCGGGAATTTGCCGGTGATGATCTGCTCGTGACACGAAAAGCAGTTCTTGGCCAGCGGCGCCGAACCCAGCCCGGTCCCCTCGTGGCAGCGATTGCACTCGAAGTGTTCGACGAGTTCGCGGCCACGCGCAGCGTCACCGGGCGTCGACGTCGCGCCCTCGTTCGACGTCCGCGGCTGCTTTTCTGCAGTACCGAGCGCGGGTTTGGTTGGGTGCGGCGGCGCACGCCGTGTGCACGCGCCGCTCAGCAGGGTGGTGAGCCATAGCAGCAATAGGCAACACTTCGCGCTCACCGGCCCGCTCCTCAACTCGCGCGTGGCCCACAAAGGCTGCTCGACGAAGCCATGCTCTCGCAGCGCTTCATGGCCAGCCGCTGCCCGGCTTCGTCGCCAGTTTGCAGCCGCAAGTCGGCAAGCGCTTTGTACCCCTGAGGCGAACCGATCAAGTCGCGCGCGGCCAGCGATTCCAGAATGGCGCGTGCCTCGTCTTGGCCTCCATCGACCTTCGCCAGCGCCTCGCCGAGTTCCGTCATCAGGCCCGGATCGTCTTTCTGCAACGAGAGTTCGCCCCTCAGCGTGTCCACCGACCACGCCAGATTCTTGCCTTGATCCCGCTTGGTCTTGCCCGACCAGTGCCCGAGCACGAAAACCGGCACCTCTTGCTCGAGCGCGAGCCGGCCGCCTTCGCGCGCGATCGCCACAGCCAAGACGCGCTTGGCGCGAGTCAGCAAGGGGTCCCCGTTGGGCTGCAGCCTCTCGATCTGCGGTATCATGCGCACAACGCTGCCCGCCGCCGCTATGTAATTGCCTTTTGCCAGGCTCTTTTCCGCCTCTGCGACCCCGCGAATGCGTGGATCGATTTGGACTTCTGGGTACCAATCACCGCCGCAGGCGAGTGAACTCGCCGACGTCAGCAAACTGACAACGCTCATCGCCACTGCCATCATCTGAATACCGCGCTTCGAGATCGTCATTTTCAATACTCCTTGTTCGAGGCTGATGGGCTCGGTCGGTCTGTCGTTCGCACGAGCTGGGGTGTGACACCGGCCTACCGAAAAGGTTGAACAGCAAACATCGAGCCAAGCGGGTACCGCGATGATTTCCGGCTTTCGGCGCCTGTTCACGGCTGGGCTTTGTGTCTGGCCAACCACAGGCGCGTGGTCGGCACCGCGCGCCGTGGTCGCGAGTCATGCAAATCGAATGCACCCCGGAAGTCGGCTAGCACGCGATATCTCGTCGTTAGTTCGAGAGTTTTCGATTCCGATGCGAGGCGATCCGCAACAAATCGCAATGCCATCTTGAACACGGCAGGGGAAATGCCATGCGAGATTCCGCAAGATGAACCAGCCCGATCGCGACAGACTGCCACACAGCGATTGAAATGCGCTTATGAGTTGACAGGCGATAGCACACTGAATATTCAAGCCCGCCATGGCAAAGAACACAGTGAACGATCGTATCCGCAGTCGCGTCGAGGCATTCGCCGAGGAGCTCAGCGCGCTGATTCGCGACTCCGCGATGGAAACCGTGCGCGAAGCGCTCGGCGGAGGCGTGGCTCCCCGTCGAGGTGGGCGCGGTGGCCGCGCCGCCGCCGTCAGCGCGGCGCCGGTGCGGGGTGGTGGTCGCCGCGAAAAGGGCCAAAAGCGGGATCCCGGTGAAATCGAGCGGCTCACTGGTCGCTTGCTCGACTACGTAAAGGGCAACGCGGGTCAGCGCATCGAACAAATCGCCGCCGGCATGGGCACGGTCACCAAGGAACTCAATCTGCCGGTGAAGAAGCTAATCGCGCAAAAGGCGCTGAAGACCAAAGGGCAAAAGCGCGCGACTCAATACTTCGCCCGCTGAACCACGCTGAAGAGCCGGGCAGCCTTGGACCGTCCGGCTCTTGAGCGCACCGAGAGCTAAAAGCGCCCAACCACTCCCAGACGGCCGAGTCCGGCGATCGGCGTCACACTGAATCCCGCGGCACCCGTCCGCGGGTTCGGGTAGAGCAGCCAAGTCGTGAGCAGGGCAACTGCGCCAACGCCCGCAGTCACGAAACCAACTTGTGAGAGTGTCGCGGCGCGATCGTGATCCGCGAGCGCGGTGGTCAGATCGGAACACGCGACCGCCAACTCGCCGCTCGGCATGCTGCAGGCTCCGGCGTTGCTGGCTGCGCCCGAGTTGATGCGTGCCTGCGCAGAGTCGACGCGCTCGGATGCGGCGCCCTGCGCCACGGCATAGCCGATACCCACGCCTAGCCCGGCCGCGGTCAACACTGATTCACCAATCATCAAGTACAGTTTGGCGGACGAACCGCGTTCGGCTCGAGGCGCGCCCGCGCTGGTAGTTGCTGGCACTGGCGGCTCAGTTGCGGGGGGCTCACTCGTGCCGTCTGGCGGAGCCGCAACCGCCATGAACACGGGTAACACCAGCCGGTCTCCCTCTTTCAAACTCAGTGCGCGTTCGAAAGGTCGCCGCCCAGCCGCTTGCACGCGCAGCTCGTGCGGGCCCGGGTCGAGCGGGATCCCCAGCACCAGCTCACTCGCTGGATAGGCACGCCGATCGACCGAGATCAGCGGAACCTGAACGTCGGAGGGGAGTTCTACGGTCAGACGCGGGAGTCTTCGTAGCAACTCGGAACGGGCGGGGCCCAGCAGCTTTTGCACATCCGGCGCCTTGACCCCTCGGCGCAACAGGTCATCTGCGCGGTCGTACTCGAGCAAGGCGGCCACGAGGTGGCCGAGTTCGGCCTCACAATGCGCCAGATGAAAGCGCAAGCCGGGCGTGTCCTTCACGGCGATTGCCTCGCGCAGCTTCAGCGCGGCGTCCGCCCAGCGCAGCTCCGCTTCCGCCGCGAGCGCACTTTCGAACGCGTGTTTGGCCTCGGAAATTTCTACAGAGCTCGGCTCGGAGCGCGCCACGCGCGGCAGCAAGAGAGCGGCGCATGCGACCCATGTGGCCAGCGAAGGTGTGCGGAATGTCATGACAAATTCAGAGCTGCGGAACTACCGCGGGAGCGCACGACCGCGGCCAGGAACGGGATAGTCGGCATTGTAATTTTGCGCTGTCAAGGAGTCGGGCAGCACGCCGTTCCGGTTGCGCGCGAATCGGCGGGAATGGAAGGAAGGCGCCGATTCGTAGTAATTTTTGCCCGCTGGCAGCTCGCGGCCTACAGGAAGGGCTGTGCAGGGTCGTTTCCTCCAAACCGAGCTCAAACGGCAGTGGATCCGCGCCCGATACGAGTTAAAACCCGAGCTCCCCGCGGCAACTGCCTGCCCCCCGCACTGCCCCTACGCCCGCCAAGCCCGTGATGCCTGAACTCAATCGCCGTCGCCGCCTCGCGCTCTTGACCCTCATTGGCGCGCTTTGGGCTGCGCCCAGCAGCGCTCGGGAGAGCGGCGAGCCGCAGCGCTTTCACGTGGTGTACGCAGGCCAGCGGCTCACCTCGATCGCCAAACGCTACAAGGTCAGTGTCGATGCGATCCGCACCGCCAACGGCCTAACGAAGAACGCGCGCTTGAAGCCGGGCGACAAACTCACCATCCCGGGCCTCGACGATCCAGACGGCACTCGCGCACGCACCCTCTATCCGCCGCAGCACCCGAACGACGCCGTCATCCCTGCCTCCACACGCAAGGACAAAGACGACAAGGATCAGGACAGCGACAGTGACGACGATGGGCCGCGCACGCACAAGGTCTATTCCGGCCAACGCCTGGAATCGATCGCCAAGCGCTACCAAGTCTCGGTCGAGGCACTGTGCGCCGCCAACGGAATCACCCGCAAATCGAAGCTGCGCGCCGGACAAATGTTGCTCGTCCCCCGCCCCGGCGATTCGCTCTCGAGCATCGAGGCGGATTTCGCGAGGCAAGGAAAGCTGCCTCATGGCGGGTCGCGCAGAGGCTACTTGGATCTGTTCACCTATTCGGGACACTTCCGTGGCTACGCACTCGACGGCAAAGGCAAGGTCACGCCCACCGCGCAGACCGAGGTGTCCAAGTTGTTCGGCGCCACGGGCACCCGCCCGGAGACGGATCCCCGCTTGATTCGGCTGCTTGCCAAGGTGAGCGGTCATTTCGGCAGCCGCCCGATCCGAATCGTGAGCGGCTATCGAACACGCTCGTTCTACGAAGATTCGCGACACAAGCTCAGCCGCGCTGTCGACTTCAGCATTCCGGGAATCGACAACGTGACGTTGCGCGACTACCTGCGCACGCTGACTTCGGTGGGTGTGGGGTACTATCCGAATTCCTCGTTCGTGCATCTCGACGTGCGCGACACCAACACCTATTGGGTGGACTACGCTGGTCCGGGTGAAGCCCCTCGCAAAACGAACCACCGAAATCACGATCACGATCACGACGAAGAGGCCGAGGGCGATCTACAAGATCCCGAAGTCTCCGAGGGCGATCGCCCGAGCCCAGTCGAGCCCCCGACGCTGACCGCCCCAACGACCTCACAGGTCCCGGGTAGCCTACCGATCGTCGCCGGTTCCTCGGCGATCAACGCAGAGCTCGGCGAAACTCAGAACACGCCCAAGTAACGCGGTGGCAAGCCCACTCGGGTCTCGACGCGAATCTCGCTCGGGGCTGTCAAGTCACCCGCCGAATCGACGGCGAAGCGCAGCACGCTGCCGCCCGAGCGCTTGGCATCCGCGGCAAAGCACAGCCCACAAGTTGCGGTGCAACGCGCGCTGCCCAAGGTGAAGGGTTCGCCTGCAGACTGCAGCAATTCTTCGACGACTCCGCTGTCCGTGTGCAGGAGCAATAAAGCGTCCTGCGCGGCGGGCTGCCCCGAGTCGTCGAAGCGGCCCAGGGTGCTGAACAGCAGCCGTTCGGGCGCCGCATAGCTGACGCCGAAACCGAGCGGGGCGCTGGCGAGCTGGCTGGCTTCGAAGCGCTGCATGAGGCGCGGCGCCGCTTCGATGTCGACTAGCGCCAATCCCGAACCCTCGAGTTTGGGTTGCGGGCTTCGAAGATCGTCGCCGGTGCAGGCCACGGCCAGCGTTCGTTCGTCAGGCGACACGGCGAGCGCGGTGCAACCGCGCAGCCCGTCGAGCACCAGCGTCGAGCGCAGAGTGTCAGTCTCCGGATCGAGCTCGACCAAGCGCGACTCCGCAGCGCTCGAGTAGTCATCCGCGTAGGCCGCAAGCAGGGCGAAGATTCGATCAGAAACGCCGAGCAGACGCGCGGGATGCGGCGAGAATCTCGACGACTCATCGGCGAGCGCGGCGGAGAGATCGATGCGACCGGTGATCGCTGGCGCGCTCGGATCGACGACCAACACGTCACCTCCCCCGTCCCAGTCTTCTCGTCCCGAGTTGGGATTGGCTTCGTAGCGCGCCACGTACGCGCGCGCCGGACCGAGCGTCAAATAATCCTGTGGATTGGCTCGAAACCCCGTCGCCACCGAGAGCTCGGCCGTGACGCGCGCCGTGGCCAGCTCGACGAAGCGCAACACGCCCGCCGGATAGCGGTCGATGAGCGCGATTTCAGGCCCATTTTGCGCGCTGCTGGGGGCAACCACGTCGCCGCTGAGCCGAACCCCGAAGCCCGACGACGCAGTGCGCGAACTGATCAGCGACTCGGACAGCACGCGACCGCCGAAGTCGATGAGCGACACGTTGCTCGACTGATAGTCCGATTGCACGACCACCAGGCCTCGCCCGCAGGGACCCGCTTGTACGCTGACTCCCTGCTCGTCCGGCGTGACTCGAGGTGCACCACAGGCGCCGAGCAACGCCGAGAGCAAGAGTGGCCAGACCCGACGCGCCTCGTGACTGCCGAAGCGGTGAGCGCGGCTCATGGGCAGTCCGCGTTCACGATCGACACCGCGTCCAGATCGAACGCGCCGTTCAAGCCGGTCAAATCCTGGCGATCGGTGATGCGCACGTAGCGCGCACGTGCTACCCCGAGCTCAGCGAGGTCGAAAGCGTCGCCCCCCGCGACCTCGGGGTCCGTGGCATCGATGTCGTTCTTGTCGGGGTTGGCGTACACGGGGTGCCACCCGGCACAGGTTCCGTACGGAGCCTCCGTCGCCGTGCATGGAAAAGCTTCGAAATGATCGCCATCTTCGCTGACCTCGACCGTGGCCAGCTCGGCGAAGGGCGTCTCGGGATTGCCGCCTGCGTAGAACGCATTCTCGAACACGATGAAGTCGGCGCCCGGCCCGTCGACGATCGAACTCGGCGCGAAACCGAGCGTGATCGAACCGCCATTGCCGAGCGTCACCACGTCCAGCGAACCATTGACCGCGCCAGCACCCTTGGGCGGTCCGAGCACGACCTGCGGCAAGTCGGCCTGGCCAAAATCCGGCCCGGGACCCGCCGTGAACGACTCGACCGAACTCGCGAAGCGCGAGGCACAGCTGTGCTCGACACCAGCAGCCGCGTTGTCCGAACTCGCCGAACCACACGCCGAAGAAAAGAACCCGACCGAAAGAAGCGCGCCAAGCGCGCGCCCGCGTAAGCTGACCAATTTGGACTCCCGAGCGAGCTCGCGCTCCGTGGTGGACGGCGCCGAGGCGATTTTGGGTCGCTTCGGCGCGCCGACAGACTGGTCTTCCGACTTCCCTCTCATCCGCGCGCCACCTTCGCGAGCGTCGGGAAACCCGACCCTCACTGGTCTCTTTGGCGGCGGATACTCAGGTTACGGCGGCGGCTCCGTGCCGGATTTGCACCGGACTTCCCAAGGTGGACTGTCCACCTCCCCTCGCGGGGCTCAGTAGGCGGCCGAGGCGTAACCCGACAGGCCGGGCCTGGCAAGTCGGGCGGCCGTCTCTTCCGAGCCCTCCGACCAATGACGGCCGTGGCCACGTTCGAGGGCGCGCAGACCGCTGAACTGTGCTTTTGTGAAGGGCGCTTTGGCCGTCAATTTCTGGCTGTGGGTTTTGGCCGTGTCATTCGTGGCAGGAGGCGTGTCGGGATGCCAAGTGCAGCCGCCGCCCCGTGTTGCGCCAGCTCCTCCCGCGCCGGCGCCCCCACCGCCGCCGCCCCCCCCACCGCCGCCGCCGTGCGTCGCTTTGGCGGAGAACTGCATGGCCACCGAGGTCACGCGACTCGAGATCGGCGAGCACGGCTCGGCGATCGTGCCGCCCCCCGGTTGGAAGTACGCCAAGCTCAGCGATCGCGCGGTAGCGGTGAGCCCCGAAGGCAAGTCGCTCCTCACCGCGCTCGAGATCACGAGCAGCGACGAGACGGCGGTGATGGCAGCTCTGAGCAAGCTCACGAGTGACTCCGCAATCGAGAAAGTGAAGTTCGACGCGCTCAAGAAGCGGCTCAAGAAGCCGCAAATCAGCTTGGACGCCAGCGGCGCAAAAGTCGATCTGTGGGAGGTCAGCAAAGCCACCGGCAACGGCGGCAATCCTGAACTGCACGATCAAGGCGCGGGCACGCTGCTCGTATTCGTCGTTCACGTGGCCGCCGAGCGCGCCGTGGCTGGGCTCGGTTTCGTCGTCGTTCCGGAAGCACAGGCCGACGCCGAAAAGATCATGACCGCCGTACAAAGCGTGAAGGGCGCACCGTGAGCGCACCTCGACCCCTCATCAACGCCGGCACCATCCTGGCCGGCCGCTGGCAAATTCAGGATTTCATCGGCAGCGGCGAGACGGGTGAAGTGTACGGCGTGCGGGACATGCACAGCACCGGCACCTTCGCGCTCAAGCTTTTCTGGCCCAATGCGCTCGGGCAATCCGAGCTTTGGTCCGCCGTCCAGCAAACAGCCCGTACGGCTTCGGGCCTGGGCGTAGATGGCGTCGCACGCACCCATGATTTCGGGATCGACGCCAATTCGGCTCGCCCCTTTTACGTCGCCGAGCGCGTCGCGTGGTCATCGCTCGCCGATCGCGTGCGCCTGCGCGGGCCGCTCACGCCCGCGGAGATGGCCGTCGCATTTTCCGTGCTGGCGCGCGCGCTGGACGCCGCGCACGGAATCGGGCTCGTGCATCGCGATCTGAAACCGGAAAATGTTTTCGTTGCGCCCGAGAACGCCAACTGGGTTCGTATCAGTGACTTCGGCGTGAGCCTGCTACGCGCCGCGTCCCCACCTCCGCCGGGCTGGGGTGGCACGGCGGGTTGGGTCGCACCGGATGCGGCGGATCCGAACGCGCGCGCGACCCCGGCGATGGACGTCTATGCGCTCGGGTTGGTCACGTTCTTCGCGCTGAGCGGCGGCGCGTTGCACCGGGCGGCTCGGGTGAGCCCAATCGATCCCAATGCGCTGTGGCAAGAGCTCGGGGCGCCGCTCGATTCGGCCTCGCTGCGTGCGCGGGAGCTGGGCGCCGCCATCGACCCCGCGTTCGACGCCTGGTTCCAACGCGCAGTCGCGCCGAACCCGCAAGGCCGCTTCAACTCGGTGGGCGAGATGGCGAGCGCGTTCGAAGGGATCGCCCGGAATCTCATCGCACCGCAGAGTCAGAACGCGGTCGCGTTGGAAGGCGTCGCCGCCGCGATCGCCCAGCCGCTGATCTTTCAGCCGGAATCACTGCCCCCCCCAGCTGCGACGCGTCCCGTCGAGCCACCACCGAGTCTGCCGACCGTGCAAAGCGCGCAGTACACGCCGAGCGTGGACGAAGCGGCACCGGTCGCCAAGAAACGAAACAGCGCGCCATTGTTCATCGGCGGTGCGGTGATCTGCTTCGGTCTGACTGCCTTGGGCGCCACCGCCCTGTACCATCACCACCTAGCCAGTGCCGAAGCGCCAGCCGCCGAGCCTTCCGCGAGCGCGCTGGCGTCGTCGCTGTCTGCCGCCGCGCCCGCGTCGGCCGCGCTGCCCACGCCAGCACCCATCCCGCCTCCGGCGACCGCCGCGGCCAACGCGCCGACACCTGAACCTGCGCCTAGCGCGAGCGCGAGCGCCACTTCGGAAGCGACCGCCGCTCCGAGCACACGCCCCAAGGCTGCCATTCAGCCGCCCGTGCCCAAGACCCCGATCGTGACGCCGGGGCCAACCGCGGCCAAAGCAGTCGCGAGCGCAGCCAAGCCGACGACGTCCGCGCCCGCGTCGACCGCTGCGGCAGCCAAACCAAGCACGAGTAGCGCTGCCGCTAAGCCGAAACCGGGCGCGCTCACCGCACCCAAGAAGAAGTGCGGCAGCGTCTTCTTGCCCTGTAAGTGAGCCGCGCTGAACGCGCCGACCCGCTATTTCTTGGACCAGCGCTCTTGCAACGGCGTGAGCAACAGCTCGCCGAAGGCAAACAGGTGATCGCAGTGCGCCGCTTTGTCCTCACCCGCGAAGCCCAGCATGTGAAAGCCTTCGCGATCGGCGCGCGAGGTGCGGGTCATGCCCGGCCGCGGGCCGGCGGCTTCCGTGCGGTCGACGGGCAAGCCCTCGGTGTCGAGCAGGAACTCGGCGGTTTCCGTGGTGCTCGCGTAGGGCGTTTGAATCGTGGAGTGCGTGATCGCGAACAACTTCTTGCCGGCGATCGCTTCGTCCGCAAACAGGGTGAAGGGGGCCATCGAGATGGCGCTCACCTTGCGAAAGCCAACGGGCTCGAAGCCGACGTGCATTCCGTCAGCGAGCAACACGGCGTCTACGCGAGCGGCGTCTTTTGCGCGGTCGATGATGTGCAAGATGGCGCCGTAACCGGCGCTCCAACCACTCAGCGCGACGCGCTTGGGCTTGGCTGCGCTCGGGCACAACTCACGCACGGCGAGCGTGATGCTCTCCAACATGTGGTCGTAGGAGTTCGGGATCGAGTACGGGTCTTCGTACGCGCCGGAACCGAGACCGAGGTTGTAGATGACGAGCGCGCCATCGATACCCGAGTGCTCGAAGGCTGCCTCCATCACCGCGGGCGCGCCATGGAAGTGCACCAGCAGGTCATACGGTTTGGACACGGTGCGGCAGCCCGACGCCAAAGAGACCACGCGCGTGCCCGGAGAAACACTGGCCACTGCGCGCTTGGGTGTGTCGAGCGCGGCGTCGAACAGCGCGGGTGGCTCGACCAGGGAGAGGCTGAGCGCATGATCGAGATCGCTGCGGGCTGCGGTCGTGAGACCAGCTTGCAATACCTCGGGCCTAGCCGGATCCGCCCCCAACCCCGCGCCGACTTTGCCGACGACGAAGAAATAACCGAGGACGAGTGCGGCTAATATCCTCATGCGTGTTTGGTTATACGGTTCGGCCTTCGCATGTGTAAAGCGCGAACTGACCACCTACAGTGGGCTTTTTTTCATGGTCACACTCCCACATGTCGGCAAATGGCCCGTGAATTGCTACAAAAACCGCGCAAGGTTTCGTGTTGCGCACTCATGGCTGAGCCATAGGCACTGAGAGGACACTGGAATGTTGCAGCGGTATCGGACTCAAATTGCGGGGGAATTGCGCGATACCGCGCAGTTCCAACTGATCAGGAGCCCTTACGACGGTGAAGTGGTCGCGGAAGTCGGCGAGGCCAGCGCGAGCGATCTCGAGCTGGCGATCGAAAGCGCACATGTCGCGTTCGAGTCGGGACAGCGACTCGCAACGCACACACGCGCCACGCTGTTGGAGCGCATCGCCCACATCCTCCGGGACAAGTCGGGCGAGCTGGCCGAGCTCATCACCCGCGAGAGTGGTAAGCCGATCCGCTACGCGCGCGCCGAAGTCGCGCGTGCCGCGTTGACCTTCACGCTCGGCGCAGGCGAAAGCCGCCGGTTGGGTGGAGAGGTGTTGCCCATCGATCAAATGCCAGGCACCGAGGGCCGCCTGTGCCTGTTCGAGCGCGTGCCGCGCGGCCCGATTGCGGCCATCGCGCCGTTCAATTTTCCAATCAATCTGGTCGCACACAAGCTCTCGCCGGCGCTCGCGTTGGGCGCCCCCAGTGTGCTGAAACCCGCGCAACAGAGCCCGCTCACCGCGCACGCCCTCGGGCAATGGCTGCTGGAAGCGGGCATGCCTGGACAGCTACTCAGCGTGCTGCACATGCCGCCGGAAGTGGCAGAAAAGCTGGTGACCGACGAGCGCATGGCCGTGCTCTCCTTTACGGGCAGCGACAGCCTCGGCTTTCGATTGAAGAGCATCGCGGGCAAGAAAACCGTGCTCCTCGAACTGGGAGGCAACGCGCCCTGTGTGATCGACGAAGGAGTGAACTTGGACGCGATCGTGCCGCGCGTCGCGGAGGGCTGCTGGGCAAACGCCGGACAAGTGTGCATCAAAACGCAGCGCGTGTTCGTACACCGCAGCCTATTCGCGGACTTCGTCGAGCGCTTCGTGAAGTACAGCGAGCGCGTGGCGTGCGGCGACCCGATGCGCGAAGACACGGTGGTAGGTCCGTTGATCGAGCGCAAGCACGTCACCCGCGTGCTGGATTGGGTGCGCGAGGCGAAAGACGGCGGCGCCCGCGTGCTGCTCGGCGGACACGCCGAAGGTCAAGTCGTGTACCCGACGATTTTGAGCAATACCTCCGAGGAAATGCGGGTGTGTCGCGACGAAGTATTCGGCCCTGTGGCAGTGGTCGAGTCGGTCGACTCGTTCGACGACGCACTCGCTGCCTGCAATCGCTCGCGGTTCGGGCTGCAGGCCGGCATTTTCACGAACGACATCGGACGCGCCCTCGCCGCTTTCCGACGACTTCGTTACGGCGCAGTGCTGATCAACGACACGCCCATGCTGCGCGTGGACAATTACCCCTACGGCGGCATGAAAGACTCGGGACTCGGCCGCGAAGGCGTCCGCTTTGCGATAGAGGAGTTCAGCGAACCCAAAGTGTTCATTCTCGGCGCGCCGGCGTGAATTTTCGCGTCAAGTCGCCGACGCGTCGCGCTGCCCACGGTGCGGCGACCGAGCTCTCGCCCGGGTGAAAAGTTATAATTTACTCATTTGTCGTGATTCGAACCGGCAACGCTTGACCCCATTTCCCGTGTATGCGACCCAAAGGAAGTCGTGAGCAAGGAGGAATTGGAGCGCGTAAGCGTTCAGGAACTGTCGTCTTCGGTGCCGCCCCGACGAGCGAGTGACGCTCCGGCAAGCCTGCCGTCGACCCCCCCAGTCACCGACGAAATCGACACGGACTGGGGTGCAGACGACTCGAGCGACGCCGCCCCCGACTGGCCCGCTGACGACTCGAATGAAGTCACCCACGTGATGGATAAGCCGCTGCGCGTGGTGTTCACGCCGCCGCCCGCCGAACCGGACCTGCCGACTTCGCCCGTGGCATCGGTCGCACCGCAAGCAGCGCCGACGCCCGAGCTCGAAGCGTCCCCCCATGGCTCCCCCCATGCTTCCCCGACGCCGCCCGAAGCAGAGGCGGATCGCGGGGGCCGCGTGCGGAGCATGCGCCCGCAGGCTCCCACGTTGATCGGTCTCCCCGCACCGACTCTTCCGGACTCGGCGGAGAGCGACGAGCCGTCGACGCCCGAGAAGCGCGACTCCGCGCCGCCCCCGATGCCGAGCGCCGCCTTTTCGGAGCCTGTCCGCGCGCCCTCGGTGCCGCCCCCGCCACCGCCGCCCGCGCCCATCGCGGCCTCGTCGACTCCCCCACCCCCGCCCGCACCGATTGCCGCACCGTCCACGCCACCAGCACCGCGTTCGGCACCGTCTACACCGCCACCTTCCGCTTCGGTGGCGCCGGCCGCGCCAACTGCTCCATCGCAGCCTCCGGTGGTGGCTGCGCCTTCCACGCCGCCCGCCGCGCGTCCGTCGGCTCCGCCAGCGCGCAGTTCCGTGCCGGCCCCCCGCGTGTTGTCGGCAACGCCTGAAGCGGCCGCGGCAGCCGAAGCTGGCCGCCACTCATCCGGTTTCGGTCGTTGGCTACTCGTGCTCGCCGCCGGGCTGGTGGTCGTGTGTGTCCTCGGCTATCGCGTGCTCAATCGGGAGCGTGCTGCACGCGCGGAAAGCGCTGCTGCGAACGCCCTCGCAGAACAGGCGCCCCCCGCGACGGCGACGCCGGATCCAACGCCCGCGCCGGCAGCAACCGAAGCCGCGACGGCAGGCACTGCGTTGCCGTCGCCGGCTGGCGCGCCGGAAGCATCTGCGTCGGCTGCATCGTCGGCCACGGCCGACAGCGCTCCGACTCCGGCAACGTCCGCTTCATCCGAACCCGCCACGAGCGCAGGCGCCGACAGCGAGATGCGCAAAATCTCGGTGAAGAGCAAGCCAGCCAAAGTGCGCTTCTACCACTTCGGCAAACTCGTCGGCGTGACTCCCTTCGTGCTCCAATTGAAGCCAGGCGAAAAGCACGCTTACGAGGCGGGCCTTCCGGGTTACGGAACTCGCAAAGTCTTGATTGACGGCTCGAAGCCCGAAATTCTGATCGGATTGACGCGCGAAAAACCCTGATCCGCCTCGAACACCGCGGCTCAGGTTGTTCTCCCTGGCACCGGCTGCTACTACGCCGCCAGATTTGCCATGACTTCCCTGGTCGACTCGGTCGAGCGCCGGCGTACGTTCGCCATCATTTCGCATCCTGACGCGGGGAAAACCACGCTCACGGAAAAGCTGCTCCTGTTCGGCGGAGCCATCCAGCTGGCAGGTGCGGTCAAGGCGCGCGGTGAGCAACGCCGCGCACGTTCGGATTGGATGAAGGTCGAACGCGAGCGCGGCATTTCCGTGAGCGCATCGGCGATGACGTTCGACTACGGCAACCACACCTTCAACCTGCTGGACACGCCGGGCCACCAGGACTTCAGTGAAGACACGTATCGCACGCTGACCGCCGTCGACAGCGCGATCATGGTGATCGACGCCGCGCGCGGCATCGAAGAACAAACACTGAAGCTGTTCGAGGTCTGCCGACTGCGTGACGTGCCGATCATCACGTTCGTCAACAAGCTCGACCGCGAGGGGCGCGATCCGTTCGATTTGATGGACGAGATCGAGCAAAAGCTGGCGCTCGACGTCACTCCCGCGAGCTGGCCCATCGGCATGGGGAGACGCTTTTTGGGCTGCTATGACTTGCTCCACGATCAGCTCGTGCTGATGGAGCGCGTCAAAGATCGCATGGGCATCCCCGGCGAGCAATGCTCGGGCCTGAGTGATCCGAAGCTCGACACGCTCTTGCCGGAAGACGCGGCGGCCACGCTACGGAGCGAGGTGGAAATGGCCCGCGGCCTTTGTCCTGATTTCAATCTCGAAGCCTACCGCGGCGGCCACATGACACCCGTGTTCTTCGGCAGCGCGATCAGCAACTTTGGCGTGCGAGAGCTGCTACATGGGATAGGCGAGCTTGCTCCGTCCCCACGCCCGCAACCAGCGCGCGAGCGCACGGTCGGGCCGACCGAAGACAAGGTGACCGGCTTCGTGTTCAAGGTGCAAGCCAACATGGATCCCAAGCACCGGGACCGCGTGGCCTTCGTCCGCCTGTGTTCCGGCCATTTTCGACGTGGAATGAAGCTCTTGCACACGCGCAGTGACACTCAGCTCGCGGTACACAACCCAGTGCTGTTCCTCGCGCAAGATCGCGAATTGGCCGAAGAGGCCTTCGCCGGTGACATCATCGGGATTCCGAACCACGGCAAGCTCGGCATCGGCGACGCCCTGACCGAGGGTGAAGATTTGCATTTCAAGGGCATCCCGAGCTTCGCCCCCGAACTGCTGCAACGCGTTCGCCCGACCGATCCGATGCGCGCGAAACATCTGGGGCGTGCCTTGGAGCAGCTCGCCGAAGAAGGCGCTGCACGGATCTTCAAACCACGCATTGGCGGCAACTGGATCGTCGGCGTGGTCGGCTCGCTACAATTCGATGTCTTGGCCGATCGCATCAAATCCGAATACGAGATCCCGGTCGTGTTCGAAGCCTCGGGGCTTTACACCGCGCGTTGGGTCGAATGCGAAGACCAGGCGCTGATGAAGAAATTCCTGAACGGCAACGAAGGCTACATGGCCGACGACCACACCGGCGCGCCGGTATTTCTGGCCCGCAACTCCTGGCATCTAGAGACGACCGCCAAGGATTGGCCCGGCCTGAAATTTCAAAAGACCAAAGAAGCCTGAACGCTCACTCCCTCGCCGGCACTGCGGGCACCGGCGAGGTCGACTTGGAGCGCGCCGGCTCACTCCCCGGCGATCTTCTTCATCGCCGGGTCTTTCAGCAGATAGCTCGGCGAAAAGATGTAGACCGAGGCATTGGAGGCCGCACTGACGACGGCATTCATGCCGGCCAGCGTGCCACTCTTGAGTTCACAACGCGTGCGCTTCACGCCTTGGCCAGTCGTTGCAGGCACGTCCCACGTTTTCAGCACCTTGTTCGGGCCGAGGTCGTCGCACGTGGCGGGTGCTGGCACCTTGGTCGAGAAGAGGACGATTGTCTTGTCGGCGTCCCAGTAGTGCGCGGTCAATGTGCTCGTGCCGGCGGTACGGGTCGCTGTGCAAAAGCGCTCGGCCGCGGCGGGATCGGTGGATGGCTTCTTGGCTGCCGCCGGATCGGGATCGTCGCCATCACATTTGGGCGACACCGAGGCGTGGTCGGGCGCGGCGCGGTTGTCGCCCGCCCAAGTAACGAAGGTCTTGAGCAGGCCCGCGTTCAGCGCCAAGCGCTGCACTTCCGCTGCTTTGGCGGCGGCCTCGGCGCTTTGCTTGGTCGTGATCTCTTTGTCCAAGGCCGCGAGCGCGCCCTGGTCCTCGCAATACTTGTACGAGCGCTCACGCCATTGAGCGGTCAGCACCACGTCGGATGCGGCCACTGATTTGCGCGTGCCGTCCAGCGCCTCCTGACACTTGGTCGCGTCCTTCTCGGAGCAGCCGAGGGCCGCGACGGTCGAAACCAGAACCAACAGTTCCCCGAGTCTTTTTCGCATGGGGCCGCATGTAAGCCCGGCTCCGCCCATCTTTCAACCGCAATGACTCCTTAATCCACGAGCGCTTTCGGCCGTTTACCGATGCGCATCTTTCCGCACGCTTCCGCAGTCCGCGGCAGTGTCGACTGGCGCGCGGTCTCGCTGGCGCGCGGTCTCGCTGGGCCAATCGCAAACGGGAGGTTCCGAACATGAAAACAGACAGATCCGCGATCGCTTTGGTCATCCTGACTCACGCGTGGATCGTCGGCTGCGGCTCGGGCGGCGACGCGACGGATGACAAGGGCGCCGCAGCCGCGGCCGGTGCCAATGGCGGCGGTGTGGCCGGACAACCCGGCGCCGCGGGCAGCGGTGTGGCCGGACAGCTCGGATCTGCCGGCGGCGTGGCCATCGAAAACCCGCTGACCAATCCAACGGATGGTCCCCCTGCGGGCAACGGCCAGAGCCCCAGCGTTCCCGCCGACGCGAAGCTAGAAGACATCGCGACGCCCGATCACGTGGTCGGCAAGGGCACGAAGGAGAGCTGCACGAGCGCCGCAGTGGTGGCCGCGGTCGCGCAAGGCGGAGTGATCACCTTCGATTGCGGGCCCGCTCCGATCACGATCATGATGGAAGCGACGGCCAAGGTATTCAACGACAAACCCAACGTCGTGCTCGACGGCGGCGGGCTCGTCACTTTGAGCGGGATGGGCCAGCGCCGCATCCTTTACATGAACACGTGCGATCAAGCTCAAGTGTGGACCAGCGCCCACTGCGACAATCAAGACTCGCCGCACCTCAGCGTGCAGAACCTGACGTTCGTCGACGGCAACGCCAAAGGCGAAGCCAAGGAGCCGGCGGGCGGCGCCATTTTCGTGAGTGGCGGACGCTTCAAGGTGCTCAACTCGCGCTTCTTCAACAATGTCTGCGCCGACAGCGGGCCGGACGTCGGCGGCGGTGCGCTGCGCGCCTTTCAGCAGTTCAATGGCCTGCCGGTGTACGTCGTCAACTCCACCTTCGGCGGAGCAGAAGGTCTAGGCAACGTCGGTTCCAACGGCGGCGCGCTGAGCAGTATTGGCGTGTCGTGGACCATCATCAACAGCGTGTTGAGCTACAACCGGGCGATCGGCAACGGCGGTAATCCCGCCCAAAGCGGCACCACGGGTGGCGGCAGCGGCGGCGCGATCTACAACGATGGCAACACCATGACGCTGACGATCCTCGGCTCACGCATCGAGTACAATGAAGTCAATGCCTACGGCTCGGCCGTGTTCTTCGTTTCCAATGATCATTCCGGAAACATCGTGATCGAAGACTCGACCATCACTCGCAATGTCGGCGGCTCTTGGTACCCCACGTATCCGCAAATCTCGAATCACGACGACACGCCGATCGCGGTCAAGAATTCGATAATTCAGTGACCCAAATCGTCACGAGCGTGATCAGCATTTCACAGGCTGAAAAATTCCACTGCGGGCTTGGTGAGCTCGTGACGGTCGCGAGAAGTCAGTTAAGCACGAGTTAAGAAAAGCTCCGGCGCTCGTCCCACCGCTGCTCGACACGTGCTAAGGCGCGAGCATGAGCACTTATCAGCCGCTTGCACGCTGGGTTGGTCCAATGTTGTTCTGCTGCTTGGTCGTCACCACGGCCTGCAGCTCTTCGAGTGATGCTGACTCGAACGTAGCCGGAGCAGCAAACGGCGGCCAGCCGAGCGCGAGCGGCGGCAGCGGGGGCGCATCGAACATAGCGGGTTCGGTCGCAACGGGCGGCAGCGCAACGGGCGGCACTTCGAGCGGAGCCGGCGCGGGTGGCACCAGCTCACCAGCAGGAGGGCCATCAGGCGGCACCAGCAGCGCGGGAAGCGCGGGTACCAGCGCGGGCGGGCCCAGCTCAGGCGGAGCGAGTGGCGGTAGTGCGGGCAGCGCGACTGCGGGAGCGAGCAGCGGCGGAAGCGCCGGCGCGAGCGCGGGTGGCTTCACTCTGACGAGCCCCGCCTGGACCGCAATGGCCGGTTGCGCCGCGGACATGACGGCCTCGTGCCCGGTGTTCCCGAAGGACAACATCGGCACCAGCATCGGAGGCGCCAACAAGTCACCTGAGCTCGATTGGACCGCGGGTCCGAGCGGCACTCAAAGCTACGCCATCGTGCTTCAAGATCTGACCAACATCACCGGCGGAAAGCCGTTCGTCCATTGGGCGATGTGGAACATCCCGGGCGCCACGCGCATGCTTCCCGCGGGTTTGGAGACGACGGCGATGCCGAGCGTCCCTGCTGGCTCTTCGCAGAAGTCGTTCCAAGGCAACGGCTACCAAGGCTCCGGCAAGTGCGGCAACGTGTACGAGTTCGTGCTCTACGCGCTGACCACCGCCACCTACGCAGGCAGCACCAGCTCGCAAACAGCCGTGCGTGATGGACTCGTCGCGACCAGCGCGCCGACCGCGACCCTGCGCGCGAAGAGTGGCGCACCGGGCTGCACGCCGTAGCTGTCGCCGCTCGGATGCACGAACGCCCTGGTCATTTGTTTGGCGGGCGGAGTGCATGGCCCCGCCCCGTTGTAACGTAACGGGATGGTGTATTCTCAGGAGCGCGCCACGGGGCGTCGCTTGGTCTCGCTCGCAGTGGTGTCTAGCAGCGTGCTGTTCGTCGCGTGCGGGCAGCTGACGCGCGACTTCTCGACCTCTCTCGAAACTGCCGGTGCGACTGCGACCGGTGGGCACGCAAACGCCGGTACTGGCGGAGCCAAAAGCCCAATCGACCACGCAGGTCAAAGCGGACAGGGCGGTTCGTTTGCAGGCGCAGCTTCCGACGCGGGCAGTGCCGGCGAAGCGGGGGAATGGGCTGGAGGCAGTGGCGGAGCGGAGGAAGCCGGAGGTGCTCCCGGCTATGCTGGCGCGCCCTTCGGGGGCACGAACAGCGGCGGCGGTCCAGGCGCAGCGGGGATGAACGGCGGCGCGGGATTGAACTCGGGTGGAACGAACTCGGGTGGAACGAACTCGGGTGGAACGAACTCGGGTGGAACGAACTCGGGTGGAACGAACTCGGGCGGAACGAACTCGGGCGGAACGAACTCGTTGGGCGGGAGCGGCGCGATTGCAGGAGGCGCTGGCAGCGCGCCGATTGTTCCACCGAGCTGCGTTGGCCTCGAAGCGACGTGCGGCGCCCAAGCCACGACCAACTGCTGTTCCGCGCACTCCGTGCCGGGCGGCGACTTCAATCGCTTGAACAATACCACCCCGAGCTATGCGGCGACCGTCAGCGATTTCATTCTCGACGACTACGAGATCACGGTCGGTCGGTTTCGAAAGTTCGTTGCCGCGTACAACGGCTCGGGCAAGAAACCGCCCGCCGCGGGCGCTGGGAAAAATCCGAACAACGCAAGCGACGCCGGCTGGCTCGAATCGTTCAACGCATCGCTGGTCGGCGACTTGGCAGCACAAGTGAGCTGCGGCCTTCCCTATCAAACCTGGACCGACAACCCGGGCGCAAACGAGAATCGCCCGATCAATTGCCTATCTTGGTTCACGGCCGAGGCGTTCTGCATTTGGGATGGCGGCCGCTTGCCGACTCTCGCCGAGTGGAGCTACGCGGCCGTCGGCGGCAAGCAACAGCGTTACTATCCCTGGTCCAGCCCGCCCAACGACACGAACATCAGCAGCAACAACGCGAGCTATGACTGCCTGGGCGATGGAACCACGGGTTGCGCACTGACCGACCTGTTGCGCGTCGGCTCCAAAAACGACGGCCTTGGACGTTGGCTCCAAGCGGACCTAGGCGGCAACGTCTCCGAGTGGGTCTTGGATTGGTACATCGATACTCCGCCGTCGCCCTGCAAGGACTGCGCGAACTTCGATCCCGGCAGCGGAACGGGCAAGTTTCGCCAGATCATGGGCGGGAGCTTCGAAAAGAACGCCTTCAATCAACAAAACGGCGGCGCCTCGAGCACCCAGCCGGTCAACACCATGTACATGGTCGGAGCGCGCTGCGCTCGGAACTGAGCAACGAGCGGCACGTGAATTCGCTCTCAGCGCGTGCGGCGGCGAGCCTGCTGGCGTCGCGCGCCCAGCAATAGCAACCCGAGCAGCGGCAGCAGCCTGTCGCCAATCACGCCTGCAGAGCCGCCGGCGATGCGGCAGCCGCAGGCCGTCGAGGACGTATCACCGTTGCCTGGGTTCGCGGCGTACCCGCCTAGGCCAGCGTCGTTCGCATTTCCCGCACGCCCTCCTGTGCCGGCGCTGATCGCTGCTTCGCCAGCGTCGGCGACCGGCGAACCACCCTCACCGCCGGAACCTGCTACTCCTTCCGCTGCACCTCCGGCGCCGGCTTGGCCGTCGGGCTTCTCCGTGGTGCACTTGCCGTTGACACAGTGGCCAGTCGACGAATCGCAGTCCGCGTCTTCTTTGCACGAGGTGCTGCACGCCGCTGACGAGCAGAGGTATGGCGCACAAAGCACCGAGTCATGCTGACAGGTGCCGCCGCCGTCACAGACGCTGGTCGTGACTTGCGCGTTCACACACACCGTGTCACCGCACGAAGTACCGGCCTTGGCAAACGAGCGACAAGCGCGCTTACCGTCGCAGCTGCCATCGGCGAGGCAGGAAGCCGGAAAATCAGCCCCTTCCGCGCACTCATCCTCGGGATCCTGATCCGCGGCGATCGGCGAACACACGCCATCTTCACCGCCGGTCAGCGACGCGGCACACGCTTCGCAAGTGCCGTCGCAAGCCGAGTCACAGCACACCGCGTCCACACAGTGACCCGTCGTGCAAATCGCACAGCCGGGCTCCTTACAGCCGCCCCCGACGGTCGCATCCCCACAGGCATGCGCGACGCCGAACGGCGTTCGGCAGAGACCATCCGCGGCGCAGTATCGACCGCTCGGACACTCCGAGTCGTGTGAGCACCCGGCACGACACGTGCCCGCGTCGCAGTAGCCGGTCGATCCGCAGTCGATATCGGTCGAACAGGCGTCGCTAAAGATGTATGCCGCACCCGCCTCTCCGACGGAGCTACCTGGCACGCCGACGACTGCATACTGTCCGTCAACGGCCGCTGACAGGTCGCGAGGAGACGAACCTGGATTGGCAAACAAGGCGCTCCCTTGCTGTCTCCAGCCGCTATCGTTGCGAGCAAACAGGTACACCGCTCTTCGGGAGGCGATTAGTGCAGTGTCACCCGACAACGCCATTGTCGTTCCGAACCCTGGATCTGGTTCTGGCGCCGCGAGGACACGCCCAGACTGCATCCAGTTGCCGTTCACGCGGACGAATTCGTAGGCAAACCCTGCAGCTGAGCTGGTGTTCGGCGCACGCTGAACAGCAACCAACAAAGTGTCCCCCGAAAGGGCGAGCGACCTCAGATTCGCTTCCGGCTCAGCGGGCTGCAGAGCCGCTCCCTGCTGAGCCCACTGCCCGATATCGGACCGCTTGAATGCGTAGACCTCATGGCCTGTAGAACCAGAGATGACCGCCGTGTCGCCCGAAACCGCAACTGTGGCGGCCAAGTTGGCACCGTTCGTCAGACCTGCGGTCAACTTGGCCTGGAAGAGCCATGAGCCCCCGTCCCGCACGAACACGTGAGCTCCGGGCGTCCAACTTTGGTTCGGGTCGGCATACGTAAAATTTCTACCCGGCACCCCGACGATCAATGTGTCACCGGAAACCCCCACCGATGTGACCCACCAGTCGTGCAACGAGCCTTCCGCCGAGCTGAGACTCTCAGCTGCCCCCCACTTCGACCCATCGCGCGTGAAGGCATAGGCACTCCCCGCGTAGTGAGCGCCTGCGACCAAATATTTTTCCGATAGGGCACAGGGCAGCCCCAACTGCGTCGATTGGAATCCCTCGTTCACGGTCAATGGCAACCCCGAGGAGAGCCAATCCGAGCCTACACGTTGATACACGTACGCTGACCCGCCCTGGGTTACCGGACTCGTGACGACCAGACTCGCGGCCGAGATTGCCACTGAAGCCCCGAAGGACTCAAAGGGCTCGGATAGCCCCGGCCCGCGCTGGCTCCACACCTGCGTAGTTTCTGCCCGCACAGCGGACGTGGCGAAAACCGTCAGACAGAGCAACGATGCGCGTAACGAAGACGAGGGCGTCCGATGAACCAAGCCCTCAAGATAGCCCAAACCGTCGTCTCGGGACGTGGTCGCGCGCGTGAACGCCGTGTTTCTCCGGACTGAGCGCGGCGCGACGCGACCCCACCCCTGAGAGTGACAAAATGTTACTGGCGCGGATACGGCACGCGCGCGATCGACCGATCATGAGCACGCGCCGCGACGAGCAGCGCGAAGCTCGCACCGAGCAACGCCAGGAACATGTCCCACTGCGCGTCCCACACGTCCCCCTGAGAGCCGAGAAATGCGATCCCGGTATCGCCCGCGACGACCAAGGTCGTCCACCACTCGAGCAGCTCCC
>Ga0134124_10000149_pt1 | contig 63956 bp, 93 predicted proteins | sample KB304_FD_96880 | JGI IMG/M metagenome (GOLD analysis project Ga0134124, IMG submission 96880) | Terrestrial soil microbial communities without Nitrogen fertilizer from Kellogg Biological Station, Michigan, USA - KB3-0-4 | ecosystem: Environmental > Terrestrial > Soil > Unclassified ...
CCGCCTGGGCCGCCGCCTGGGCCGCCGCCGGGGCCGCCGGGGCCGCCGCCAGGGCCGCCGCCGGGGCCGCCTGGGACGCCGCCAGGGCCGCCGCCTGGGCCGCCGCCTGGGCCGCCGCCGGGGCCGCCGGGGCCGCCGCCAGGGCCGCCGCCGGGGACGCCGCCTTTCAGCGCATGGCCGACAAGCTCATGGAGATCGTGACCGATGGCCGATGACCTCGCAGCCGCCGTCCAAGCGCTGCAAGACATCCTGCGCGAGCCTGCGCGCGCCAAGGAGATCGCCGAGGACGCCATAGCCGCGATGGTGCGCCGAAAGATGGGGCTTGTCGTGTGTCCCGAGGTTCGCGTGCCCGTCCGTATTCCGGCGCTTGCCGCTGGAACCGCCGGCTGGGCCAAATGGGTTATCGGGACCGACCCCAAGGCCCGAGGCGGGTTCATGTTCGAGGGTCCGTTTCTGCCGCTCGGTCAGGCGTCGCCGCTGCCGCCCGGCGCTGTGGTGATGATCGCTGATGGCGATGCCGCGCACTCCGGAAAAAAGCACAACATCTATCGGGCGACCGCCTACATCGTGCAGCCCAATGGCGAGTTGGGCGGAAACCCTTTCACCGCGCAACGGGCGTGCTGGGACGAGATGGCCGAGCGGATTGCCGCGTATCAGGAACGCACACGCGGATTGCCGTTGCTGAACGAGCGGCGGTTTCCCCCACGGTCGCCGGCGCCGCCGCCTGTCCCGTATGGCCCGCCGATCCCGGTGGACATCGTGGTCGCCCCTATTTTGGCGACAGACCATCTCGACGGGCCTCCGTCGCCGTAACGCCCATAGCGGCGGCGGTCAGCGGCGTCACCGCCGCGCGAAACCGCGACTTGGCAAAGATATCGTCAACGACCATGCTGTACGCGACGGCCCAAGACATCTTGTGCGCCGTCGCATAATCGTCGATGTCGTCATAGCCGCGCTCGACAGCCCAGCGGTTTACAATGTCGCGTCCCTCGCGCTGCAATTCCGAGTGTCGTTCCTCGCGCCGCGCGAGCACGGCTTCCCGCGCCGCTCGGATCGCTTGGGTATCCGGCCCCTCCAAAGCCAGCCGATCGTTTTCCTCGCGCTGAATGTCAATCGCGAGCAACCGGACATTTGCCGGCGTCGGCCGGCGATCATTGGCGATCCGCCATCGGGCGCACGCCTCATTCACGATATCGGGGCCGAACTCCCGAAGGTCGATGATCCAGTCCTCGATCTGCGCCTCCCTGGTCTCCACCGGGTCGGCCGCTGTCCAATAGTGGGAAAGAAGCCGCGACACCATTGCGGCGATGGCCCTGTTGGTCGATTTCGTCGAGCCTGTCTGCTGCACGCATCGCTCCTTCGTAGAGGTTTGTGACCGGGGATTGCTTGCCGTTAGCGTGTCCGTTGCCATTTGACCGGGCAAAACCCGGCGCATTGTTTACCCATGTTCGCCATGCCGCTTCTAGGTCGGCAAATAAGTTACCCTTACTGGCGTGATAATCCCGGCATCTCTGCCCCTCACGCGATATCCATTCGGCGCTATTCCCTCGGTTGGCGGCGTAAGCGAAACCTTGATCGGATGGCTCCCAGTCCGGGGGAAAAGGTTGTCTCGCGCGCGCGCGTTTAACCAGAGGCGTAGCCTCTGTAGGTTCTTTCTGAGAGATTAGGGGTGTCTTCTGGGTTGACAGGGGGGTGTCTTCTGGGTTGACAGGGGGTGTCAGATTAGTTGACACCACCTTCCCAGCGGGTGCCGGATGATCTTCCATTTGAAGACGATACTGACATGATGCGGTCGAGCCATTGGGTCGCTGTCTTGTGACCACCACAACCATTCCACATGCCGCCAAATCAGCTAAAACCTGATTGACGTATTGTCTTGTGAGACCGCAACGATCAGCGATCCGCCCCTGTGAGGGCCAGCAAACGCCATCCTGGTCAGCCGCATCGGCCAAAGCCAAAAGGACAAGTTTAGCGGCCGGGGATGGGCACCTAGTATCGAAGGCCCACGCCAGCGCCGCGATTGTCATGTTGGGAAATCCCGATCTTGCGGTTGAACGTCGTAACCCAGCCGCAACGCTACATCCCAACACCATCGCTGAATGACATAATCAGCAATCTCCGGGCGCAAATGGAACCATTCCCCATGCGCGCGAAAATTATTTAGGCGCTTGTGAGTAATTCTCTCAGCCGCCAGCGCCACAGGCAAACTTCCGCAATCCCAAATAGAATATATTTTTAGAGGATATGGGCTTGATGTTTTTAGGTTACGTAGCCGTAACCTAACATTTTTACTTATTCCTATCTTACATAAATTAAACGGGTAGTCATCATCGTCCGACCGTAATTTGGCCGCAATTATATAAAGGGAAACGGACATATCGTTGCCAGCCCTTCAGCCCGAGGAATATCATCGAGCGCGGGCCAACGACCATGAAAGAGGCCGGGGCTGAAGCGGCGCAACCGGGTCAAATCTGAAGCCGTCGCCTCAGACTGGCCCGCGCTCGATTCGTATAATATGCGCAGAGGTTGCCGTGGGGCAAGCCTCCCAAACCCGCTGCACGATGCACGCAGCGCGTTCCCATGTCTCGTTGCGATCAGGGAAGCCCCCAACCGAGGCGACGACCTCGGCGGGCGTGAACCCGGCTGAGCGCGCCCACAGGACGTGCTCGATGCCGACCGCGAGCGGGTTACTCGATCCCGAGAAATCCACGCGCTGCTGCTCCGTTGAGTGCATCGGCGATTGCGAACGCCGCCGCTTTGCAGTCTATATGTCCGGCGACGCCCTGCCCCGTCGCCATCGAGCGCACGACGTAGGGCCTCTCGTAGCCGTTGGGACCGAGGTAGAGGCTCACGACGAACGGCGGCGGCGGGAGCGGGTCATCATGCGCCAGCGAGCGCCGGGGCTCGGTGGGCGGCAACCACACCCCTGCCTCGGCCACGTCAGTACGCCAGCCAGCGGTCGAACTCGGGCATCGCCGTCACGTCCTGACCCGATTCCGCCGCCTCGCGCAGCGCGCGCAGACGGGCAATGCCCTCGTCGTGGCGCTGGCGGTCCTCGGTGCTGCGGGCGGCGATGCAGCCTGACCAGAACGCAGCCGAATTAAAGGTGGCGGCCAGGCGTGCCTTGGCCTCGTCGCAGATGCCGCGGCTCATTGGGCTGCCTCCGCGTCGGTGAGGAAGCCGATGCCGAGTTTCGATACGGCGGGCGTCTCGGTCGCAGGCGGCGGCAACGAGAACACCCCGTCGCGCTCGACCACCTTGCCGTCGCCAACCAGCGATGTCAGCGACCGAGCGAGCGCCGAATCGGTCAGTTCGCCGATGCGCTGCTCGACAAGGCTGCGAATCATCGGTGCCGACATTGGCGTCCCGCGCTCGGTGAGGATCGCAAGCACGGTGCCCCGAATGTCCCGTTTCTCGCGGCGTTCGGGCTCGGCGGGCGTCGGCGCCGGGTCAGTGGGCTCGGCCTGCGCCTGCCGGACGCGCGCGAGGACGTGCCGGAGCACCCCCAAGCGATCATTCAGCCGGTGTACCTGGCGCTCGGCCTCGGCGATGTCTTCCTCGATCTCGGCGCGCAGGATTTGAAGTTGGTCGGTCACGCTACCCTCCCCCATGCACAAGCCACGCTTCTGAGGCGGGCTGATTGTCCAGATCAACGATTTGGGTCGGAGCGTGCGGGTAAGCGCCATCCGCCCAATCGCACTTCTCGGCGATCTTCGCGAACGCTGTTTCCAGATCGGGCGCGAGCGCCACGATCATCCCGTTCGTGTAATCGGAAAGCACACCCTCGCCTTCCCAGATGTACAGCTTCACGATGGCCCCCTGTAATAAGGCTCGACCCAAATCGTCATGCCGGGCGTCTCCGAGTACCGTTTCAGCACCCGCGCATCGACGACCTGCTTGTCGTCCCGAAAGACGACCTCGTTGAGCGCGTCGCACAGCTTCAAGGTGTTGTCCGCGTCCGGCTTGACGGTGGGCATGGCCTCGCCGCTCAGCGCGCGGGCGCGGGCCTTCTTTGACCACGACGCGGGCACCGGAAAGCGAATGTCCATGACCACCGAGATAGGCCCCTCCAAAGGGGGGCGTCCCGCCATCGCCTGCGTCGCGGCGTGCCGCAACTGCCCCTCGTATTTGACGGTGGCGGGGTCTGAATAGACCCGCGCGCCGACGCCGGGGATCGACACCGCCCGGCCCCGACCCTTACCGCGTGGAACCCCCGCCAAGGTGATCGTGATGAGGGTCACGCCGCAGCGTGGGTACGCCGCGTCGCGCCACCGAGCGCTTCGACAGCCGCCTTTTGCCCTTGGCTCCACCCGAGCGAATACGACTGGTATTCCTCGGATGCGACATCGTATCCGCAATTCGACATCGGACTGCCGGCCGTTCCGGCGGCGACGCCTTCCTCGAACGCGACGTTGTTCTCGTGCTTCTGGATCACCTCGGCGTCCGCGCCGTTGCCGGCCTCGCCCGCTTCGGTCGCGTCCTCGGGGTCGTCGGAAACCGTCTCGTCGGGATCGACCGGGGCGCTCAGCCAGCGCATATACAGCCGATACCGTTCCTCGTCGGTCTGCCGCTCGTTGGCCGCCTTGAGCGCGTCGTTGTGGGCGCGTTTCAGCGTCTTTCGGTCGAGCCCGGCGCTCTCGGCGCGCTTGTAGACGGCGGCGACCGCGCTATCCGCCGACGCCTTCACGCGCAGCGCCGTGGTCAGCATGTCGTTGTATTCGAGCAAAGTTGCTTGATTGACATTTCCGTGCGTCGTCGGCTCTTTCCTCGGGCGTCCTCGGGGCATCTTCTCAGGTTCCTTTCGGGGTTAAATCATGCTTATCCGGTTGTTACCCACGGCTACTGTCTCTAGACGCGGTTCCGAGGAAGCCGCTCGGGAAAGCCGTAGCGTTTCGACGTGGCGTTAAACTTCGTCACGACCTCATCAGCGAGGTTTATCCCGAGGCGACAGGCGAGCAAATTGAGATAGAGGAACGTGTCGGCAAGTTCTTCGCCAATTACCGCTACCGCTTCTTCGCGTGTTGCCAACAGCCGCCCAGGATCGCTGATATTGGCAATGTCGTCTTCAACACGGCGTAGCTTCTTGATCGCGTTGCATGCCTCGCCCGCCTCGCCCATCATCGCGACGGCCCAATCAGATGGGGTCCAATCGTTGATGCCGCCTTTGTGCCAGCGGTCGCACCGCGCCACATTGGCTTCGGTCACGGCGGCGAAAGTCAGCAAACCAGAGGGTAGGCACTTGTGGGCGTGTCCGGCCCATCGTTCCTCACCGCATTCGGGGCAAGGTTTCATCGCGTCCATGTAATCGTCAGCCATCAACATCTAGCTCCGTTGGGCGTTAACCGGATAAGCATGGGTTAAACCAGTGGGATTTTAGGCAGATCACGCTTGCGCACCGGCCATTGCGGCTTGCGCTCTTTCGGCGGCGGCGGTGTCCGCGCGACCGAGGGATCGAAATCGGGCGGGATCAGCGTATAGAGCACCCGCAGCGTATCGCTCTTTGGTGCCCACGTCGGATCATTGAAGAAGCGCAGCGACGACCGGGGCAGTTGCGCGTGGTGCGCGAGGGTGTAGATCGCCCAGCCCTTGAACGCGACGTAGGCGCGGATGGCGGCGATGGCGTCGTCCACCGATGGCGCTACCCGGCCGATGTATTTCGGCTCGCGCGGCTGCGGGCGTTTGCGGGGCCGCTTGGTCGGCGGGGCGGTGTCTGTCGTCATTTTTTCTGCGAAACTTCCTCTTGACAGGCGTGCATCCTACGGCACGTAATGGGCGCACGCAATAGGGTTCCTACCGACAGGGAATGACGATGCCTGACGACCTGACTATCTGCGGGGAAGATGCGGCCTACCGCTACACGTGGCCCGGTCGAGACGAGTCGTTCGTTTGCGAGGAACACTCAAGAAAGATGCGGGCGGTGGCGGCCGCTATGGGTTTGCATCTTCAACTGATCCCAATCGAACCCGCAGTGGGCGAAGCCTGCCGCCAACAGGTTCGCCGATGAACCCCGGCGAAGACCCGCGCCGTGCCGCGCTGAACGAGGCGCTTGACGCGGCGTGGGAAGCCCTCGGCAACGTGCCGCTCGACGACCCACGGCGCGGGAAGATCGCGCAACGTGTGCGGGCGATTGAGGATGCGCTGGGCGCGATGGAGGGGGAGTGAATGGCGACCATAAATAGCATCTCGACCGCGATAGACCTCGACGATGTTTCGATCGACACCGTTCCCGGTCTGATTGATTCCGCCGTCGATCGTCTAGTCGCCGATCTTCTGACCGTACCCGCGTTGGCCCGAGGAAACGCACCCGGATTCCGTGTACGGATCATCTCGACGCACCTCGTCCCGGTGAATTGCCACTACAGCGTACCGGAGGGAGGGGGTTCTTTCCGGGATTATCATTACAACGAGCGTGGCCTAGTACTCACTATCGTCTACGAGGTTATCTGACGCTCACCCGTCGAGGATGGATCAACATGAAGCTCACCGAATCCGAGCGCGGCGAGGCGTTCGAGGCGATGCGCCGCCGGCAAGAGATGCTGCGGCTTGATGACCATGTCCCGTTGCCCGAGTGGGCGCTGTCCCAATCGACGCCGGGGGAAACCCTGCTGGTCGGGCTGTTCGCCGCGCTGGTGGTCGCCGCGCTGACCATTATGGGCGCGCTGGTGTGCCTGTACGGCTGGCGGGTGCTGATCGGGGGCGGGTGATGAATTGTCGCCATTTCCCGACGTATCCGCACTGTTCGTGCGATCCGGTGTCGTGCGTCATGCTGCGATCAACGGCGAATCCTGCCGGGCTTGAGGCACTACATTCGCCGCCAGCCGCGCAATCCGGCTGGCGGCCGATCGAGACCGCGCCGAAGGATGGAAAACACAAGCCGGTGCTGCTCCATGTCAATTGGGAGCCGCTGACCGTCGTAGGCTATTGGGGTGCAGCGTCGGACGTTGGCGAGTTCCAAAGCGATGAAGAGACGTGGCGGGTGCTTTGGGACCAAGCGCCAATCCGAGACGGCTATGACGAGCCGACGCATTGGATGCCGCTGCCAGAACCGCCGGCAGATGGCTGACCATGACCCTCGCCCGCGCGTGCTCGACCACCCCGAACCGGGGCTGTGGCTAATCCGCTGCTGCCCGCGCTGTCCGTGGGTGCCGGCGCGGATCGTCATGGTGCAGGTTTCGCACGAGCCAGGGCAGCCGGACAACGACATGAGGGGCACCCGGTCGCCGTTTCTCGCCGCGTTCATCAGCGGCCAGCCGGTCGCGGTCAGCGACGTGTGGGGTCGGCGCGGGCGGATCATCACCCGTTCAGAATATGAACGAGCGGTCGCCGAGATCGCGGCGGCGGTGCGCGAGAACCGATATGACCCCCGTTGCGCCCCGTTCAAAGCCGTCGAGATAGAGAGTCTGCCGCTGCCGTTTCAGGAGGAAGCCGATGCCCGACGACCAAGCGCCGCCCGACGTAGGCATAGGGCATAATCAGCCTCCGCTTTCCGAGGTCTTGGCCGAAAACACCAAGCCACTGCGCGAGCGCGCGGAGGCGCTGATCGCGTCCGTCAACGCTGCCCGCATTGACAGCCCCGAAACCGCCGCTCAGGTCACCACGCTCGGCGGCATGCTGCGCGACCTGCGCGAGAAGGCCGAGGCGGCGCGCAAGGAGTCGGCCAGGCCGTTCGACGACGGCAAGGCGGCGGTACAGTTGGCCTACGCGCGCGGTATCCTGGACCCACTCGACGCGGCGATGACCGCGTGCCGGAAGATGCTCGACGCATGGCGGGCGCAACTGGATGCTGCCGCCGCGGCCGAGCGCCGCAAACGGGACGAGGAAGCCGCCGAAGCCCGCCGTGTCGCCGAGGACGCCGAGCAGCGCCAACGTGACGCCGAAGCCGCGGGTGATCCCGGTGCGGCGATCAAGGCCGAGATGGAGGCGATGCAGGCCGCCGAGCGCGCTGAGAAGTTGGCGAGCGACGCCGGCACGATCCGGCCATCCGAGCCGATTCGTACCCAGACGGGGATGGCGTCGGCAGCGACAACCCGAGTTCCGACCGTGACGAATATTGGGCTATGCCTGCGATGGATGCTCGAAAATCAGTCTGCCGCGCTGATCGAGGCAATCAGCCCGCTCGTCGCTCGGCTGACGCGGGCGAAGGTCGAGATACCGGGCGTCGAGGTCAAGGAAGTGGCGGCAACGAGGTTCCGGCGATGAGTGCCCCGCGCCGTCTCCCGCTCAAGGCCGCGTTCATGCGTGCCGACGTTTGCGAGTACGGCTGCCCCGTCGTCATCATGTGCGATCAGGACGGCAACACGATCGCCGAGGCCCATCTTATGCCCGAGCACGTCGAGGCGTTCGTTGCCCAGGTTCGCGATGCTGCCGAGGTCGGCGCGGCTAAGCGGAGGCCGGTGGCGTGAAGGTGATGCTGGTCGAGATCGGCTATCGCAAATACGTCGTGGAGCCGCGCGACGCGATCCTGCTGCTTGAAATCGCATCCCGCGTCATCGAGGTCGAACAGAAGCATTACAAAGGGGAATTATATAGATGACTTCCTCGCGCGTTGAACGGATCGGCGATGCGACGCTGTATCTCCGAGACTGTCGGGATTGTATCCAGCAGATCGGGCTGGCACAGGAACGCGCCCCTGATTTAGCGGTCATTAGCGACCCGCCCTACGGCATGGATTTCGATACCGACAGCCGGCGCTTCACGGGCGGCACGATTCGGCGGGGAACAGGGAGGGACGATCGGTCCATCGCCGGCGACGCCGCCTCCTTCGATCCGGCGCCATGGCTCACCTTTGATGAGGTCATCCTCTGGGGCGCAAATCACTACGCGCAAAAACTGCCGATCGGCTCGACGCTGATCTGGCTCAAGCGCTATCAGGAGCATTACGGCAGCTTCTTGTCGGATGCCGAGATCGGCTGGCAGCGGGGCGGGCATGGGGTCTATGCGCTGCATGCGCCCGATAGCAGCGGCCGCCGGCGCCTGGAATTCACCGGCAGCGCGTTCGGAGATGAGACCGCGCATCCGTTCCAGAAGCCGATCGCGCTGATGGCCTGGTGTATCGAGCGCGTTAAAGGCCGTGCAATCCTCGACCCCTTCATGGGCTCCGGCACCACTGGCGTTGCCGCCCTGCGCCTCGGCCGCAAATTCATCGGTATTGAGATCGAAGAGCGCTGGTTCGATATCGCCTGCAGGCGGATCGAAGCGGAGGCAAACCAACCACGCCTAGCAATCGGCAGCGCACCGCCGCGACCGGCGGCTTTGGAGCCGATGCTGTGACCGAGGAAGTTAAATATATAATTCCCTTACAAAGAGGCGTGGCGGCAAGCCGCCGAGCAAGAGCCGTTTATCAGCGAGGCTCACTTGGTCAATTATGATCCGCTGGCGCTGCCGGAATTGCCCCAAGACCCCGTTGCCGCCGTACCCGTTACGGAGATGCCGTTTTGACCATCACCATCCTCCCGCCCGAGGCAGACCCGATCAAGACGCTGCGCACGATGGCAGCGTTCGGCATGGACGAGGGGCGCGGCATCGCCGAGATAAAGCGCGGCGACATCACGTTTACCGGCGTCAACGCGCAGCCGGTCATCGGCCTCGCGATCCTGTGCAAGACACCCGAAAAGACGCCGATCCCGATTTACGACGTGGCGACGCGCGGTGTCGAGGTCACGATGCTGGCCGATTGGCTCAAGGCGCGCGGGTTCGAGGCGAGCGCGTGCCGGTGGAACCGGAACCGAATAATCGGCCCCCCCAACTCTGCCGCTCATCGTCCTGCGTGGGAGCTTGTGACCGGCCCGGCCGATGTCCCGGCGATGCCGCCGGAGTTCCCACAAGGGCCGGCCATGAGCCAAATTGAGGTTGCAATGCGGCAAGCCGAATTGCAACGGCGCATCAACGAGATGCAGATGCGTGTGCCACCGTCATACGAGTGCGAGAGGAAATGACCATGCCTGACGACGTGAAATCGCAGCAGATCGAGAAGCGCATAGACCGCGAGGTTGCGGGTGGACTGTCCATCGTCAGCGGTGCCGGCACCATGACAATCGCGCCCCGCAACATGGGCGAGTTGATGGAGTTCGCGAAGCTCATGGCCGTGGCCGGCGACTGCATCCGTCCAGCCTTTCGGGGCAATGCGGGCGCGTGCCTGTCGCTGTGCCTCCAAGCCTTCCGCTGGGGCGCGGACCCGTTCGCGGTCGCCAACAAGGCGTATATCACCACCGGCAAGGCCGGGACGCAGATCGCCTACGAGGCGCAGCTTATCAACGCCATCGTCCACAACTCGCCGATGCTCGCGCGGCGCCTGCGGTCCCGATACGAAGGCGCCGGCCAGCAGCGCAAATGCATCGTCACCGGATGGGTGCGCGGCGAGGACGAGCCGTTCGAGTACGAGTCCCCGACCATCGCGCAGATCGCCGTCAAAAACTCGCCGCTCTGGCAGGGCGACCCCGACCAGCAACTCGCGTACTACAGCACCCGCGCGTGGGCGCGGCGGTATCTGCCCGAGGTTCTGCTCGGCATCTATTCGCCCGACGAAGTGCAAGGCGAGGTCATCGACATAACGCCCGCACAGGGCACTATCCAGGAGGCGGCACGCGCCGATCTCACCCAGCCGATCCCGTGGGAGGTATTCGACGCCGCCGGCGAGGTCTACGAGTTCGAGATGTCCGATAAGGCCGTCGAGGCGTGCCGCAAGATACTGATCGCGAGCGCCGCCGACCCGGCGATGCTGGCGACGGCGTGGGAGAACAACGCCGCCTTCATCGTGTCGCTCGGGCAGGATGGGCTTGAAGATGACGCGCGGGCCATCGAGCGGCTTTACGCCGAACTGGCACCGAAGCAAGAGGTCGGTCATCCGGGACAGACCCCGGATGGTATGGCGGCGGCGTCCGTCAAAGGGGGGGAGGAAGCCACGCCGGGCACGCCTCCCCCCGCCGAAGCCACAACCGATTCTCCGCCGGTGCAGCAAACACAGGAGGACGCGAATGGGATTGACGGCCCTGTGCCGGCGGGGGATGCCGCATCACGTTCGGAGCCGCCCGCTGATCTACTCGGCAACCCGCGCCCCGAGAACCTGACCGTCCCACTGCCGCGCAAACCCGATCTGGATCACGTCGCCCGGCAACTGCTCGCGATGATCGCCGAGGCACCGGGCGACGCCTTGCGCCGCAACCGGATCAAGATGGCGAACGAAAGCGCCCTACTCGTCCTCAAGGCTGGCGCGGTCGAGCGTTACGACGAGGTTCAGGCGGCGCTCCACCGGGGCGCGTAGCCGCGTAGTCGGCCAGCATCGCCGCCGCCCCCTCGATCCCTAGCCCTGCCGTCAGCCGAGCGCGATCGGTCGGCGGCAGGCGCATGATGAAGCGGATCGCCTCGGCGTGTGGCGGGCTCGTCAAGTCAGCCATTTAGCAACCGTAGGGGTCACGGCCCACGATGCGGCCCACGCCAGCCCCACCGCGCCCGCGATCACCATCCTCGGGCAATAGCGTCAGCAGAATCGGGATCGCGAAACAGAGCGCCACGCCGACCAGAATCCACCAGCAGGAGCGCGGGGTTCTCACAGCGCATCCCCATCTTTTTTATCGGTAATCATCGTGTCTTCGGAAGACGAGCGAGCGTCATAGGGGTTAGGATTTCCGATCAGTCCCGCTTCGGATCGCTTCATCGCCGATCACCTGAATCGATTTCTCGTGCAGGAGCGCAGCACTAATAGCGGCACGGACGTCCGAGATTCGCATTCTCATCAGGTTGGAGCGAGGGATAGAAAAGCGCATAGTCCCTAACTCAATGAGTTCAGCCTTAGTCCTTAGGTCATCAGCGATAAATTCTTCGACCGCTTTTGCATCCATATTACGAAGCAGTTCAGGCTTTGATATCCTGTCCTGAATGGCGCGCCGCATGGCTCGCGGTCTTGCGCTGGCGTGCGTTGTCATAGCGCATCTATCCGCGTCTTGAGAGCATCGGTGAGATTGCGGTACATTTGGTCCAGACCACGGCCACCCACATTTTGAGTTCCGGACCGATCATATACCGGTACGCCCTGAGAAAGCGCCTGTGAAACTCCGGTCCCCTCTTCGATATATGGGGTAGCAAGGTTTGGTCCCCACCTTCGCTGAAGTGATCCGCGGTACACACTTGAGTTTTTGGGCTGAATGTGCGACTACGCTTCAGGTGGTGGGCACTTGAAGGATCTGGGATGTCGGAGCCACTCAACGCTTACGGCCAGATATCCGTCTGACCGAAGCCCCCTATTTCGCACCCCTTATATCTGCCGCTCAGTAGAACGAAAATTCCTGTTCCGGCATCGTAATAAAATAATTTCTTAAGTTGATTGTGGCTAATTTCAAACATCAGCGTCTCCCATGAACGCTTCCATACTTCATGTATCGCCTTCCATTCTCTGTATAGCTGTAATTTGCATTTGCGTCCACTTCCTCGACCACCGCCATGCGGCCGAGGCAGGATTCCAAACCCTCCATCAGAACCCGGTAGAGCCCGCTTTCCGCCTCGTCACCGAGGGAGCCGCCCTTCCCCAGCATGCGCGCATAGCCGCCGGCCAGCGCGTTCAGCGTCAGCTTCGCGCCCCGCGCGATCTGCACCGCCGGCATTGCGCTCGTCATCCGCCCGAGCCGCCCCCTCAATCCCTAATCCTGCCGTCAGCCTAGCGCGCTCGACCGGCGGCAGCCGCATGATGAAGCGGACGGCCTCGGCGTGATCCGTCACCATTTCGGGATCGGACGCTGCCACGCCTCCATGAGACTGCCCCAGAGCGTTTTCGGCCGCGGCGCCGCGGCGATCCGCTCAAGCGCATCAACCGCCCGTTCTTCGAGAGTCGGCCGAGGCTTCGGGGCCGGCGGCAGGTAAGGCGATGGCCGCCAAGGACCGATGAAATCGGTCACAACAGCGACAGCACTACCGGAAGCACCATGCCGGCGATCCGCGCCGCCATCTGGACATAGCCCAAGACTTGCGGCAACCAGGTCAGCGAGCTTTGGTCGGCATTTCCGGTCGATCCGCTGAGCATCTGTTCGCAATAGGCGTAGGGGTAGACCGCGACATCCCGGACCATTTTCGGTGCCGCGGCGCCGGTCGCAGCGATCAGTGACGGGGCGGCGGCGACGCAGGTGTCCTTGATCGCCGCCAGATCGCCGGCCGATAGGTTGCGGACGCTGCCAACGGCGTAGTCTTGCGCCAGGTCGATGCCGGTCTGCTGGGCGCCACCTTGGCAACCCGCGAGGATGAGAGTGATGGCGGCGGCGGCGAGGATGCGGTTCATGTCCGGGGGCTCCCGTCTGGATTGCGGGTGATCGCGATGTTGGCCCACATGGCGCAATCGCGAAGCTGGCGCAACAGATAGGTCTTGTCGGGACCGTCCGGCACGATGCCGTCGATCTCGGTAGCAAGGCTCTCAAATTCCGCTCGGACGTGCGCCATTATTTCAAGTTGCGCATCGGTCGGTTTGAGATATTGAAACGTCGAGGGGTGCAGGCTCATTCAACAAACTCCTGTTGCGGTTCCGGCTGGTAGAAGATGATCGTGCATGTGGCGACTAGCGCGCAGGCGACCACGATCGCGAGGATCGTCGCCGAGCCGCGCGGAGTCCATACCCTCACCTGATCGGCGCGCCGAACACGCCCCAGCCAAGAAGCCCGATCAGGATATAGACCAGCTGTCTGTCAATGTACCGGATGATGACCTTCTCGCGGGGAACGCGCTTTTTGTCCAGCTTCGTAAGAAGGTCGGGGAGGCCCCGCGCTTCTGCGCTTACATTTCCTTCAAAAACGGCCACCCATTTATACGGATGGTCATTGATCATCCGGGGATGGTTGCTGGAAAGCACCTTCGCTGCTTCAACAAAAGAACGAAGCTCTCGATCAATTTGGGCTGCGGACCCGCCAAGATGCTCTAACGCCTCCGCTGTGGAAAATTTGGGCATGACATGATGACTCCTTTCCTGATAGCCTTACGGAGTCAATCTAATGACCTTGTTTTTAGTGACGAGATGGGTCTAAACTTGATTATATTAATCAAGTTTTAAATCCATCTCTATATACCTAATGCTAAATTTGCGTGTGTCAAGTGCGTTTTTTGCATGGCTGGGATTCGTGCATTCTACCCCGTTATTATTTCTTTAGTTTCCAACGCACTGCCTGTCCGTCTTTGATCCGCTCGACATGGCCACGGAGCGCCATCTGATCGAGGCGGACAAGGAACCGACCGACGAAGGTAGCACGAACGCCAGCATCCTCAATTCGCTTCTCAGAGAGCGCGATGTCGGCCAGCTCGGCGGCCGACACCGTCTCGCGGATCCTACAGTCGAGGTCGCGGCCACGCTGGACGCCGCCATTGAACAGAAACACATCAGCATCGATTCCACGCGCCGCGGCGGTTGCTTTTTCCAGACCTTGAGGGACGTGCGACGCTTTCCTTTTATAAGATTATTCGTGACTACATTCGGTCGCGATCGATGCGGATCGCCACGGAGTACGGCAAGCGGCTCGCCCTCAAGTCGCAGAACCTGAAGCCAGACACGCTAAAGGCGCTTGCGGAAACATACTCTTCACACTCGTTTGTTATTGATCAACACGAGGCCGAAAGCCTCTTTGAGAACGTTCGCGGGGCCAATGAGGCCGAACAGGAACTGGTGGCGGCGCTTGGCCGCTATGCCAGATTCGAGATGGCAAGACCTGCGGATCTGGTGTTTGAAGCGTTATCTAAGGACGATGAAGTTCCAAAGGAGGCCACCGATGCCAAAAATCAGCAAGGCGGAAGCGCGGCGCCTGATGGACGAGATTCTGCGCGAGCAGATGGAGCGGCCAGCCCTGCGCCCAAGCGACAGCGACGCCGCCGCAGCCAATCCATTTCGGACGGAAACGGACGTGATCGTGCCGCGCCCGACGCCGGCTGCTGACGATCGTGACAACGCGCGGGTCTGATTGGCGCGCTGTCGCGATCGTTGGAGGGGCTGATGCCGATCACCGGGCATCTTTAGCGCCTCGCCACCGTCACAAGCGCCCCCGGCATCGGTGCCGCAGCGGTCGCGGCATCCGCCAGAGCGACCCCCTCGGCGGTCGGCATCGTCTCCACTTTCGCGACCTCCGGCATCTTCGCAACCGTGGCGACCAGATTGGCCTGCTTGTGCGTGATGACGCCCCAGGTGCCGGATGCCGCCACGCCGAGCGAGCCGACGGCCATCAGCACCAGCGTCGTCGCGGTGCTGATAAACTGCTCATTTGACAAGATCGCCGTCACCTGTGCCTGGGAAATCCAGCCCTTCGCGACGGCCCATGTCGCGAGCGAGGAACCGGCCGCGGTAATGAGCGTGCGCCAAGCGCTGTTGATCTGTTCCTGTGACGGGTTCATATCGCCTCATCCTTTGCTGGCGCGTTGAGGATCATATCACGTTCCGCGCGAAACTCGGCGATCCGCGCGGAGATGGTTGCAGCATCCTCCACCGCGTATTCCCGACGCGCCGGCTCGGGCCGCAATGCCTCTTTCCCCCATTGCGGCACGCACGGTTGAGCGACGCGCGCATGGTGGACAGAAGTGGTGCCGCAGTGGACGCAACGCTGGCTCAGCGGTTCAAACTCGTGCTCGTTCGTCACGGCGCCCGCCCCTTGAACGCGTTGAGGGCAAGGGTCGAGAGCGCGATCAGCAGCATCAACCCGGCGACGATCCACCCCAGCATGTCGCCCCGCCCGCCGCTCTGCCCGCCGCTCTCCCACCGGAATTGCTCTAACTTTGCTGTCCGTTCCGAGAGGTCGGTCTTGACCTCCTTCAACTGCGTCGCCAGCAGCATCGAGGATGCGTCCACGTTCGCGCGGATGACCCTCGCCAGTTCCAGATCGAAAATCTGCTTCTGCGCGGCCAACTCGTTGAGCCGGCGCGTCTCGGCGTCCCGCATCGCGTTCTGATACTTGCCCTCGGCGGTCCGCAGGTCATCCTGCCGCTTGTTGGCCGCTTCGGAGAGCGCCTTCACGTTCTCGGTCGGGTCGATCACCTGACCGCCACGAGCATCAACGCCGATGCCAGGCCGCCCCGGCACGGGGTCTTGAGCGCCTGCCGGGATGCAGATCAACAGGAACAAGACGGCCCAAGCGGCGATCATTGCCTGTTATCCTTCCTCTCCAACAGCAGACGCAGGCGACGGATTTCCAACAGCATGCTGTCGATCTGTCTCTGTCGCTCCTTGTGCGGGGGCTCTCTTTTGACCGTCTCCGATCCAGCGCGCGTCGCGCTCGCTGGCGGCAGCGCGGGTTGCTCGCACGCAATCAGGACGGACAACAGGACGCAGCATGCCAGCATTCTCATCGCTTCGTATTGGCCCGGTTCTCCCTGAAAATTTCAAGTTGCGTGTCGATCCGGGCGAGGGTCTTTGAGGCGTCAACCAAATTTTGCGTCACGACGCGCTGATCCTGGCGCTGATCCGAAATGTCTTTTTCCTGGCGCTCCAAGCGGGTGAGTATCTGCGCCATCGTCGCGTTGGTGGTGATCGCCCAATACGCAAGGGGCAACCCGATCGTCGCAAGCAGCAGTAGCACTTGGATCGCGTGCCCGAGCCAATCGCGCTGCCGCACCATCATCCGAGGGTTTTCCCCGTGTGATGTCATCGCTCAACCGCCCCGCACGCCGACGGACGGCCGGACATCTGCCTCAAACAACTCCCGAATAACTCTTACGACTGATGATCCGCCAAACCGTGTCTCGGGAGCAGCCCAAGATAAGAGCCAGTTCCGTTGTGCCTTGTCCTTGTTCCCGTTGGCGCCTGATACGGCGCACGGTGGCATTCGTAAAGCGGGCACGAGGATGCCGTTCGTCCTTTGAGGAAACATTGTCATTCACCACGCCCTCGCCGGTATCGCGCATTGTGTATTGCTCGAATAGACCCGCACTCGGCCGGTGTGCTTATCGGTCGTGAACACCGAACCCTGTGCGCCATTGGCTGAAGCCCCCGCCATCGGGTACGCCGTGGGAGTTCCCTTTTCCGCCGCATCATCCAGGACAAGAATTGCCCCGGCCGCGCAAGAAACCATAAGCTCAACACCGAGACGATGCTCATTCGCAGGGATAGTCACGACGAGCGCGAGACCAGCAAAAGACACTGGGTTGGCGCTGTAGTCGATACCATCATTACCTGCTAAACTAATAGTCGGAACGATGGCGGCGGCGAGAAAGAGAGCCCTCACGGCAAGTATCCATAGAGGGTAAACACCCCTGCCACGATAGTTCCTCCCACCGGGGCGTTGACGTTGTAGGTGCCGCTCGGCAAAAACCGAAGTGTGGTGATCGGGGTGAAGGACGGAGCAACCGTCGCATTGGGGTTGAAGCCACCAGAAATCTCTCCGCTCGTCACCGTAAACACACTTGCTCCATCGAGATCAAAAGACCTTATCGGACCAGAAACCTTCGCCAGATCGGTCGCCGTACCAGGAACGATGGTCAACTCTCCCGTCATCCCGTGCTTTACCGCAGATTGCACACCTTGATACGGGAGTGGATCAATCACTGACTGATTTGCGGTGTAATCACCATCGGCAACTGCCGATGTGCTAGGTTTAATAGTTTTCGCAACCAAACCCCCAAAGTAGCTGTCATGGTTCACCAGGTCATTTACAAAGCTGACCCCGCCGTTCTGACTAAACGCCATGATGGGATAGTCCTCGGCGTCCAGAAACAGCCCGTGCCATTCCAGCTTGAAGTACGAATATCGCGCTGACAGTGGGAAGTCGATGTATGAGGCCGGCGTCGTAATCGTGACGGTGGATATTTTGACAATGCCGGGCGATCCGCCGGGGGTCGGTTGCGCGTCCGCTGCCCCGGACAGCAGCGTCAGAAACGCAAAAACGGCGGCGAACAGAGCGCGCATCGGACGTTCCCCTCTATTTCCCCAGGTGAAAGGCGCGGGCCATCACACGTCGAGGTCGATCAGCGATGCCCCGGTAGCGAGGAATGTGATGCCCGTGAGCGATGTCCAGGTGGCGTCGAAATCAGTGGCCGTGACGATGCCGGCCGTGTCGATTGATACCGAGCCAGCGGTCCCCGCCGCCTTCTGCACGGTGCTGACGATCGCGCCCGGCGGCCGGTAGCCAGCCGGCAGGACGAATACGGTGTCCGTGAGCGTGCCGTTCCTGACCGAGCCGCCGATCGTGACCTGGCCGGTCTTGGCGCGGGTGAAATAGGCGTGCTGCTGGATGACCTGTACACCCAGGACGGTCGCCACGCCGGGATCGGTGGTCATCACCGCGACCAGAGTGCTCCCGGCCGTTCCGGCAATCGTCACGAACGCCCCGTTGTAGCCGGTCGGCGTCATTCCGCCGATCACGAACCCGACGCCAACGCCGAGGCCGTGCGGGGTAGTGGTGGTGTACGTGACCTGACCGCCGCTGGTGCTGGCCCAACTGGCGGCGGTAATCACGTCGTCCATGTTCTCCCAACTGTTTTCCAGCACCGGAGACCGGAAAATACCCATCGTCGCGACTGCGCCCGGAACACCCGGCGTCGCACCGTCAACCTCAACTACTTGGGCGGTAAACGTCGTCGCGCTGACCGCGATCTCATTCATGCCGACGTTGGTGTACTGAGCATTGTTCTCGATGTAGATGCCCGCGCCCGTTGGCGATCCATCGCCGCGGCCGGACCTGATCGTATTGTCGTCGATGTCCGCGCCGATGCAGCGGCCGATCCGCACAGCCTTGGTGACGGTCGCCGTGCCGAAAATGCCGATATGGTTGCCATGCAATTCGGGGAAGGGCATCGGCTGGCTCGACCCATCGAAATCGACGACCGCGCCGTTGACGGTCCCGGCGCCATGCGACTGCTCGATGTTGTTGTTGGTGAGCTTTGGCAGACGCCCGCTCGCCATGAAAAACGCGCCACCATCGGCGTCGATGTTGCAATCGTTCATGTGGAAAAGAGCGGCATTGCCGGATGTGTCCGCTTCGTAGACCTTGACGCCGGTGCGTCCGCTCCCGATTGTCGAACGGATGATCGTTTCGTCCAAGACAACGCTGTCGCCCGCCTCGGATAGCTCGATGCCCTCCCAAAAGGCGCAGTGATGGATTATCGAGTTCGATGGGTTTCCTTGAATGTTGATGGTCGGGTTGTTCTCGATCTTCATCGAGATATCGAGGCCGCCGGGCAGGCAATAGACCCCGTGCATGTCCAACTTGTTGAAATTTTGTGTCAGACCATCCTGACCGCCAAAGACGATGTGCATTGCTTTTCCGCAGCGCGCCGCCGCATTCTGGTCGAGCGGGGTCAGGATGATGTCGCCGACCTCCATAAATTCGAGATATGCGCCCGCGTCGGCCACGATTTGCAACAGGGTCGCCGAACTGGATACCGTGGAGAGCGGCCCGAGCACCGTGAGGTTGCGGGTTTCCCCGACGAACGAGGCCCCGCGGTTACGGATGCAATACCCGCCGTCAGGGTGCTCGCCCACCCGGTACGTCTTGCCGAGGAAGCACAGTCGGAGTGCGTTCGAATAGGCGTACTCGAAGGCCGCCTGTATCTGCGACCGCTCATCGAGCCCGGTGCCGAGCGCCCCGTAGACATCGACGTACAGGTTTTGTTGCTGCGGCAATAGCTGCCACCGACCCGCCGAGCCAGGGTCGATGCTGGTCGGCTTGATGATAGCCCCACCGTCATCGGCCGCGGTGGAAGTCGCCTGGTAGCCATAAATCGAGGCCGCCTTGTCGCCGGCGACGTAATATCCCGTCACCATGACAAACGAGATCGTGGTCGGGATCGTCGCCGCTCGGAGTTCCGCGATTGTCCCGAACCATGCCAGCGACGGCAGCGCGGGGGGCCAAATCAAAAACGGTTGGCGCAGCCACGCGCCCGGCCCGCTCCCATTCGGGACGATAACGGACAGGTCGTCGTCAGCGGCGGTCGCCGCGGAGTTCCAATAAAACCAGCCGCCGTTCCCGTCGCCGACTGCGGCGCCGCCCTTGACGACGACCGCCATGCCATCGACGCCGATAAAGGCGCGCATGTCGCTGAACGTATTGCAGATTTGGGGGAACGTGTTGAGATTGTCGCCAGTTACCGATGGCCCCCCATCCACGTAGACGGCATTGGTCATGGCGGCTTAATCCATCCACTTGCAGGCAAAGGCTGTCGAGCCTGTTGCGCAGAAGATCGACACCTGGTCGGTCGGGCAGGCCGTGCCGTTGACGTAGTAGCTGCCGCCGCTCGACAGCACCCATATCCCCGACGTGGCGCTGGGGATCGCAGCCCCGATGGGGTCTCGCAGGTCGTTGGTCATAAAGACGTATGGCGCTGCGGCATAGCCGGCGCCGGGGTCTTCGATCTCGAACGATGTCACCGCGCCGCCGGTCAGCACCGCATGCGCCTTGGCGGGCTTTTTGCCCGAGAGGTCGGTCCACCGGCCCGACGTGTTGCCCGCATCGCCCGGCGCGGGGTAGCCCGCCTGGCCGACGCCGAGATACGACGGGTTGCCGCCGTCGCCACCGCCGAGCAGTTCGACGACCGGCGGCACGGTGTAGCCGAAGCCCGCGTTGGTGATCGAGAACCCCGTTACCTTGCCGTTGGTCAGCGAGCACGTCGCCCGCGCGGCGCCGAACTCGATGAACATCTCGGCGGTGCTGAGATTCATCACCAGCAGCATCGAGCGGCTTTTGGCGACCGGCAACAGCAGTTGCGGCGTCCCGCCGGTGCCGATCGTCCCCGAGGCGTCATAGAACGGGTGGCGGGTCTGTTGGCCGCTGGCTCCGACGAGTTTCATGGGGCTATCGCCTCCTTCAGCGGCGCCGACCGGAAAATTCGAGCCACACCAGCGGCGCGACCGCGCCGGCGCAGAACGCGACCAGCACGTAGAGCCCGGCCGCCGATTGCCACTGCATCGCCAGCACAGCGAGGACGAACGCACCGATCAGCGACAGCAGCAGTTGGAACCGCACGGCGAGGATGCGCGCGATGGCGACGAACGCGGCGTGCAGTTGGTCGCCGATGGTGGGCTTTTGGGGGACGTAGACGGTCTGTGGCGGCGGGGGCGGTGATCCCGCTATCGGGACAGGTTCGGTCGGCGGATCGACGGCACGCAACGGGGGGCGGCGCGGCCGGTCGGGGATCGCCTCAACGGCGACCCGTTCGGTTCTTGGGCCGAAGTCTTGTAACGAATCCGTCAATTTCGGCAGGCTCCTCGGGTTCGTCGTCCGGCGGCTTCTTGCCAGAACGCATCTGCATGTATTGGGTGCAGCTTTTCAGCAACGCGATCCGGGTCTCAAGAGACACCGCAGGGCGCGCCAAACCGGGGCCTTCCTCCGAGGGTTCCTGTGTATCACCTTTTGGCGCATCGCCGCAATCGGGGCGCTCGGCCTCGTCCAGCAGCGAAATCACGTATTTGTCGAGGCGGGCGAGCAGGGGGTCCGTCACAGCCAACCCGCCGCAGCCATAACGGCGTCACGAAGGTCTGCGTTGGGCAAAGGGATGGCATTTCGGCATAAATTGTAGAGGTCTTGAAACGACGGAGCGCCGCTGCCCACGGACTCATTGACGCCCCTAATTCTCTCGGCGACAACCCACTCCGGCTCGGCTTCCTGAAGGGCGAGCACCAGTTCCACAGATGCCGCGCGCCCAAGAGAGGGGAACGCCCCTCTCACCCTCTCCGCGCGGGCCAGCGTCTGGGCGATGAACTCCGGTGATGCGGACACACCTTCCCTTTCCGAATCCTTGCCTTGCGAGGGGCAAGGATACCAGCTTCGAGGGTATAGCTCCACTGCCCGATATCGGAGGCCACCCGCTTGTCCCGGCTTTATGACCGTTTGGCCGTTAAGCGCCGGACGCTCTGAAAGGCAAGGGTCGTCGTGGAGTTGCCCGAAATCCTAGCTGGCGTTGGAAATTCAGCGGTCGGAAAGCCCGTTGCCGGGAAAAGTGCCCGCCCCCGTGTGCGTTTGCTCCGCCGGCCTTCAAGGGCAGGAGGCCGGTACTGCGGGCGGCGATCGGCGATATTGGTGCGTTGTACGGCACGCTTTGATGTGCTATAGCACCAACACGATGCTCAGGTCGCTACCACGACTGAGTATCCAGCGGCCGGTTGGGGGGTCTCACCCCGCCGGCCGCCGCGCGCCTTTTGTACCACCGATGCGAAAGGTCTCCAACAAATGATCGGCGGTTCTTGGCGCGAAGATTTGCCACCCCTCCCAAAGAAATCTTGGAAGCGCATTCGCAAGGTATTTCGTGAGACTGCCCTAAAGCCGGAGCCAGCCGCAGATGTGAGAGACAACCCACACGGGGGCGGTCTACCGGCGACCCAATCGATCCCCATTCGGGTCGATCACCGCTGATACTCGAAGGCGCGGGATAGGCCGTCGTCCTCGTGCGGCATCGCCAACGCAGCAGCGGGAACAGCCGTGTTCGGATTCGCTCCGTGCGTCGGCCGGTTGAACATCCGGTTCTGCATCCAATCGCTGCGCAGAAGGCTTCGGGCAGGATAACGCCCCGCGATGATCCCGCCGGCCAGCGGATGCCCCGCCCCGACCGCCGTTGCGCCAGCAACGAGGTCCAGTATGCTGAAAGCCTCCACCCCGCCGAACGCCGCCGGCGACTGCATGTTCCTGGTGAACGAATCGTATGCGTCCGCGATCGACTTCATTTCGCCGGTGAGGGGGCGGTCCCGCGTCCTGCGGAGCGCGGAAACCCGACGGGCGAGAACGTCGCCGTTTGCCAGATTGGTCGCATCCTCAAGGTCATAGATTTTGGCGAACAACTGGCGAGCGTTCTGAAACTTCTTGATCGTCGCCTGCGCGGCGGCGGTATCGGCCGGGGTCAGCGTCCCCATCTTCGCCTTCAAATCCGCCTCGGCCGCCGCGAGCGCCGCCTGTGCGGCCGGCATGCCGATTGTCTGAACATTTCTCTGGCCGGCGAGAACCGCCTTCGCGTTCTCGACCGCCTGCGTTGCCTCGCTGACCTTGGCGAACGCCGCCGTGCGCTCAGGGCCGTAGCCAATTGACCGCTCGATCGCGTCCTCAAGGACATTCGCCGCCTGGCGCTGAGCTAAGCCAAGCTGGTGCATTTGGGGGTCGTTTTCCTTGCGGAAATTCCGCCCGGCATCAGCGCGCAGGTCGGCGATCTTCTTCATCACCGCGTCAGTTGAGGTGATGGGGTTGCGCAGCAGCGTCGCCTTCAGGTCCGCGACGTGAGGGTTCGGGACAGCCTCGGGGAAGGCGCGTTCCATCTCGGCGTTTCGAATACCGACGCCCTCAACCGCACTGCGAAACGCAGGGTCCGCGCTCAGCACCGTCTCGGGGGTTCCGGTCTTGACTGCATCGTATGCCTCGATGGCCGGCTTCTTGGCGGTTTCATAGGCCGCTTCGGTCAACATGGTGCCGGGCTTCAGCCCCACTGCTTTCGCCGCGAGTGCGTTGGTGTTCTTCTGGTTGTCCACCGAAAACGACTGGTTTTTCTTGATCTTCCCGGAGTCGCCCGACAGCAGGCGCGACGTTGCGCTCGGGGACTCGCTGATTTCCTCGGGCGGCAGCCTGTACCCGGCAGACCGGGCGGAGACCGCCGCCGGGGTCGCCGCACTGGCACCGGGGATCGTACGCCTCCGCATTGCCGTCGCCGCACCACCCGCGAACGGCAGCACGTCGCCGGCAATCGTCGCGGCCGGCCCGAGCGTTTCGCGGGTTCCGGTCAGGTCGCCGATCCCGCCCGCCACCGCACCTATCGCCTGTCCGGGGATGCCAAGCGCCGCCGCCAGCCGGTCGCCGCTCTCGGTCTGTGGCAACCGCAGGCCCGACGTGCCTTCAAGCGATTTGTCGCGTTCCTCCCAAAACCCCTCGCGACCACCCTCGCTAATCGGCGGCGACCGGACGGCACCGACGACATCGGCCGCAAGGTTCCGCACCGGGTCAGCCACGAGCGTATTGTAGAGCGGCGGCCCGATGTTCTTCGTCAGGCTGTAGATCGGAGAATAGGACAGCACGTCATCGGCGATTGAGGTCAGTGTGGGCTTCTTGGGCGCGGCGACGGTCGGGCCGATGGGCGCGGTATCTTTCGGGACGGTCACAATATCCGGTGGCAGCGCAGCGACCTTTTGGGACGACGCGGCATCAACAGGGACCAGATCAGCGGGAAGATCGCTCATTGCGCGGGCGCACCGTTCTTGTCATACGCCTTGCCAGCGTCGTCGTAGAACCGCTGCGTGCTCGGCGACCACCCTTTGAGCGTCATGCCCTTCAACGCCTCGGGCACAGGGGGTGGCGCGCTCGGCTGTCCGGCTGGCGCGGTGGTGGCAGGGGATGGAGACGATGGCACAGGCGACGGCTTCTCCGAATCAGCCTCACGCCTCGCCAGCATGCGTTCGGCGAACGTATTGACCGACTCCTTGAACTTCTTTTTGCCGCCGAACGCCAGTTGGTTGACATCGTGCACGCTGTACGGGACCGCCTTTTCGATCTCTTTTTGCAAGTTCCGCAGCAGTTCTTTTTGCGGCTCCTTCACGGCGTCCGACGACAGCATGGCGCGGATATTGGCCTCTGCGATCTGCCTAATCTCGGCATAGGATCGCATGACGGCGGTTCCAGACCAGCCTTTTTGCGGGACCAGAACATTGTTGGCCGTCGTGAGCCCGACCAGCCCTTGCGCGGCGCCCTGCGATTCGATGGTCGCCAGTTGCCGTTGAAGGCCGGTGAATTGCTGTGTCACGGCCAATGCCTGTTCACCGACAAGATGCGTCGCAGCCACGCGCCCGATTGCCGCCTTGAGGCTGTCCGGCTGTATCGACTGCAAACCCATGAACGCACCGGCATTTGAATCAATCGGCAACTCGACTAGGTTTTTCAGCGACGCCGCCAGTTCGCTGGTCGCGCCGATCAGCCTGTTGGCCTGCGACGCCGCCTGCCGGCCCTCGCTGCCGGGCGGCGCAGAATGGATCGTTTGCCCTGGTTGCAGTTGGATCGGCTGGTTATTGTCGGTTCGGACGATCTTGTTCTCACCGCGCATGCTTTCGCGGCCCATGACCCGCTCAACTTCTTTCCCTTGGGCGTCCCGGATGACGAACTCCTTGCTCGCGTGAAACTCCGGGGCGTTGGCGGCAGAGGCGTTCGAGGCTAGGTCATGCTGTGCCGCTCGGGCGTTCTTGTACCGCAACTGCGCTTCGGGGTCGTTAGGGTTCTCCCGGAGCGCATTGCCAGCATCCAGAACCTCCTGGTTGACTTCGCCCGTTCGCCGCGCGGCCGCTGTCTGCGTTATCATCTGATCGGTGCGCGCCTTGCGCTCATTAGCGAGCGCCACGGCTTCGGTTAACTTCTCCCCCTTCGCAAACTGTTCCATCGGGCTATCGCCGAGCGCTACCGCCTTCGCGTTGAACAGCGCCAGCGCGCCCTTCGAGTCGGTCGCGATCATATCCAGCGCGTCCTTGTAGGACTCGTGCTGGTATTCGTAGAGCTTGAGGCTGTAGTCGCTCTCGGCCTTCCACTTGTCGAACGCCGTCTTGTACGCAGAGGCGTCCTTCGCCTGGTACGCCTTCATCACGTCAGCGGCGGCGTTGAGCGAGTTGAGCAGAGGGCGTTTGGTGAAGGCGCTGCCCAGCATCGCCATCGACATAGCGAGCGAGCCCCACGCCTCGACCGGGTTGGTATTCTGCATCGTCGGCGCGGGCTGCGGAGGCGGCATGGGAGGCTTTTGGAGCATCAGCGCGTGACGCGCGGCGTTCGATGCCTCCGTACTCTTGACCAGTTCGTCGCCGGCCGCTTTCAGCTTTTCTTGATGCGCCGCGCTCTCGCCCTTGACCTTGGCGATCTCGCCCGGCGTCGGCCCGGCCCCCATCGCGTTCGCAAAGCCGCTTGGCCCCGGCGGGATCGCCGATGGCACCGATGGCGGCTCGTCCCGCGTGGCGAGGTCGGACACGTCACGCGGCCTTCAACGTGATCGTCCCGGCTCCCCCACCGCCAGCGCCGGCGAGCGCGCCAGCGAAATTGCCGATCGCGGACCCGAGCGCCTGGTCCTGGGCGAGCGCATCCCGACTTATGGCCTGGTAGATTTGGGCCGCCAGCCCCTCGGTGTTGACCGCCTGCCCGACCATCGCCGAACCCTGCGAGAGAAGCTGTAGCGCGATCTGCGCCGCGGCGTTGTGGGCGCGCTCGTGCGCTGCGGCGATGTCCTGCTGTTCCGCCGACGATCCCGACATGCCGCGATTCGCGTACCCGGACCTGATCTGCGCCTCGGCCGCGGCGGTCGCCGTCTTGAGGCCGTCCGAAAGCCCCGGCGGCAGCGTGCCGGTGTTTACGAACGATTCGAGTTGCTGCCCCTTGTTGGCCTGCGCGCCAGCCGTCGCCGCGAGGCTGTTCGCTGCGTTCCGAGTCTGCGCCTCGCCGGGGATCGGCTGGTTGCCTTTGAGCAGGTTCATGCCGAGGCCGCCCAAGGAAGCCGCAAGGCCGAGGTCTTTGCTGTTCAGCGCGCCGCCGGTGATGCTGCCGATCGCCTTGTCGAACCCGCTGGTCAAACCGCCGCCGGCGCTCGACGCGGAACTTGCGTCGCCGACACCGCCGGCCGTGGTCGCCCCCGTGGCGGGGTCAAAGCTCAAGACGCTGGTGCCGGGGCCGGCCTCGAACGTGTTGGTGAAGGTGCCCGTGGCCGCTGGCGACAACTCCCCTATGCTGGACGGCACCGCTGACGCCGCCGCGCTGGGCAACGCGCTCGCGCCGACCGGCGACGCCGCGCTGGCCGGGACCGCCGGATTGGCAAGGTTCGCCAGCGGCGTGACGCCCTCGATGCCTGGAACCGAACCCGCCGGCACCGCGCCGGGGATGATGCCGCTGCTGCCGCCGCCGAGCGCCAAGTCCAATCCGCCGGAACCCGCGCCAGCAAAGTCAAGCGCACCGGCCCCTAGATCGAGCGCCCCCGCCCCGGCCGCACCCGCGCCAGCGCCGCCCAACGAAATCGCTTCGGGGATCGTGCTCGCCGCGCTGCCGGCTAGTTCGCCGGCCCCCAACAGGCCACCGCCCGCCAGAAGGTCGCCGGTGAACGCGCCGCCCGCCGCAGCCTCCCCCGCACCGATACCAGCGGCGGCAGCCTCGCCAGCCCCGATGCCAGCAGCGGCCTCACCAGCGCCAAAGAGGCCAGCCAACGCCTCACCGCCCAAGAGAATGTCTCCAAGGGCAAAAATAGCGGAAAATGGGTCATGAAGGGTGGTGGGCGATCCCCACCGGAAAAATACGGCGCGGAATAGAGCCAAGATCAGCATTATCAGGACAAATTCGGGCATCTCCGGCTGATCTCCATCAGGCTGCCGTGGCGGCCGAAAGCCTCGCGGTCGCCGACCTTAACAAATCCCAGCCATTTCAGCCACCGCAACGATTTTACCCAGCGATCATCCACAGCACATTGCAGCGTCGGCCATCGGGACAGGATTTCGCCGAGTTCGGCACGGGTTGTCCGCAGGAATCCTTTTTTGTCTCGCGCCACCGCTCCGGCGGCCGCCATCATCCAAAGGTACGGAGGATCGTCGAGCATCACGCCACCGACGAACACCACATGATTGCGATCGTCGCGGGCGCAAAACGAATAGGTCGAGCGGTCAAGGACGCGCAACAGCGCTCGGATCGGGTTGCCTTGCGAAAGACACGCCAATTCGGCTAGGTCATCATCGGCCAATGCGGATAGGAGTTCGGCAAGAGCCGCCGCAGATGCCGGGTGGTCAATGTGCATCAACAAGCGGGATGATGTCGGCGAGCGCCGCGACGAAGCCCTCGACTTGGCAGGTGACGGTCATCCCGCCAGCACCGCCGGGCTCTCCGGGTGCGTGTCGATAATCAGGTGAATCCTGGCCGCATCCCCCTCGTTCGCGCCCGAGTGCGCCACCTTGTTGTCGAGGGCGTAACAGACCCCCGCCGCAAGATGGTATTTCTCGCCGTCCACCGTCAGCCACGCCTTCGGGTTCGTTAAGATCGGGACGTGAAAGCGCTCCGTGTTCGTGAAGTAGATGCCGGTGTCCGTGTGCTCGGCGATGACCCCGCCCGGCGACAGCCGCACCAGCATCGCCCGCGCCGGTCGGCCCTCCGTCCGAACGCAAATCTCGTCGATCGCCACGGCCAGCGCGCCGATGTGATGCCGCGTCGCCACCGAGGCCAACTGGTGCAGAATGTCGCGTGGCCTTGACCCAGGTTGTCGCCTCAAATGGATAACTTCGGAGTTCTTGTGCGGGGAGAACGGCAGCGTTTGTCTTAGCCGATCCTCGCCCCACAGGTCGTCAAAGGCCGGCAGCATATCGAGGATCGGCGTGATGTCGTAGGGGAACAGCTTGACGACTGACAACGCAGCCTCCGAATTGGTGCGTTGCACCGTACCACGGATCGTCAGATTTTCAACATCCCCCGCGCGGCGTTGATTTCGGTGAAAACCTGCCAGACCCACGCCTGCCGCTCGCGCTCGTCCTGTAAATCGACCGTCTCGATGTCGGCGCTCTGGACGTTCAACTCTTGGCAGATGTCACCGATGACGCCCGACACCCGCTCAAGCCACTCGCCGACCGCAGCCTCGGGGATCGGAAAAATCTGATATTCGACGAGGCTGACGCCCCGCTGCATGCGGAGCGCCTGGGTGATGTCCCTGACGTTTTGGTCGAGTTGGAAGCTCCACGAGGCCCAATCGGATTGCTCGTGCGGGACGTTGAGCAGCGGTGCGGCGCTGGTCACGCCTCACCAGTCGTGGACAGCCCCAGAATTGTCCTCGGAGTCGCGGTCCAGTTGCCCCCACCGCTCGGTATTGGGGTTCTCGGGCCGCCTGTACGGGCCACGGCTACCGCTCGGCGGCCCCTGCGTCGGATCGCGGCTGACGCCGCCGCCGCCGGCCTGCCCTGGCACCACGGCGCGGAAACGAGGGTTAGGCCCCTCGGCAGGGTATTTGCGGAATGCCATCGTCAATCCTCCGTGTTATGGGGCGGCTTTGAACGTCGCGATCCCGGTCGCGAGATCGTTTGTGATCCCGTTGTTCCACGTCGCGTTGCGCGTCGTTGCTGTGGTCTGCGCTTCGTAGGCAAGCGCGACACCGTATTTGCAGCCAGCCGGGCAGGTAACGGCGATCTGATCCACTATCGCCCCAACATTGGTGGTCGGGGCACTCGCGTAGACCCCAACCATGTGAACGACAAGCTCTGAATTTTCTGTCGGCGTAACAGAGCCGGTCGTAAGGGTGTTGACGCTCGCTGCCGCGTTGCTGTTGTGCTGGTCGTAGGGAGATGACGTTTTGACCCCGGAGAAGGCCGCCGCAACAATCGCCGGAGCCGCTAGAGTAGTCGCAGTAATCGAGAACGTGTGCGACGCCCCGACAGTGCAAGGCGAGCAGTACCACAACTCGCCATATTCATAGAGACCGATGAGGCCGGAAGATGCGTTAAGCCAGGTATTGCTCTTGCTGTCCGAAAGCGTCGGGAACCCACCATTTGCGTTGTAGGCGATCCCGAGGACGATCAAGCCATAGCCGGACGTGTCGATGGCCGGGGTAGTGGTGTTCTGGAACCCCTGAGAGGCGATGTGCGGCCCCAGGACGAATTTCTGCGGCACCCCCGATCCACCAATCAACCATGCGTCGGCGCTCCCGCCGCCTAACGCGAGGCAGATCGCGAGCGTAAGTGCAAGTCGGAGCATCATGGCGTCGGGGCCAGAAACACGGTGATCGTCCCGATGCCGGTGCCGCCGGTCCACGCCGTCGTGCCGGTTGTCTGCAAGCACAGCCGCTCCCCGGCCGCGATCGTCGAGGTCGTTACGGTCAGCGTTTGGTTGGTCGCCGCGGTCCCGTTCGCGTTGAACGAACCGGAATGCAGCACGGTGCCGGCCGAACATGCAGTCCCGCTCGGGGCCTTGTAGACCGAGACCGTCGCCGCGCTCCCGGTAGCCGTCTCAACCGAGCCGATGATAGCGCTGATCGTGGACGCTTGGTTGATGACTGCCAGGATCGTGTCGTTCGGATTGAGGGCCGCCGGCCAGCCGATCGCAATCGGGACGTTGTGCAGCTTGGCGATCCCGGCCGTCGAGGTCGAGGCGGCGGCAAGAGCCGGCGCGCCGTCCGACCGCATGAACGTCGTGGCCGAACCGTTGACGGCTGATGCGCCAGCGGTCGCGGTCGGATTGGCTCCGACAGCCGACGCCGAGCCGGAACAGCCCGTGCCGGCATCGCTCAAATCCGCACATGCCGCGGTCGTGCCGCCTGTAACCTGCCCCTTGGCGTTGAATGTGATTTTGAGCGCGGTTCCGGCGGTGGTGAGGTTCGGTAGCGTTGCCACAACCGATCCCACACCAGGGCCGGCCGCGATGTCCCCGGTTAGTTGCGTGATACCGGCGTTTGGCAGCGAAGCCCCGAGGGAGTTCACCGTCAATTTCTTGGTCACGCCGCCTTGAACCAATACGATCTGCTCGGAACCGGAGAGGGGCGTGCTCGCGGTCGGGCAATCGGTGATCTTGCCGCACGCGGCTTCGGCACCCCACGGGAGCGCGATAGCTGTGATCGCGAGAAGCGGGGCGATCCATCGGTTCATGGCTGTTGCCCCAAAAGGAAATTGCCGTCCTCGGCCCGCAAAGGACAGGTTTCTGGGCCAACAATCGCCTGCTTGTACGTGTTCTTGACGAACGTGTTGTAGCGCTGATCGGCCGAGGCCAGGCTCGTAAACGGCTGCGCGACCGACAGCGGGACGTTGATATGGAAGTGGAACTCGCCGCTAAAATACGCCACCGCAAACAACTTCTGGCCCATGAAGTAACTGGTGAACTGGATCGTCCCCTGCGAGTACGGGGTGGACCAGTCAGCGGGCGGGTCGATGCACCCGGCGGGTTGCGCGTTGGCCGCGGCGGTCAGGGCGACGAGAGCGATCACGCCACCGTGAAGGGCGCGACGAAGGTGTATCGCTGGCCGGTTGCTGTGCCGACGCTGATCCATGCGACATACTGTCCCCCGGCGACAAGGTTTACAAGCACCTGCCGGATGGCCTGTCGCGTCCGAGGTCGCACGTCGATGATCGTCGCTTGCCCGAATAGCCGCGAGCCCGGCGTGGCGTCCGCGCCGTTCGCCGATAGAAGGCTGACCGCAGCTTGAGAGATAGCGGCGCTTTGGCCGAGCCGCGTCGAAAGGTCAATCACCAAGGCGATACCGATATCGGGCTCTGTGGGGATCGCGATCCCGGCAAAATTAGAGACGTTCAGTTCCTCGCCGCTCGGGCTCAAAAATGGGAATGGCGGCGGGAAACTTGGCTGTCGCGGAGACGGAGCGCGTACATAAAGCGTCCGCGCAATGACCGGGGGGCGAAGCGACCCCCAACTGCCGGACCATGCCACCCCCCATGAGGTGCCCCAACTGCTACTCATGGACCCCAGGGAGCCGACGCCGAGCCAGTTCCGCTCACGGTGATGCTGTTGACCGATCTGATATTCGTGTCCACCTGGCCGCTCACGGTGAAGGTCAAGGCGTCGGTTTGCGCTCTGATCGCGGCGATGGCGGTGTTATCCGGGGCGGCATATGACGCGCTGGCAAGGCGGGTCGAAACTGCAACGTCGAGGTTTCCTGGCGTCAATCCAACGACGCTCCCCACCGAGCCATCGACATTGCCGGTCACGCTCGCGACTGCGCCTCCGGCATAGGTCGAGCGCGTCAGCACGTCAGCGTCGATCGTCGCCAGTTGCGTGTCGAGATTGGCCGTCGCGACGCCGAGCGCGGTTCTCACGTTGGCCTCGCTGATGTCGTTCAGCCCCGTCAACCCGGTCCCTTTGGCGAGCACGATATTGGTGCCCGCGGTCAGGATTCGCGCCGCCGTTGACCATACAGCGTCGAGCGCATTTGCGGCGAAACTGGCGGCCGAGATTGCCGCCGCCGCCACCGCTCCCACACTCGCGTCGATCCGGCCGCCGACGAGCGCCGCAGGAAGACGCAATTGAATATCGTCGGTGTCGGCCTGTACCGTGGCGAGCGCCGTGGACGTGGCGAGGCCGGCCTGAATTTCGGTCACGGCCGTCGCGGCGAGTTGATCCGATCCGATCGCGTCCGTCGCGATGACGGTTGCGTTGATGGCACCGGCCGCAAAGGAGGCCGTCGCGATCCCGCCAGCCGCTACGCTGCCGACCGAGCCTGCGACATTGCCTGCCACGCTACCGACAGCGCCAGTGACCGTCGTGATCGTCCCCGCCGTGATATTGGTCGGGCTCGCCACGGAGGACGGGAATGTGACGCCGGCCGCCGCCGTCACGGTTTGCCCGGCAAGTTGATCGGCGTTCGCCGTCACGCGGTTAGTCACGGTCGCGATGGTGCCCGCCGTCAAATTCGTCGTGTTGGCGATCGTGCCGCTCGGGAATGTCGCCGACAGGAACCCGGTCGGTTGCGTGTACGTCGCCATGCGCGTCGTGACGGCTGCGTCTAGGTTGGCAATCCGAGTGTCGCCCAGGGCGGTCAACCCGGCCCCCGCCGCGCCAATCCGGGCGAACGAATCCCCGGTCTGCACCGTGTTTCCTGTGTACGTGGTCAGGGTCGCCAGCGTGCCGGTGATGTTGCCGGTCATGTTCGCGCGGAAATCGACCCCGCCGGTGCCGGCCGCCGCCTTGATCCCGTCGCTGGTCCCACCGTTGCCCCCGGTGGCGAGGAAGCCGTGCATGCTCGTGCCGACCGGGGCAGAGTTGATGCCGTGCCCCGAGGTCGTGGTGATCTTCAATCCGTCGCCCGATGTCGCGCCGCCGACAATGCTGAACCCAACGCCGGTCGCGCCGCCCGTCGCGCTCAAGCCGGCTCCTGTACCGTTCCCGGCGATACTCAACCCGGCCCGATTGAGCGTGCTGGGGGCTGAGATGGTCAGGCCATCGGAGAGAACCACGTTCCCGGTGTATGTTGTCGCCCCGGTGACTGTTAAAGCAGCCAGAGTTGTCGTTCCGGCGTTGCTTCCGCTGATGAGTAGACCCGCGGATGCGCCTGCAACCGCATTGGGAATCGCCCCGCCGCTGGCGGCAAACAGCGCGTCCCACAGCGCCGTGTTGACCACCATAAAATCCATGAATATCGGACAGAATGCCGCAGCGTTGGCATACTGCATGCGCAGCGTCCCGAGGGTGTTGGTGTCCGTCGTGTCGAGCGGCACAAGATAATTGCCGAAGGCGTCGTAGTTGCTCGCCCCGGCCGTGGCATGCCTGGCAGCGAACGCGCCACCGTTTTTCGATAGCCGGATGCCGGTCGAGGTATTTTCGGTCTGGTTGGCTCCGGTCCCGGTCAGGTTCGTCACGAGGGTCACGCCGTCCGTATTGGCGACGGCTGGCCCGAATGAAACCGTCACGGCGGTCGATTGCCGGAGCCACAACATCCTACGCTCCCCTCTGCTGCGCCTGGTGCATACAGACCATCGGGACAACCGATTGCGGCGCGGCCTTGAACGACATGGTGAACTCGACCGCGCCGTTGAAGGTGCCCGACGCGCAGGTGAACGCCGGTACGACGCTGGTTGTCGCTGCGACCACCTGATACCCGATCGCGGCGCAACAACTGTTCGCCGCATTGGCGGCGGCCGAGGCTGCGTTGACGGCGAGCAGGTTTGGCGATGTCGCCGCCGTATTCGTTTGCCCGCGAGTAAGGGCAAATCCCGCTATGACGAGTTCCGCCGCTTGTGCGAGCGTCCCGGTTGCTGTGCATGTGAAGGGAGAGGTCGCGTCAGTCGCATTGGCCGGCGACGTATCGAGGGGCGATGCGGTAAAAGCACCGGAGAACGCCGCGGCGGCTATAGCAAAGTCGTTACTACTGGCCGTGCCCGTCCCGGTAACGCTCGTCAACGTACCACCAGCGGTCGCGATGAACCAAAAGGCCCGGCCTCCGACCGTACTGAGCGATCCTGCGTTCTGCGCGGTGTACGTGTGACCGAGGCTGTCGGTAACGCCCGTCACGGTGTTGGCCCCGACTTCGGCGACAACCGCGACAAGGAGATCGCCCACCGAAACCGAGACCGACCCGCTTGCGGCCATCGCGCCGCCGACCGGAATCGCCGTGGCCCCGCCGCTTAATGTGCCCCTGAGTCCCCCGAACGCCATCCCTGCCTACCCGAAGATGGCGTCAACGTCTTCGGTCGCGATCATCAGGTTGTAAACCGCATGGTCGGCCCCCGTCGAACGCAGCGTCACGCCGATCTGCGCGCCTGGTATGTCGTCGGTCGTCGCCATCAGCACCGGACACGCGACGGTCGGTGCCACGGCAGTCGCCGGCAATGGCGCATTCGGCGGGAACGCGATCTGCGGCGAGGCGGCCGGAAAGCTCGCGTATTCGGTATCGACGGTCAACCCAAACAGCGGCGCGCTGTTCACGTCGGCGAAGTTCTCGGCTTGGACGTAAACCACGCGCCCCTGCTTGACCATGTACGGCTGCTGCGCGCCATAGAGCTTCGTGCTCCACGTCTTTTGGAGCGTCGTCGATGGCGTTGTCATCAGCGGGTAGAGGCGCACCCCGTCCGTGCCCCAGGCCGCGAGTTGGCTGTTGATCTCTTGCGTCCCGATATAGGTCAGCGGGTTCATGGACGATTGGCTGACGATCGACCAGTCCTGCTCGTTCCAGCACACCATTGCGTTGCGAAACGTCAGCGTGAACGGGTCTTTGATGCTCATCAGCATCAGGTAGACCTTGCGATTGTAGAGGTTCGCCACCGCCGAACTCGGCGTTACCGGAGCCCCCGCAGCGCGCGGATCATCGCCGGTCGGCAAATCGGCCTGCTCGAACACGCGATCCATCTTGCCGCTGAGCTTCGTCACCGCGCCGCCGAACAGCCCATAAATCCCGAAGGTGTTTCCAAAGACGATCGTGCGCGAGAAATCTTGGATCGAGTCGCGCCAGTTGGTGCCGGTCTGCGGGTCCGTGTTCTGGCTGGTCAGGCTCTTGGTCGGCGGATTGCCCTGCACCTGGACGTTACTGATGACGCCGACCGACGAATCGCCGAACGGATAGAGGAAGCCGTTGGCCTGCCGGATCGCCGTGTATTCGCCGCGCAAGAAGCGATCGGTGTTGTTTTCCGCAAGCCCGCCGGCCGACGTGGCGAAGTTGCTGATGCTCCCCGGCGCCGACGACAGCCGGACCCCGCCTGTCGGGATTGTCCCCTGCTGGTAGGGGTGCTGTAGCCAAACCTGCGACTGGTAGGTTTCGATGTTCGACCCCGACACCCCGTAGGGCATCAATTGAATGATGCCGGACGCCGCGCTGTTGAGCCCGGCCTGGACGATCACGGTCGGCGCATCGGTGTATCCGACGCCCGCGGTCGTCAGCGACGTGCCGACGATCGAGCCCGCGCCGATGTTGCCCGTGGCGGTCGCCGCCCCGCTGGAAAACGTGATGATCGGCCCGGTGTAATCGCTGCCGCCGGCCGTCACGGTGACTTCGGTGATGACCCCATCGACGAGCCCGGTCACAAGCGCCGTCGCGCCGGTGCCGGACCCGGAATCGGTGATCGTCACGCCGGGCACCGAGGCGTACCCCGATCCGCCATTGGTGACGGTGATCGTCTCGACCGGACCCGGCCCGCCGAGGATGGCAAACCCTGTCGCCCCAGACCCGCCGCCGCCGGTGATCGTCAGCGTCGGGATGCCGAAGAAATTGGTGCCGCCGTCCTGAATGCCGATGACCGACACGCTGCTGGCAACCAACGTCGCCTGCGCGATGGCGCCGCTGCCGCCGCTCACCGGCGTCAAGGTGATCGCGGGCGCCGACGTGTACCCGGTCCCGCCGCTCGTCAGCGTGATCGACGTGACGACATTGCCGGTGAGCACCGCCGTCGCGGCCGCGCCGGAGCCGCCCCCGCCGACAAACCCCACCGTGGGCGGGGCCAGATAGCCGCTGCCGCCGGCCAGCACGACAATCTGGTTGACCGCAGCAGGAACCAGCGCCGTGCCCAGCGCCGCACCGTTGTCCGAGCCGCCGCCCTGGAACACCGCCTGCACGATGTCGCCGACGATATAGCCCGTGCCCGGCGACACCACGTCAACCGATGTCACCACGCCGTTCGCGACATTGGCAGCCAGCGCGATCCCCGAGCCATGCCCCCCGAAGGCGATCACCGTTGGCGTGGCGATGTAGTTCTGGCCGCCGCTGGTCAACGTGATCTGCGGGCCGATCGAACCCGCCGTGTAGAGGACGTTCCCATCCCACGCCCAATAATCGTTGGGCCTGTTGTTGTTCGAGATCAGGAGATACGTGCTACCCCATTGCACCGTCGCAGGAAGTTGCCCGCCGGCGTAATAGAATGACCGGGTTCCCGCCGGCACGATGTTGGTGACGGCACCCTGCCGATCGACCTGCACCGCCGAGCCGTCGTCGAAGAACACGGCGCAGTAATAGGTGAGGCCGATGTTGAACCAAGCGAAATTGACGATTTGCCGGCCGCCGGTCGCGGCGTACAGCCACGGCCCGAGGTCCGGCACCGTGCGGACGTTGCCGTCGCCGATCTTGATGTAATTCTCAAGCCACCACGCCTCGTTGTCCGCGATGAACAGGCGTGAGGCTTGGGTGTTCATGCCGGCGAACGGAGCCGGCGACTTGAACTGGATCGTGTCGGGCAGGCCGAACCGGGTCTGCACCGCGCGCGAGAGCCGGCCGTCGTTGCCCTGCATCGACGCTTATCCGCCGTCAGCGTCGCGGCGTCGGTTCCTCTGGGCGATGGCGATCTTTTCCGCGCGATCCCCCAAACAGGACATTAAATAAATGCTCCGCGGATCATCCTGCAAAAATACAGCGTCCGCGATTTGGCCGTATGGAATGGCCGACGCGATGAAAGCCCCGTCCGTCTCAAACGGGGGAAGTGGATAACCCGCAGGAAGCGCTCGGCGCACGCACTCTCCCCACTTCGGGATATCGTCGTCGAAAAGACCCTCCGGCACCAGATAAACCGCCTCGGAGATAATCCCCAACGGCTGAAACCCCGGCAGCGCACGAGCGGCAGTAAGCGTTGGCGCTTCAACAACGAACAGCAGCATGGCGCCGAAACACCCGTTTCCGTCCTGAACCCCCGCCCCATAGATGCGCACTGGCATCCCAAGGTCGCGTTCGATCATATCCTTGTCACACCCGTCCATCGAAATTCCGGCAAGCACGCCGAGGGGTGCCGGATTGATCGCCGATGGCTCCGGCCTCGGATACGCCCCCGCGAAATCGTTTATTTGTCCCGCGCTCTGCGGAACGCAGACGTAAATCGGATATGTCATAGCGGTCTCCTTCACTGGTTGTCAGCGGCGTCAAGGTCGTCGGCCGCCTTCCTCACCCAATACGCGAGGTTCGGGTTGCCGGCCACGTCGAGCATCGCGCCGTCGTCCACGGCCGGCGGCGCGGGCAGCGGCGGTCGGTTGAGCGCGTCGCACAGGCTCGTCAACAGCATTTCCAGCGTAGCGGTCGGGACGGACGTGTTGAGGCTGTCGCGGTCGAGGTCCATCAGCATTTGCCGCGCCAGCGCGCGAACCGTCCCGTCCTCGTTGTGGATCGCTTTCGGGACGACGCGCAGCGACGGCGCCGGTCGCGGCAGACCGAGCATCAGGGCCTCGGCGTATTCGGGACGCGCCCGACACCCATCGTCTCGGCGAGCACCGCGTCCATCGCTGCATGAAGGGCGTCCATGCGCTCGAACACCGTGCTCGGCGGGCGGTAGCTCTCCGGCTCACCGAACCGCGACCAGATGCCGGCGACGACGTTTTTGCTGACGCCGAACCGCGCCGCGACGGCTTGCTGTTTCATGCCGTCCTTGAGCAGTTCCAGTGCCTTTTCCTGTTGCTCGACGGTAAGCCGCCCAGAGCCGCGGCTCGCCCGCGACAACTTCGACATGACCGCCCCATTCACACGTATCATTTTCAAATCACCCCTACAGCACTCACACGTAGAATGAGGGGACTTTCCCCCTGTCGGTAGCGGCCCGGTCGATCCCAAGATGCCGCAGATACTCGCCCTCCATCAATTCGGCCGAGCCGAACCGCTGCGAGGCCATGTAGACGTAGTTCGCCGCCTTGAACTTGATCGCGTCCCGAAACGGTGCCGGGATCGCTTCGAGGTCGTTGTTGTTGTAGAGCGGCTTCGGCGTGCAGGAGCAATCCCACTCCATTTCGAGCGCCTGACCGGGCACCGGGAACAGGTACAAAATCTGATTGATCCCATCGCCTTGCAGCGCGGCCTTGAACGGATAGGTGAACACGCCGGCCGAGTAGATGCGGGCGAGCGCCTGCAACTCGGCGAAGTCCATCCATTCCATCACCGGGCGCGCGGCCGATCCCCACGAGACCGCGACGCTCATCAGATCGACGACGTTATCGTACCCCGCCCACTGCGCTTGAAGGTAGAGCCGGGCATAGCCGAAATGGTAGTGCTCGACCCCCGGCAGCGTGGCGAACGTCGTGACGGTCGTGTCGGGGATGCCCGGCGTAAACCCGCCCGGCACCATGAGGCCTGGCGTCGAGCCGCTGCCGAACGGGGCATTCCCGGCGACCAGCGCGCGCAGGCATGCCGTGAGCAGGCACACGTCGTTGCGGGCCATGTTGATGTAGGAGATCAGTTCGTCGCGGGGCGTCGAGATATTCGCCCTGTCCCGAATGAGGCGGCTGGTCTCCAAGATATATCGGTCGAGCATCAGGCGGCCCTCACACGCTGCAACCGCAGCGCGCTTATTTCCCGGCTGTGCTCCGCGGTCTCGTAACTCAGCCGGGCCGCCAGAGCGCCGAGAAGGTCTTGCTGCTCCCGAGCGTGACGCATCAGGTAGCCTATCTGCGAAACGGTGTGCTTGTACATGAAGTAGATGGTCGGCTTCGGCATCGTGGTCGGCGTCTCGCTGACGCTCAACAGGCTGATCGGATCGTTCGGCGAGTCCGCGTAGCGATCGGCCGGCAGCGCAGGCCGCACATGACCGCCGCGCGACATAATCACGTCGTCCAGCGCTTCCTCGACGGCATCGACGAACGCCGCATAGGTGTACCGGCCCGCCGCGATCAGATGTCGCCACGCGCGCTCGGCCATCTCCTGCAATTCCTGCGGCCGGTTGAGCCGGTCGAGCACCGCGGGCACGTTCGCGAAGTCCTTGCGCAGCGCAACATAGTGCGTCTCGGGTTCGAGGATGCCGCTATAGCGCCCCTCGAACAGCACCATCGGCGTGTGGCAGGCGGCGGCCTCGAATACCCGCGGGCTGATCTGCCCGATGTCCCATTCCGCCTCGCGCTCTGCGAGCCACGGCAGGAACTCGGCGTAGGACGGCCCGCCGCGCCTGCGGTATTCGTCCAAAACCTCGCCGTCCCAATCGAACACGTTGGACCCGCTCTCGGTGCCCAGCACCGCGCGGCAACTGCCGAGGAAGTCGTACCAGGCGTCGCCATAGACCCGCTTGTCCTCGGTCCACTCGATGTCGTGCCGGATGCACAGCCGCTCGCACTCGACCTTCATGCGGCGGCCGATTTCGAACTTGTCAAACGCGAGGCGGCCGTATCGGGGGCCGATGTCCCGCCCACGATAGCCGAGCAGGACGTTGCGGGCGGCAAGCGGCGTGAACCCGGTGCGCGCGGCAAGGCTCTCAGGGACATATCCGGTCAGGACCGGCACGAATCGGGTATTGGGGAACATCTCGGGCGGGTAGACCCGCGCCACCTGATCCTCGGGGATACAGGTCAGGACGATATCGTAGCCAATCTCCGCCAGCCGTGACCGCAGGCGGTTCGTGTTATCGTACTCATCTTGGATTGCGATGACCTTGACGCCGCGGTAGGCGGCCATGGCTCGGCAGAAAGCGTCGCTGGCGCTGCCATCGACCGGGAGACGGGCGCAGTAGCTTTGCAGCACTGCGTCGAACTCTCCAAGATCGGTCGCCAGTTCCGCACCATGCGTCACATGCAGGTAGCGCACGTCCCAGCGCGAGTGCCGCGCGAACGAGGCGAGGTACTCCGCCGTCGTCGGGACGTAGTTGCTGGAATTACTGTAACAGACAAGGAGCCTCCCACTCATGCGGACACCCAAAACCCATCCCGCAGCCACCCATGCCACCGACAATCAGTGGTGCGCTGGATGCTCGGCGAGAGCGTTGGGCTTTCCCGATTGCCGTCCCATTCCCATGACGGATGGCTTTGATCGTAGGCGTTTGCCCTGAACTGTACCGCGCCGTGCGCCCCGCACCCGCAAGGACAGATAAAATGCAGGCCACGCGGCGGCGCATCTTCGGGGTCGCTCAGGCCGGTGGTGAAATTGAAACTTCCCGCCACCCCCGGCGTGCAGGGCATTTCCGCTTTCAGGGGAGGACGGCCGGACATGCCGGCCATCCTAGCACCGAACGGTCAGACCGGGTAAAGCTGCGTGAAGTCCTGGTTCCCGCCCATCGCCAGCGTCGCGGTCGTCGCCGATGGGTAGAGGCCGCTGTTCTGGATAATCAGCGCGGTCGGCACGTTCTGGTAGATGCCGCCGTCGATGACAACTTCGCCGGTCGAGGTTGGCGCACCCGTCGCCGTGGTCGGCACGTAGATGACCGCCTGCCGCATGCGGACAAGGCGCAACTGCGTGTCGGGGTTGGTGTAGATCGGCGTCGCCGCCGTCAGCATCGGGACATACGACATCTCGAACGCCCCGGCGCCGACCGTGTAGCCGGTGCCGCCCGAGAACGTGATCCCGGTGATCGACCAACACATGATCGCGGTCGCCGCCGCGGCCGACCCGCCGCCGCCCGAGAAAGCCAGCGTCGGCACCGAAGTCAGTGGCGTGCCGTGGTCGGTCGCGAGAAGCCCGGTGATCGTCCCCGATCCGGTCAGCACGCACGTCCCCTGCGCGTTGCTTCCGGTCGAATCGCGCGCATCGTTGATGAAGCTGATGGTCGGCGCGAACGTGTAGCCCGCACCCTGGTTCGTGACCGTGACGCCGGTAACGACGCCGCCCGAGATCGTCGCGTAGCCGGTGGCTTGGATGCCCGGCGTCGGCGGGGCCGAGAACGCGACCTCCGGCGGGTAGACGTAATTGGTGCCGCCGTTCGTCACCGTTACGCTGGTGTTGACGGCACCGCCGACAATCGCCTGCCACACGCTCGACCCGGACGAAGGCGTGACGGTCGGGGCCGACGTATACCCGGTGCCGGCGTTGGTGATGACCGCGCCGACCGTGCCGCCGGTCTGGTTGCACAGCCGATGGTTCACCCCATCCGACTCGATGCGAACCGTGATCCCGCCGTCGCCGACGTTCCGCCAGATGCCCGTAACCGTGTCGAGCACCTGATAGTTGGTGTACAGCCCGAGCTTGCCGAGCCAAGAACCGGCCGGGACCAACTTCGCCTCGCACGGCTGAAGCTGGTAGACGTTGGAGGGCTGGCCGCGCAGCGTCGGGCCGAGGCCGCTTCCGCCAAAAACAACAGGCATCGTATCCCTCCGTTACAGGACGGCCGGCGGGCCAGGCGTGTTCGCCCACGCCGCGCCAGTGAGGCCGGTTAGATGCGCGCCCGAACTGGGTTTGGCGCATACCAGGTTGAGCGCGCTGATGAGCACGCCGATTTCGGCGATCTGGCCCTGCGGGATCGCGCTCTCGAAGCCCGAGAACACCATCGGGGCCGTGTACTCGCTGACGAACAGGCTGAGGTAGCGGCTGTTGATCGCGTACATCTCGCCGCGCGGGCAGAACGGGTCGGGGAAGATCGGCGTGTCGAGCACCCGCAGCGCGCGGAAGCCGGCATTGACCGGATCGTCCTTGCCGTACATCGACCGGGGCCGAGACTGGTACATCTCGTAGCCCATGAAGTCGGCGAGCACCGCCGACCAGTCGGCCGGGTTCATCACCGCAAAATCGGGCGCGTCGCCGCCGGCCCCGGTCGCGATCCGGGTCAGCGCGATCGCCATCCCCGTCCGGTTGCTGATGCCGGCGCTGTTCGGCAGGTATTGGCCCTGCCACCACGCATTCCCGGCCCGCGTGATCCCGCCATACGCCGGCACGTTCGCGCCCGCGTCATAGGCTTGCACGAGGCTGTCGAGCGCGTTCGGCGTCGCGTAGTTGTTCGAGTAGAGCGATTGCGCGAACGCCTGCTTGATGACGACCGCAGCGTCGCTCGTCACCGCCCGCAGCTTCGGGATGATGACCTCGCTCGACTGGGCCAGCGCCTCGAACCCGAAGAAGCCGATCGGGATCATGCCGATCTTGAGGTTGAACGTCGCGTTCTGAAGCGCGGCCACGTCCTCCGGCATTGGGAAGTCGCCGGCGAAGCTGCCCCACGAGAACGATACGAACGAGGCGCCCTGCGTCGGGATGGATATTTGGCCGACGCCGCCTTTTGCGCGCTGCGAGTTGGCCCACAGCAGGGAGAGCAAAGGGTGACTTTGGTAAATCTGGACAAATACGCTGGGGATAACTGCGCGCCGCGTGATAGCTGACAGTTGAGCCCCGAGTTGACCGCCAGGAGTCAAACCTCCGACAGTAGCCGGGGCCTGAAACGTCGAAGGATACGCCATCTACTCGGCCTCCCGTTTACGGTGTCCGCGCGATCACGCGGCGGCCTGGTCGAACTCAGCCATAATTTCGCTGATTTCTTGGTCCTGCCAGCGAATCGGATCTTCATGAAGACGCTTCATCGACGCGTCTTCCGACTTCCCGTCCATGCCGAGCACGTTCAGATCGGCGGGGCCGAAATTCGTCCCGTTGACGACCTTGGGCGGCTCGATCTCGGAGGCGACGAGCGCGGCGGCGGCGTGCGGGTCGGCGATGTTGCGCTCGACCATGATCTTCTTGACCTCGGCCATGCCTTCGTCGGTCAGGCGATAGCGGGACTGTGCCGAGGACAGGTTCTTGACCAGATCGCCGGTCGCCGCAGCATCGGCACGCGCCTGGCGGTCGGCCTCCAATTCCTCGCGGAGCTTCTTGTTCTCGGCGTCGAGGGCTTCCTGGCGCTCGCGCAGCGGCGTCAGCGCCGGTTCGAGCACGTCAAGTTCGGGGATACGCATGGTCGGGCGCACGTCTTTCATCGCCTTCTTGATGGCGAGGCCGTGCGTCGGATGGTCGAAAAGCTCGGCTTGGAGCTTCCATGCGTTTTGCAGGGTTGCCAGATCGGCCTTGGTGATCGTGACCAGATCGGGATTGGGCTGCGGATCGTCGGGCATCGGTTACGATCCCTGCTTGCCGCTGTCGCCGACGTGACTGATCGAGGGCATCCCGTCCATCGTCTTCGGCATGCCGGACGGGCGCGAGCCGATCTCGGCGTGTTCGAGGTTGACTCGCTTCATCATCGGGTCCGACGCTTTCGGGTCATGCTGGCCCGCCCGAGGGAACTTCGCCATGTCGGTCTCCTGTTATGCGGCCATCGGCATCGGCGGCGCTTCGCCGCCCGGCGCAGCACCCGGCATCGCGGGCGGCTGGCCCTGCGGTGCCATCATTTTCGACAGCGCGGCCATCGGCGAGGACTGCGACGCCTGCCGGGCGCTCTGCAAAAGGGACATCAGGTCGATACCCTTTTCGCCGCCGCCGCTGCCGCCTGAGAAGGTCTTGGTCAGCTTCGAGAGGGTGCCGAGAATTTCGGTGTGCGCCGGGGTTCCCATCGGGATCATCGGCAGCGCTTCTTCGAGCATCGTGATCGCGTTGCGGACCTTGCTCATCCCGGCCGCCGCGTTGCCGGCGTTCGGCTGCGGCGTGGTAACGGGTCCGACGTTGGGCCTGGCTGCGCCCATCGGGGGTGCGCCGGGCATCGGCGGTGCGCCACCGGGCGCGGCTCCGCCGGGGGGTGCGCCACCTGGGGGCGCGCCACCGGGCAATCGGGACAATAATGAGGCGATGTCTGCTGGCATGTTCTTGGTGGTCGCGCGGCCGGGGCAAACCTCGGAGGAAGGCCCCGGCCTACGCTTAGACCATCGGGCCTACTTGCGCCGGCCCCTGCGGTGCTTGCGCATGCGCTTTCCGGTAACTTCGATCATAGCGACCTCCAAGCTGCGTTTCGACCCGAGAACCAATTTCGCGGGTTTGCAACGCGCGAAGCATACGGGAGACTGACGGTTGTTTCGCGCGGCTGTTATTGCCGCTTGGTTGTGCGCGGGCGCATTTTTCTTGCTCGCCCTCGGCGTTTCTGATAGCGCCCCTTTCTCAAATGCAGAACCGCGATACGCTGTTTCATCGGTGGCGCAGGCGAATGGGCCTGACGCAAATGGCCGCAGCGGATCGGCTTGGCTACAGCATTCGACGAATACGGGCATTCGACAACGGCGAGGAAACCCCACCGCTGCGCACGCTGGTCGCCATGCAGGCGATCCGACACAATCTCCCGCCCTATTCCCTTGAGGACGCAGCATGATCTACGAGACCAGCGAGATCGCGCGCATGGCGCACGAGGTCAACCGGGCCTATTGCGAGGCTTTGGGCGATCACAGCCAGAAGCCGTGGGAAGACGCGCCCGATTGGCAGCGCGCATCCGCGCTGAAAGGCGTCGATTTCCATCTGGCGAACCCGAGCGCCACGCCGGCAGCCTCACACGAAAGCTGGCTTCAGGAAAAGGCCGCCGCCGGATGGAAGTGGGGGCCGGAGAAGGATGAGGCGGCAAAAACGCACCCATGCTTCATGCCGTACACCGATCTGCCAATCGACCAGCGCGCCAAGGACTTTCTGTTCCGGGGCGTAGTTCGCGCCATGTCGGGAGACGCAGCATGAAGGTTTCCGAGCATCCCGCGCGCCTGCCGCCCGGCGTACAGCCGCCGTTCGAGGATGCGGAGACGCGGCGCGGGCGCGGACAGGCCGAGCGACCGCCGCCACCGTTCCAAGCGGCCGTTCAGGACGACGACGACACTCACGAAGATTTAGGCGATGGGCTAAAGTTAGCCTCGGGCCTAACAGACACTAATTTCCCCGCTCCGACCCGCGAGCCCATCGACACCGCGCCGCAGGACGGCCGCGACGTGCTGGTGTTCTGGGGCGACGACGACGCCGAGGGCCGCGTCGTGCGCTGGAAGCAGGGCCGCTATTTCACCGGACGCCGATGGATGCAGGGCGGGCGCTGGGCGCCGTCCGATGGCACCACGCCGCTCGTCGCCGACGCGCCGACGCATTGGCTGAAGCCGCCCGGCAGCGAGGATGCCGCCGCCGAGGGCGCTCCCGAGGCCGAAGACGAGTCGGCCGCCGCCTGATGGCGCGCTTCAAGATCACCTGTCGGTGCTTGACGTGCGGAAACGTGTGGAAATTCACGACCAAAGACCCAGAGGCCCCCGACCCGCCGTGTCCGCGTCCCGTCCGGTTTGACGCCGCCGGGAAGGTGGTCGAGACGTGCGGCCACGAGAACCGGGTGCGCGGCATGGACCTATCCTCGAACCGCGCGCCGGGGATCGGCGGCGAGAATATCCACAACAAGGCGATCGACGAGACCGCCGCGATGGTCATGCACGATTACGGGATGACCGATCTGAGCAGCGACGTTCGCGAGGGCGAGACCGCCGCGCCGAAGCTGCCGCCGCGTCAGCAAGCGATGGCCGACAATTATTTTGGCGGGGCAGGCGGTCGCCGGCCGCGCATGGGCGTCAACCTTGCCGGCCACGCCGCCGCAGCGCTGAGCGGGCGGCTGTCCGACCCGGCTTCGACCAATCGTTCGATCGGCGCTGTCCACGCGAACCGCGTGCGACCGCCGGTGCACATCGTCAACCGGCAGGGATAGATGCCCTTAAACATCCCGACATCGACGGACCGATTGGCAAATTGGGCATCAGAACTGGTGACGGCCTGCCAATCGTCGCTGCAAAAGCGCCGTCAGCGTGGCGCGTCCTTTCGCAACCTCTACCTGACCGGCAGCGAGGACGGCCAGCCGCAGACATACCGCAAGACCTATACCTACGTCCAAACGCTCGCCTCGATGCTCTATTCGCCGGTGGAACTGCGGTTCACCGTCGCGCCGCATGGTCCCGCCGGGCCGCGCGACCGGGCAATGGGACACGCCGCTGCGACGACGCTGCTCGAATACATGCGCGGCGGCAACGCCGATACGACCGTCGAGGATGCCGTCGAGTGGTCGCTCGTCAAGGGCAAGACGTTCATTCAGCTTGAATGGTCTCGTCGCGGGATCGAGGCCCACATGGTTCAGCCCGAGACGATGGGGGTGCTGCGCGACGACATCACCCGGCTCGACCGGCAGGATGCGTTCGTGCATTCGACGTGGTTGACCGAGGCGCGCTTCGCCGATCACGTCGCGGACCATCCGAACCGCGCCAAGATCATGCACGACATCGAGAACCTTGCCGGCACCGACGACGACCGGCCGGACACCGCCGACAACGCTCGGCAGGTAATGATCGGCGGGCAGCTTTATCCGTTCCGCGCGCAGAACACCCCCGGCTCCGGCCAGGGCCGCGGCATCGTCAACTGGCTGCAAGCCCCGATCCCCGAACTCGACTCGAAGACGATGGCGAGCCTCGTGCGCCTCGACGAGCTTTGGGTGTGGGATCGCACCCGCGACGATTGGACGACAATCCAGCTTGTCGGCAACGTCCTCATCGAGCCGACCGGGCAGTTCCGCAACGCCTTCGCGGCCGGCGCACACTACGACAAGAGCGGCAAGCGCATCGCTCGCGGCGAACCCGGCGACGATCGCAACCCGCTTTCGGGACACCACCCGTTCATCGAAATCTGCGCCAACCCGCTTCCCGACTATTTCTGGGGCTGGTCGGAGATGCTGAACGTCGGCGCGATCCAGATGCAAATCAACAAGCTGGTGGACGACATCAACTTTCTGCTGCGCCGCCAACTCGACCCGAGCCACATCTTCACCGGCACCAGCCAGACCGCGGCAAAGGTGCGGTCGGCCCTGCGGCGACCGGGCGGATACCTCGTCGATTCGAGCCCGCAGTTCAAGCATGAGGAAGTCGCCCCCAAACTGCCCGAGGGCGCGTGGCAAAGCCTCCACGAACACGAGGCGATGTTCGACACGATGGCCGGGTTCCCGCCGGTCATGCAGGGCCAGGGAGATTCCGGGGTGCGGGCGCAAGGCCACGCCGAGACGCTGGTGCGAATGGCGAGCCCCCGGTTCAAAGATCGGGCGCTGGGGATCGAGCGCCAAGTCGAGGAAGTCGGCGGGCTCGCGCTCGACATGCTGCGCGCCCACTGCGCCGACATGCTTCCCTATTGGGTCAAGGAAAAGGACGTTGGCCCGTTCAAGGGCAAGGAACTGGACGCGCTGATCTACGAGGCCCCGGCGCCGGGCATGGTCCCGCTGCCGTTCCTCATGCACCAGGTCAGCGACCGTTTCCGCGTCGCGGTAGACAGCCACTCGGCATCGCCGGCGTTCAGCCACGACGCCCGCGAACTGGCAATCCTGCTCTTGAAGGCTGGCGCGCTCGGGCCGGAGGAACTGATCCGGCAGACTTCGCCGGCGAACGAGGAAGAACTGATCGCCGATCTGCAAACCCGCGAGGCGGCGAAGGCCGCCGCGATCGCCTCGCTACCGCCCGAACTGCGGGCGAAGGCGATGGGTGCCGGCGGTGGGCGTTCGCGCAGCCACCACTAGGGCCGCACTCGGCCCCGTGCTCTGTCGATCAGCTTGAAATAAGCGTCGCGGGTCGCCCAACGGATTTTCCACAGATAATTTCGGCACGCCCGGCAGGTTCTGTCCCGATGACCCCTGCCATCGACGCTGAACTGGAAGAGAACTTTATCCTCCCCACACCGGACGCACTTGGCTGTTTCAGACACGGCCTACCGCAACCTCGGCGAGACGGTCCATTGCGAAGGCAATCACCCGTTCCTCGTGGTAGCGAATGTTCGCCGGGCGGCGCTTGAAGAACAGAAACCGCGCGGATTGGCAAACAGCCGGCAGCACCCCGCTTTTTACAGCAAGGGTGCCGGCATGTGCGCGCCACATACATGAGCGTGCAATTCCCGGCGCGATCCCACGAGAAGACCTCAAAAAATAAGCAACCGCCTCCCCCTCGGGCAGCGCCACAGTGAACACCGCGTCGGTTCCACTCCACGCCGACGAGCGGTCATCCTCGCGGCCGGTGTAGACATTGAACACGACATCGCCGGACGCCATCGCGTCGCGCAGCGCGGCTTCGGCCGGTGCGGCGGGGTCGTCGAGAATGCGCCTCGATGCGCGGCGCTTCTTGCCTTGTATCCGCACCGCATCGAACATCAGTATTCGCATTGGGACAGGCGACACACGGTAGTCGAGGGTCAGCCGCTCATCGCCGAGTTTTTCGGACCATGCCGCGGCGGCGCGCGCCTCGTCAGGCGTGATCGGTCGGTAGAGGATCAGGCGGCGGATCATGCCGGAGGGTGCGCGGCGTTGAAAATCGCCTGCAACACCGGATGCGTGCGGTAGATTTGGACCATCGCTGACGGTAAGAATGCGCGGCGCGTGATATTGACAAGCTCGTCCCAAATTGGCGCTGGCTCGGGGAACGCGCGCGCAACATCGGGCCGCTCGCTGATCTTGACGCTCTCATAACCCCGCTCCGGCGACCATACCGCGGCCACGCCTTCCTGCATGGGAATGGCGATCAGCACGCAAATCTGCTTGCCGTTCCAGAGTGGCGACGGCGCGGGCACCTTATCCTTGCCGACGTTCATCGCCATCATGTGCTGAATTTTGAGCACCTTGGCAGCGGCATCGAAACTGGCGGCGCGCTCATCTAGCCATTGCTGATACCGAGCACGCTCAGCCGCAGACGGCCGGCGACGCTGCCGGTCAGCCCAAGACTCATGATCGTGTTTGCGCTTCACCCGAACATGCTCCCGAACGGTCGGCGACGGCCGGCGAGGATCGCCGACAGCGCGTCAGCATAGCCCTGTCGCAAGTTGGGGGCCTGGATCGGCGCGATCGGGGCGAGTTGCAGCGGCGGCGACGGCGCGGCGACCGCGGGCGCGGCGGCGGCCGGTGCCACCTGTATCGGGACACCGGGGGCCTCGGCCGCCGTCAGCGCGCGCCGCAACCCGCTCGGTGCGGCGACCGCCGGTGCGGGTGCGTCATCACCACCCGGCACCAGCGGTCCCATCCCGCCGAATCGGCCGGGCATCCTGCGTCCTGCTGCTTGACCTGCACCGCCCGCACTTTGCTGGCCCGCCTGCACCCCGCCAGCCGAGCGCTCGAAATACTTGTCCCACAGCTTCGCCGCCGTCGCGCGGTCGGGGGCCGCGAGGATTTCTGCCCAATGCTTCGTCGCGATTGGATCGCCGCCCGTGACCTCGCTGTAAGCGTGCTGGTGCTGAACAAGCGGGTTCTGCCAGTTCGGGCGCTGCATGAGCGCGGCCTTGCGATCGGCGTGGTGCTGGTAGAGGCCGATGCTGGTGCCCTTGTCGCCGGGCACGGTCGGATTGAACCCGCTCTCCGCTTGCACCCGGTCGGCAATGCCCTCCGCGACGTGAGGCGGGGCACCCTTGCTCGTCCAGAACGCGACGGTTTGGGCGCGCGGGTCCGGTGCGACCGTCGCAACGGCCTTGGCAAGAGGGGACGACGACGCGAAGCGTGCGCCCGATGGGTCCGCTTGTTCCTGCGCGTCAACAGCAAGCCGCCATGCGCGCGGGCTGCTGTAGACTTTGCCGTCAACGGTGATCGGCGCGCCCGGTTCGGCCATTTACATCAACCCCCGTTCCTGCCGCCACGGATCGCCGGCCCACGCCGGCGGCTCGTCGTCGTCATCCTCGGCCTCACGACGCGAAAAGTACGAGTAAACGAGCCGGTCCATCATGCGCTCCGCGACCGTGTTGCGGCCAGCCGCTTCGTTCATCACCCGGTCGTAGGTCGCCCCAGCGGCGATCAGCGGCATCCGCAGCCACTCGTTCCACGCCCACACCGCGAGCGCCGCGGCGAACGGGCGATCATCCTTGAGGCTGCCCGGCGCGGCTGGAGCAAGGTCGGGCTTTTCCTGAACCATGTCGTTCATTTCTTCCAGCATGGGCATGCTGTTCACAATCAGCGTGTCGGTCTGATAGGCGTTGCGGAACCCCTCGAACAAGGCAACCTTGTTGGAAGCTGACGTTTTGAAGTTGTACACGAATCCCGCGCCCAGGCTGTCAACGCGCCGATAGAGGAACCACCGCGCCGTGGACATAAAGTCGTCGTCCCAGGCGTTGTCGCGGTTCTGCGTCGCGTACATCTCCTGGCGAAGTTGCGCGCGGATCGCGTCAAATTCGTTCATCACTACGGCGCCGCCGCCCCACAACTCCAAGTTCACCATGCAATTCCGGTAGGCACCGGCAAGCCCGGCCAGCACCCACGCGCACTGGTTGGACTGGAAGCGGTTGCCGGCGTACTCGGCAACCTGAACCATCTTGTCGGCAAAACAACGCCACACGCTGATGCAAAAATTGTTGGTTTTCTCGCCCTGCCCGCCGGCCGGGTCGGCACCGATCACGTACTGCGCCTCGATGATCGGGTCTTCCCAAATCTTCAACTCGATCTGGTCGCGGTAGGCCGGGTCGGTGATTCGCTCAAGCCGCATCGCCCAAAAGCTGTTTCCCATCTCGAAGCGATACGCTTTGAACTTGATGTCCTGCTCGACGATCTCGCGGTAGCGGTTCTGCAAGAGGCGGGTCTGAAAGAACGAATAGCCCGACAGTACGAACGCCTGCCGTGCGGTCCACGGCTGATTCTGTTCCTGCGATTGCTGGTCGCTCAGCGACAGCCGCCAGCGCCACCACGCCAGTTGCTCCATCGTGACGACGTGGCCGTATTCCTCCAAGACCTCGTTGCAAAGCTGGTGTTCCTCGCCGTTGGGCGGGGTCAGCCCAAACCGGCGATAGTTCGGGGAATTGCGCGGGAGGTAGTTCATCTCCGACGCCCACCATCCGAGGAAGATGCGGTTGATCGACAACTCGTCCTCGGCCGATTCCCACATGTCGTGCCAGGCGTTCGCGACACCTTTTGCCGTACTTTCAAACAAGAACAAGCGATCTTCGTTGGATTGCGCCAGAGCCTCCATGAAGCTCTTGATGCCCTTGTCGCTGCCGTAGCTGGCGACCTCCGTGCACAGGCACGCGCTATAGCCGCGCGACTCACCCCAATTCTCCTTGCGCTTCCCGGCGACGAGGTAGTCGATGCGCGAGCCGTTGCTGAACAGGAAATGCCGCTCGTTGTGGCGTTGCTTGACGAAGCTCGATCCGAAGAAATTGGGCGGAAACGACTTCATGTAGCGGTCGAGCGTGTCCCGGAAGGCGTTGCGGACTTCCTCGTCGTTACACACCAGCGCGGCGATCGTGCGCGGATGCACCGCGACCCAGAACAGCAAGAGCGCGGTGGTGATTGTAGAAATGCCCAATTGGCGAGACTTAAGTACGTAAATCATGCGCTGGTTCTTGAGGAACCCGTCGCCGACCTGTTCGAGAAACATGCGCTGCGAGCGCCACATATCGAGCGGGCTGCCGCGGTCGTCCTCGGCCTGGACCTCCTTCGAGTCGATGCGCAGCTTGTCGATGAACTTGATGAACAGCGACAGCCACGGCTGCCGGCGCGCGAGGGTCGAGAGGCGGTCAGGTGGCGGCATAGGACTCGTTCATTATGGGCGAACCCCGATAACGCGCAGCCGGTGGGCCGACATCAAGATCGCCTTTGCTGCCGTGATTTCCGCCCGCCGCCGCGCCCTCGCTCGATTGCGCCGACGCTGCGCGTTTCGCGTGCCCTTCCATCGCTTATAGTACGCCTTCTTGTACTCGTTCCGGCACACCTTGCAATGGCCGCTCGCATCGCGGCCGGCGTCGTGTCCCCGCAGGCAGGGGGTCGTCATCACGATACCGCGAAGATGTTGACCATCCCGAACGCACCCTGCGCCGGATGCGGCTGATCGCGGTCAAACGAATAATCCGCCAGCATCGCCACGGCGCGATCGAGTTTCGCGATCTCGCGCTCCATCAGGGCGATGTTGGCCTGTTGCGCGGCGATTCGCTGGTCGAGCAGCGCCGCGATGCGGTTGCCCCCGGTCTTGCCCTTTTTGACCTTGAACCGCCCGCGCAGCTTTTCCGATTGCGCCAGGTGGCCGGCGACCTCGTGCTTGCGCTGGGACATGCCGGATTTCGCCTCGACTGCGGTGCGGGTCATCATACCGAGCAGGTCCATGCTGGTCGGGTCGCGGCCGCTCTGCGCGCATTGTACCATCGCCGCGTCGAGCAACTGGCTGATCGCCACCAGCGCATCGGCCAGCGCGTTGTCGGGGGCCTCATCGTCGATCACCCCGTCGCGGTCGAACCGGGCGCGCCTCGCCGGGTCGAGCAGCACCATGCTCGCGCGCTTCGTCCGCTGGAACGCCACCGGATCGCCACCGTGGTCGGGGTGCGTCGCCTTGGCGCGGGCGCGGTACGCGCGGCGCACGGCCGCGGTGTCGGCGCCGGGCGCAATCCCGAGTTCGGCGTAGGGGTCAAGTTGGGGCAATCGGGCCGTCCATCAGGTCGCCGTATCCGCAGTCGCAATCGTCGCAGCGCGGATCGGCTTCGGTCATCGTCATCCGGCGCACGCTGCCATCTTTGCAGAACCACCACACGGCTTCGGGCGGGTCACCGCCGGCAGTCTGCGTTGCACGCTGAAGGAGCCGCGACATTTCGTCGCGCGCCATCACTGCACCTTCCCCGAAAACAAGTCAGCCGGCAGCAGCGCCCACGACCTGCCCGGCGGAAGCGTGACCTTCACCAGCCGCGATCCATCCCCCATCCGCTCAAGCGTACAATTCTCGCTGAGTTGAATCGGCAACGGGGGATTGTGCTCATCCCCAGGCAATACTCGGATTTCGGCGTCTTCGTAGAGCAGAGGGATCGTAATCACTGCACCCGCCCCACACCCTCGGGGATCAGCACCCCGCCCGGCGTCCGCATCCGCGCCTCGACGTGCCGGTTCAGCACGCCCGGCAGGTTGTGCCGAATCTCCCCAAGGATGCTGTTGCGCAACTGCTCGGGCTCGACCAGCGCCAGCAGCTTCCCGATGTGCTCGCACAACACGTTCATCACGTCGGTCGCCGGCACCGGGATCGTCAGCATCAGCGCGACGTGCGCGGTGAGGCCGGCGTTCAACAGGCCCAACGCCACGGTGGCGGGGTCGATCGTCGGCGCAGAGCCGCGCGCGGGCTGGTTATTGTTCTCGGCCATCAGGCATCCTCCATCGGCAGGACGTGCATCCTATGGCACGAAGCCGCCTTGCCGCAAGCCGGAAACGAAACACCCCCGCGCTTGGGGCTACGGGGGTGATCGCGCAATCCTTGTTGACGCCGGCGCGGCATTCGCTAGGATCACTTCTCGACGGTGTGACGAGCACCGGAGCCTGCCTTACATGGAGGCATTGCGTGAAAACTATGTCACCCAATACGGAATTGCAAGCGGACGATCCAACCGTCCTCGCGGTGGCGCGCGCAATGTGCGGCAACCGCACCCCTTGCACGTACCATGTGCGGCTGGCGCGCATCGCAATCCCCGCTTACGAGGCCGCGGCCAACATCGTTCTCTCGCACGAGGGAACCGTCCGATGAGCGGCCCCCGCGTTGATGGCAAGGGCAGCGCCGCGTGCTCGCACATCCCCGAGGCGCACGTCGTCTACGAGGCACCGACCGGCCGCTATCGTGCCGTGCTGACCTGCGCATGCCGCAAGGTATCGGTCGATTCGCCAAAGACGCGCCCCACGCTCGTTGCCGCCAACGCCGATGCGCGGGCGCTGACCGTCCTGGCCCGAGGAATTACCGCATGACGCGGCCCGCATCGATCGTGACCCATGCGTGGGGCCTCGTCTTCCCGGCCGATGGCACCGAGCGTCCCCCGGTGCTCGGCACCCTGCACAAAACCGCCTTCGCCGGCCCTGACCAACTCGGCGGGTATCAGGTTCTCGCGTTCAAGACCCGCGAGGCCGCGCGCTCGTTCGTCCACCGCTATTACGCCGGCCGCACCGATATCCGGGTGCCCGAGGTCGTGCGGCTGCGGATCACGGTCGAGGGTGGCGAGGAATGAGCGACCTGCCTATGATGGTCGTTTTCGACGCACCACCCGAACTGAACCACGCCTTCCTCGAAAACGGCTTCCTGCCTCACGGGCGGCAAGCCGGCGCATGGCATATCCGCATCGACCCCGACAGCACCGAAGCCCGCGACCTCGCTTACGAACTGAAGGGCGTGGGGCTGACCGCGAAATGGTGGACGCCGCAATGAGCGACCGGGCGCAGGAGGAAGCCGCGATGGCCGAGTGGCTTGCGGCCAACAAGCCTAAGCGCTTACCCAAGCGCAGCGCCTCCGCACCCCCTATCCTCGCTATCCGTGCCGCCCTCAGTCGCGGGCGCGATATCGAGTTCAAGCGCGGCAAACGCCGCACCGTCATCTTCAAATCAGCCTCCGTAGGCGCCGAAAAGATTGTCCACGATGAGGGCATGAACCGGCGCCGCCGCCACAAAGCGGCCGGCAAGAGAAACAACCGCCAGCGATAGGGCCCCGAGAAGGCTCCCCGTCGTGAGACGCGGGGCCGCACGCCAGGCTTGATCGCGACGATGTAAGTCCCCCTCATAGTCCGAATTATGTCCGCAATCTGGACACGTCTTCCCACGATACGGGAGGGTGCGCCGCAGCCTCACCACCTGCGGCCGGTGGATGGGCGATGGGATGCAGGGGGCGATGGTGTGCCCGAAGGGCATGCTTCCGAAGGCAAGGACGGATGAACGCCCTACCGCTTCCGTCGCCGCTCACGCGGCGCCGCATCCGAGAGACGATGACATCAACGACAGGCTCTCAATCAGCCAGCAACGCAATCGGTCATCGACAAGCGCGCGCTGAGCCGCCGCAGCAAAACCTTCACCATCACCAGACGCGAAAAAAAGAGCGGGGGTAGACCGGAAAAACGCCAGAAACTAAAAAAAAGTTTCGAAGCGGGGCGCTCCAACGCCCCCGATCCACCGTCCCGATGCCGAATCAAAACCTTCGATCCCGCAGCGGGACCGCCTGGGGCGCTCCGTCCCACCAGGGGACACCGTCCCGTATGGTGCGCTGCAACAGCCTGTTCCGCTGTTCTATTTTCCATAATACACGTTGCGCGACGTTCACGCTTCTTCCCAAAGCACGCAATATCAGATGGTTATGTCCTATCGGGACGACATCGCAAGCTCATACCGCGACGCAGCATCAATATCTTGTGTCGAGCCTGTCGAAGCATGCTGCGCTGCAACGCCGGGAAGCACGCGCTTCCATGCGCTTCGATGGATGCCGCGCGCGAGGCTTTCGGGACAGTTTCGGGACGCTATCGGGACCGCTTGTCCAACAACGAGCGCGAGGGCGTTTCGCCGATCATCCCTGGTACAGACTGCGCAGCCGGGCGCACGACGCCAGCCGTGGCGTAATCCTGAGCAATGAGCGCTGTCCGGTAATCGAGTTGGGCGGCATGGGCTCTCGCGGCCAGGTCTCGCATCTCCGACGCGGTGCGAGCGCGAACGTCGGTTTTCCCGTCGTCGAAATGGTCGGGCTTTCGCCGGACCATGAACCGGCGCAGTTGCTCGGGAATTTGCCGCTCGATCGGGATTACCGTTGGTAAGACCTGATTGAGTGCCCAGCGGACAAAATCGGAGCGGCAGTAGCCTTTTGCGGCGGCCGCAGCGTCGATCATCGCCATCTCGTCGGCGTTGACGCGGCAATTGAGGATAGGACGGGGATCGTGTTTTTTTGGCTTTGACGCCAGCAATTCCGCTACCTTTGCGGCGAGCGCGTCGAGGTCTGTTGCCATAGGGACACGGTTTTAGCGGATAACGGGACAAAATGCGAGCGGCGGTAAACGTACGCTTGACGGCACGCGCATATCAACGAGATTAGCGTTCCTACCGATACGCAACCTACCGACACGGAGCGAGCGATGTACACAATCGAGACACGGCGGACTTACGGCTCGGGCTGGCTACAACTTGGTCAGCGGAGATCGCGCGAGGATGCGCAATGGCTGGCAATCGACATTTCCCGCGAGCTTGATCGGACAACCCGCGTTGTCCGCTACGGTAAACGATTTGAGCTTATCTCCGAGCATGACGCACTTGGCGGTAGCATCCCGAAGCGGGAGGGCTAAACCATGCGAGTTTCCTCCTACGATGCGGCTGCGCTTGAGGCGCAGATTGGCGCGCGCGGCGCCGCTGCGGTGAACAGCGGCAATCGCGCGCTGGTGCAAAACTGGCTCGTTGCCAATGGCGTCCCGAGCGTGCGCGCGAAGGCCATGAAGGTCACGACGCTTTGGAAATGCTACAACAAGCCGCGGTATCTCTCGGCAGTGCTGGCCTATGTCGAATCGCATGGCGCGGCGCCGGATATCGACACGCGGATTGACGACATGCCGGCGCCAGTTGATGCGCCGCTGCTCGACGATCCGGCGCCCGCGATCACCACACCAGCCTACGCAACAGCGTTGCCGGCAGTCGCGCCCAACGACGCAGGCGCCCAGCTTGCCGCGCTGATAACCTCGCTGGCCGCTGGGGCGATCAACGAGGCTCGTGTGATCGAATTGATCGCCGAGCATGCGCCACGGCCGCGGCAACATGAAATCGTCGTCGTCGATACTGTTGGCGAGCGCCGCGCGATCGGGACGCAGCATCGGCAGTTCGAACAACTGTTGCGGGCATGCGCGGCGCGCGATCATAGCGGCAATCGGCTCAATATCTGGCTTGCGGGTCCGGCCGGGAGTGGGAAGACGACAGCGGCCGAGAATGTCGCGAAAGCGCTCGGCCTCGCGTTTCACTTCAACGGCGCCATCGACAACGAGTACAAGCTGCTCGGCTTCACGGACGCCAACGGCCGCATCGTGTCGCGGCCGTTCCGGGAAGCCTATCAGAATGGTGGCGTGTACCTGTTTGACGAGGTGGATCGCTCGTTGCCGGGCGCCCTGTTGGCGTTCAATGCGGCGCTCGCGAATGGTGTTTGCGACTTCCCGGACGGGACGATCGCGCGGCATCCCGATTGCGTCATCATCGCGGCCGGCAACACTTGGGGCTTGGGCGGCACGACGCAGTATGTCGGCGCCATGAAGCAGGATGCGGCATTCGTTGATCGCTTCGCGTTCCTGCTATGGGAAATCGACGAAGCGCTAGAAACCGCTGCCTGCCCGAATGCGGAATGGTGCAGCTACGTGCAGCGGGTCCGGGAGCGCGTCGTCGCCAATGGCGTGCAAGGCGTCATGGTGTCGCCCCGCGCGTCGTTTATCGGCGCCTCGCTGTTGGCGGCAGGGCTCGACCGCGACACGGTTATCGCGATGACGATCCGCAAAGGTATGAGCGCCGAGCAATGGGGAGCGGTAGCATGATCCGGCGCTATGACTGCATCGCGGCCGTGGCGCGCGATGCAAAATCTCGGGCAGTGCTGCGCTCGCCGAGCGGCCGCAGCGATTGGTTCAGCGGCGAAACTGGCTTGGAAAGCGTATCGCTGGCGCTGCGTGGCGATACGCGATTGGTCCCCGACGCCGAGCGGCTGCTGTCGCAGATTGACGCTGCAATTGACGTGCAGCACCGGGAATTGATCGCCGATCGCGTCGGCGCCTACCCTTGCGTCCCGGAATACCTGCAAGGCGTCCCTGACTGCATGCGGCGCCGGGCGCCCGTGGAGAATGAAGCGGCGCCGGTGGCGATCTATGTCGTGCTGGCATGCTCGGCGAGCATTGATGCGGCAACGCTGTTGCGGCGCGGTGTCGCGATACTGGCGCTGGCAATGGCGCTGGCGCGGCATCGGCCGATCGAATTGAACATCGTTCATATCGGCGACAGCAACACGGCCGGCGAAACCGAAAGCGTCATGGTGGCGCCGATCAATACCCGGCCGCTCGATTTGGCGAGCGCGGCCTACGTGCTGACATCGGCCGGTTTCGTGCGCCATGTCTGTTTCGGGCTGCAAATGGCCGATCGCGGGTTCACCGGCGGCTGGCCCGCCGATTGGCGCGTCAACAAGCCAGCTTACTTCGCAGGGCTGTTGCGGCGGCTCGGCGGCGATCCGGCGCGCGACATCATCATCGGCTCGGCCGATCATGGCGACGAATTGTTGGCCGATCCGGTGGCATGGGTAAACGGACAGATCGCCCGCTTTCGGGACGGTGCCGAGATGGGAGTCGCAGCATGAGCGCCGCACGCTGGCTCGCCAATGCCCGAGCGGCGCACACGCGCGCGCTCGGGAGCACGCAAGCCTTCCCGCTGTTCGGCGATGGCGATCACGTCGCCGGCATCCTGACGGGACAGGTCGAGCGCGACCCCGACGTTGCCGGCGCGGCGCTGGCCGAGGCGCGCTATCGGGACTGGCAGCACGCGCGCATGACCGGCGCGGCCGACACCAGCGCATTCGGGACAGCGGGCGCCTACACGTCGCCGCCGCCGCTGGCGTTGACGCCGGATGACGTGCCTGCGGTTCAGACCCGGCTTACCCTGCCCTCGCGCCAGCGCACGCGCACGCCGCTGGACGACGCTGCGGCGATCATCAAGGGCCTGGTGGACGAGTTCGGCGACCTGTTCCCGGACGAGTGCGCAGCGGCCGTGGCGTGGCTGGCGCGGCAATGACCGAGCCCGCGCCGCCGCTGATCGTCCTGACCGAGCGCGAGGCGCTGGCGGCGCTGTTCACCGTCGCGGCGATGCACCAAGGCTGGTACGTGTACAGGATGAACGAATTTTACCCGCGCACGTCTGACCCGCTGCCCTTTGTCGGATATGCGGCTTTTGATGGCTTGACGAGACCTGTCGCCCCGCTTTGGGCGTGGCGCGCAGGCGATGGGGCGTATGGGCTGATGTTGCCGGACGATATGGCGATCCACGTCGTCGCCACCGGGCGCGTTGACCGCGGCCTCGGGGCGATCACCCCACATAAGACCGCCCCGGACGCCAGCGCGTGAACGCGGCGAAACCGGGGCGGAATGTCCTACCGACTAGGAACCCCGCACACATAGGGCACGACGAAAATAAATGCAAGCGTGCCGTTGACAGCACGAAACGCAGGGATTACGATTGTTTTCGTTACCTACCGACACCGACAGGAGCACACCATGTCAGCCTTTATCGTCTCTCACGACCACATCGACGCGATCGCTCGCAGCCTCGAAAGTCGGATGCCAGCGGCGATATTTCACCCAAGGCATGCCACCATCGACGGCCCCGACCTCGGGCGCGATGGGAGGACCATCCCATGAAAATCAGCGCCCTGATCGAGACGATCAAATCGCAGTACCGGCAACCGCCCGAGCGGCGGCGCCCGATCTTCGCGCAAGGCGTGCCAGGCGTCGGCAAGAGCCAGGCCGCCGAGACCGCCGCCGCCGACCTCGGCATAGGGTTCATGTCGCTGCAAGCCACGATTGAAGACCCGATTACGCTCTCGGGGCTGCCGGCGCGCGACGTGTACGTTGACGGCATGCAATCGGTGCCGACCAACGAGGCGGTGTTCCTGCCTTTTCGCGACAAGCTCCCCTCGCGCGGTGAGGGTGTGCTGTGCATCGACGAAATCAACACCGCCGCCCCGATGGTACAGGCCGGGCTTTATGACCTGTTTCTGCACGGCAAGCTCGGCTCGTACCGCCTTCCGACCGGCTGGTACGTGATGGCGACCGGCAATCGGGACGAGGATCGCGCCGCGACGCAGCGTATTCCGATGCCGCTCATCGGCCGCTGGACGCGGGTTGTCGTCGAAGTGGACCTCGCCGACTGGACGAAATGGGCGCTGGTCAATGCGATCCGAACCGAGATGATCGCGTTTTTCCAGTTCCGCCCCGAGCTTTTCCACACGTTCGACCCCAAGAAGGCCGAGCCCTATTGTTGCCCGCGCACGGCGGTTTTCGCCTCGCACATCATCGATTCTGCCCCGCCGGGACTTGAGCACGAACTGCTCTGCGGGACGATCGGCGAGGGCGTGGCAACCGAACTGGTCGCGTTCATGCGGGTGTTTCGGGAGATGATTTCGCCCGACGCGATCCTACTCAATCCGGCCACTGCACCTGTCCCGACCGAACCGGCTGCCGCCTGCGCCATCGCTGCGGCGCTTGCGCACAAGGCAACGGAGTCGAACTTCGGGCGGGTGCTGACCTACGCGAACCGGATGCCGGCCGAATACGGCGTGTTGATCGTCAAGTTGGCGACGCACCGCGATATCCGGTTGAACGCGACCCGCGCGTTTATCGAGTGGGCGGCGGCGAATACGGATGTTGTGCTGTGAGCGCCGTGAAACCTGGCTTCGCGTTGGTGATCCAATGCGACGAATGCCCTTGGCGCCGTGATGTCCCGACCGGGAATTTCCCGCCGGAGCGGTATGCGGCCCTCGCCAACAGTTGCCGGCAAGGCTATCCGCCAGCGCCGATGTTCGCTTGCCACAAGACCCCGGAGGGCAAAGAGCAAGCGTGTGTTGGCTATCTGCTTCGCAACGGCACCAACAACATTGCCGTGCGGATTGCCGCAGCAGAGGGCCGCGTCAAGTTGCGCGCCCTACAGGTTCGTGGCCCGCTCTATGACGGATTTCGGGCGATGGCGGTCGCTAACGGGTACGACCCCGGCGACGATTCAGATTTGGCATAATCCACCTACCGACAGGAGAAATCACAATGACCCTCACCACGAAAGCCATGCTCTGCCGCATGCAAATCCGCATGTGGACCGCTCGCCGATTTGATCGGGACACGTCGGAGGAAATCGCCGACCTGCACGGGGCGACCGACGCGGGCCGCTTCAATAAGCTGCTCCTGCCCAAGACGGCGCTCGCCGGCATGCAGTCGGCTGCAACCGCGCTGCGTACCCACCACGCGGCCAACACGCTGCCGTGGACGCTTGACGGCGTGGGGCTGCTGCCTGCCACCAACTACTTCCCGTACATGGCCGAGCACAAGCGGCTCGCGATCATGTTCGACCTCGCTAAAGAGGCGTTCCTTGAGGGCTTCGCCGCGGCAAAGGGCTCGGCCAAGGTGAGCCTGGGCGACCTCTACCGCGAGGATGAGTACCCGACCGCCGACGACCTCGCCGGGCGCATCGGGTGCGCGGTCAATGTGTGGCCGCTGCCCGACGCCGGCGACTTCCGGGTGGACCTCGGGAACGCCGAGGAAGCCCGCATCCGCGCCGACATCGAGGCGTCGGTCAACGATGCCGTGGGGGCGGCGGTGCGCTCGCTGTGGCAGCGGGTGCACGACACGGTGTCCGCGATGCACGAGCGGTTGACCAAATTCCACCGGGACGACGACGGCAAGGTCAAGAACCCCTTTCGGGACAGCCTTGTTACGAACATGCGCGAGTTGGTGGACCTGATGGCACGCTTGAACGTCACCGACGACGCTGCGCTCGAATCGATGCGGCGGCGGCTGGCCGAAAAGTTGTGCCCCATTGATCCCGACGACCTGCGCGCGAATGACGAACTTCGGGCGATCCAAGCAGCCGAGTGCGCTGCCGTGCTCGATTTGATGGCCGCGTATACCGGCGCGGCTCCCGCGCTCGCTGCGGAGTGACGGCGATGACCCTATCCATCGCCGAAATGGCGAAGATCGCCGAACTGCATGGCAGGCTGACTATCAGATTGACCCAACTCGATGACGCCCGGCGGCGGCTCGCGTTGATGGTCAAGTCAGCGAAAGTAGCCCCGATCGTCACTGTCATTTACACGCACGGATCGGAAAATCGCAACGAATCCTATTTTACCGAGCGCGGCGAGTTTCCGGCTGCTGTCATCATCCAGCAGCAAATCTATAAGTGCGCTCGGCTTGAGCGAGAGGTTATCGCGCTCGGTGGCACCGTGCCGATGGATAAGTGGAGAGCGAATCCATGATCCGGCGCAAGCGGAGCGACCCGCAGGCCAAGGCCGAGCGGCGGAAGGCGGTGGCTGAAAAGGCCGTCGCCGAGTTGACCAAGCACCAAGGGCAAGGTGAAGCGCCGCTACGCGCTGGCGGTGATGATGCCCGAGGGCCGGTGTCTCGTGTGGGACTTTCGGGACGGCTTCAAAACCGGCGCGTGGGCCGACCTCGAGAACCGCAGGGCGCTGCACACGCCGTCGCAACCCGTCGAGTTCTTGGAGGCAGCGGAATGACCCTAGACCAAATGCGCAAGCTGTGGCCCATCGCGAAGTTGCTGCACGAGGCGCGGCAGCAGATCGCCCCCACGGCGCTCGGCGGGCAGGCGTGGCCCGAGTGGACCCCGGCCTACCCGCACAACCCGATCGCGTTCGTGGACATTGCGCTCGCGCAGGCGGCGGCGGTGGAGCCGGTGGTTGATGCGCTGGCAGCGATTGAGAGAAGCACCGATTACGGCGGTGACGGCGATGATCGACCTCTGATGCGTGCGGCCCGCGCTGCTTTAGCCAAGGTGACGCCATGACCCCGACCGAAACCGCTCGCGCGCGGATATCGAAGGCCCGCGCTGCTTTAATTTTGTCCCAGCCCTTCTGGGCCGCGCTCGCGCTGCGCCTCGACGTGCAGCCGATGCCGGCGAACGTCGCGTGCTCCACGATGGCAACCGATGGAAAATACCTTTGGTTCAACGCTGACTTTGTGCTCGACCAAAAACCCGAGCATCTTGTCACCATCGTTGCGCACGAGGCCGGGCATTGTGCCCTGCAACACCCGATGCGCCGGCAGGGGCGCGACCCGGCGCGCAGTAATATTGCCGAAGATCACGCGGTAAATCTGCTGCTCAAGGGCTCGGGATTCCCAATGCCGAAAGGTGCCTACTGCGACCCGCAGTACACCGATTGGGCGTTCGAGCGGATTTACCCGCTGATCCCCGAGCAACCGCCGGCGCGTGGCGGCAACTACGGTGGCATGGGGTGCGTGGTGGACGCCTCGGGCGACGGCGGCCAAGCGCTCTCGCAGGCCGACCGCGAGGCGATGGAGCGGGAATGGAAGATCGCGCTCATACAGGCCGCACAGGCGGCCAAGGCGCAGGGGAAGTTGCCGGGGTGCCTGGAAGGGCTGATCGAGTCGGTTCGCGCGCCTGCGGTGGACTGGCGCGCCGTTCTGCGGGAGTTCGTGCGCTCGGTCGCCGCCAACGACTATTCGTGGCGTCGGGCTAATCCGCGCTTCCTCGCCACCGGCGATTACCTGCCGAGCCTGTGGAGCGAGGAAATCGGCCCGCTGGCGATCGGGGTGGACACCAGCGGCTCGGTGAGCCAAGCCGAATTGGAGGCGGTGTGCTCGGAGTTGAACGGCATCCTCGATACCGTCAAGCCCGAGTTTGTCGCTGTTGCCTATGCCGACGCTCGCGTGCATTCGCACGAGGTTTTTAAGCCCGACGATTGGCCGGTTAAGATGGCGGTGCAAGGCCGCGGCGGGACAGATTTGCGGGGTCTGTGGCCGTATTTCGATAAACACGACATAACGCCATGCTGCGCGATCGTTTGTACCGACATGGAACTGCGTGTCGCTGACCTCGGCGAAGAACCGCCCTATCCCGTCCTGATCTGCACCACCGGACGCATGGAGCCGATGGACGGGCCGGTTGCCTTTGGTCAAGTCATCAAGGTCGAGTTGTCGCCGTGACTCGCCTCATCTGGGCAGACTTGGCGACGGTCCAGGCCGAGGCCGAGCGATGGGAGCGGCGGGTACGCTACGCGCGCCGCGAGAGCGCCCGCCGCCGCGCCCTGTTCACCAAAGCCGAAAGGGTGTTGGCGACCGCAGCGGCGATGGCCGGCAGCAAAGCGCCGCTGATCGCGGTGCAGGCGTGGCATGACGCCTACGGGCGGCGGCAAGGGCTCTACATCATCCTGCCGGGCGACCGGGAAATGGCGTGGACGCCGCGCGGTGGGTTCAACGTCGGCGAAATCTCCTACGGGAAGATACCGTTTTGATCCAACCCGAATTGACCGATCGGCAGCGGTTCATCGGTGCCGTCGTCGCCGCGCGCCTGCACGATGACCAGCAAGCATATGGGACGATCCTCGACGACATGCGGTTGCCGCCGCAGTTGACCGCGCTCGCACGCGAAATCGGAGAGCACGTTCCGGCGTTCTTGCCGCGTTTTCTCGTTGCCGTTGATCCGAGTGCCGACCTGACGACCGCATGGCCGCGCTTCGCCGTGTGGCTGCTGCGCGATGTGTGTCTGCCGGCGATCACGGTGGATTGCTGGAAGTGTCGCGAGGCGGTTGAAACCGTCGCTCGGCTATATGAGGATGACGTTCCCGCCTGGGCCGCCGCCTGGGCCGCCGCCG